>VFQP010004087.1_pt1 | contig 14043 bp, 15 predicted proteins | sample 3512351 | NCBI WGS metagenome assembly VFQP01 (sample SAMN10412372, study PRJNA504923) | tailings metagenome | isolation source: Relicate 1 Philex TSF1 revegetated site | place: Philippines: Tuba, Benguet | collected 2017-08-29 | reverse complement strand
CGCTGGCCCAGGCGGTGGTGCAGCACCACACGCACCAGCAGCGGCGCCCCTTCACCTGGATCTGGTGGTCTTGCTTGGATGCTCGCTGGGACCGATTCATCATGGACGAGGCGCAGGCGGCCGCAGCAGCGTCCTTGCTGGAGCGGTGGGCGCCGGCGGAGCTGCAAGCCGCGCTGCTGGGCTCTATCAGCTACAAATACGGCTACCAGTGCTCGTGGGCCTCCCTGCCCTTGACTGCGCCGCCGCTCATCACGCATCTCGAACTCTGCCAAGTGGATCTGACGCCCGCGACCATGGGCAGCCTGCAGCGGTGCCAGCGCCTGCACACGCTGCACGTGGAGAGGTGCTCGACTGCCGAGGCGCCGGCCTGGGAGCAGTCACCACTCAGCACCCTGCAGGCGCTTCCGCTGCTGCGCACGTTCAGGTAATCGAGGCGTCTCAAGCCGCACTCGCGCGTCCCTGAAAGACTGAACGAATGGCTCTCACCCTGCCAAACTGAACCTCCTGTGCCTCAGGTATAGGACTGACGAGCACAAGCGCCGCCCCTGGGCTCTGCAGGCCCTGGGCACGCTGTGCGCGCTGGCGACCAAGGTCCAGAGCGACCTCTGGTTCCATGACTGGGCGCACCACTTCACCCACGCGACACACTGGGTGGTGGAGCACAGCGCTCTGACCAGCGAGACCCTGGAGGCGCTGCTGAGGCTGCCCGCCCTGCGCTACGTGCGGGCGCCCCGGCTGTCCCTGACCAAGGACCACAGCCAGCAGGCCTGCCAGTGGGAGGCGCTGACGGTCGAGTGGCTACATGGCGTGAGCGGACTGCAGCAGCTGCCGTCTGGCATGGGCTGCGTGCTGGTGTTGGGACTCTCATGCAAGGAGCACCGTGAGGACGTCGTGGCGGCGGCGCTGCAGCGCTGGGGCCCCGGCCGGCTGCAGCTGCAGGTGGACGCCCCGCCTGGCGAAACCACCGATTGGGAGTGGCGCCTGGGCGACGAGGAGCGGCGGGGCGGGAGGGTGTTCAGGCTCGGCGTGAGGGACACAGACGCTCTGGCGGCGCACGCGCCACTACTGCGGCAGACTCTGTTCTCGCCGGGCGGAGGCCCGCACACGCTGGAGCTCGTCACGGAGGCGGTGTGCCATGTGGAGGCCATAACTCTGCAGCTGGCGCCCCTGCTGGAGGGCACGCGCGTCCGCACGCTGTGCGTGCAAATGGGTGAGGGGGTGGACGGGTGGCGAGGCTTGCTGGGCGCGCTGCCCGCCAGCATCACGTGTGTCCGGCTGGGCATGAGAATGATGCAGCAGGCGGCGGAGGTGGTGTCGGGGGACGCGGTCACGCGCCCGCTGCGCGTGGCGCTGAGGCTTCTGCACAATGCCACTGAAAACGACAAGGAGGAGCTGCGGGAGCTGTGCGCGGCCCACCAGCCCTTGGTGGAGCTCGAGGTGACCTAGCTTTACTTGCCAGGGTCCTTGGCACAGCGGCCTGCGTGCGCCAGGACTGTGGTGTGCGTCCCTGCGGCCTCTGGGCCTCACGATCCCTTCCTCCTCTGCGTGCTGGCGTCGCCGCGCATGTGCAATCCGTCGCCGTCGTGAACGAGTTGCACCACCACCATCACAGAGCGAGCGCACAGCTTCCTCTTCCGCTCCATGCCTTCCGCTCAAGCCCACAGCCCGCACGCACACCGCATGCGCCGCCACCCAGTGGTTCCCCGTCACCCAGCGGTCGCCGCGGCCTGCTTGCTCTTGCTCCCCCCACCCGCCGCAACCGCCTTGCCGCCTTTCCCTCCCTCCTTTGCGGCGGCTTTTGCCTTGCCACCGGGCGCCGCCACCGCCGCCGTCGCGTCCGGCAGCACGATGGGCAGCGTGCGCTGCGAGGGCCTGGGCAGCGGGAAGTGCAGCGCCGCCTCCACGGCGCGCGCCCTCAGCATCTGCCGCTTGAGCAGCGCGCGGCGCTCCACCATGAGCCGCTGCACCCCGGCCCAGCGCTCGGGCGCGCCGGCGCAGCCCGCCTCGGCGTCCAGCGGCGCCACGTGCACCAGCGTGCGCTCCTTGGTGCGTCCGTTGGGGTAGCGCAGCTCGTCGTGCGTGAAGCGCACGCGGCCGACGGCCGTGGCAAAGATGGTGTGGTCCTGCGTGCGCCGTGCACATGAGGAGGAGGCCACAGGGGGCGCGTCAGCAGCGGCTGGCATGCGCAGGCTGTGTGGGGATTGCGCCGCGCGCCACGCGACGGGCATCCTCACCTTGCCGATGCCGACGTGCTCCCCCGGGTGGTACTTGGTGCCCCGCTGCCGCACGAGGATGTGGCCCGGGAACACGATCTCGTCCTGCTGGAACTTGACGCCCAGGTTGCGCGAGAGCGTGTCTGGGTTCTGGCGCGCCGTGCCGCCGGCCTTCTTGAACGCCATGCCGCGCGTGGGGCACCAGTGGTGCGGCTGCTGGTGGAGCGGCGAGTGCTGCGGTGCCGCGTGCCAGAGGTTGACGCTGGGGCACGGGCGCAGCGAGGGCGGGAGTGAGTGGGCGCGGCCGCGCGGCTCGGGCGCCCGAGTTGCGGGATGATCTGCAGCTGATCCTTGGCAGCTGATGCCCACTAGTGCTCCAGGGCCATCAAGTGATGGCTGCGCTACCTGTGTGAGCTGCTGAGCGCACGCCTGCACCAGGCTGCGAGCGCACGAAGACGATGAGGACGATGCGCCGGCGAGCGGCAGCAACTGCAACAAGCTGTAGCGCTGCAACATCTTGGTTCGCGCGCAAACTGCTCGGCGAAGCGAGCGAGCGATTCAATAGCTCTCCAAGGGCTTACAAAACCCCTGGTGCTGCACGCGCGCCTGGGGGACGCTCCTGCCGACGGCAATCGTCGCACATTAGCTCAAATCACCCATTAAGCCTCTTGCCGGGCTCGCTCGCTCTTCCTGCTGACGAGGCCTCTCGCGCCCTCCTCCGCGCCGGCCCCCTCAGCGATCGGCGTAGCATTCGGCGAGCAGCCATGACGCCGCACACGAGCTCAGCACCGGTCGGCAGCGTTCCTTGACGCGGCGAGAGCTCCACACACTTTTTGCTCTCGAAGCTGGTGAGCGGGGTGGAGCCTGCCATCGGCGGGCGTCAGCGGTGCTAGCGTGGATTGCGCATCATGACTGGCCACATGCGCCTGGCCCTGTGATTGTCGGGCGCAGCAGCGCACACGAGATGGCGCGGGGCAGCGTGCCCCTACGGACGCTGGCGGACGCGACGCGCAGCTGCAAGGTGGTGGTCACCGCCATCGCCGACGCCGCAAAGTGAGCCCCCTGCTTGCTCCACGCCCTGGCAGGTGCAGAGCGGCGCCCACCGGTGCACGCCGGTGCAGCGCCACGCACGCAGGCCAGCCAGAGGCCGCAGCACACGCCACGCCTCACCGACGTGCCTGCGCCTGTCTGCAGGCAGTCCAGGCTCTACGTGGACGAGTGCAAGGGGCTCTCGGCGCTGGTGCGCCGCCTCTCGCCCGTGCTGGATGACCTGGAGGACAACCAAGTGGACGCCGCCACGGAGCAAAAGGCTGTCCAGGCGCTCCAGGTCCGCCTTTTCCTTGCGCATTTCTTAACCAGATCGGCAGCAGAGGGGACGCAGCCTGGGACGTTTGCTCGCACCACCGTCCGTCCCCGTCTTCAGCACACCAGCTGCTCCCAGCGCTCCAGCGGCTCCTCCCCTCTCGCACGCCCATACGCACACCCTGATCCGCGCGGCACGCGCGCAGGCCCTGGAGCAGGCGCTGCAGCGCGTGCACAAGTCGGTGGGCGCCACGGCCGAGATGGGCCCCTTTTACGCGCTGCTCAACCAGGAATCCATCCTGGGCGAGTTCGTCAACGCCGCCAGCGACCTGAGCCTGGCGCTGCAGGGCCTGGACGCAGCCGCCTGCAAGGTGCGCCGCGCCGCGGTACCCCGGACGCGCCGCGTGCATACCCGGCGCGCGCTCCCGTACGTCGCGCAGCAACGGCCGTTTCAGGGTGATGGCGTCTCAGGGTGATGTCGGGGTGCGTTTGGTGCCGTGGAGTGCCAACGCTTTGAGCGGTGCGCTGCGTGCGCGCGTGCCCGTGTGTGTGTCGCGGTGTGCAGGTGGACCCGTACCAGGTGGAGGGCTTGGGGCTGCTGCAGGCGCAGCTCAACAAGCTGGCCGTCAGCTACGCGCCGTGCATCAACACGGCGCAGATGCTGGTCGAGCTCAGGAACGAGGTGAGCGCGGTGGTGGGGGGGGCGATCAGGAAGGGGGAGGGGACGAGACAAACATTGAGGCGGGCGGGGGGCGGGGGACTCAGGAACGAGGTGGATGCAGGGCTAAGGAGCAAGGACGGGAGGAGCGGCTGGATGGGAGGAACGCATATGCGCAAGAGACGGCGCTGGTTGCGCGCCGTCGCGTCCAGCGCGCGCAACGCGCCGCCAGCCAGCCACCTCACCCTGCCCCTCCTCCCACCGCGCTCATGCTCCCCACGCACGCGCGCAAGCGTTGCTGGGCGCACGTGCGTGTGCGTGTGGCACATGTCGTCGTCCGCAGGCCGAGGCCGTGCGCACGGGCTACGTGGCGGGCTCCTCGCAGCCGCACTCTCAGCTCAGCGCCAAGTACCTGCAGGGCTGCACCGTGGCGCAGCTGGCGGCGGACGTGGCCTATCTCAAGGAGCAGGCGGCAGCGGCGCAGCAGGTGCGTCCACTGGGGTGTGCACGGGAGAGAAGGGCCGCCGTCGCGGCGTCCACGTGTTTTGAGATGCGCCGCGCGGCCGTCGCGCACGTCGTTGGGGGCCTCGGGGAGCAGGCAGCGGGTGCGCAGCGGGCCCGACGTCTGCGGCGTCCTGTGCAGCGGACCAAGCCAACACGCTACAATGCCTGCAGGCCCGCAAACACGTGGAGGCCTTCTTCCTCAACCAGCTCGTCGCGCTGGAGGCGCCGCTACTGCCGGCGGACGCTAAGGCCGCCAAGGCCATGGCCGCGCAGGTGGGCGGGCGTTTCTGCACGTTTTGTGTTCAGACGCCCGCTGCCTGCGGCCCTCGGAGCCACACGCGTCTGCGCTTGAGACGCTTGCTGCCACCGCGTGGCCAAAGCTCCCCGCCCGCTCGTTCCGCCCGCCCGCACTGCTGCACTGTGGCCCGGCATGCGCTCGCGCGTGAGCATGGCCCCTGGCGTGCGCACACACGTGCTCGCCTGGCGCCCGCAGGTGGTGCAGGTGGTACCCGAGGAGCCGTCCAAGGCGCCGCCGCCCGCCGCCAAGGTGGACCCGCTGCCGCTGGTGCAGGTGCGCCCGGGGAGAAGAAAGAAGATGGGAAAGGTATCAAGCACAGCTTCCCAGGGTGGTCCGGTGGTCCCCACGCGGCCAGGATTGCAACGCAGTCACCTGCTGCTTCAGCGGGCGCCGTCGTGCCACGCAAGCCCTAACCATCATCATGAGCCCTAGTGGTGGGTTGCCTGCGCAGGACCTGCTCAAGACGCTGTCCACGCCCACCTTGCCCCTGGACCAGAGGGCCGCGGTGCGTGCCGCTTGGGCCCCTGCCGTGCTCCGCTGGCCTCCGCCAGCCTCAGCGGACACCAGCAGCGCGTGTGCAGGCAACTTGCCCATCGCGTGATCATCTGCCACCTGGCAACAATTCTCGGAAGCCCTGAGACAGGCGAGAGTGCACAGCGCAAGGAGTGCGCGCGCCGCGGTTGCTTCACGCAGGCGCTGCGCCCGCTGGTGGCCGCCGCCGGGCTGGACCCCGAGGGCTTGACCGACCCTAACCTCCATGCGGGCGCCGTGCTCTACGCCCTCACCGACCCTGACTGCGCCAGCAAGGTGCGCCTTGTCCGCCCCCCACCTCCCTCTCTCCCCGCATGCCCTCCTTTCCTGCTTCTCAGCGATGTCTCCTTGCTTGCGCCATGGCACCACTCCTCCAACGGGCGCCTCCACCGCGGCTGGCTCCTCATGCCGGCGTCTGAGCCCTAACGCGCAAGCCCTACCTCGCATGCGCAGGTGGTCGGCCTAGTCAACGAGCCGAGCACCGAGCCGCTGATCAAGGGATGGCTGCTGGCGCTGGTGCTCAGCCTGGTGCACCCTGAGCAAGGGCTCAACCCCAACACGCAGGCGGTGCGTCCACAGGGAGGTTGGTCCGCAGGCAGGCGCTCGGCAGGGAACGGCAGGAGAAGCCGGCGGCGGCGCTGAGCTCGCGGCTGACATGCGGGCGCGCACGGCTCGATGCTGCGTTTGTCCTGGGGGCCCGGCCGCCGCTGCAGCGGGCTGCGACGATGCACGCTGCACACGGGCAGCACGGCCCAGCGGCTCGCGCGCTCCACCTCTCAACACGCTGCCGCAATGCTGAGATGGCACGTGCGCAAGGCGCAGAGCTGCTGACCCTTGCGTGCCCCGGCCCCGCCTCCCGTTGCCGCCGTGCAGGCCCTGATCCGCACGGGCCTGCCCGCCGCGTTGTGCCGGCTGGTGGTCCGGGCGCAGACGCCGCCCGAGCAGAAGCTGCAGGCCCTCACCATGCTCAGGGTGCTGGTGAACGACCCCGCCACGCACGTCGAGATGGTCGAGTGCAAGGTGCTGCACGCGCTGGTGCAGCAGGTGAGCGCCCACACCCTCGCCCTTAGGGCTTGCACCCATGCCACGCTCCCGACCGCTGCACTGATGTTGGGGACACGGCATGCTCCGCCTGCGTAGCAGCACGAGCACAGCACAGCGCAGCACAGCACGCGCACAGCATGGCCGCCTCCCGCTGCGCCCCGCCGCAGATCGGCGACGTCAAGGTCGTCAAGGGCCAGGTGGTGAGCACGCAAAAGCCCGCCGGCGCGGCGCCCGCGTCGCCATTCGGCAAGGGCCCAGGCGCTGCCGGCGCGGACGGTGAGAGCAGCGACCGCCGTTGGCAATTCTTCCCCTGCCATGGTGCTGGGCGCTGCCAAACGAGCCGCATTGCCGATGCGGCCGCTCGCCGCGTGGTGTTCATCGGGGGCGCGTTGCCTGCAGGTGCCGCGTCGCCGGACTTGGACCAGCAGAACAAGGAGCTGGCCGTGCTCATGTTCGCCGACATGGCGCCGGGGCCCTTCAAGGTCAGCGCGACATGGTGCTAGGGTTGAGCTAGGGTTGCGGCGTCGGGACCCTCTTGCCCGTCTGCGCACCTGCTTGCCCTTGAGGCACCTGCTTGCCCTTGGGGGCCAGCTGGACTGTAGACGAACGAGTCCAAGGCTGCAGCTGTCAGAGCGCAACTCTGCACGGCGGTGTGAGGTGCTGCGTGCGTGGCGTGCGCGGGGCGCGGCACGACGGTGCGCAGGGCGACATTCTGTCGTGCGGCGGCGTCAAGGCCATGGTCCAGTGCGTGAACGACGTGGGCAACCTGGAGCGGGTGCGCGCCGCCGCCGCCGGCACGCTGTCCATCCTCATGGTGGACGGCGCCATTGCTGTCGAGGTGAGGGCGGGCGCCTGGAGCAGCAGAGGCAGAGGTGAGGCGGGGGCCTGGAGCGGGGGGCACGCTGTCCATCCTCACGGTGGACGGCGCCATTGCCGTCGAGGTGAGGGCGGGCGCCTGGGCGCCCTTGCACTTCACAACAGCCCCGAGGACCACGGCCGGGGGCCTCGTCACGACGCACCTGGGCGCCGGCGCACCATCGGCCGCCGCTTGCGTGGCCTTTGGTCAGCTGCACACGTGGGCAACGAGGAGGGTGTTTGCTGCAAGCGTTCTGCCTGCGTGCGTGATGCGCGCGCGTGCGCACAGGCGGCGCGCGACGACCTGCTGGTGGGGCTGGTTGGCCTGCTCAAGTCCCAGGACAAGCAGGTGCGGTCTGGGGTGGGGCTGGTTGGAGCGCCTCACGTCTCAGGACAAGCAGGTGCGATTTGGGTGGGCCAGTTGGGTCTCCTTGGGTGTATTTGGGGTGGAGCTGATTGGAGCTCCTCAAGTCCCACGACAAGCGGGTGCGGTTCGGGTGGCCGCGCAGGCTGTGGGGGCTGTTGTTGCAGCTTGGCTCGCGTGCCTGCAGGCGCCGGTGCCACGCTCGCCGCGTCCGCCAGGGCCGCTTCCACTCGCCGCCGAGCGCTCGAACGCTGCTGACCCGAGGGGGCGTTGTGTGCGTGTGCGTGCCAACTGCGTGCACCCACAGGTGCAGGAGGCGGCGGCGCGCGCCATCCAGCAGATGCTGACGCCCACGCCGCCCACGTCGACGGACACGGCGCTGGCGGGCGTGGCCAGCATCAAGGCTCCCATCGTCACGCTGCCGCCCCAGGTGAGCGAAGAAAGAACTGAAAGCAGAGGGAGACCACGGCACGCAACCGCCCGTTGCAAGGCCTGGGGGCGCTTGGGTGGGAGGGCGGCCGGCCCGCAAGGCGAGCGCAGGGGCAGCCCTCTGGCCGCATGGCAGGCGTCGTCGGGCAGACCCGAGCGTGGCCCCTGCCACCCTAGGGTTGAGGCTAGGGTTTTCTGTGCGGGCCCGACGTGTGGCGCACGCCGTTGGGCACAGCGGCGCCCACGTGTTAGGTCTGACACGTGTGTGTGCCCTCATGCAGGGCAAGGCGGCCAAGCTGGCGCGCACCAGCGGGGCGCTGGGGTCGTCGGGGGGGTCGGTGGCGCTGGGGCCGGGCGGCGCATCGGCCACCCTGTCCTTCTCCGGGCCTTCCAAGTGAGCAGCGGGCGTGAAAACCCTAACCTTGCCTGGGGTGTCCTTAGCACCTCCACGCAGCGCAGCTTCGAGGTCACTCTTCGGAACTGTTTTGCTGCGGACCAAGCTTTGTGGGGAGGGTGGGAAGCTCCAGAGCATGCGTCGGCCTTGAGCCCTGACCCTCAGGGCTTTGCATGGGCGTTTGGGGTGTATGGCGCAGGGCGGGCCAGTCGATGGTCAACGCCGTGACGGGCAAGACGGAGGAACAGCTGGCGACGGAGCTGTTCAACGCCATGGGCAAAGCCCTAAGCCCCGCCTCGACCTCGGCGCTCATGGACCTGCTCGCCCTCGGTGCGCCTGGCCCCTTCGTCTCTCTGCATGCTGTGGAGGCTTTGGGCTAGGGTTCATGGGGCAGCGATCGCACCAGGGCACCAGAGCCTGAGCAACGCACATAGGCGGCGCGATGTGGCTTTCCAGCAAGAGCAGGTGACGGCAGCAACGTGCACGCACTGGCCACACGCCGTTTTCCGTTTGACGTGCTCTTGCGCCCACGCAGACCACCCCACCCTGGTGCCGCTGGCGCTCACCTTCCTCCCGCTCAGCGCCACCGACGCCGCCTGCCGCCAGGCCATCATCACGCACCGCACCGGCGTGCCTGTGCTGCTGCGCGAGGCCGGGGAGAAGAACAACAAGGGCGCCATCGCCGCGCTCAACCGCGTGGCCGGCGACAAGGCGCTCAAGGCCGCATGCGCATCCATCATCGCCCAGGTTCGCTTAGGGTATGGTTAGGGTTTGGTTAAGGGTTGGCAGGGCGTGCTGTGGCGGGCGACAAGGCGCTCAAGGCCATGCGCGTTCAGGTCAGGGCTTGGTTAGGGCTCTGCGCCCTCGGCTGCTGGGTTGTGTCCTCGCAAGGCATCGCGCGAGACGGTAGGGTTGGCCGCCCCGCCGTGCGGCCGGGCCACACACCTCTGGCCTCGCCTGCGGATCTGGGAGGCAGCAGCGACGGAGGCGCGGGGTGACACCGGAGCACGCTGCTAATCGTCCGTTCCGCCATGCTTCCCCTGCTGTGTCAACAACGGCAGGCGCTGGTGGCGGCGGGCACCAACACGGCGCTGGCTGCCAACCTGGCGGGCGCGCTGACGGCGGCCGGCGACGTGCCGCAGGGCGCAGAGAAGGACTCGGCGGCCGTGGCGGCGGCCGCCGGGTTCGCCTCCGAGGTGCGGACGGACGGCCGCTGCCCCTTTGCTGAGGGCAAGGGCAGCAGTTGCCGCCCTCGCCACCCCGCTCGTCCGGACGGGCCCCAGCTGTTCGGGTTTCTCCGGGGGCAGAGCGACCCTGGCCGCGGAGCGCAGCACACGGCGAGGCGACTCGCGCGATGCAGGCTTGCCCCAGAGCCGCGGCGTGGGCCCAGGATGAACGTGCCGCCGTGGGCTGCCGTGCGCCCGCCCCTTGGCCGCACTGCGCAGGTGCTTGAGACGCAGGGCGCCATTGCGTCCCTGGTCAAGCTGGTCAGCGGGCTGGACTTCAGGTCCAAGGTCAAGGGCACGCAAGCCCTACGCATGCTGGCGCTCTACGGCGACACCCGGGTGAGCGCGCCTCGCGCGACGCCGCGTGGTGAAACCTAGGGTTGTTCAGGGCTAGGGCGTGCCTCCCACCACGCTTGCGGACGGAGCTCCTGGATGCTTGGGGTGTCGCGTGGAGCGAGGGCGGAGCAGGGGCAGGGGCGCGCTGGCGCCAGCGGGCGCTCGCGGGGACGCAACACCGTAGCGGCGTGCAACGGCAATAACGAAGCGCACTGTGTGCATTGGCGACTTGGCCCGCTCATGATGGCGTGGTGCGGCCGCAGGTCAAGGACGCGTTGCTGGCCGCCGGCGCGCTCATCCCCCTGGTGGAGACCACCAAGGTGCGATGCGCTCGCGGGACGCCGTCAGCGGCGTATGCCCGCAGCGGGAGGTCAAGTGCTGAGCTCAGCATCACGTCAAGGGCCAGCAGCGTCCTTGCAGCAGCGTCCTTGCAGCTCAAGGAGCCCCGGGTTCAGCTTTGGGGACCCTGGAGGTTGAGCTGCAGTGTTCGCCACTCCCGCGGCGCGCAGGACGCAACGCCGCCGCCCGACGACAAGACAAAGAGCCTGCACCGCCTGGCCTGCGAGGCGCTGTCCGGGCTCGGTGCGTGCGGCCGCCGCTTCGGCCACCTCGCCTCCGTCCGCGTCCAGCTCTGGCCTGTTCTGCTGGAGAGCCGCGAGTGTGCTGCGCCTCGTCGCCAGCGACATGCGCCCCTTGCCCATGCTGCTCTCTGCAGTGCACACGGACGACGCGCGGAGCCAGGTGTTCGCCTCGCTGCTGGGCTACGTGACCTCGCCCGCCACCAGCTCCATCGCCTGCAGCGCCTGCATCCTCATCGCCGGTGAGCCGCCGCCTTCTCGCTGTGATTGATGGTTGCGGCATCCGACGCGCGCCTCGGCTCGCCTCTGCCCGCCTCTGCCCGCCTCTGGCACCGCTGCTCGCCACAGCAGCAGCGCACCAGCCGCGCGCGGCGCAGGGCTCGAGGCAGCCCTGGCTCCCACGCTGCGTCGCTGCGCCGCTCGTGCGCGTTGCCTGATCAGGTACCTCGTCGGCGTCCGGCCTGGCGCTGGCCAAGGCGGGCATCCTCAAGCCTCTGCTGGCCATCCTGGGCGGCGCGGCCAGCGGCGCCGAGCTCGCCGCCCCCTGCCAGTGAGCGCCTGGCTTCTCTTGGCTGTGGGCCTGCTGCCAGCTCGCCGCCAGCAGAGACAGGGGGGGACAGAGAGGAGGGGCACAGGGCACATGTCGCCCGCAAACAAGCTGGCCACAGGCGGGCGGCCACAGTACCCAAACGGCCATCTCCACTCCTTGGCCTCACAAGCTGCTTGCTTGACATGCGAGCAAGCACGTGCGCGTGCTGCCGTGTGGACCTTTGGTGGGCTCCATCGCTGCGGCGCGCAGGCTGCTGGCGGCGGTGGTGGGCAGCGGCACCGAGGTGGCGGAGCAGGCGGCCCAGTGCGACGCGGGTGAGAGGAGAGCCTCTTGCCGCCGCCACGCCTCAACTCGACCTGATTCACCCTCAGAGCAGCAGCAGCTACGCATGGACCGACGCCGCCAGCCTCCCTCCTCCCCCGCCACCAAAGCGCCGCTCGGCCGCGCGCCATGGCCAGCCCAACCCTAATGCTACGCCCTGCGCCCCATGCACGCAGGCACTGTGCTGCCATCGGCGCTCTCCAAGGGCTCCGACGAGGCCAGGAGGGCGGCGGCGGCCGCCACCTACCACGTCTGCAAGGTCTCGGAGACCAGCAGGTGCGCGCTAGCTGCCTGTTGCTGCGCCCCTCACCCGGCGCCACCACCTCTGACGAGCAAGCGCCAAGATGCGGCAACGCTCGCCAGAGCACAGCGTGTGCATGCCTGCTGTCGGCGCTCATCCTGTGCCCTCATGATTCAGTCGCATGGCTCCGTCTTCACGCACGGGACCGACCACCCCGGGCCCTTGCTGCTACCGCCCGCATCTCAACCCTGGGCCCTGGGAACCCTAAACCATGCGCGCAGGAACCAGGTGGCGGACCGCAAGGGCGTCAGCCTGCTGCAGGACGTGCTCAAGACGTGCCCTTGCGCCGACCCCTACTTTGACGACGCCACGCTGGCGCTGTCCACGCTGGCCTGCACGCACGAGTCCAGCAGGTGCGTTTTCATCCCACCCCCATCATCCACCCCACACCACACTACAGCGGCCCGCTGTCACCGCCTCGCCCCAGAGCCACACCCTAACCAAGCCCTAACGCGCCCCCCTCCATGCGGCGTGCAGGTACGACGTGACGCGCACGCTCAAGTCCTGGCTGGGCCTGCGCGGGAGCGACGCCGAGGCCACGTCGGCGGCGGGCGTCTGCCGCCGCATGGCCTACAGCCCTAAGGGCAGGGAGCTGCTCTTCAGCGACGAGCTGGTCGAGCCCTTGGTCAAGCTGCTCAGCGTGGCGGGTGCGCCCTGCGCCCCATGCGGCCTGAGCCCTGGGCTAGGGTTGGGCTAGGGGTGGGCGATGCGCTCGCTCTTCCCTGAGGTGCCGCAAGTTCTGGGCAGCTCTGGGCAGCACGACTCTCAGTGGCGACGCAGGTGGGGGGGGGGGGGGGGGGGGGGGGCGGCGGGAGAGTGGGCGCCGCGCGCCGCAGGGGGAGCGCGGCGGAAGAGTGGGGCGCCGCGCCCCATAGAAGGGGCGCGGTGGGAAGTTTGGCCGCAGGGGCAGCGCGGCGGGAGAGCGGCTGCCGCGCGTTCGTTGCCTTCGCAGGCAACCCCGACGGGCAGCGTCTGGCCGCCGACGCGATCACGCACGTGGCCATGAGCGGCACCATCAACGTGGCGCCGGCCACCGGCACGGCGCCCGCCGTGGCGGTCAACCCCAAGCAGCAGCTGCTCAACAAGGGCGCCATGGACGGCCTCGTCGCGGTGAGCACGCCTCCCACGTGTCCCTGCCGTTGAGCTGGTCCGCTGCGTGGCCGTCCTCACATGCGTCCCGCTGGGGCCCCTCATAAGCCCTGCTCAGCCTTTGGCGCCGCCGCTACTCGCCCAACGCACCGCATCACGAGGGTGCCTCCGGCGCTCAGCGGGCAGCGGCGGCTGCCCGCGTGCCGCGAGGCGCGCCGCGCACAGTTGCGCTCAGCGCACCCCGCTCACTGGCTCGCTGTGCGCGCAGATGCTCAAGTCCAAGGACGAGGGCGTGCTGTACGAGGCCGCCACGTGCATCGAGTGCCTCTGCATGGCCGAGGAGGGCGTCACGTGAGTGCGCGCGCGCCACGCGCTGCCGCCCAGCACCGCGCGCACTCTGCCCGTGGCCCGTTCCGTCGCAAGGTGCAAACGGAAGAAGCAGCGCTCCCCGGGCGAGCATGCATTGTGTGCCCTGCCCGCTGCGTTGCGTCGCCTGCGCGCAGCGCCGGCAAGCGGCTGCGGGCGCAGGACTCGCTGCACGACATTGTGCAGGCCGGCAAGAGGGGCGAGGTGGGGGACAAGGCGTCCAAGGCGGCCTACTCTGCCTACATGAAGCTCATGTGAGGAGCGCTGATCCCCACGGGCCGTGGGCTGCGCGTGACGCTGGGCTGAGGACAACAAGCTTGCTGTGCGCCTGAGCACGCCGTCTTTCGCTTTGGCTCTCCGTCGGAGCGCTTACCGATCCTGCCTGCGTGCCCCCGCCGGTCACGGTTCCACGCCTGGCTCCTTGCAAGTGAGCAGTCCCCCAACGGGCAGCAGACCGACGCACTCGCATTTCCTCTCCCCCTCTCCTCCTCCTCTCGCTCTCTCTCCTCTCTCGTCCTGTCCGCAAGGTCAGGGCGCAGAAAGCCAGGGTCACGCCGAGGTGGCACCGGCGGCCGCGGCCTTGGCCGTCTTGGTCATCTCCACGATCACCTCCTTGATAGCCTTGCGGTTGTCGGCGGGGCGGGGAAAGGGCAGCCGCAGCTTGAACTTGGAGCCCTGGCGCGT
>VFQP010004086.1_pt1 | contig 14047 bp, 19 predicted proteins | sample 3512351 | NCBI WGS metagenome assembly VFQP01 (sample SAMN10412372, study PRJNA504923) | tailings metagenome | isolation source: Relicate 1 Philex TSF1 revegetated site | place: Philippines: Tuba, Benguet | collected 2017-08-29 | reverse complement strand
TCTCGGGGGGCTTGGTCGAGGGCTTGGGCGGGCGCGGGGGCGACGGGCTCGGTGACGGGGGCGGGCGGGGCGGGCGGGGCGACGGGGGCACGGGGGGAGGAGGGGACGGCGAGGGGTCCGTCAGCGGGGAGGGGGAAGGCGGCGGCGGAGGAGGAGAGGCGTCGAGCGGGGTGCCGTCCCCGGCCAGCTTCTTGGCAAAGGTCAGCGAGGGGTAGGTGCCAAATAGGTAGAGCCCTGCGGAACGCAGCGGCGCGTGCGAACCCGTTGCGGGGCAGCTGCAGGGATGCGGAGGGTGCTGCGACGCGGTGCGCGGCGCAACGCAGGGGCCTCACCGCACGGGCCGTTGGAGGTGGTGGTCATGGCGATCTTCATGTAGCCGGACTCGCCCCATCCCGAGGACCACGAGTTGCGGATGATGAAGTAGTCGGTGGAGGGGTTGCCCGTGTGGTGGTAGCCCACCACCACCTGAGCCCAGGCAACGCGGTACAAATGGCCCGTTCCGTTGATGCAAGCCGCACACACACAAATGCGGCCACCGTCAGCGCTGCGCGCCCTGGCGCTCCTCTTCTTGTGCGAAGCAACACAGCACAGGCGCACCACAGCGTGGTTGATGGTGGTGGCGACGCAGTCGGTGGCCTGGTAGATGCCGCCGGCGTACGAGAAGAAGCTGCGCACACGTGGTGAGAGGGCAGGCAGTTCACCGCGTGACGAGGCAGCAAGGACCAGCAGCGAGGAAGATGATGCGCCAGCCCAGGCCATAGAGAAAACATGTGCGCCGACCGGGACACACACGTGCGGCGGCACTGACCTGTTTTGCGCGTTAATGTAGACCACCACGGGCTGCCGATCGACGGCCGCGCGCAGCGCCGCCGCGCTGCCATACACGTAGCCGACCGCTCCGCCGCTCCTGACCATCTGCCCGTCCGTGGTGGAGGCCAGGATGCTGCTGCTGCACGCGCCCGTCGCGCCCGTCGAGCCCGACGTGTACGGGTACTTGGACTCGGTCGTCTGGTTGTACGACAGCACGAAATTCAGCGCCTCGTCGCTGTAGCCGCCGTCGCAGCCGCCAGAGTAGTAGCCCATGGCGGGGCCGGCGCACGAGACGAGCTGCTGCTCGCTGAAGTCCACGGGCTGGGAGGAGGCGGTGCGGCCCGTGGAGATGAGGTAGGCCGACTCGAGCGCGCCCGTCGCCGCCACGGCCCAGCACGACCCGCACCTGCGGCGCGTGACGATGGAGCGGGGTGGGCGGTGGGGTTGGGGGAGGCGGGACATGCAGTGGGAGGCGAGGGCCCGGCGGCGGGGGGTCCACGAAGCGCCGCGCGTCAAAGCTTACCCGCCCTGGTCGCGCACGGCCGAGACCTTGCCCAGCGCGCGCCAATCCACGCTGGTGGCGAGCAGCTTGCGGCGCGCGCCGGCGGACGCGGTGGCGCTGGCGTTGGCGGGCGGGGCGGCCTGCTCCATCACGGCGCGGCGCCCGGACCGGGCCAGGGGGTTGATGCGCATGAGGAAGCGGGACTTTTGCGTATCCGTCATGTCCGAGAACCTGCGCACGAAGGCAGCACGAAGAAGAGGTGCGCGGCCAGTTCACGTCGTGGTGTTGGGCGTCAGGCGGTCCGCACTACGTGTGTGCGCCAAGTGCTTTTCAGTCAAAGGGCTGACCTGTTCCCGGTGGCGTAGTAGCTCAGCGAGGGGTCCTTGTTCACCCTGGCCACCGCCTGCATATTTGCCTTGAAGGCCGCCTTGGCCTCGTTCTCGGCTTGTGCGGACGCGTACTTCTTGCCGAACGTGGCCTTGAAATCCCCCCACCACTCGTTCACGTCGCTGTCGTCCACCTGCGCCACGCGACGTGCGTGTACGTGTGCATCTTGGCCACGGAGCTGTGCATGGCCCACGGAGCTGCCCACGGAGCTGTGGGCATGCCGCCGGCGCGGGATCCGGCGATGCGTGCTCCTGGCGGCCTGGCCAGTGGCGCCAAACACAAGCACAGTGGCTCTACACAGTGCTGACCCCTTGCTGCCTTGCTGCTGCGGGTGGTGGCTGTGCTTGCGGACGTCCCAACCGGATGCGCTTGCGGGCGGTTGGGGCGGTGCGCAAGCGCCACGCGTGCCGCTGCACAATTCGTCCCCTTGGCCTCACCGTGTCCTTGGTGCTGACCTTGCCAGTCACGCGCCTGCGAGCGAGCAATCCAATGGGCGCTGCTTTGTGGACGACACTTGGGCGGCGCACGGCAGAGCGTCGGGTAGGGCTCCTGGGTCGCGAGCGCAGCGCTCTGCAAATGCGACTCACCATCCACCTGGTGCAGCGGCGACGCCCAGCGCAAGAGCGAGCAGGAGCAGCGCGCTCATCGTTGACGCCGCGCCGATCTTTCGGCACGCCATGTTGACGCAGTGCGTCGACACCGCGGGCCGGGGAGCGCTTAGTGGCTGATGGCGAAGGGCGTGCGGTGTGCGTGCGCGCGCGAGGATTGAGTGGCGTGAGCCTCGCGTCGCGTTGTGCGTGTGTGCTCTCGTGCCGGCCCTCCCGGAAGATTTGTACCGGAGTGGACCTGTACCGGACTGCTTCCGCCCTGCAGAAAAGGGAGGACCTGGCAGCCACAGGATAGACGCGCTTTTTCAGCAGGCCGCGCAACCGTCGGCGTGCACGTACACGGATTGCGTCGTGCGGCTTGGCGCCCAGGGGCGCGTTCAGCAGGGGCCAAATCTCCTGATTTGCGTTGAACGAGCGCCGCATCGGAGGCCGCCGCCCCCTGGCAGGCACGCCCTGAGGTGCCCAATGTGTCCCTTCGCAGCGTGCAGAGCTCTGCTTGGCAAACGCCAAAGGGTGCGCCAGAGGAAGAGCAGCTAGTTCGCTCGCGCCTGGGCCTCCGTCAGCGTGTGGCAGCGCAGTGGCCACACACGCTTTGGCCTTCCACTCGGCCGCGTTCTTGTGTACCGCCCAAAGCGTGGCGCCCCACCCAGCGTTTGCGGGCCCGCACCGTGGCGTTGAAGGTCCTCCAGCCCCCGCTCGGCTGCCCCGTCACGCGCCTGCAAGCGTGCGGTGCACGGCATGCGCTTTCCTTTCGTGCTGTGGTGAAGACGAGCCGCCACACGCCATTCCAAGCTGGACGCACGCACCAGTCCTTGCGGCCAGCCGAGGCGCACGTCGCGAGCAGCAGCACCGCCGTGGCGGCCACGCTCACGTGCTAATGGGCAGGTCTGTGTGTGTGCGCGGCTTGCATCAACGGAACGGGCCACCGCCCGCGGTCTGTGCGTAGCGAGCGCTGCAGCCCTGGCGTGCGTCGTTGCTGCGCTTGCTCAGGCTGTGTTCAGCCTCCTCCCCGCGGGGCCAGGGTGCATCTTCTCTCAGTTCGTTGGCCAAGGAAGCCGAGGGTTGCAGGCTCCACCAGAGCAAGGGACAGAGGAAGGGATGAGCACCAGGCTGGGAGGGCACCACCAGTGCGATTGCCAGCGGACGACGAGGAGGGGGAGGACGCATGATGGGCAACGCAAGGCGTGGCTGCCGAGGTTGTGCTCGACATGTAGGGTTCTGCTCCCCAAGCAAGGAGGGGAGGGGGCAACAGCAGGAAGTTTCAGGTTGCGTCAGGGGCAGCGCAAGCAGCAAAGAGCAGCAACAAGCTGAAAGGCGACGAGCAGCACACATAAGGCGAATGCAAAGTGTTTGGCCAGGTGGGCCGGTGTGCACACAAAAACCGACTGATGGGCGAACGAATGGAAGCTGAACTGCGTGCACGTGCACGTGCCTGTGCGGCGCGGTCACTGCTGGCTCACGATGGTGAGGCTCACGATGGTGAGAGGGGCCGACGGATGAATGTAGGGGGCGCTTTGTGCAGCGCACGCGTTGGCGTGGGCCGCTGCTCTACTACTCCTGGCGCCTGCCGAAGCGGGGCGGGGGAGGGCGGGGCGGGGGAGGGCGGGGCGGGGGAGAGCGGGGCGAGGGCGGGCGAGGGGACGGCGGGCGGGGGGACGGCGGGCGGGGCGGGGGAGGCGACCGGATCACGCGAGGGGGCGGCGAGGGAGAGCGAGGCGGGGGGGAGCGAGGGGGCGGGGGCGGCGAGGCCCTGCGGGCGGGCATCAGGCGAGGTCTCGTTCACTAGCTGGGCATTGACATCGTCGCCCCGTGCGCTGTGCCCACATCAGGCCTCGCATGTGTCGCACTTGGGAGGGGGCGGGCGGGGCGAGGGCGGCCTTGGCGAGGGCGGCCTTGGCGAGGGCGAGGGCGAGGGCGTGGGCGTGGCTCCCGACAGCGTCTTGCTGAACCTGAACGAGGGGAGCGCGCCGTACTGGAGCAGGCCTGCGCGCAAGGGGCAGGGGCGTCGCGAAGATGAGGACAGGGGATGCCGTGCGGCGGTGCACGCGACGCGTCGCGCGACGCACGCACCGCAGACGCCGCCGACGGTGCCGTCCATGGCGAACCTCGCGTAGCCGCCCTCTCCCCTGCAATGGCGGCGTGCAGCGCACCCAGGTGTTAGCGACCTGGGGCCCCAGGAGGGGGGTGGGGGCTCTGACCGCCCGCAGCGTGCGTCGGCGCCTCACCAGTTGGGGCCCCAAGTGTTCATCACGATCCAGTAGTCGGCCGATGGGTTGCCGGAGTAGTAGTAGCCCACGATCACCTGCACGCCACACGCCGATCAGCGTGGTGTGGTGTGAGGAGGACGGCCAGGCCATCCCTGGGAGCTGAGCAGTGTGGCAGGGCGCGGCGCTTCCACTACACCCATCGCAAGCGGCGCACCACGGCGTGGTTGAGATTGGTGTCCGAGGTGGAGCAGTCGCCGCCGCGGTATATTCCGCCGCCGTAGCTGTTGAACGACTCGGCGGCGTCCATGTACACGACGACCGGTTGCCTATCGACGGCCGAGCGCATGGCGGCCTCCGATGCCGGAGCCGTGCCCGTCGTCACGTAGGCCCAGGTGCCGCCGCTGCGCACCACCTGGCCGTCCACCGTGGAGGAGAGGATGCTGCTGCTGCACGAGCCCGCCGTCGCCGTGTACGGCCTGCGGCGGTGGCGGTCAGTCAGTCCTGGGTCCAGCACGCAGTGCGGCGCGATGGCCACCTCAGGCTGTGTCCTGTGTGTGTGGGATTTTTGCATCTGTTTGGACACCTCGGCGGGGCCGGAGCCCAACTACCGGGCGTATCAGATGTCTCGCAGCACCAAGGCAAGCGAGCCAAAGGCACACGCACGGGTGCAGAGACGCATTGCGGCTCAGCACCCAGCAGGCATGTGTGCACATTCCTGGGTCCTGTTGCACACTCACCACTTGGCGGCCGTGGTCTGGTTGTCGCGCATAACGTAGTCAAAGACATCGTCCGCGTTTCCGCCGTCGCACCCTTGGCTTATGTAGTTGCGGCCGGTGGAGGCGCGGTTGACGCACGAGACGAGGTGCTGCTCCGACAGGTGGATGGGGTTGGTCGTCGCCGAGGTGCCCGTGCCGATGTAGTAGGCGCTCTCCAGGGCGGCCGTGCTGCTGAAGCTCCAGCACGACCCACACCTGCTCAAGGTACAGGTTGGTGGCACACGTCGGTGAAGAGGCCGCGGCAAAGGAGGCGTGCGCCAGCCGCGACAAAGGTGGTCCACTCACTGGCCCTGGTCGCGCACGGCCGACACCTTGCCCCTCGTCCTCCAGTCCACCATGGTGGCCAGCAGCTTGCGCCGCGCGCCCGACGCCGCGGTGGCAGGCTCCTGGACGGCAGGGAGCACGGTGAAGGCGCCGTCGGGCTGCTCCAGGGCGGCGCGGCGGCGGGCGTGGAAGGCCTCGATGGGGTTGATCTTCATCAAGTAGCGTTGCTTAAAGGTGGAGAAGGGCAGGTCGGAGAATCTGAAGGGGGCACCAACCGCGAGGGCAGCGACACGGTGTGGGCCCCGCGCAAAGCGCGCGCAGCGCGTCACCACCGTGCGCCCAGCGGTCGCTCACTTGTTGCCCGTGGCCCAGTAGGAGGAGGCCGTGGCGTTGCGGTTGCAGCGGGCCACCTTGCGCATGTTGGCGGTGAACGCGGTGAAGGCGGTCGCCTCCTCCTCGGGCGTGGCGTACGTCTTGTTGAACGCCACCTTCCAGTCGGCAAACCACTCACGCGCCTGGGCCTCCGTCACCTGCAGTGCGTGTGGCAGCGCAGCATGGCCACACACGCTTTGGCCTTCCACTCGGCCGCGCTCACATGTACCGCCCAACGCGTGGCGCCCCACCCAGCGTTTGCGGGCCCGCACCGTGGCGTTGAAGGTCCTCCAGCCCCCGCTCGGCTGCCCCGTCACGCGCCTGCGAAATGCATGCAGACGGTGCGTGCTGTCCTCCTGTGGCGTCTTGTGAAGACGAACCGCCAGAAAAGAGTGGGGCCCGACGCTTGACGCACGCACCAGTCCTTGCGGCCCGCGGAGGCGCACGTCGCGAGCAGCAGCACCACAGCGGCGGCCACGCACAGAGCCGTGGTGGCGCGCATTTCTTGGCGAGCGAGCGAGAAGTCGAGCTCGTACTCGCGCGTCAGAGAGCGCGCGGGAGGGGAAGGGAGGGGAAGGGAGGATGGGGCAGTGGTGTGCGCAAGCACTGAATGCTTTTGCGTGCTCGCCTCGCTCCAGATCGCGCGCCTTTTGTGGGCCCCTGTTGCTGCGACTAACGGGCGTGCGAGGATGCAGAATTCTCCAAGCGACATTGGTCTCACCGCCCCGCCAGGCCCCACAGCGCGAGCGGATTCTGCTACCTCATAAGGTGCCTCGCTCAGCGCGCGCCGCCCCGCGCCGCTCCCTGCCGCGATCTTGACCAAAAGTCAACATCACAGCCCAACGGCCGCAAGCAGGGCTGCCGATTGCGCAGCAGGCCTCAGCACGCCACACACCCACGCACCACTTCACAAGCACCACTGCCACGCACACGGCGCTCTTTCTTTCGTGGGGGCGCACGCGCCGGGCGCACCCACGCACACCCAGCGCCCGCCCGCACGCCAGTTGAGGGCCTGCATGCTGCTGCAGAGCTCATCAGGTTTCACAGTGCAGAGCAGCGCATCAGCTTGAGCGCTTCTCCCTCCCTGGCCATGCGACCTTGGGGTGCGCCAGGAGAGAAGCGAGCCAGAGGCGCGCATGCGGCGAATGCTCTCGCGGCTGCACACGAGCACCAAGCACAGGTGCTACAGCTCTCAGCAGCAGCGCGCTGCTCCTGCGCGCCTCTTTGCGACACTCGCCTCGGCCTCTGGCGTCATGGGCGGCACGCTGGAGGACCTCAAGTTCGACAACCAGACGCTGCGCAGCCTGGCGGTGGATGAGAGCAGGGACGGCTCCACCCGCACGGTCCGGGGGGCCAACTTCTCACTGGTGCGCGCCACACCACGCGCCGCAGGGCCGGCCAACCACATCCACACCGCTTGGGCTCCTGCACCTGCGCACGGCTGATCAGCACGAGCAGCCAGCTTTGAGATCGTGCCCTTGCGCTGAGCGCCGAGCTGGCACGTGCCGGCGCCGCGGCCGCGCGCAGGTGACGCCGGATCCCGTCAAGAACCCCAAGCTCGTGGCCGCCTCGCCAGAGGCGCTGGCGCTGCTGGACATCGCGCCTGAGCAGGTGCGCGTGCCGCGTCCCTCGCAGGCGGCAGGTGGGCTCGCAGGGGCAATCCCGCGTGCCCTGCTCCTCCTCCCGCAGGCGGAGCGCCCCGAGTTCGTCGAGGCGTTTGCCGGCAACAAGGTGCTGCCGGGCAGCCAGCCCGCCGCGCACTGCTACTGCGGGCATCAGTAAGTACGTGGCAGGCAGGAGACAGCAGTGCGCCAGGCCCAGGGGTGGGACGGCGTGGCGCCACCGCCCGCTGCTCGCTCGCAGGTTTGGCTACTTCAGCGGCCAGCTGGGCGACGGCGCCGCCATGTACCTGGGCGAGGTGGTGAACCAGCAGGGGCAGCGCTGGGAGCTGCAGCTCAAGGGCGCCGGCCTCACGCCGTACAGGTGCGCCCTACGTGCGCGCTCACGGCCAGGCGTGTCCAACAGCGTGGGCAACGGGCTGATGGTCCTGTGGGCGGGCTGGATCTGACTAGACCCCGTGCTGGTGCCCCTGCGTGGCCTGCAGCCGCGCCGCCGATGGGCGCAAGGTGCTGAGGTCGTCGGTGCGCGAGTTCCTGTGCTCCGAGGCCATGTACCACCTGGTGCGTGTGCGGTGCCTTGCGGGGCGAACCCTTGGGGCGCTCTGTGCGCGTCACACTCCTTGTCAAATCGAGTGACGGGCCGACCCCAGCGCCCGGGGCACCCTGCAGCTGCGGAGCCGTGCGCCTTGAAGGGCCCAGATTGCTAGCGGCCCGCCCTGGCGCCCGCCACGCGCCATGCACTCAGCGTGCTTTGCGCGGTGGTGATGGCGCGTGCGCACTCGGCCGCAGGGCATCCCCACCACGCGCGCCGCCACGTGCGTCACGTCCGACACGCTGGTGGTCCGCGACCCAGAGTACAGCGGTGCGCGCGCCAAACCCCTCCCACACCTCCTCCTCGCCTCTCCGTGCGCGTGACGCTGTTCCTCAGGACGGCCACCCTGCAGTGGAGTGGAGGCACCTCGCCGCCGCTGCAGCTCGCGCTCCCTTGCTTCCGCTTTCCCCGACGCAGCGGCACTCGAGCCTCGCACGGCAGGGCCCTCCCTCCTGTGCACGACAGCGTGTGCGCTCGTGTACATGCCCGGGCGGTGGCGTGGTCGCAGGGCGCGCCGTGCAGGAGAAGGCCACCGTCGTCTCGCGCGTGGCGACCACCTTCCTGCGCTTTGGCAGCTTTGAGATCTTCAAGCCCACCGACAGCACCACAGGTGCGGGGGCAGGCTCAGCTTTAGTCCGTCACACGTGAACCGCGCGTCCACCCACCGCCAAGCCACGGCATGGCCTTGCGGAACGGAGAGAAACCCAGGCAGACGCTTTCAGGCTTGAACGACGGCCACCTTGCCATGCCAACCCAAACGGCGCTGTGCCTCCCTTCCCCGCCCCCCCCCCGCCCTGGTGCAGGGCGCACCGGCTCGTCTGTGGGCCTGGAGGCGGAGCTGCTCCCGCGCATGCTGCTCTTCACCATCCGCAGCTACTTCCCCGGGCTGTGGGCGCAGCACGGGGGCGACGGCCTGGAGCAGCAGCTGCCGCGCGGCGACGAGGCCGGGTGGCACCCGCTCTACCGCGACTGGCTCGTCGAGGTGCGCGCAGAGGTTCTCGCGCTGTGTGTGCTGGGCTGGGTTGGGCTGGGGGGGGGATCGCAGGCAGCGGCGCAGTCACTCAGCATGCGCTCCCGCCGCCGCTGCGGCCCATCGCGGCGCTGGCGCTCGCAGACTTTGTCCGCGGGACTGTGTGCGGCGGCCGTCCCACCGCTGTCCCTCGTGAGCGCGGTGCGCTGGGTCGCGCGCGCTATGTGTGCGCAGGTGGCGCGGCGCACGGGGTCGCTGGTGGCGGCGTGGCAGAGCGTGGGCTGGGTGCACGGCGTGCTCAACACCGGTGCGCGTTGCCTTGGGCCCCCGACCCCTGGCCCCCACCCGCCGCACGGGCTCTTTGCGGCCCCCCACGTCGGCAGCCACGCCCATGCCGCAGCCCCCAGCGCTCACTCTGCTGCTGTGCCCTATCTTTGCTCACGCTCGACTCGGCGCCGCGGGCCCTCACCAGACAACATGAGCATCGTGGGCGTCACGATCGACTACGGCCCCTTTCAGTTCATGGACCACTTCGACCCAGAGCACGTGTCCAACGGCTCGGACGACGGCGCCTTTTACAACTTCAGGCAAGTGCAGCGTTGATGATGGCCCTGTGGCCCTTCTTCCTGCGACCTGCACGCTCGAGGTGTGTTTGTTCTCACCCCTGTGCGCGGGTGTTTGCGTGCGGCGGCTGCCCACTTGTGTGCGCAGCGCGCAGCCGTCGCGCGTGCGGTGGAACGTGGAGAAGCTGGGCGAGGCGGTGCGGTGGGCCGTGCCCGAGCGCATCGCCAAGGAGGCGCTCGACGCCTACGACGCCGAGTATGAGAGGTGCCTGCGGCGCCGCGCAGCTGGGGCGGCGGGCGGCGCTGCCACCCTCCTCTCGTGCCGCACCGCTAGCCACACTCTTGCCAGGGCTTCGGGCTGGATCGCCAGGCGCCCACGCACCCGCTGACGCTGTGGGCTGATGACGCTGAGGCGTTGAGGTGGTGCTGTCGCTGTTGTGGGTGCGGTGGCTGGGTGGTGGGCGCAGGTCGTACATTGCGCTGATGCGGCGGAAGCTGGGGCTGCTGCGCGTGCGGCGCGACGAGGACATCAACCTGGTGACGGAGCTGCTGCAGGTGGGTGTGTGGTGCTCAGGGGGAACGGGACGGAGGGGGGCAGAACCTGGTGACGGACCTGCTGCAGGTGGGCCTGCGCTGCTCTTTTGGGAGGGCGTGCGTCCACGACCTGGCTCACCACGCGGCCAGCAGCGCCACGCAACACCAAGGAGGACAGGGTGCACGGGCTCTGCTGCCTCACCCCCCACGCCGCGCCCGCTCGCTCGCGGGCTGCGAGACCGCGCGCGTCAGGAGCTGGGCCCCTGCGCGCCCCGCCGCTCGGCGCAGGTGATGGCGGACGCGGGCTCCGACTGGACCAACTCGTGGCGCGCGCTGGCGCGCGTGTCCCTGGCCGCCCAGCCCGCCAGCGGCGACGGCGCCGCCGAGGAGGGGCCCGCCGACGACGAGCAGGTGCGCGGCTCCTGATGGTCACTGGCAGGTTGCTGGGGGGCGTGGGTGAGGCGCGTTGCTCGTGATGCAGCCCCGCCGGCGATGCGGAGCTCGCGGCGCGCTCTCGCGCGGCGCCGGCACTGCCGGCGCCCTTTGTCAAGCGCATTCGCGACCGCGGAGCGCCGCCCTGACAGATCTCCCTGCGCGCCCTCACACCGCCGCCCCGCAGCTGCTCAAGTACCTGGTGTCCCAGGGCCTGCCGCCCGCCGACCTGGCGGCGCAGCGCGACAGCTCCATCCCCAGCTCCAACCTGCAGATGCTGCTCATGCTGGCCACCAAGGACCCCGCCACGCTGCACGCGCTGGGCGCCACGCCACAGGTAGGCGTCTGCGGGTGTGTGGGGGTGAAGGTGGCGTGAGGAGGGTGGCCAGCCACACAAGGACCCCGCCACGCACTCAGCGCAAGGCCACAGGAGGCGACGAGGCCCGCGCTTGGGAGGCGCCCGCGCTGCCTGCACACGGCCTGCGTGCTGGGGGCGCCACACGCGCCTGCGGCGCCCCAGGCACTCACAACGCCGGCGTGCTGCTGCAACAGAACGAGCAGTCCTCCTGACCCGCTCCCGCCTTTCCTCCCCTCGCACCCCCTCCCCCGCGCAGCAAATCCACGCCGAGGCGGCCAAGCGCGAGGCCGCGCTCAAGTTCCGCAAGATGAGCGCCGCCGACAAGCAAGTGGCCGACCGCGACGCCTGGCAGAGGTGCGCGCGCATGGGCCTGGATGCCCTCGTTCAGGGCTCAGCGCCCGAGCCGCCCCGCACGCAGGCAGCTGTTGCCCATCGGAGGTCTCGGCCAAGGACGTGACGCAAGCAGAGCAGAGAGGGGTGCTGTGCTGAGGGCGGGGTGGGTGCAGCAGCAACCCGTCTCTCTCTTGTGAGCCGGTGGTGGGGCGCAGGTGGCTGCGGCGGTACCGCCAGCGGCTGGCGGCGGAGCGCGAGGCGGGCGTGACAGAGCAGGAGCGGCGCGACGTCATGAACAGCAGCAACCCCAGGTGCGCGGGCATGCGCACGCCGTGCTCCCGCCTCAGCACTGAACAACGCGGCCGCGCCGCCGGGCCTATGCCCAAGGCAGGCGCCCTCGCTTTCTCAGCTAGTGCGTGCGCTCCTGCTGCTGCGTGGCTGCCCTGCAGGTTTGTGCTGCGCAACTGGGTGGCGCACAGCGCGATCCAGCAGGCCGAAAAGGGCGAGTTTGGCGAGGTGCGGGCGCTGCTGGAGCTGCTGCGCGACCCCTTCTCCACGGAGGGAGAGGAGCGCGCCTTCCAGCAGGCGCTGGCCGACGCCGAGCGGCAGGGCGGCAACGCGCCTGCTGGTGAGCCCCTGGTGCCGTGAGCACGGGTGGGTGATTGCTTTTGCGAACGTGCTGCTGAACATGAGGTGGAGCGTGGCGCGGCTGCACAGGTGCGGCGGCGGCGGCGGCGGCGCAGGCCCAGGCGGACGACTACGGCGCAGCGCTGCCTGCCCCCGAGGAGGGCGGCGCCTGCTCGCTGGCGCGGCAAAAGTTCGACCGGCGGCCGCCGGCGTGGGCCCGGCAGCTCAACGTGACGTGCTCGTCGTGAGCAGCGCGCGCGGCTGGGAGGCGGCGAGGAGGGGCGGCAGGCGCGGTGTGGCGTCAGGGTGTTGGGGAGGGTGGTGTTGCGGTGCGCGTTGAGTGGAAACGTGTTGCAAGGGCGCGTGGGCACCACCACCTCAAAAACGTCCGGCTGCAGCCCATGGCAAGTGAAGAGCGAGCACAGGACGGGTGGGGCCGAGCTGAGATCAGTGCTGCCTCCCTACGACGGCGCCAGCAGTGCTTCACTTGGCAGTATCAATCACCAGCGGGCCCACGTTGTCCCCGGTTTCCTTGTTGTGCGCAACGTGCTTGCCGTCACAGTACCTGCGCAGCGCCACAGCGGGTGGGGCGAGCGCAGCTGAGTCAGGGGACCGAACCGCAACAGGGTGCAAGAGCGCGAGTGAGGCAGGGACGGCGCGCTTACGGGAACTTGGTGGACCGCCAGCAGCGGCAGAAGACGGCCTTGGGCGTGGGCAGCTCCGCAGCCTTGACAAAGTCCGCCACCTGCAGCCACTCATTGGTGCGGTGCCAGGCCAGTGTCGCTGCGCAGGACGCGTCACGTGACGATGACGCCCCTCCGTCTCAGCAGCCCCTCCCTGGCTCATTGGCTAGGGCAGCCAGGCACACCCAACCTGATGCTGCAATGCGCCGTGGCATCGGCACCTCGCCCGTTTCGCTGTGGGGTGCGCGCTGACGCGTTGGTCGGCCGCGAGCGCCCCTGCTCCGCTGCCCACAGCTGCGCCCGAAGGAGCGCACATGCAGCGCTCTGCTATCGCTGCTGCTGCTCCCGCTGCTGCTGCTGCTGGAGGCTGGGTCCTAAGCGCGATCGTCGCCCACCACAGAATCACTCGCCTTCTCCTCGCTGGCCCTGATTCCCGTGGTGTTGACCTTGGGCTTGTCGCTGCTAGCGCGCACGCACACCGACCGCGCGCGGCTGTTCACGCGCGCGCGGGCGGCGATCGAGGGGGCCGGGGCCGAGCGCACGGCGAACGCCATTCTCTCTGGATCGCTTTGTGATGTGTGTGCGAGGTGGTTACGAGCGAGCGTGTGCGTGTAGCGAATGTGCGGACGCTTGATCGATGCGTGCGCGCGAGCTTTAACGCCGGCATGGGCGACGAGCAGGGCTTAGCTTTTGGGCCAACGCTTCGCCAACGTGGAGCAGAGGTGCGGTCACATCCAGGGGCCGCACCAAGGCCGTCACTTGCACCAGGTGGTGACGCGCACGCGCGCAGACGCAAGCACCAGCTGCGCTCCGGCCCACCACGCGCCACCCTCACGACTGCACACCCCGCACCCCGCACTATGATAAGAGCTCCTGCAGTATGTAGCTAAAGCCTACCCTGCCTCCCCGCCGTGATCACGGCCCCGAGGCGCCGCCGCCGTCCTGCGTCAGCAGCGGCTGCCTTAACGCGTCGCCGCCCTCGGCCGTGCTGCCTTCCGCCGCCGCCGCGCCCACCGTCACCGCCACCGCCGCCGCCGCCCCCTCTCCGGCGCCGCCGTTCTGCTCCGCCGCCTGCTGCTGCTGCCGGTCGGCGCGCGCCTGCGCCGCGCGCCGCGTGGTGCGGTCGATGATTTCCTGCCGCGCCAGGCGCTCGCGCTCGTCGCGCGCGCGCAGCTCGGCCTGGATGCGCTCCAGGTGCTGGAACGAGGCGTGCACCAGCACGCAGGCGCACGCCGACGCGCTGGCCAGCGCCACCACCATGGGCCACACGTGCATGTGCGCCTTGAGCCGCCGCGCGCTGCGCAAGGTCGGGGCAACGTGTGTGGGGGGCCCCATTGGCACGCGCCGCCGCGAGGCGAGGGCTGGGCAGGACGCGCATGCGGGCGATGACAAGGGATTCGCCACGGGGGG
>VFQP010004085.1_pt1 | contig 14048 bp, 13 predicted proteins | sample 3512351 | NCBI WGS metagenome assembly VFQP01 (sample SAMN10412372, study PRJNA504923) | tailings metagenome | isolation source: Relicate 1 Philex TSF1 revegetated site | place: Philippines: Tuba, Benguet | collected 2017-08-29 | reverse complement strand
CCCCCTTTGCAGCGCTCACAGCTCTTCCTTCCCCGTTTCAACCCGTTCTCGCGCGCAAACAGCCTGCTGGAACATATGTCCCCCTGTTCGGCGCCGCCGCACGTGTGCGCCAACTCGCTCTGGCCCTGCACAGCGCTGCCCGCGCACCTGTACCCGTTAGTTCATGTTTGCTGTCGTTGCTGTCGGTTGGCGCTGTGGCGGCGGGCTGCCGGGGGCCCCGCCCGCCTCCCTCTTTGGTTCCGGGGGCGGGGGAGAAGGCTACCTCTCTCGCTGAACTCTTCCTCCATCTGCCCGGTTTGTGCGAGTCCCCCCCGCTGACCTCCTTCTCCGAGCCCACTGGGCGCCGCGGGGCGGACAAGTCGTTTGCCCGCCCTGCTGAAGCTGCTTGAGCCATGCAAAACCGTTGCTCCCTTCTAACCTACAGTGCGAGATTAGCAAACGAGCTACAGCTACAAACGTGAGAGGCCCAGAGACGCAGACGATGAGGTGCCTTGCCGGCCGGCCCCAAACTCCACCGCAGCGCCGCCGATCACCACCACATCGCGGCCGGGGCGCTCAGGGTCGGCGCGCACCACCTCAAACAAGACCACCTCGCCCTCCTCCTGCCGCTGCTGCTGCTGCTGCTGCCGCTCCCGCCACATGCGCACGCGCAGCACGTCGCCCGGCGTCACGTGCTTGGTGAAGCGCGCCTTGGCGCTCCGGACCGCCAGGCGCCCCCCGGGCGCGCCGCCGGCGTCCCTGCCAGTGCCAGCCCAGTCCACGACGGCCTTGACCGACATGCCCAGCGTGCAGAGCCCGTGCAGGATGGGCCGGGCAAAGCCCACCTGCCCGCCGCGCACGTGCACAAGAGCAGCGTCTTTCGTCAGCCAAATGCCAACTTGCTCACCCCTCTTGCCCTCTTGCACACACACGCTGCCCCCCACCACACACCTTGGCGGCCACGGCGGGGTCGATGTGCAGCGGGTTGAGGTCGCCGCTCAGCCGGTAAACTGCCGCCTGCACAGCGCAGCGTTCAGGGGGTGAGGGGGGGGCCACAGGGAGCAAGCGCAGCGTGCGTGCGCCGCCGTGCAGGGTGAAGGCCAGGGTGCAGGCGCTGGTTGTCGCTGCAAGCGGCTCACTTGGTTGTCGGCCGTGGGCACCACGGCCTCATGGTCGGGCGGCCGCGCTGGCGGCGCGTTGGCCGCCGTGGCGGCTGCGGGCCGGGGGAACGGTGGCCACGGCGACTGGAACCCTCCTGAGCAGCGCAGTGCAGCACAGCGCCGGTCCACGACGCGATGGCGCAAAGCGACCATGGTGGGCGGGTGCTCATCGCCCCCGCAGCGTGTTGGCAGAGCCCCGCACCGGCGCCGAGGCAGACGGCCACGAACTCGTTCTCCGCCACGAGGTGCCCCAGCAGCGCGTCGCGCGTCACGGCCTTGATGACCACCACGGCGTTCTGCGTGCGGCGCCGCGCGCGCGCGAGCAGGCGCACGTGAGCGAGCGGCAAGGGCGCTCCAGCGTCGCCTGCGCCCTTGGGGCCGCCCGGGTGCTCGCCTTGCCCTTGGAGCGCACGTCCACCAGGCTGGCCTCCGTCACGAGCTTGCCGTGCGTGGGCAGGGGGCCCAGCACCCGCAGGCACTGCTCCCTGCGCAGGACGTGGTGCCGCCGCAAGCAGGAGGCGGTGTCGCTTGCGGCTTGATGACTGGTGCAGGTGCAGCCCACCACCGCTTTCCACCTCACCCGTGGAGCGCCGCCTCCTGCGCGCAAGAGCGATTGCGCACAGAGCCCTCAGAGCGATGTGGATGGCCTCCCTGTTGGCTAAGGAGCCTCTGACCCTCACCGGCCGGAAGCGCGGGATGAGCTGCGCCAGGTTCATCGAGTACTGGACCGGGTGCGCCGCCACGATCGCAAAAGTGGGGAAGGGGGCAAAGGACGGGTGGCGCTCGTACAGGTCCTCCAGGCTCGTGAATCCCAGGCCCAGGTGGTAGAGCACTACGTCGCGTTGCGTGAACTCGTGGATGTAGGAGGAGAAGCGCGTGCTGCGCAGCGCAGAGATGTCGATGGGCGTTGAGGAGGCCATCTTGCGGGCACGCAAGCTCAGCAAGCTGATGGGCGCACGCTGCTCTTGCTGCTGCTGCTGCTGCTGCTGCTGCTGCTGCTGCTGCTCTCACCGCTCGACCCGGCACACGCATGCACGCAAGCCCCTCGACGTGCGCTGGGTGCGATGGTGGAGGCAGCAGCAGCAGCAGGCAAGCGGTCGCACCACCATGCGCTTGACGCTTGCTGAGGCCGAGCGGAGGTAGGAAGGAGCACACAGCCCGCCGTCGAGGAGGTACCCATTGACTCGGCCCGGCGCGTGCGCGGCCGCACAGGACGATGGCGTCCTTCATGGAGGACGAGGACACGAGCGCGTTCTACGCGGTGCTCAACGTGCCGCGCACGGCGAGCACCGAGGAGGTGACGCGCGCCTACCGAAGGCTGGCGCAGGTCGTGCACCCCGACAAGCACAGGGACGAGGCTAAGCGCAGGCAGGCCCAGGAGTCCTTCAGCAAGGTGCAGGAGGCGTACGAGGTGCTCAGCGACCCACTCAAGCGCCAGGTCTACGACGTCTACGGCAAGCAGGGACTCACCGCGGGTGCGCTCGCTCCGCCCGCACGCCCGGCCTCACGATCGCTGCGCCGCCAGTGCTCCGCCAGCCCCTGCCCGATGCGCAGCACGCACACACGCCACACACGCCCCTGCCCGTGGTGCGCTGCCGCCGCCACGCGCCCCGGCGCAGGCCTCCAGGTGGGCGAACACCTCAAGAGCAGAGAGGAGCTGCGGCGCGAGTGGGAGGAGTTCAGGACCAAGCAGCAAAAGTCCCAAGAGGTGCGCACACTCACTCGTGCAGCCCCCTCGCCAGGCAGCGACGGATCCGCCGCTGCAGAGCGCCACGGAACCACGAGCGGGCGCCCCACCCCCCGGCGCGTGTCTGTGTGTGCGGGAACCGCCGCAGGACCAGGCGGTGGTGCAGAAGGGGAGCTACGTGTGCCGCGTGGACGCCCGGCCGCTCATCCAGCGCGGCACCCTGGGCAACGGGCCCCTGTTCAAGAGCGTGGTGGCGCAGGTGCGGCTTTGGGTGGCCGAAGCGGGATGCAGCGGGGCCTGCGGGGCCACGGCAAGCGACCAGCGCCCAGGAAGCCGCTGGTGGCGGCTGAGCGCCCACGGCGCCGGCTCGCGCCGGGCGTCGGGGCGCCGCTGCCCGCTCACACTGTGTGCACACTCGTGTGTGTGGGGCGTGGCGCAGAGCGCGCTGGAGGCGGTGGTGGCCGAGCGCAACGTGCTGTCGCTGTCTGGGCAGGCCGCCGTGCGGCCCGCGCTGCGGCGCACGCCCCAGGTGCGAGCGCCGGACTCTGGGGCAGGCTGGCTGTGCGAGTGAGCACTCAGGGGACGAGTGCCGTCTGCCCGGGCGGACGGGAGCATTCGCAAGCAGCCTCCCAGCCCAGGCGCTGTGCTGCAGCAGCCGCAACGCAGCCGCAGCAGCATCGACGCGCTGTCGCCATGCTGCGTGCGCGCTCCCGAAACCGCCGCCGCTGGCGCGCAGGGCGTGGAGGAGGTGACGCTGGGGGGCGGCAACGTGGTGTTTGGCTACAAGCGCGTCGTCTCAGAGGTGCGCAGAGAGATGTGCGGGCAGTGGCCGCCCCAGGACCAACGGGGCGCATGCTGCCGCGGACCTCTTGCACCCGCCCACACAGTCGCGCGGGTTCTGGGCCTGCACAGCCCGCAGCCAGCGGCAACAACGCCAAGAGACACGCGGCAGCCCACCCGCCCCCACCCACTGCACAGGCACAGCCTCTTCCCCCCACTGCCGCCGCCGCCACCGCCACGTGCAGGACGACACAGTGGATGTGCTGGGGCAGGTGGGCCTGCAGAGCCTCGTGTCCGTCACCAGCACGCGGCGCCTCTGCCGCCTCACCAACCGCCACGGCTGGGTCAACGGCAGCTGGAGCCCGCAGGCCGGCTTTGGCCTCCAGGTGCGCCTGCCCCGGCGCAAGCACCCTCTCTCCGCACCCGCCTGCGCGCGGCTGTGCCGGCGTGCGCGCGTGGGCTGGGAAGCGGATGGCGCGGCCGCGCCATCCTCATCCACTCCCTGCGGCGTTGGTGTGTGTGCTGCGCACGCTGCAGGTGGGGTGCTCCCAGAACCTGTTTGACGGCAAGGCGGACGGGTCGGTCAACCTGGTAGTGGGGCCCGCCGGCGCCTCGGGAGTCGCCACCACCATCGCGCGGCGGTGCGCGCCGCGCCCCGCCTCGCCACGCCCTAAGCCTGTGCTACCAGCACTGCACGCCAGGCGCCTGCCCGCTCACCCTCGAAACGTGCATTAAGCGGTGTGTGTGCACGCAGGGGTGCCAAGTACAACGTGCAGGCCAAGCTCGAGCTGGGCGCCATCCACGCCATCTCGGTGAGCACGCGCTGTCCTCGTTGGTGGTGGCCCATGCTCGCCGCCTGAAGCAGCTCCCCCAGGACTTCCAGGAGGCAGGTGCTCCGCGCGCAGCGGCCGCCGGCTGACCCGCCCGCACCCGTGCACGTGCCTCACCGCCTGTCCGCCGTGGCAGGTGCGGGGCAGCTGGTCCCTCACGGACTCGGTCTACCTGCGCGCCATTGGCCGGGTGGGCACCACGGGCATCGACCTCGAGCTGGGGATGGCCAAGAGGTGCGTCGCTGCTGGTCACCGCCCCCCGCGAGTCCCCGTCGCGTGCCGCGAAGCACAAGCGATTGCCGGCGTGCGCAAGTGGCTGCGCGTGCCGCACAGTACTGTGTGTTTGCGTCGTGTGGCTGCCTGCTGCGCTGGCAGGTGGACGCCGCAGATTGTGGGGTACGTGGGCGGGATGGTGGGCTACCCGGCGGGCGTGGTGGTCAAGGTGCGCGCAACACGCGCCGGCCAGAGCCTCGAGTGCCCCATCCACATCTCGTCCAGCTTCGCCGACTGGAGGGTGAGTCATGGGGTGGGGCGCGAGCGCACGCCCCGTGCCTCTCCCCTTTGCGTGCAAAGGGGACGCGAGGCAGCGCCGCGGCGCCGCTCCACCAATCACGCCGGTCGCGGCCCTCCCTCCCCAGTTCCCAGCGTGTTGGTGTGCCACACGCAGCACGCGCGTGCGCCCTTCCCCCACGCGTCCACGCCGTGCAGGTGGTGGCCGCGGCGTACGTGGTGCCCCCGCTGCTCTCGTACGCCACCTCCAGGCTGGTGGTGCAGCCGCTGCTGCGCTGGTCCAAGGCCGTGGCCGAAAAGGCCAAGAGGGCGCAGGTGTGACTCTGCAGAACCTCTGCCCTCGCGTTTTGGAGCGCCCATTGTCATCGCGGCGCACTTTGCTAGCTCGCTCCCGCGCTGTGGTGCTTTGAAGCCTTGCCCTTTTGGTGGACTGCCGCAGCTGGCGGACGAGACGCACCAGGCGCTGGCGCGCGCCGCCGCCGAGCAAGCCCTCATCGAGGGCGTGGCGCGCCGCAAGCTGGCCTCGGAGCTGGGCACCGCCGCCGCAACATCGCCGCAGCCCTCCTCCCCCGGGCTCGTCGTCGTGCTGGCCGTGTACGGCCTGCTGCCAGAGTACCGCGCCGCCGCCCTCCAACCACCTCCACCGCCCGCAGCGCCCGCAGCGGCGCCGCAACCGCCGCCGCCGGACGCCGGGGGCCCGGCGGCGGGCGGTGAGCCGTCGGGCGCGCGGGCGGCGGCGGGCGCGGCCGGCAAGCGCGCGCCTCCGCCGGCGTGGGTGGACGTGACGGTGGCTCTGCAGTACCTGGTGGCTGAGGGGCGGCTGGTGCTGCACGGCGGCGTGCCCAAGAGCGGGCTCATGGGATTTGCCGACCCGGCGCCGCACTCGGAGGACAAGCAGCTGCTGGTGGCCTACCTGCATCAGGTGCGACGGCGGCGGCAGTGGTGGCAATGGGGGTGTATGTGCGCGCACGCGTGCTTCAGGGCGCAGGCGACGCGGGCTTGCGAAAACGTTGCCGAACAGGTGCACAGCGTGCTGTGTGCGCATGTGCGGCTGCAGGGCACGTTCTACGAGGTGGTGGTGGGTGACACCGACGCGCTTGCGCTGCCGGCGCCGGCCAGCGGCGGCGCGCCCCAGGACGGCGGCAAGGGCTCGGGCGCGGCGGCGGCTGCCGCCCCGCAGCCCGTCACGGACAACGCCCGCGTGCTGGCGCTGCAGGCGCAGCTGCAGCGGCTACGGGAGGCGCTCTGAGGCGTGCTGCCGGCTGCCTCCTCGTCGTGCTTCGATGAACGCGTTGCAAGCGCAGCGGTGCCCTGGGCACGGATGATGCAGTTCTCTAGGGGACGCAAAAAGCAGGACACGGAAAGCCGGGAAGCCTCCCCCAACAGCAGCCACAGGCACCACGCACGCAATCACACTGCGGGCGCCTTGCGTCTGCTCACTCTCAAGTCACAGTCACCCCGCTCTGGCCGTCTACACTTGGGGTTGTGGCGCGCCGCGTGCGCGGCGCTGGGAAGAACAGAGGCCCATCACTTGCTCTTGGCTGCTTCCGCCTCCTTGGCAATGTCGGTCCACTCCTTGCCCATGAGGGGGTCGGGCTTGGCGCTGAAGCGCCCGCTGGCGCCCTGCCACTCGCCCACGCCCAGGCTGTAGCCCCAGTCGCACTGCGTCTCAATCTCCAGGTCGCTGGTGGCGCGCGTCATGCACAGCAGCGCCATGCCCTGGGCCTGCTCGTCCTGCGCACGCGTACCATCACGTGCAGTGTCCGCACGGGCAACCGTGAGTCCTCCCTGCGTCGCGCCAGGCGCGACGAGGTGGGCTGTCCCTGCTGCCCGCTCCAGGCGACTCACGGGCGAGACGGTGAAGTCCAGGTCAGCAATGTCGGACGCGTCAATGGTGCCCGTCCGCACCCGCGCCACGCAGGCGCCGCAGATGCCGCCGCGGCACGTGGCGGGCAGGTCGAGCCCGGCCGCCTCTGCGGGGGTGAGTCGTCGGGGAGCGGACATCAGCGGCAGTGAGGCGTGGGTGGTGCAGGTGGGCCTCGGCCCCTGCACCCAGCGGGCACCCCGCGCCGCGGCAAAGCACGCACCCGCCGCATCGAGGATGTAGGCGTTGTCCGGGCACTCGACGACGCGCGCTTCGCTGCCGGTGCCGAGCAGGGTCACCTTGAACACCTGTGTGCGGCACCAGCCAGAGCGAGAGGCCAAGCACTTGGTGGCACGGCGTCCGAGGGTGCGCGCACGACCGCCCCCGGCACTGCACCCGTGCCCCCACCCTCAGGAGCCAAACGCCCCAATGCCAGCACCAGCACCACCCCGCCGCTGCCGTGCGCGCGCTTGCGCGCGGATCTGCGCCGCACGCGCACGAGCCGCCCAACGGGCCCCAGACACGGGCGCCCCAAGACAGCGCGCACCTTGCCCTGCGACTCCACCTCACGGCGCAAGCCGACCACGTCTCTGCACATGGCGTCGCCCGACCGCACGGACACATCGCGCGCTCGGCTGCTGCCTCCCGCACGGGCCGAGGACGCACGGAGCCCCGAGACCGCGGAGCACGGAGCGCGAGCGACGAAGCCCTGCATTTTGCGGCTGGTGGTGGTGTTGAAGGCGCGCACCCTCGCGGATCCGACTCGCGGATGCATGGCACCTCAAGCCCCCCGCGGGCAAATGCGAAAACTTCGCAGGGGCGCGAGCTCCTCGTGACCAGCACCACCGAGATGGCGTTCAACATGACCCTCCCGTCGACCAGCACCTCGTCTCGCGGCGCGCAGGCTCGCGGCGCCAAGCGCTCGGCCGTGGTGCCCTCGGTGCCTGTGGCCCGGGGCGTCGTGCCCTTCAAGGTGCGCCCTCCGGCCCGATGCGCGGGCGCAGGTTGCTGCAGCAGCTCCCCGGCCACGGATCGCCCGCGAAGATCCGTGCTTGCGCGCCTTGGTGGCCTTGCTCGTGCAGGCCGTCACCTCGTCGCAGTCGCAGCGGAGCGTGCAGAGTGAGCGGCGCAGCGGGTCCCGCCTGCGGATCGAGCACACGCTGTGGACGCATTCGCCGAGCTCTTGGGGCGCGGATTCACGGCCGCCCGCGCGAGAGGGCCGACCTCGCGATTCGCTTTGTATCTGTGCTTGCGCAGTGCTCGCCACCGCGACGCTGGCGCCCCAGCAGCAGCAGCAGGAGGCCAAGAAGAAGATTGAGGGTGAGCAGCTGGTGAACAGCGGCGTGCAGCGCCGAGTCGCGCGCGTTTTGGGGAGGGTGGGCCCGTCATCCTCGCGCTGCGAGGCTCCACGCGCGCAGGCTCGGCGCGCCCCATCTTCCCGTTCACGGCCATCGTGGGCCAGGAGGAGATGAAGCTGGCGCTCATCCTCAACGTGATCGACCCCAAGATTGGCGGCGTCATGATCATGGGCGACCGTGGCACGGGCAAGTCGACGACGATCCGCGCGCTCGCCGATCTGCTGCCCGAGATCAAGGTGCGCGCAGCCGCAAGGGGCCCTGGGCGCAGGGGGGAGGGCGAGAGGGGTGGCTGCGTGGGCGTGCGCCTGACGGGGTTGCCAACCCTGTGTGCCGTCGAGCATCCACCCATCCAGGTGGTGGACAAGGACCCCTTCAACTCGGACCCCGAGGACCCCGAGCTGATGAGCGAGGAGATTCGCCAGCGCGCCAAGGCCGGCGAGCCGCTGCCCGTGGGCACCATGAAGATCCCCATGGTGGACCTGCCCCTGGGCGCCACCGAGGACCGCGTGTGCGGCACCATCGACATTGAGAAGGCGCTCACGGAGGGTGCGTGCTGCTGAGGTGCTTCCGCTGCTGCGACTGGTTGCGATGCGCTGCGCTGCGGCCTTGTCGGCTGCACCTGCCCCGGGCGTGCGGCAAGAGGGGTGCGTGGCGCACGGCGCGCACGCGTGTGCACGCAGGCAAGAAGGCGTTTGAGCCCGGCCTGCTGGCCAAGGCCAACCGCGGCATCCTCTACGTCGACGAGGTGAGCTTGGCCCGTGGGAACGGGATGCTCCTCGTGGGCGTTGCTCCTCGTGGGCGTGTATGGGGCGCATGGGGTGAAGAGCGACAGGGAGATGCTCTTGGGATGGAGAGGGACTGGCAGGGGCGAGCCCGCGCGATGCTGACTGCGTGCTGCACGTCCCTTCTGTCCGCCTCCCCGCTGCACACTGTCCAGGTCAACCTGCTGGACGACCACTTGGTGGACGTGCTGCTGGACTCTGCGGCCAGCGGCTGGAACACGGTGGAGCGCGAGGGCATCAGCATCAGCCACCCGGCGCGCTTCATCCTGGTGGGCTCGGGCAACCCAGAGGAGGGAGAGCTGCGCCCTCAGCTGCTCGACCGCTTCGGCATGCACGCACAGGTGCGTGGGCGGGCAGGCGGGCGGGCGGGCGGGCGGACGGGCGCACCACCAGGGGCATGTCCTGCTGGGCACCTGGGGGTTTGTGGGGAGGCCCGCGCGTGCGACGCTCACACACACCTGCTCCCTCTTGTGCGTGGCCCCACACGCTGCGCAGATTGGCACGGTCAAGGAGCCCAAGCTCCGTGTGCAGATTGTGAGCCAGCGCAGCGTGTTTGACGAGAACCCCGGCGAGTTCCGTGACAAGTACGAGCAGACGCAGAACGCGCTCACGGCCAAGATCGTCGAGGCGCGCCAGCGGCTCAAGCAGGTGTGCGGGGTGCTGCTGGGTGTGCAGGGAGGGGGAGGGAGGGAGCAGCTGAGGGGAGGTGGGGGGCGCACCCGGCCGCGCACAGGGCGCAGGGGGGCCACGCAGCCGCTCCGTGTTGTCTGTGGCTCTTCCATGCAGGCGGACGTGCCGTACGACTTCCGCGTCAAGATCAGCCAGATTTGCTCGGACCTCAACGTGGACGGCATCCGCGGCGACATCGTGACCAACCGCGCGGCCAAGGCGCTGGCGGCGTTTGAGGGCCGCACCGAGGTGACGCCCGAGGACATTTACCGCGTCATCCCGCTGTGCCTGCGCCACCGCCTGCGCAAGGACCCGCTCGCCGACATTGACAGCGGAGACAAGGTCCGCGAGGTGTTCAAGCAGGTGTTCGGCCTCGAGTAATTTACCCGCCACACCGGGCCAGCCAGGGAGCGCCAGGGAGTGCCGTCCTGGGCGGGCGTGCTGCTGGCCTCTCTCTTACGCAGACAGCCTTGTTTCTCCTTTTCTCCCCCCTCAGACTGCACCGTCCCGCCGCACGGACTCGCGTTTGCTGACCCCCCTCGACTGACTGACCCCCCCTGAGCGTGTGAGTGCGTGAGTGTTAACTGGCCTTCCCTGTTCCACACCTGCAACGAGCGGCCCACCTTGGTCTCCAGACGAGGGCGCGCATGAGATCGCGGTACGACGGGCCCCACAGAAGCGCGAAAGCGAAGCTGCCAACACTGATCAGCACCATGGCCAGCGCCGCAGCTCGCCCTGCGCTGCTGGGGCTCCTCCTGTGCGCCCTCTGCGCCGTGGTCGCCCCGCCCGTCTGGGCCGCTCGCCCCGGAGCGATCCTCACGAGGACTGCGCACGAGCAGCTGAACAGCACCACCACCAAGGCCGACTTTGACTACTTCCTGTTCGTCAGGTCAGGAAAGCAGCCTCCTCGTCAAGGCGTGCGGCAGGGGCGTGGCGCATCTGTGCGAGCGCCGATGCGGACCTTGGCTCTGCTTGAACTTGGCGCGCGCTCGCAGGCAGTGGCCAGGGACCTTTTGCTCGCAGCACGCCTGCCCGCTGCTGCACGAGCGCGACTGGTGAGAAGAAGAGGTGACCTGGCCCGCGTGAGCAGGACCACGGGGTGGATCGCGCACAGAGTCGCGCAGTGGTGCACTGAGCACCATGGGGAGCACCCAGCGCAGCGGCCTGGCATCGCTGGAGGAGGGTAGGGGCCGTCAGGTTGGCCGTGGCGCGCGGCGGCGATGACGCGCCGCCAGCACCGTGGGGCCATGCTCGACGCACACGCGTCCCTTTTCTGGACGCAGGCCGCGGTTCACCATCCATGGCCTGTGGCCCAACTACGCCGACGGCACGTGGCCCGAGTTCTGCGACAAGTCCCAGCCCTTTGACGGTGCGGCCGGGGCGCGGGGCGCGCCCTGCTCGCCACGAGCCAGCATGGAGTGCGGAAGTGTTCATGCGCTGCCCTTGGACTTTGGGGGGCCCGCATGTGCGCGCGCAGAGGAGGAGATTGACGACCTGCTGCACGAGCTGGACGAGGTGTGGCCGTCGTACATGGACTCCAGCAGCTCGGACAACTTTTGGGCGCACGAGTGGTGAGCTCCGCGCGCGCCTGGGGCATGTGGACATCACCCCAGCGCTCTCGCCGCGACCGCCCGTCCTCGGAGCACGCCCGCCGCCACGTCGCCTGCAGGAACAAGCACGGCACGTGCGCTCTGGCCGAGCTGCCCAGCGAGCACAAGTTCTTCAAGACGGTCATCAAGCTGTACAACAAGTACTCGCTGAGCCGCGCGCTGCAGCAGGCGGGCATCGAGCCGTCGGCCAAGCGCGCGTACGGCAAGGACGCCTTCCTGGGCGCGCTGCGCGACGCCTTTGGCGCCGACCTGCTGGTGCACTGCTCGCCGCAGGGCGAGGTCACCGAGGTGCGCCTTGCCTCGGGGGGGGGGGCGGTCCTCTGGTGGCAGCAGGCTGGCGTTTTGGGGCGGGCGCTGGCGCGCGAGGGCACCCACTCGTGGGGGGCACGCTGCGGCGCCAGACAGAGCGCAGCAGAGGGAGCGGCTGCGGCGCGAGGGGCTGCACGTGTGGACAGCAGTGCGCTCGTCACGTGTGTGCTGCCTGGTCCTGGGCGGCACACGCTGCTGTGCTGTGCTGTGCGGCCCGCGCAGGTGTGGATGTGCCTGGACAAGGACCTGCAGCCGCAGGACTGCAAGCCCGCCAACGCCGCCGAGGCGTCCTCGTGCAGCACCCTCAGGCTGCCGCCCATCCCAGGTGCGGCACCCAACCGCGCCGCCTGCCTGCCTCTGCCCCTGTTCGGCGCCTGCGCTGTTCAAACGGTGAACACGCGCGTGCGCGTGCGCCACTCCCTGTGGCCGTGCAGGGAGCCACGCGGACGGCTGGCACCAGCCGCACCACAAGAAGGCGCACGGCGACAAGGGCGGCAAGCACCACCACCACCGCCACCACCACAAGGCCACGCAGCAGCAGCAGCAGGAGCAGCAGGAGCAGCAGGAGCAGGGCGAGGAGCCGCAGCAGCAGGATGGGGAGCAGGAGGAGCAGGGCCAGCAGGCGGTGCTGAGCGCTCTGCCGCACCAGGCGGCCCCGGCGGCGGCGGCGGCAGCGGTGGTCCAGAGTGATGCGGCGGCGCAGGAGCCGGAGCCTGATCACGACCACGACCACGACCACGACGGGGACGACGACGACGACGACGACGACGACGACGACGACGACGTGAGTGGCAGCGCGTGAGGTCCGCGTGTGCGCGGCGTGCTGAGCCCGACCGCTGAAAGGCCAAGCCTGCCTGCCGCGGTCTTGGGTGCTGTGCAGGACGAGGACGAGGACCACGACCATGATCACGACCACGACGGGGACGACGACGACGTGAGTGGCAGCGCGCGAGGTCCGCGTTGCGCGGCGCGCGCGGCTGATTGCTGTGCCCCACTGTTCAGCGCGCCCTTGCCTTGCCACTCGTCTGCGCAGGACGACGACGACGACGACGACGACGACGACGATGACGACGACGACGACGACGTGAGTGCAGCCCGGATGCGCCGACGGCATCCGGGAGAGTCAGCAGGCTGCAGTGCCCACGCCCCACCCTTGGCGTGCTCCTGCGTTGACCAACGTGTGCTGCGCAGGACGACGACGACGATGACGACGACGACGGCAAGAAGCGTCTTGCGCACAAGGCGGCGCACCACCCTCAGCACGCGTGGGCGCACGCGCTGTGCGTGGTGGCCGGCGCCGCCGTCCTGGCCGGCGCCGTGGTGGTGGCCGCGGTGGCGACGTGGGCGCGCCACTGGAGTGCCACCAGCGCCCCCATCACGTCCCTGCCCGGGGCGCCGGCGCACCCGCTGCCCGAGGTGGTGCACGCCGCTGAGCACGTGGACGCCAAGGACGCCTCCCTGCGCGCGCCGCTGCTGCGGCCGTGATCGTGAGCCTTGTAGTGCTACCTCTACTGCTAGTCTGCAGCAGCCTCTGCACTGCGCTCTGTGCCATTGGGTCTCCGGAAAGGAGTTACGACGTGCGCACGTGGCTAGCTAGCTCCGAAGATCCCAGGACATCCCACACCTCTGCAAGCCTCTCGAGAGGAGCCTCTCGCCAGGTGGCTGCACGGTGGCCTAAGCACCTTGGCCACGTGAAGCTGCTCAGCCGCACGACGTACGGAAAAGTGCTCCCGGGGCCAAGATGTGGAGCGGTGAGCTCGAAATCTGGCTTGTCGCGCCATCAAGGGCGGCTCTGCAGCAGTCATGAGCAGCTCTCGCCCGCGGTTCGCCACGCGGGTGGTGGTACGGGGTGCTGCAGCCGCTGTAGCACTTGCTGCAGCCACGGCGACTTTGACTTTGACCGCGCCGCACCAGTATGCCGCACGGTCAACGCGTCGTGAACACGTCTCGCTCGACTCGCACAGCTGCGCTCGCCCGCCGGGCCTTGCTGTTTCCGCTTCTCTTGCCGGGACTCCCGCACGCCATTCCCCCCCGCGCACGCCACCGAGCGCCGGGGGGGCGTACAACATGCCGTAGTTCAGGGCCGAGCGAGGGCCGGCGAAGAGTTGGAACTTGACTGAGTAGCCGCAGAGAACGCCGCACACACTTGGGAGAAAGGAGGAGGCTGTTGCTCGTCGACACGCAGCGAGCGCCGCGCGTCTTCATTGGCAGCACCCCACCGCCGCTGCTTCAAAGTCGCGGTGAGTCCTCGCTTCAGGCCGTGATCATCAGTCGGCGCGGGGCTCCACAGCGACGCGGAGCAGTCGCGCGTGATCACCTGGCCCTGGGCGAGCAGTGGCGGGCTCCAGCGCGCGGGTCCCCTTCGCAGCGTTCGCGTGCGGCAGCTTTGACTTTGACCACGGCCTTTGACCAGCGCGGCACGCCGAGGCGGGCGGAGTTGTAGCAGCGGCGCCAGCCAGCGGCGCTCGCAGGTGCAACAGGGAAGACACCGTAGCTCAGGCGCGCAGCAG
>VFQP010004084.1_pt1 | contig 14049 bp, 15 predicted proteins | sample 3512351 | NCBI WGS metagenome assembly VFQP01 (sample SAMN10412372, study PRJNA504923) | tailings metagenome | isolation source: Relicate 1 Philex TSF1 revegetated site | place: Philippines: Tuba, Benguet | collected 2017-08-29 | reverse complement strand
CAAACAAACCAAAAAGAAAATCCTGACGTGGGAAGGTGCCTGCGAAGTGCACGAAAAATTCACGCCCGACGACATCAAGAAAATGCGCAAGGCATGGCCGGATGCGGTTGTCCTCGGCCACCCCGAATGCCCGCCCGAAGTGGTGGCGGAGTGCGATTTTGCAGGATCGACCAAGGCAATGGCCGATTATGTGACAGACAAGCGTCCGCGCCGCGTGGTGCTGATCACCGAATGTTCCATGTCCGATAACCTGCAGGCATCGAACCCGGATGTGAAGTTTGTGCGTCCCTGCAACCTGTGCCCGCATATGCAGCGCATCACCCTGCCGGCGATTTTGAAAAGCCTGCAAACACGCACGACCGAAGTGCACGTCGATGCCGCCGTCGCCAACCGCGCCCGCGAAGCGGTGGAGCGCATGCTGGCGGTGAAGATCTGATAGCGAATGTTCGGCCAAGGCCGGAGGAACAAGACCATGACCATCAAAACCAGAAAAGACATCGAAACCACAGTTGCCGACGTTGTGATTGTCGGCTCCGGCGCTGCCGGTCTTTTTGCCGCGCTGACGCTGGCTGCTGATAAAAAAGCAAACGGCAAGCAAACACGCATCATGGTCCTGAGCGAAAAACCGCTGGGCGGCGTATGCGCCAGCGCATGGGCGCAGGGCGGCATCGCCGCCGTGGTCGCGCCCGAAGACACCACCGACAGCCACATCGCAGATACGCTGAAAGCGGCGGCGGGCACGGCGGATATCACGGCGGTGAAAACGCTCGTCGAGGCCGCGCCGCGCTATGTCGAGGTGCTGGCCAAATACGGCGTGCGTTTCGAGCGTGATGAAAACGGCGCGTTCCGCCTGAACCGCGAGGCATGCCACGCTTGCCGGCGCGTGCTCAAGGCTGCGGCCGCCGACGGGTTTGGTGCGGAAATGATGCGCGCGCTTAGCGAAGCGGTGCGCCACACGCCCGACATCGAATTCGTCGCCGGCGTATCGGCCGAACGCCTGCTGCGCGAAGGCGGTGCGCGCACCGGCGCCGTCAGCGGCGTTCTCACGCGCCGGCTGGAGGATCAGGCGCCCGTGGCGTTTCTGGCCAAGGCCGTGCTGCTGGCCACAGGCGGCGTCGGCGGTTTGTTTGCCGCGACCACCAACCCGCTGCATGCCATTGGCCGCGGTGTCGCCATGGCGGCGCGCGCAGGCGCTGTGCTATCCGATCTGGAATTCGTTCAATTTCATCCGACCGCCCTGGATATCGGCGAAGACCCCGCGCCGCTGGCGACCGAAGCGCTGCGCGGCGAGGGCGCCTATCTGCTGAACAGCCGCGGCGAGCGTTTTATGCTGGACTATCACGAAGCGGGCGAACTGGCCCCGCGCGATGTGGTCAGCCGCGGCATTTTCGCGCAAATGCAAAAAGGCCAGAAGGTTTATCTGGATTGCCGCCATATCGATACCGCGCATTTCCCCGCGCTGATTTCGGCATCGGCGCGTGCAGGGCTGAACCCGCAGCGCGACCTGATCCCCGTGATGCCTGCCGTGCATTACCACATGGGCGGTATCGCCACCGACCTGAGCGGCCGCAGCAGTCTGGATGGCCTTTGGGCGGCGGGCGAATGTGCGGCGACGGGGCTGCACGGCGCGAACCGTCTTGCCAGTAACTCGCTGATGGAAGCGGTTGTGATGGGTGGGCGCGCCGCCGAAGATATCGCGCTGGCGATCGCGCATAAAACCGCTGCGCCGCATGCCGACCTGACAGATACCCAGTTGCTGCCGGTCGCCAAAGAACCTGTGATCGAGCGCGATATCCTGCGCCAGATCATGAGCGATCTGGTCGGCGTCATCCGCAACGAGGCAGGACTCGCCGCCGCTATCCGCGATTTCATGCGCCTTGGCATGGCGGCCGAAAGCCGCGATGCGCGGACGGCGGATATGGCGCTTTTGTGCCGCATGATTGCGGTATCTGCCCTGATGCGCCGTGAAAGCCGCGGCGGCCATTGCCGCAGCGATTTCCCGACGGCGGTGAAAGCGCTGCAAAAACGCAGTTTCGTCACGCTCAAAGAAACCGAAGCGGTGGCGGCCAGCCTGATTGCCGTACCTGTTGCCGTTCAAACCATCCAACCGGAGAAAGTCGCATGACCAGCGTTGCCCCGCTTTCCGCCTTTATCATCGAACCCCTTGTGCGCATGGCCTTGGCCGAAGACCTTGGCCGCGCGGGTGATATCACCTCTGACAGCACGGTGCCCGAAACGGCGCGCGCCGCCGTGGTGATTGCGGCACGCGAAGACGGCCGTATCGCGGGCATGGATATTGCCGAAGCGGCGTTTCGCATGGTGGACCCGAACCTGGCCATCACCCGCCTGATCCGCGAAGGCGCGGATGTCAAAAAAGGCGACGAAGTGATGAAAGTCGAAGGCCGCGCCAGATCGATTTTGACGGCGGAGCGTGTCGCGCTTAATTTCATGGGACATATGTCGGGCGTTGCGACGCTGACGCTGAAAATGGTGCGCGCCGTGGGCAACCACAAAGCCAAAATTGCCGCCACGCGCAAAACGTTGCCCGGCCTGCGCGCCGTGCAGAAATATGCGGTCATGATCGGCGGCGGCATTCCGCACCGGTATGGCCTTGATGACGCCGTTTTGATTAAGGATAACCACATCGCCATGTCGGGCGGGGTGCGCAATGCTATCCGCAATGCCAAGGCGCATATTGGCCATACGGTCAAAATCGAGGTAGAGGTCGACACCCTGGACCAACTAGCCGAAGTGCTGGAAGAGGGCGTGGATATCGTCATGCTCGACAACATGACGAACGAGCAGATGCGCAAGGCGGTCGACATGGTCGCCGGCCGCGCGGTGGTCGAGGCTTCGGGCGGCGTGACGCTCGCGCGTATACCCGAAATTGCCGCGACCGGCATCGACCTGATTTCGTCGGGCGCGATCACGCACAGCGTGCCGAATTTCGACGTCGGGCTGGATTATAAAGCAGCGGCGTAAATCAGGCAAAAAACCATACATAAAATGAAGGTTTCGCGTTGTTTCGCTGGCGCGGAAGGCGTATAGTTTTATTCGACTCGCCAGAGTTACGAAAATAAAACATTCCCTCCCGTAGAAAGCATCATGGCCGATACATCTATGATCCCCGCCGAACTGATTATGCTCTTGCTGGCAATCGGTTGTGTGGGCGGTTTCCTGTCGGGTTTGCTGGGCGTGGGCGGCGGCATTATTTTTGTTCCCGCGCTTTTCTTCTCGCTCTCGTCCCTCGGCTTTACCGAAGAACATGCGATGCATATCGCTATCGGCTCGTCCCTGGCGGTCGTCATGGCGACGGGCAGCGTGTCAGCCTTCAGCCATTATAAACGCGGCGGCGTGGATATCGCCATCGTGCGCAGCTGGGGCGTGCCGATTGTGATCGGCGTTATTCTGGGCGCGCTGGTCGCCTCCAGCATCAAAAGCGTCGTCCTCAAGGAAATCTTTGCCTTCATGACACTGCTGATTGCTTTTTACATGGCGTTTTCCAAAGACCGCAGCGACGTGGTGCCGCTGCGCTGGCTGACCATGACCGTGCAAAAATTCATTGCTGCCACGATTGGCATCGTATCCGCCATGCTGGGCGTGGGCGGGGCCATTTTGACGGTACCGCTGATGTCCTACATCGGCCTGCCCATGCCGCGCGCGGTGGGCACGGGCGCCGCGCTGAGCGTTGCGGTCGCTGTGCCGGGCGTGATCAGTTATATGGTGTCGGGTGCGTTGCTCAGCGATGTGCTGCCGCCATGGTCGATCGGCTATGTCAACCTTTTGACGGTGGCGATGATTATCCCGTCGTCGATGTTGCTGGCGCCTGTGGGCGTGCGTTTGTCGCACAACATGCCGCGCGCGATGCTGCGCCGGGTGTTTGCCGTGGTGCTGATTATCGTGTCGGTGCGTATGTTCCTGAGCCTGTAAGGCCAGCGCCGGAGGGAAAATGTCCGCTATGTCAAAAGATTCTATCCCCGATTCCAGCCGTGCCATCGCCTGCTGGCTGTTTTTCTGCGCGGCGACCGTGTTTGCCATGGCCCTGATCGGCGCGATTACGCGCCTGACCGAATCCGGCCTGTCGATTGTCGAATGGGCGCCCGTCAAAGGCGCGCTGCCGCCGTTGAACGAAGCGGATTGGCTGCGTGAATTCGATCTTTATAAACAAACCCCGCAGTACCAAAAGGTCAACCACGGCATGTCGCTGGCCGAATTCAAGGATATTTACTTTTGGGAATGGCTGCATCGCCTGTGGGGGCGTTTGATCGGCCTTTTTTATGCGTTGCCGCTGGCTTATTTCTGGCTGCGCGGACGGATTCCACCGGACGCCAAGGGGCCGCTGCTGGGCATTCTCGCGCTTGGCTTTGCGCAAGGGGCGATGGGCTGGATCATGGTTAAAAGCGGTCTGGTCGATATGCCCGCCGTCAGCCACTACCGGCTGGCTGCGCATTTGATGCTGGCTTTTTTGATTTACGCCTGCCTGCTGCGCATGGCTTTTGGCTTCGCGCTGCGGCCCGATCCGGATGCGGGACGTGCGACAGTGGTGCGCGGCGCCCTCCATCTGGTGCTGGCGCTGGCAGTATTGACGATGGTTTGGGGCGCGTTTGTCGCGGGCTTGCGTGCGGGGCTTTTGTACAACACATTTCCCACCATGGATGGCCACTGGCTGCCGCCTGAACTGGCGCAGCATAAACCTGTCTGGAAAGCGTTTATCGAAGAGCCTGCCACGGTGCAATTCACGCACCGCGTGCTGGCGGTTTTGACATTTGCGTCGGGCATCTGGGCGTGGGTGCGCGCACGCGGGTTTAATTTGCAAGGGCGCGTGCGCCGGCTGTTTAACCTGCTGCCGCTGGTCTTGCTGGCGCAGGCGGGTTTGGGTATTGTCACGCTGCTGCATGGCGTGCCGGTTGCACTGGGCGCGATTCACCAGGGCGGCGCGCTATGCGTGCTGACGGTGCTGGTCTGGCTGCTGTGGGAAATCCCGACAATCCGGAGTATGAAGTGATGGATTTTATCGAACTTTTGCAGCAATCCGCGATTGCGCAATATTATCTGGCGGCGGTCATCTGCCTGTGGCCGGCGCAGCAGGCGCTGTTTCGCATGGGTTTGCCGCGCGTGATTGCGGCGCTGTTGTTTGTGCCGCTGGTGGGCTTCGCGCTGGTGATGCTCGTCGCGGCGCTGCGTAAATGGCCGAAACTGCCGCCGCAGCCCCCGCGCCCGAAGCGGGAGAAACGCGCATGAGCAGCCTCTTCCCGAATATGCCCGAATGGCTGTCGTACCTGATCGCGGGCATCACGATTTTCGTCATGATGGCATCGGCCTGCGTCATTGCCACGCGCGCGGGGCGTAATCCGTATTGGGGCGTTCTGGTCGTGGTGCCGTTTCTGGCGCCCGTGCTGATCTGGGCGCTGGCGCTGGTGCGCTGGCCGTCGATGACGCCGCAGACGCAAGGGGAACAACCACCCCCGCAAGCCTAATAAATGTCAGGGAACCGCCAGCACCGCAATCGTCGGCAGATGATCTGATCCCACATTTGGCCCGGTGCGGAAATTCGCCACGCGAATCTCGCCGCCCACCAGCACATGATCAATCGGAATACGCAGCGGCGCCGGCAGCCATAGCGGCCAGCTGCCATAAAGGCCGAAGCCCGCACGGGCGTTCGACAGGTTTAAATCGCGGGTCAGGGTCTTTTGCGCCGGACACCATGGCGTTGCGTTGAAATCCCCCGCGATAATCAGACGTCCGCTTCGGGCGCGCAGATCGCTGTATTTTTCGGCCAGAGCCGCAAAAACCATGTCGCGTTTTTGCGGGCCGTTCATAGGCGTACGCGGGTGGATGGATGCGAAGCGGATATCGCGTCCCTCTATACGAATTGTCGCGGTTTGGGCGGGAATGTCTTTGTCACCTATGGCGGAACGTTCGATATCCACCGCCTCGATGCGCGATAAAAACGCAAGACCGCGGGCATCCCGATCGTGCGGGGCGATCTGGCTGTACGGATAATCTTCGCGCAGGCTGGCAAAGAAATCGCCAAAGGCGTCGTTCACTTCGGATGCCGCGATGATATCCGGTTTTTCCTGCCGGATCAGCGCGGCAAGCGCATCTGTGTTTTTATTCAGAAAAAGCGTATTGACCTGCAAAATCTTGATGGTTTTTGCAGCGCCTGCCGTTTCGGCGGGCAGCGGGATATAGGGCGCCAGCGTGCATGTGTTTATCGCCAGCACCGCCGCAATCAAAGCGAAAGACACTTTGGATGCCCTCAGAAGCGCCGCCGCCAGCAAGAGAATAAAGGCCGAAATCATATAGTAGACGGCGAAGTGGCTAAACAAATCCGTCGCCAGGTTCGACAGGCGGGCATACGGCGTCAGCGATGCCATCGCCAGTATCGCCGCCGCGGGCGTGACCAGCGGCTTGCACCAAGCGAAAGGCTGTGCCGGAGAGTCCCGCATATTATTTGGACAACATCATGAATTTGGTGCGAGAGGGTTCGAACGCGCTGATGGTGCCATTCTCCAGCCATGCCTGTGCGTCGCGGCTGCCGCGCAGCTGGCTGTCGAACATGGCGAGGCTGGCGCTGCGCACGGCCTCCATCGTGTCGTTATCCATAGGGCCGGCCATCGGCGTGCGCAAAGGGCCGGAAATGCCGCCAAAGTTGTGATAGGCACCATCGATCAACAGCAGGTAGCGGTCTGCGCCCTTGGGCACCCCGTTCCATGCCTGCAGGCGCCATGTATAGTCCTGGTCATTATTGGCCGCCTTGTCATTGGTGCCGGTCACCATCAAAAACGGGGCATCGATGCTGGCGAAAGATGATTTGTCCGATAGCGCGTTGGTGCCCTGCGGCGAGATAATCACAAAAACCGACGCACGTTTTTCGCGGAAGCTTTCGGGCGCGTCGCCGGCCAGAAAACCGCGTTTTGCCGTCATGCCCGCCAGCAGCTGCGCCGTTTGCGCCCCGAACGAATGCCCGCCGATGCCGATCAGGTTGCGGTCAACGCGGCCTTTCAGCTCGGGCACCAGCGTTTCAAGGTTTTGCAGCTGGTCGATCATGTATGTGATTTCGGCGGGGCGCTGTGCCCAGTCTTTGAACGCCATCGGGTTTTTCACGTTCGGTTTGGTGCCTTCGCGCATTGAATCGCTGTGTGTGGGCTGCAACACCAGATAGCCATGGCTGGCCCAATATTCGGCAAGCGGGTTATAGGCGTTGTGGCTGCCAAAGGCGCCGTGCGACCAGACAATCACGGGCATATTTCTGGCACTGCGGCTAAACACCGCACGGTATTGCAGCGCGGTTTTGCGGCCGGGCATGTCCAGCCGGCCTTCGCGCTTTTCGATGTCTTTATATGCGCCCATGCCGGGGTTGTAAAAAGCGGCGGCGCCAAGGGCGGATGTCGTCTGCGCCTGCAGGGGCGCGGCGGCAAAGAGAGCGCAGGCGAAGGCAAGAGCGGTCAAAAAGCGTTTCATGGGTCAGAACTCCCGCGTTGAAAAAGACAACAAAAAACCCGATGCCAAGCGTAGCATCGGGTTTTTATACAGGCAACAAGGCAAAAAACCTGCGCTTGCTGCCTTATATTTGTCGGCGGTTAAGCCGCTTTTTTCTGCATCGCGCTGTCCAGATTCGCGATCAGTTTGTCCATGAACTGTTCGGTCGTCAGGTGTTTCTGGTCGGGGCCGACCAGCAGGGCGAGGTCTTTGGTCATGTCGCCGGCTTCGACGGTGTCGATGCACACGCGCTCCAGCGTTTCGGCGAAGGCGACCACATCGGGCGTACCGTCGAACTGGCCGCGGTATTTCAGGCCCTGCGTCCATGCAAAGATGGACGCGATGGGGTTGGTCGATGTGGGTTTGCCTTGCTGGTGCATGCGGTAGTGGCGCGTGACCGTGCCGTGCGCCGCTTCGGTTTCAACCGTTTTGCCGTCGGGCGTCAGCAGGACCGACGTCATGAGGCCGAGCGAGCCGAAGCCCTGCGCGACACTGTCCGACTGCACGTCGCCATCATAGTTTTTGCAGGCCCACAGGAAGCCGCCTTCCCATTTCAGGGCAGAGGCGACCATGTCGTCGATCAGGCGGTGTTCGTATACCAGACCTGCGGCGTCAAACTTCGATTTGAATTCCTTGTCGAAGATTTCCTGGAAAATATCCTTGAAGCGGCCGTCATAGGCTTTGAGGATCGTGTTCTTGGTCGACAGGTAAACGGGGTAGCCGCGCTGCAGGCCATAGTTAAAGCAGCTGCGTGCAAAACCGGCGATAGATTCGTCGGTGTTGTACATGCCCATGGCCACGCCGCCGCCTTTGGCGAAATCAAAGATTTCCCACGTTTCGGGCGTCCCGTCGTTATCGGGGGTGAAGGTCATGGTCAATTTGCCGCGGCCGAGGATTTTGGCATCGGTCGCCTTGTACTGGTCGCCGAACGCATGACGGCCGACAACAATCGGCTTGTTCCAGGTGGTGACCAGGCGCGGAATATTTTTGCAGATGATCGGCTCGCGGAAAACGGTGCCGTTCAGGATGTTGCGGATGGTGCCGTTGGGCGATTTCCACATTTTTTTCAGCTTGAATTCTTCGACGCGCGCTTCATCGGGGGTGATGGTCGCGCATTTGATGCCGACGCCGTATTGCTTGATGGCGTTGGCGGCGTCGATGGTGATCTGGTCGTCAGTCGCATCGCGCGACTGCACCGACAGGTCGTACGATTTCAGGTCGATGTCCAGATACGGCTTGATCATGCGGTCGATGATCATGTCCCAGATGATGCGGGTCATTTCATCGCCGTTCATTTCAACGACGGGGGTTTTGACTTTAATCTTTGCCATTATCACTGTGCTCCTTTGGTTTCGCTAGAGGGGGTGTCGGTGGGGGCGGGCGCCAGATTGGCATCCGTCGTTTCGCTGGGCGCCACTGCGCCGGTTTCTGCGGCCGGCGCGTCAATAGCCGCATCGCTGGCACCCATGCCGGGCGCGGTCATCGGCGCAGGGGTGGCAACAGCGGCTTCGTCGCCTGCGGCGGGTTCAACGGCGGGCGCGCCGGCGGGGATGACGGCGCCTGCATCGGTTTTCTTTTCGGGCTGTTTCGATGCGTCCTGCTTGGCGGCATCTTCCTTGGCCTTCAGCTCGCGCGCGGCGCGGGCGGCTTTCTCGGCTTCCTGTGTGGCTTTTTTCCAATCCTGTGCGGCTTTTTTGGCGGCCTTGATTTGATCGGGGGTCAGGTTCTGTTCTTTAACCAGCGCATCACGCGCATTTTGCGCCCATTTTTTCTCGCCGGGAGGCAGCGTTTCCATGGCCAGCGTGTACCACTTGTAAGCATCTTCGGGTTTATTCACGCGCTTTTCCAGCGCGGCCAGACGGATAAAGCTTTGCACATATCCGCCTGTGGCGCTTTTTTCAAACCATGCGCGCGCCTTGCCGATATTGCGCGGCAGACCGCCTTTGCCTTTGCCGTACAGGTCGCCCAGAATAAACTGCGCGCGCGTGTCGCCCTCCTCGCCCAGCAGCAGCAGGTCTTCCATCGGATGCGGATCCTCGCTCGCCATCTTTTCATAGACGGGATCGGACAGGTATTTGATTTCGGCCATCGCCGGCGCAGATGCGAAGGCCAAGGCCAGCATCGCCATGCAAATCGTGCCCGGGTAAATCTTTTTTGTCATCGGTTTTGTTCCTCGAATACTTGCAGTACCTCGCGCAGGGAGGCGCTTTGTTTGATCGTCTTGCCGGCTTCGTAGACCACGAATTCGGGCGGTTTCATAAACGTGCGCGGCGGAATTTTGGCGATCGAATAAATCGGGTTTTCACGCGCCGACTTGAAAATCGAAAACACGGCCATGTCGGGCAGGCTGTCGATGGCATAGTCCCGCCATTCGCCGCGCTTCACGCGCTCGCCGTATACGCCGAGGATCAGGCTCAGCTCCCCCTGGCTGAAACGCGGCGTACCGTTCAATCGGTTTCTGAAGTACAAAAGCATCGACGCGGCAGCTTTCCCCATGCGTATAAAACTGCGGGCATTTTAGGACCAACTCCCCCAGAAATAAAGGGAATTAGCCCGTATCGCGCGCATCGCCGCTACCATACCCTCGTTTGCGATATGGCAAATAAAAACACGATGCTGCAGCGCGATTTAAGGTTTACCCGCCAAAGCCGCCTATGGTAAAAAATGGCTTGTCTTACATAACATAATCTTGGAAAGAGCAGGCGACGCGTGTCCCCACGCCATCCGCGCGATATCGACGACGAACAGCCGCTGCAAAAAGTCATTTGCAGCACGGTCGCCGATGCCGAAAAGGCCGCCCGGCAGATCGAAGCGGACAACCGCTTCATCGCCGCCATGTCCGCGCCTGTGATCGACCATGCGAAAATCGAAGCGGCGCTGAACGACGGGGCAAACCCTGACCGTATCCTCAAGGGCGGTACCCCCGCGCTGCACATGGCCATCCACCGGCAGGATGCGGCGCTGGTCGCGCTGCTGATCAAATACGACGCCGAACTGGGCGATACCGATGCCGATGGCGCCACGGCGCTGGATGTGGCATATCGCGTGCGCTTTTCCGCAGGCATCCGCCAGCTGACCGATGCGGGCGCGCCGTTCCGCCAGATCGGGGCGGATCCGCGTTATTTCCTGCCCGATGATGAAACCAATTACCAAAAACGCATCGATGCCGCGCTGCTGATCGCGGTCAGCAAGGGCAGCGCCGATGACATGCGCCGCGCGCTGGCGCTGGGGGCGGATGCCAATGCGCTTGAATCCACGCCCGGCCGCGCGCGTTACTGCGCGCTGCATCTGGCGATTGCACGCTGCGATGTCGAAAAAGTCGATGTGCTGCTGAATGCTGGCGCGGATGTGCACAAGGTCAGCGGCCGCGGCGAGACATCGCTGGATATGCTGTGGTGGGGCGGGGCGAAAGACCTGCTGGGCCCCGCGTGGCACGAGATTTATAAAAAGCTGGATGAACGCGGCGGCAGCACGCTTTTCAGCCGCCGTCCCGAAAACCTGACCATCACCGACCTGCGCGCGAGTGTGCCGATTGGACTGGATGGCAAAACGACCGCGATGCATTTCCTTGTCCGCATGGGAAAGGTTGATTTCGTGCTGGATGTTATTGCCCGCAGCAAAACCGGCTTGACGCGCATGGATCTGCTGAAACGCAGCGATTATTACGGCGGCGAGACGCTACTGGATGCATTCGTCAGCAGCCGCAAGCTATCGGCGCTGTTCACGGCCGCTGTGTGGCGCGATCGTCTGGATGAAATGCTGGGGCTGCGCAGCCATGTCGAAAATAACCCGCGCGCCGGTGCGCAGGTCGATTTTGATGCCGCCGCGCGCGACATCCGCCGCTATCAGCAGGAAGAGCTGCGCCGCAGAGCGGAAAACGTCGAAGGCCTCCGTTTGAAGCCGCGCCCGAAAAATAAAAAACCGGACGGCCCCCAAAAATAATTTTACGCGGCCGGGATTATATCCCGCCGCCTGATATCAGGATTTGAAACCATGGCCCCAAAGCCGCCCGCACATACAAAAGACGGCACACATTTCAGCGATGACGCCATCGCCGATATGATCGATGCGCGCGATGTTGCCGGTTTGGCGGCGGCGCTGGATGCAGGGCTGGCGCCTGACTGGCGCGACGATGCGGGCCGGGGACTGATGCATTTCGCGGCGGCCTGGGATGATCAAGCTGCGCTTGACGCCTTCGCGGCGCGGGGTGTTCCCTTGCGCAGCTATGATGCGGCGGGCCGCACGCCCGAAGATATGGCGCGTGCCATGGGGCATGACGGCATGGCCTATCAAATCGCTAAAAAATACACGCCCGCTACGGCCGCCGCCGTGCAGGATACAGGTTATGCCACGCTGGCCGATATCCGCCGCGCCGGTGCCGAAAATCTCAGCGACGTGTTCAATGCGCTTGTGCTGCAAGGCAAGCTGGACGGGCTTGTTGCCTTGGCGCGCAAGGATGGCCAGGGCTTTGCCGCCGCCGACTTTCTGGGCCGCGACGCCGCGGGCGATACCACGATTTTGAAGATTTGCCAGCGCGGCGATCTGGACAAGCTGATGGACGTGCCCGCCTGGAAAGAACGCCCCGAAGAATTCCGCAAATTATGGGCGCATGTGCCGCAGGATTACGCGGAAAAGCATGATGCCGACAGCTTCATCGCCGCCGCGCACCAATCGCGCCTCAAAGATTACGCGCAGCCCGATTTCCGCCTTGGCCGCCGCCCGCCGAAAGGGCCGAAGCCTTAAAAATCACAACTGGCGCGGGCGGGGGATGTTTTTTATCCGGCCTGGGGGCCATCCGCATTTTTGCGGCGTTTGGGCAGCAGGTCGCGGAAACGCGCGGGTAGCTCCAAAAGCCCGGTCTTGCCGCCATGCTGGATCAGCACGGCAATCGCTTCGCGGGCTTGCGCCAGCTTTTGCGTGCTTTCCTGCACCAGCCGCGCGGGCGTCAGGCGCGACGTTTGTTTTTTCGCATGCGACTCTTCCAGCCACGCATGGCTCATCAGCGCGTAATCAAGCGCGGTGTGGCCTTCGCTATTGCGCACTGTCGGCTCGGCCCCGTGGCGCAGCAGCAGCGCGGCGATGTCGCGCGCGCCCAGCAGCGATGCGGCATGCAGCGGGGTCGATCCTGCGGCATAGGGCACGCTGAAAACCAGATTGGTCATGACGCCCAGCGATTTGCTGCGGCCATTCACATCGGCGCCATGGTGTATCAGGGTGCGGATTTCGTTCATATCGCCGCGTTCGATGGCGCGGAACAGCTCGGTCGTGCCGCGCAGGTTGATTTTGTTGGCGGCTTCCATGCGTTTGGCGGCTTTCTCGGCCGCGGTGGCGCGGCGGAACATATCACGGAAAGACATCGGCTTCTCCTCGATCGGGCACCGCAGCGTGCGGATGTTGCTTGCGCGGGCAGCGGTGCGGTCAAAAATGCAAAAACTATGATCCAAGGGCATATCATTCGCCCCGTGTGGCGTCAACCATGCATTATGAAAACAATATTGGGTTTTATAGGTCCAAAAAAACAGGGGTTTTTCTTGACCGCAGGGGGCATTTCAGGCCAATTTAAGGCGGCATTTCAAAGATATGACGATAAGGAACCAGAACTATGTCCGACGTGATGAGAGAGATCGAAGACGATATGCGCCAGCAACGCCTGCAGGCGTTCTGGATTGAAAACCGTGCCTGGATCGTGGGCGGGGTTATTCTGGCGATTGTCATGACGGCGGCGCTCAGCTTCTGGCGTCAGCACACGCTGGATCGTAACGCGCAGGCGACCTATGCGCTGTTTCAGGCAATGAACAAAGGCGATGAAGCCGCGCTGACCAAACTGGCCGAAGAGGGCGCCGGTACGCATGGCGGCATGGCCGGTCTGCTGGCGGCGGGTCTGCTCGCGCAGAAAGGCGATACCGAAGCGGCCGCTACTCTCTACGACAAGGTCGCCACCACGCGCGGCCTTGAAAGTGTTTACCGCGATCTCGCCTCCCTTCTGGCGATCAGCCAGCGTCTGGACAGCGGCAAACCCGCCGAACTGCATGCCGCGCTGAAACCCCTGACGGCGGACAAGAGCGTCTGGCGCTTCTCGGCGCTGGAGCTGCAGGCGCTGCTGTATGCGCGCGAAGCCAAGATGAAAGAAGCTGTCGACGTGCTGACGGGCCTGTCGGCCAATGCGCAGGCGCCAGCTGAAATCCGCGCTCGCGCCACGACCCTGCGTGCGCTTTATCTGGAATCCGCGGGTGCTGCGCCTGCGGCGGCACCGGCAGCGGGGCGCTGATGATGCGGCGCGCACGGGTACTGACAACTGCGCTGATGGCGTTGGCCTTGACGGTTTCGCTGTCGGGGTGTGAAAGCGCTGAAAAGATTTTCGGCACCGACAAAGATCCGCCATTGCCGGGCGAGCGCCTGTCGATCCTTCAGCTGCAAAAAGATCTGGTGCCCAATCCGTCGCTGGAGGCGGAAGACATCGCCCTGCCCGAAATCTGGCAAAACAAATTCTGGCCGCAGGCGGGGGGATATCCCAACCATGCCATGACGCATGTGGCGCTGGCGCAAGGGTTCAAAAAGGCATGGGAA
>VFQP010004081.1_pt1 | contig 14051 bp, 10 predicted proteins | sample 3512351 | NCBI WGS metagenome assembly VFQP01 (sample SAMN10412372, study PRJNA504923) | tailings metagenome | isolation source: Relicate 1 Philex TSF1 revegetated site | place: Philippines: Tuba, Benguet | collected 2017-08-29 | reverse complement strand
GCCCATGCGCTTCATCATCTTCATGAGGCCGCCGCCCTTCATCTTCTTCATCATGTCGCGCATCTGCTCGAACTCCTTGAGCAGGCGGTTGACTTCCTGCACGTGCACGCCGGCGCCGGCGGCGATGCGGCGCTTGCGCGTGGCCTTGATGAGATCGGGCTTGCGGCGCTCGGTGGGCGTCATGCTGCAGATGATGCCTTCCTTGCGCTTGATGTCTTTCTCGGCGCGGGAGAGGTCGGCCTCACCCGCCTTGGCCGCGAGCTGCGCGGGCAGCTTGTCGATCAGGTTCGACAGCCCGCCCATCTGCTTCATCTGGCGCAACTGCTCCAGGAAATCCTCGAGGTCGAAGCCTTCGCCGCTCTTGACCTTGGCCGCGAGCTTCTGTGCCGCGGCCATGTCCACGCCGGCGGTGACCTGCTCGACCAGGGCCACGATGTCGCCCATGCCGAGCACGCGCTGCGCGTGGCGGTCGGCGTCGAACACCTCGAGACCGTCGATCTTCTCGGACACGCCAGCGAACTTGATCGGCACGCCCGTGACCGAGCGCACCGACAGCGCCGCACCGCCGCGCGCGTCGCCGTCGAGCTTGGTGAGCACGATGCCGGTGAGCGGCAGCGCCTCCTTGAAGGCCTTGGCGGTGTTGACCGCGTCCTGGCCCTGCATGGCGTCGACCACGAACAGCGTCTCCACCGGCTTGAGCACGGCGTGCAGTTCCTGGATCTCGCGCATCAGCGCCTCGTCGATCGCGAGCCGGCCCGCGGTGTCGACCAGCAGCACCTCGAAGTGGTGGCGGCGCGCGTGGTCGAGCGCGGCGCGCGCGATGTCGGCGGGCTTCTGGTCGGGCGTGCTGGGGAACCACTCGGCGCCGGCCTGGGCGGTCACGGTCTTGAGCTGCTCGATGGCGGCCGGGCGGTAGACGTCGCCCGACACCGTGAGCACCTTCTTCTTGCGCTTCTCGATCAGGTGGCGCGCGAGCTTGGCGGTGGTGGTGGTCTTGCCCGCGCCCTGCAGGCCGGCCATGAGGATCACCGCGGGCGGCTGGGCCGCGAGGTTGAGGTCGGCCACGCCCTCGCCCATGGTGGCGGCGAGTTCGCGGTTGACGATACCGACCAGCGCCTGACCCGGCGTGAGCGAACCCACCACATCGGCGCCCAGGGCCTTGTCCTTCACGCGCGCGATGAAGTCGCGCACCACGGGCAGCGCCACGTCGGCCTCGAGCAGCGCCATGCGCACCTCGCGCAGCATGTCGCTGACGTTGCTTTCGGTGATGCGCGCCTGCCCGCGCATCTCCTTGACGATGCGTGACAGGCGTTCGGACAGGGCGGAGGCCATGGGCTGAGCTCGGTGTGAGGGGATGGAGGGTGGCCGCGGCAGCGGCCGCGGGCCGGGGCGCAGGCGGCCGGGCATTCGCGGCCGGAGGCACCGTTAAGATGTGCGGGTGATTTTAGTGCCCTGCCCCAGCCCACGGTCATGAACCTGCTGCCCCAACTGGCGCTGAACCTGCCGGCGGCGGTGCTGTCGGCCGTCACCGCGCTGGCCTATGCGCTGGCGCCCTGGGCCTATCCCCGCATGGGCGCCCTGCAAGCGCGCGCGGTGCTGGGCATCACCTGGGGTCTGCACCTGCTGGCGCTGCTCACCGGGCTCATGAGCGATCCGGTGCGTTTCGGCTTCGCGCCCGCGCTGTCGGTCACGGCCTGGCTGGTGCTCACCGTCTACCTGGTCGAAACCCGCTTCTACCCGCAACTGCGTGCACGCTGGACCCTCTCGGCGCTGGGCGCGGCCGTGATGTTGCTGGCGCTGCTCTTTCCGGGCGCCCACCACCCGGCGCTGCCCTCCGTCTGGATGCCGCTGCACTGGGCGCTGGGCATCGCCTCCTACGGGCTGATCGCGGCCGCGGTGGTGCACGCGCTGCTGATGCAGCGCGCCGAACGGGCCATGCGCAGCGGCCAGGCGAACGAGGCGGCCATGCCGCTGCTCACGCTCGAGCGCCTGACCTTCCGCTTCGTGGCCGCCGGCTTCGTGCTGCTGAGCCTCACGCTGGCCGCGGGCTGGTACTTCTCGGAACTCGTCAACCAGCGCATGGTGTGGAACCACAAGGCCGTGTTCTCGGTGCTGGCCTGGCTCACCATGGGCGTGCTGCTCTGGGGCCGCTGGCGCCTGGGCTGGCGCGGGCGCATGGCGGTGCGCATGCTCTACCTCGGTGCGGGCTTTCTGCTGCTCGGCTACGTGGGGTCGCGCTTCGTGCTCGAGGTGCTGCTGCAGCGCGCCGTGTAGACCCCCTGGATACTGCCCGCATGAAATACCTGCTCGTGATCGCCGTGGTGATGGTCGCCTTCTGGATCTGGCGCAACAACCGGCGCGCCGAGGCGGCCGAACGCGCCGCACAGCGCCCCGCCCCCCGCCCGGCCGGCCAGCCGGTGACCATGGTGGCCTGCCGCGTCTGCGGCACCCACCTGCCGCAGACCGAAGCCGTGACCGGACGCCAGGGCAGCTATTGCAGCGCCGAACACCGCCAACGGCTCGAAGGCCCCGCCGGCTGATCGCACCATGCCTTCCGACGACAGCTCCCAGTTCGCCACCTCCTGGTATTCGGCTTTCGAAAGCCCGGTCAACCGCTCGCGCGAGCAACGCCACCAGGCCTTCGTGCGCCTGTGGCGCGCCTTCATGCGTGCACGCATGGTGGTGGCGCTGGTGATCCTGGGCCTGCAGGTGTTCCTGCTGCTGGGCGGCGGCAACGGCTCGATCGGGCTCACCACGCTGGCCTCGCTGCACCTGCTGGCCTGCGTGCTGGTCATGCTGTTCTGGCGGCCGGCCGAACACGGCCGCGCGCCCAGCCTGCAATGGCTGTTCACCATCGGCGTCGACGTGGCGGTGTTCGCCGCGCTGCAGTACTTCGACGCCAGCACCATCAGCTTCACGCCGCTGTTCGCGCTGCCGGTGTTGCTCGGCGCCATCCTGGGCCCCTTGCTCATGGGCCTGGGCACGGCCGCCGCGGTCACGCTGCTGATGCTGGCCGAGGCCTGGATCGCGCCCGGGCATGGCGCGGCCGACGCCACGCGCCTGCTGCAGGCGGGCCTCACCGGCACCGGCTTCTTCGTGGTCGCGGTGCTGGCCCACCAGCTCGCGCTGCGGCTGGCCCGCGAAGAGGCGGTGTCGGCCAGCAACCAGGCCGCCGCGCGGGCCCAGGCCGCGGTCAATGAGGTGATCATCGAAACGCTGGGCGTGGGTGTGCTGGTGATCGATCCGCACGGCGTGGTGCGCAACGCCAACCCGGCCGCGCGCGCCATGCTCATGGGCGAAGGCTTCCCGGCCGGTGCCAAGCTGCTGCTGTCGGCGCGACCGAGCTGGGCCCACCTGGCGGCGCTGGTGCAGGAGAGCTTCGCGATCGACGCCGCGCTCGAAACCGAAACCACCATCGACCACGCCGACCGGCCCAACCAGCGCCTGCACGCGCGCACCCAGCTCACGCCCGTGATGGGCGAGCGCGGCGCGCTGTGCGTGCTGTTCCTCGAAGACCTGCGCGAGGTCGAGGCGCGCGTGCGCACCGAAAAGCTCGCGTCCATGGGCCGCATGTCGGCCGCGGTGGCGCACGAGATCCGCAACCCGCTGTCGGCGATCACGCAGGCCAACGCGCTGCTCGACGAGGAGGTGAAGACGCCCGAGCACAAGCGGCTCACGCGCATGATCGACCAGAACGCGCAACGCCTCTCGCGCATCGTCGACGACATCCTCAACGTGGCGCGGCCCCAGCCGAACCGGGCCGACGGCCAGACCAGCCCGGTGCCGCTCGACAGCGTGATGCGCCAGGTGACCGGTGAATGGTCGCGCCAGAACCAGGTCGCGCAGGCGCTGGGCGTGCACCTGCACGCGGGCCAGGGGCAGGTGGTCTTCGACCCCGAGCACCTGCGCCGCCTGCTTGTGAACCTGCTCGACAACGCGCTGCGCCACGCCAGCGGCAAGCCCGCCTCGATCCGCGTGATCACCCAACCCAGCGGCGGCCACCTGCGCATCTCGGTCTGGAGCGACGGCGGCCCGCTCGAGGCCACCGTGCACAAGCACCTGTTCGAGCCCTTCTTCTCGTCCGAGAGCCGTTCCAGCGGCCTGGGCCTCTACATCTGCCGTGAGCTCTGCGAGCGCTACGGCGCCGAAATCGCCTACCAGCGCTCACGCCTGGACCAGCGCGAGGGCAACGAGTTCTTCGTCCTGATCCCCGCGGTGCGCAGCGGCAGCGCCGCCCCCGCGCGCGACGCCGGCCACCAGCAGAGCCTGCCCTACCCGGCCGAGCCTGGCGATCTCGAACGCACCATCGTCGACCCCCTGCGCTCGGGACGCCCGCCGCTGGCCGCGTCCTGAGCCCGAGCGCCGCCCGCATGCCTTCGCCCACGCCGAGCGCCTCCATCCTGGTCGTCGACGACGAGCCGGACCTGCGCACGCTGTACGAACTCACGCTGCTGCGCGAGGGCCATGCCGTGACCACCGCGGCCGACCTGCAACAGGCGCGCGAGCAGCTCGCCAGCCGCCGCTTCGACGTGCTGATCTCCGACATGCAGCTGCCCGACGGCCTGGGCCTGTCGCTGCTGCGCGAGGTCGCCGAGCGCCAGCGCAGCGAGAAGTGCATCGTCATCACCGCGCACGGCTCGGCCGAGAACGCCGTTGAATCGCTCAAGGCCGGCGCCTTCGACTACCTCACCAAACCGGTCGATCTGCGCCAGCTGCGCAGCGCCGTGAGCGCCGCGCTGCTGAGCCAGCGCGCGCCGGCCGCGGCGCCCAACGAACCCCAGCGCGTCGCGCCGCCGCCGCCGTCGGGCGTGCGCGCGCTCGAACGCATCGTGGGCCGCTCGCCCAGCATCGTGCAGATCAAGGGCCGCATCGAGAAGGTCGCCACCAGCATGGCGCCGGTGCTCATCCTGGGCGAATCGGGCACCGGCAAGGAGCTGGTGGCGCGCGCGGTGCACGAATGCAGCCACCGCGCGCACGGCCCGTTCATCGCGGTCAACTGCGGCGCCATTCCCGAGAACCTGATCGAGGCCGAGTTCTTCGGCGCGCGCAAGGGCGCCTACACCGGTGCCAGCGCCGACCGCGAAGGCTACTTCCAGGCCGCGCACGGCGGCACCCTCTTCCTCGACGAGATCGGCGACCTGCCGCTGGCCATGCAGGCCAAGCTGCTGCGCGTGATCCAGGAGCGCCGCGTGCGCGCCCTGGGCGCGGTGCAGGAAGAAGCGGTCGACGTGCGCCTGGTCAGCGCCACGCACCGCGACCTGCCCGCGCTGGTGCAGGCGGGCCAGTTCCGGCAAGACCTCTACTACCGCCTCAACGTCATCGGCCTGCGCACCCCCGCGCTGCGCGACCGGCCCGAGGACCTGCCCGAGCTCGCTCACGCGCTGCTCGTGCGCCTGTGCCACGACGCGGGTCAGGCCGTGCCCGAGCTGTCGCCCGCGGCCCTGCACTGGCTGCAGTCGCGCGAGCTGCCGGGCAACGTGCGCGAACTCGAAAACCTGCTGCAGCGCGCGCTCGCGCTGTCCAGCGGCGCGGTGCTGCACCCGGCCGATTTCGGCGAGATCAGCGACACCATCCCCGACACCCTGGTCGATCCCCTGCCTGCCGCCGTGGACGCGTTCGCGCGGCCCTCCGCGGCGAGCGATGCGCGCGATGCGGCGCTGCCCGACGACCTGCAACGCTACCTCGACGAGCAGGAGCGCCGCGTGCTGCTGCAGGCGCTGCAGGCCTGCGGCTTCAACCGCACCGCGGCCGCGGCCCGGCTCGGGCTGAACCTGCGGCAGATGCGCTACCGCATCCAGCGCCTGGGCATCGTGCTGCCCGGCGCCGCCGGCGGCACCGACACCGAAGCCGGCGATGTCTGAGGCCTGGCAGCGGGGCTGGTGGGCCGGTGCCCAAGCCCTGGGCTCGCCCAACTTCGGTGCGCGGCCAGCGCACACCGCCATCGACCTCGTGGTGGTGCACTCCATCAGCCTGCCGCCCGGCGAGTTCGGCGGCGACGCGGTGGAGCGGCTGTTCACGAACCGCCTCGACTGGGACGCCCACCCCTACTTCCAGACCATCCGCGGCATCGAGGTCTCGGCGCACTTCTTCGTGCGCCGCGACGGCCGCGTGCAGCAGTTCGTGTCCACGCTCGACCGCGCGTGGCACGCGGGCCGCTCGGCCTGGCGGGGCCGCGAGAACTGCAACGACTTTTCCATTGGCATCGAACTCGAAGGCCTGGAAGGTGGCACCTTCGAAGACGCGCAGTACACGGCACTGGCCCGCGTGTGCCGCGCCTTGGCCGCGCACCACCCGCTGACACAGGTCGTGGGCCACGAACACATCGCGCCCGGCCGCAAGCAAGACCCCGGCGCGGGCTTCGATTGGTGCCGTTTGCGCCACACGCTCGGCTGGTCGGCCACGTGTTTTCCCGAGGTCGAAAAAAAATTCATCGGCAGCGCCCCGGCGATGCCTTCGAACAGCGCCTGAACGCCGAATGCAGGCGCCATGCGGGCCGCCACGGCAAAACGCCCTGCAAGGCGCGTCGCCACTGCGTTCGCGCGCCGATCCGCACGCGGGAACTGAGGCCCTGGCGGGTGTGGGGAATGGCCCTCGGCGATACCATGCAGGGGTAGCTCAAGCACACGCGTAAAACGCTAGCGGTAGTGCCTTGAAGCCCCCCTACACACCAGATATAGTGTGCCCCCAGCGATGCTCGTGGGCGCGCACAAAGGCCCGGCCCGCCGACCGCAACGGGCATGCAGCGGGCATCGACACCAGCCACCCAATAAAGAAACCCGACCGGACCGCAAGAGGAACCATGCTGACCGCCACCACCCCCCAGACCCCTCCGCAATCGACTGCCCGGCCGGCCAGCGGCATGCCCAGCGGCGGCAGCACCGGCAGCGCTTCGCTCTACGCGCAGTACCAGATCATCCGCCGCAACGGCGCGGTGGTGCCCTTCGAGCCCAGCAAGATCGCCGTGGCCATGATGAAGGCCTTCCTGGCGGTGCACGGCACCCAGGGCGCGGCCTCGGCCAGCGTGCGCGAAACCGTGGACGAGCTGACCCAGAACGTGGTGCGCGCGCTGCTGCGCTCGCGCCCGGGTGGCGGCACCTTCCACATCGAAGACGTGCAGGACCAGGCCGAGCTCGGCCTGATGCGCAGCGGCCACCATGAAGTGGCGCGCGCCTACGTGCTCTACCGCGAACGCCGCGCCGCCGAGCGTGCCAGCCAGGCCGCCGCCGCGCGCGCCAACGAGCCGGTGCTGCACGTGATCGACAACGGCCAGCGCGTGCCGCTCGACGTCGAGGCCCTCACCCGCCTGCTCACCGACGCCTGCGCCGGCCTGGGCGCCGACGTGAAGGCCGAGCCCATCGTGGCCGAGACCAAGCGCAACCTGTACGACGGCGTGCCGATGGAAGAGGTCTACAAGGCCGCCATCCTGGCCGCGCGCACGCTGATCGAGAAAGACCCCGACTACACCTACGCCACCGCGCGCCTGCTGCTGCACACCATCGTCAAGGAGATCCTGGGCGAAGAAGTGCCGCGCGAGCAGATGGGCCAGCGCTACGCCGATTACTTCCCCGGCTTCATCAAGAAGGGCGTGGACAACGAGCTGCTCAACCCCGACCTGCTGCAGTTCGACCTGGCCCGCCTGGGCGCCGCGCTCAAGCCCGAGCGCGACCTGCAGTTCGACTACCTCGGCCTGCAGACCCTGTACGACCGCTACTTCCTGCACGTGCGCAAGACGCGCATCGAGCTGCCCCAGTCCTTCTTCATGCGCGTGGCCATGGGCCTGTCGCTCAACGAAATCGACCGCGAAGCGCGCGCCATCGAGTTCTACGAGATCCTGTCCACCTTCGACTTCATGAGCAGCACGCCCACGCTGTTCAACAGCGGCACGCTGCGCTCGCAGCTCTCGAGCTGCTACCTCACCACGGTGCCCGACGACCTCGACGGCATCTACGAGTCGATCAAGGAAAACGCCCTGCTGTCGAAGTTCGCGGGCGGCCTGGGCAACGACTGGACCCGCGTGCGCGCACTCGGCAGCCACATCAAGGGCACCAACGGCGAATCGCAGGGCGTGGTGCCCTTCCTGAAGGTGGTCAACGACACGGCCGTGGCCGTGAACCAGGGCGGCAAGCGCAAGGGCGCGGTCTGCACCTACCTGGAGACCTGGCACCTGGACATCGAGGAATTCCTGGAGCTGCGCAAGAACACCGGCGATGACCGCCGCCGCACCCACGACATGAACACGGCGAACTGGATTCCCGACCTGTTCATGAAGCGCGTGCTGGAAAAAGGCGAGTGGAGCCTGTTCTCGCCCTCCAACACCCCCGACCTGCACGACAAGTTCGGCACCGACTTCGAAAAGGCCTATGTGGCCTACGAAGAAAAGGCCGCGCGCGGCGAGATCAAGCCCTACAAGAAGGTGCCCGCCACCGACCTGTGGCGCAAGATGCTCTCGATGCTGTTCGAGACCGGCCACCCCTGGATCACCTTCAAGGACGCCTGCAACGTGCGCAGCCCGCAGCAGCACGCCGGCGTGGTGCACAGCTCCAACCTCTGCACCGAGATCACGCTCAACACCAGCGACAGCGAAACCGCGGTCTGCAACCTGGGCTCGGTCAACCTGCTGCGCCACCTCAAAGACGGTGAAAACGGCAAGGTGCTCGACCACGACAAGCTCAAGCGCACCATCGCCACCGCGATGCGCATGCTCGACAACGTGATCGACATCAACTACTACGCGGTCAAGAAGGCGCGCGACTCCAACCTGCGCCACCGCCCCGTGGGCCTGGGCATCATGGGCTTCCAGGACGCGCTGTACGAGCTGCGCCTGCCCTACGCCTCCAACGAAGCGGTGGAGTTCGCCGACCGCTCGATGGAAGCCGTCTGCTACTACGCCTACTGGGCCTCGACCGAACTTGCCAAGGAGCGCGGCCGCTACAGCAGCTTCAAAGGCTCGCTGTGGGACAAGGGCATCCTGCCGCCCGACACGCTCGACCTGCTGGCGCGCGAGCGCGGCGGCTACGTCGACGTCGACCGCTCCACCAGCCTCGACTGGGAAGCCCTGCGCCGCAAGATCGCGCAGGACGGCATGCGCAACTCCAACTGCGTGGCCATCGCGCCGACCGCGACCATCTCCAACATCATCGGCGTGGACGCCTCGATCGAGCCCTGCTTCGGCAACCTCTCGGTCAAGTCGAACCTGTCGGGCGAGTTCACCGTCATCAACAGCTACCTCGTCAAGGACCTCAAGCGCCTGGGCCTGTGGGACGACGTGATGGTGATGGACCTCAAGCACTTCGACGGTTCGCTGCGCCCCATCGACCGCGTGCCGCAGGACGTGAAGGCGCTCTACGCCACCGCGTTCGAGGTCGAGCCGGTGTGGCTGGTGGAGGCCGCCGCCCGCCGCCAGAAATGGATCGACCAGGCGCAGAGCCTGAACATCTACATGGCCGGCGCCTCGGGCAAGAAGCTCGACGAGACCTACAAGCTCGCCTGGCTGCGCGGCCTCAAGACCACCTATTACCTGCGCACCACCTCGGCCACGCAGGTCGAGAAATCGACCGGCCGCACGGGCCAGCTCAACGCCGTGTCGGTGACGCCGAGCGCACCGGCCGCGGCCGCTGCGAGCAGCGCTGCGATGGCGAGCGAACCCGCCACCGATGTGAAGTTCTGCGCCATCGACGACCCGGGCTGCGAGGCTTGCCAGTGATTGCATCGCGTGCAATCGAAGTGCGTCGCGCTGCATTGCATCGATTCATTCGATGCAGCATCGCAACAAAATTTGATCGCACGCGCGCTGATCGCTTTGCAATTCGCACAGACACTTTGATAATCCGCTGAATCGGACCGACCCTATGTTGACCTGGGAAGAACCCACAACACCCCATTCGCCATCGAAGCAGAACCCGAACGCCGCCAGCGAATCGGATCTGCAAGCTGCAGTGACCGCTGAAGCAAAGCATGGCGAGAGCGCAGCGCAGCGCCGCATCAACGTCGCGGACAAGCGCATCATCAACGGCCAGACCGACGTCAACCAGCTCGTCCCCTTCAAGTACAAGTGGGCCTGGGAGAAGTACCTGGCCACCTGCGCCAACCACTGGATGCCGCAGGAAGTGAACATGAGCCGCGACATCGCGCTCTGGAAAGACCCCAACGGCCTGACCGAAGACGAGCGCCGCATCGTCAAGCGCAACCTCGGCTTCTTCGTCACCGCCGACTCGCTGGCCGCCAACAACATCGTGCTGGGCACCTACCGGCACATCACGGCGCCCGAGTGCCGCCAGTTCCTGCTGCGCCAGGCCTTCGAAGAGGCCATCCACACGCACGCCTACCAGTACATCGTGGAGTCGCTCGGCCTCGACGAGGGCGAGATCTTCAACGCCTACAACGAAGTCCAGGCCATCCGCGACAAGGACGAGTTCCTGATCCCGTTCATCGACGCGATCATGGACCCCAACTTCCACACCGGCACGCCCGAGAACGACCAGAAGCTGCTCAAGAGCCTGATCGTGTTCGCCTGCCTGATGGAAGGCCTGTTCTTCTACGTCGGCTTCACCCAGATCCTGGCGCTGGGCCGGCAGAACAAGATGACCGGCGCCGCCGAGCAGTACCAGTACATCCTGCGCGACGAGTCGATGCACTGCAATTTCGGCATCGACCTGATCAACGCGATCAAGATGGAGAACCCGCTGCTCTGGACCGCGGAGTTCAAGGCCGAAATCAAGGATCTGTTCCTCAAGGCCGTCGAACTCGAGTACCGCTACGCCGAGGACACCATGCCGCGCGGCGTGCTGGGCCTCAACGCCTCCATGTTCAAGGGCTACCTGCGCTACATCGCCAACCGGCGCGCCACGCAGATCGGCCTCGAGCCCCTGTTCCCGAACGAAGAGAACCCGTTCCCCTGGATGAGCGAGATGATCGATCTCAAGAAGGAACGCAATTTCTTCGAGACACGGGTGATTGAGTACCAATCGGGCGGCGCGCTGTCCTGGGACTGAGGCTTTCAAAGGCCGAGGGCTCACACCGCATTGCCATCCCACAAGAAGAAAGACCCTGCATCGATTCATCAGGTCAGCCCGACACAGCGCCCAGACGCTGCGCTGACCTGAAACCCGGATTCAGCCCCCTGGGGTTGCCGCGGCACCGCCGCACAACCACAAGGCGTTGAATCACTTCACCGGCCATCCGACCGGATGAAGTGCTCTTTGCAACTTGATCAAGGAGAAAGCAATGGCAACTGCGAAGAAAGCCCCGGCCAAGAAGGCTGCGGCGAAAAAAGCCCCGGCCAAAAAGGCCGCGGTGAAGAAGGCACCGGCGAAGAAAGTCGCCGCGAAGAAAGCCCCGGCCAAGAAGGTCGTGGCGAAGAAGGCACCGGCGAAGAAAGTCGCTGCCAAGAAAGCCCCGGCCAAGAAGGCCGTGGCGAAGAAGGCACCGGCGAAGAAAGTCGCTGCCAAGAAAGCCCCGGCCAAGAAGGCCGCGGTGAAGAAGGCGCCGGCCAAGAAGGCCGTTGCCAAGAAAGCGCCGGCCAAGAAAGCCGCGCCTGCGAAGAAGGCCCCGGCCAAGAAGGCCGCGCCTGCGAAGAAAGCCGCTGCGAAAAAGGCCGCCCCTGCGAAGAAGGCAGCCCCCGCAAAAAAAGCTGAGCCGGCCAAGAAGCCGGCTGCCCCTGCGCCCGCGGCCGCTCCTGCCGCTCAGACCAAACTCAATCCTCAGGCTGCCTGGCCGTTCCCCACGTCCAGCAAACCCTGAGACCCTTTGGGTTGATCTGAAAAGCCCGGTGCGAAAGCGCCGGGCTTTTTTTATGCATGGACGCCGCCGGCTTCAGCCCTGCAGGCCGCCGAGCGTGTAGTTCTGCGGGCCGCGCACCGCGATCTTGAGCGCGCCCATGCGGTTGCCCAGCTCGGCGCAACGCCGCAGCGGCCAACCCTGCGAGAGGCCGTGCAGCAGCGCGGCACGGAAGGCGTCGCCGCAACCCGTGGGGTCGACCACCTGCTCGGCCTTCACACCGGCCACACGCACCGCCTCGCCCTGCTCCCACACGTCGCAGCCGTGTTCGCCCAAGGTGACGATCAGGCCCTTCACCTGGCGCGAGATGTCGGCCAGCGACAGGCCCGTGCGCTCGCTGAGCATGCGCCCTTCGTAGTCGTTGACGGCCACCCAGGTGGCCTGCGCGATGAAGGCGCGCAGTTCGTCGCCGTTGAACATGGGCAGGCCCTGGCCCGGGTCGAACACGAAGGGAATGCCCGCGGCCTGGAGCTGCGCGGCGTGCTGCAGCATGCCGTCGCGGCCGTCGGGGGCCACGATGCCGAGCTGAAGATCGCTGCGCGCCGGCACCGGGTTCTGGTGCGCGAACGACATCGCGCCCGGGTGGAAGGCGGTGATCTGGTTGTTGTCGCGGTCGGTCATGATCATGGCCTGCGCGGTGTACGACTCGGGCACCGTCTGCACATGGCTCACGTCCACACCCAGGCCGCGCATGCGCTCGAGGTACTCGGCACCGTCGTTGCCGATCGCGGCCAGCGGCACCACTTCGCTGCCGAGCTGGCGCAGCCCGTAGGCGATGTTGCCCGCGCACCCGCCGTAGTCGCGCCGCAGGCCGGGCACGAGGAAGGACACGTTCAGGATGTGCAGCTGATCGGGCAGGATCTGGTCGGCGAACCGGCCCTCGAAGGTCATGATGGTGTCGAAGGCAAGCGAGCCGCAGACGAGGATGGCCATGGCGATGGGAATGAAGGGTGGAGGTCAGGGGTAAAAGACCAGCGCGCGGTAGCCCGCGGTGGGTGCATCGTCACCGAGCATGAGCGACAGCCGCAGGCTGACGGACACGCGCCCGTTGGGCGCGAGCGCGGCGGGGGCGTCGGGCCAGTCTTGCGGCAGGAAGACCCGCCGCGCCACCGCCTGTTCGCCGATGTTGGTGAGCGTGAGTTCGAGCGCGGGCAGCGCCACTTCGAGTGCCGAGCGGTTGCGCAGCACGAAGTCGAACGAATAGAAGTTGCCCAGGCGGCGCACGAGCTCGGCGCTTTCGATCTCGACCTCGTCGATGCGGCGCAGCGGCTGCAGGTCACAACCCAGCCAGCCGCAAGCCTGCTCGATCGCGGGCCGCAGCGGCGGGTGCGCGGCCACGAGCTGGTGGCGGTGCTGCACCGCCCACTGGCCCGCGAGCAGGCCGGCGAGCAGCACGGCGATCAGGCCCAGGCCGATGCGCATGCCCGGCGACGACCAGAACGCACGGCGCTGCGCCTGGCGCACGAAGCCGGGCACGGCCGGGGTGTGGTCTTCGTCGTCGGCAACGGGCGGCAAGGCAACGGAGGGCGCAGCCGTTTCGGCCGCAGGCGCATCGAAGCCGCTGTCGGTGGAATGGTCCTGACGCGCCGTGGCGGGCAGCGTGGGCAGCACCTCGAGCGGGCCTCGGGTCGATTGCGCGAAGCGTTCGAGCTCGGCCCGGAATTCGGACGACGGGCCCTCGTCGCGCACCTCGACCGGGGGTGCTTCGTGCGGCACGGGATTGACCGCTGCCGCTTCGGGCGGCGCCGCTTCGGCAGCGGCCGGCGCGTCGAGCGGGCCATCACCGAACCAGGCGCGCAGGTCATCGTCGGCGATGGTTTCCTCCGCGGGCGCAGGCACAAGCGGTTCGGGCTCGGGCTCGGGCTCGGGCTCGGGCTCGGGTTCGATCACGAGGTCGGGCTCGCCCGCCGCAACGACCGCGACCTCGGGTGCGGGCGGTGTGGGCTCGGGGGGTGGCGGGGGCGGGGCCAGCGGTTCGTCGGGCTGCGGCACGGCCGGCGGTGCCGGCGCGGCCACGGGTTCGGCGGCCGGCCGCGCGGGCGGCGTCCAGGGCTGCAGGTGAATGGTGGCGTCGAAGACGTCCGAGCAATGCCCGCAACGCACCCAGCCATCCGAGATCTTGAGTTGGTCGGCCACCACGCGGAACACGGTGCCGCAAGCCGGACAGCGGGTGGTGAAACTCATGCGCGGATTATGGCGGCCTCACGCCCGGCCCGGCCCGCTCAGGCCTTGCGCGCGGTCATGAGGATCCAGCCGTCCTCTTCGTCGCTCACCTC
>VFQP010004080.1_pt1 | contig 14052 bp, 12 predicted proteins | sample 3512351 | NCBI WGS metagenome assembly VFQP01 (sample SAMN10412372, study PRJNA504923) | tailings metagenome | isolation source: Relicate 1 Philex TSF1 revegetated site | place: Philippines: Tuba, Benguet | collected 2017-08-29 | reverse complement strand
AACTTGTGAGCACCTGTGGGGCCTGTCCGCCGCCACCCTGGAGCACTTTTTGTACCTCTTGTACCTGCCCGTGACCGCGCGATTCTGCAAGGCAAGCATTGACCGCGCGATTCTGCCGCGATTCGCAGGTGCAACTTCATCGCCAGCAAGCAGGGCACCTGCTGCTGGTGAGGAGGTCTCTTGAGTGTGCAGGCGGCCGGCACGGCGGGCAGCGCCAGGTAGATGCCCAACTGACGCGTGCGTACGCCCTGCTCCCCTGCTGCCCAGGTTCGTCGACCCCTATGGCGACGTGGTACGTGGCCGGCCGCTCCTCCCTCAGCTCAGTGGCCCGCTCAGCCGCCCTGAGGTTCTGCTGCCCAGCAGCCCTGAGATTCTGCTTTTGTCCCACCACGTCACCCGCTCGACGTGGTGCGATCCGGTGACCGCGCGTGTACAGAAAGAAATTGCCACTGATCATCCCGACTGGCTGGGCAGCATGCTCAAGCTGACGGCCCAGGACCAGCAGGCCGGCGACTTTGTGCAGACGGGCAGCACGCCGTGGCGCCTCACTGTCATCGACAGCAACGTGTGCAGCAACGTGCAGAACGCCAACGGCAGCCCCTTCACCTGCACCGTCTCGCACGCGGTGAGGCCTCGACGTGGGGCGTGGCTGAGGGCCAATGCTGCGCTGCGCCTGCCGGCAGCGTGGGAGGCGCACGCGCGCGCTCAGAGGGCACACACGCCACGGCGGTGAACCGCCCCGTCATGCAAGTACCACACACACACACGGTGCATTGCTGCGTGCTTGCAGGTGGCCCGCGGCACCCAGACCCAGATCACTTACACGTACAATGTGGGCACCAAGCTCACCGTGTCCTCCAAGGGCAAGTTTGGTGAGTGGCATGCTCGTCATGTGCTCGTGCGCGTCTTCTCTGCTGCAGAGCGCGAAATTCCCGTTTCGCCGCACCGTACGCATGAGATGTCGGTCTGCGCCAACTTCCTATCCACGCAGACCTGATTGTGGCTGGCGGCGAGCTCTCGGTCGCGTTGGAGGTCAGGTGAGTGGGCACGTGCGTTGAACATGCAGAATGCTCATCGCAGCTGCTCCGGTGTGGCGCCCACCGCGAGCCCTGGCGTGGCCGTGGCGCTTGCTTTGACGCCCGCAGCTTCAGCTACACGTACGCTCGTGCCGAGACGGTCAGCACCCTCGTGACGGAGACGGTCACTGCCGCTCTTCCTGTCCCTGCTGGGCAGTGCACCAAGATATGGCTCCAGGTCAAACTTGGCGGTCAAGGGTGCTCTCCCACTCGTCCACCCACACCAAACGCATAATCATGATGGCAGGGACGGCCCGCTGCTGTCGCGAGGGCACTTGGCCAGTCTCACCAGCAGCGGGAGAGGAGTCATGTCGTCGCAGCGCTCTGTGAGGCCCCTGCTCCACGTGCTGAGCTCTGGTGCTGGTGCACGGTCTTCCGCACGCAGGGCAGGGAGTCACAGGCGTCCGGAACCTTTACGTCACGCCTCAACCTCAACGGCTACGTCGGCATGTGGTGCGTGGCGTGGTGCCCCCCTTGCTGGTGTCTGGAGCGGTGTGTTGCGCTTGCCCAACTGCTGCACCACCTGCGGCGCGGAACCTCGTCTTCTTCTTTGCTTTTGTGTGGCATGACATTCGACAGGTTTGACGATAGGGTCAGGGTGCCTGGCGGGACCTCGGACCACCACCTGTGGGCGATGCCCGTCTCCGGCTGGGTAAGCGCATGGCTGCACGGCGCGCGTCCTTGAAAGCCCTCCTGAGCCGTTCATGGACGCTTGGCCTTGTTTGCGTGCGTGCGCTACTGCCCCTGTGGCCGCAGATCTCGTGGGCGCAGCAGCTGGGCTACCAGCTGGACCCCGCGTGGGCCTCGCTCGCCTACGACGTGTGGACCCAGGTGGGCCCCCGTCCTCAAACGTCAGGCGGCGGACGGCAATGTCACGCGCGCCGCACGCGCACGGTCGTCCCCCCCAAGTGCGGTCAAGCTGCCCGCCGCACACGTGTGCGCGCCGCTGCGCAGACGGAAAAGCTCTCCTTCACGCACGTGTCGGTCAACTCGTACGCCGCCGCCATGAGCCCCTCGGACCCCGCGTGCACGGTGAGGGAGCTCACGGGCGGCTTGGATGTGCAGTTTGCTTGTTGCTGCAAGCCGTGGCTCCCGCCTGATGCGTCTGCCCCGCATGTGGTGGTCCCGCGTGCGGTGCCGCAGTTTTCCACGAGCGGCGTGGCGGCGGCCAGCCTCAGCCGCCGCACCAGGCCCGCGTCCAAGTCGACGGCCGTCACCAAGGCCGACTGGGCCAAGGCCGTCCCAGTCAAGGTCCGCCCTTGAGCCCTTTGCGGTGCCCGGGCCTCTGCCCCAGGTCCACCCCCCGCTTCCTCTTCTCCGTCAGTGGGTTCCGTGCCCTTTGCGGTCGTGCGGAACGCTACCTCTGAACACAACTCCATCCTCCTCGGTGAAGATATCTTTTCCTGCTCCTGTGCCTAGTGCCTGCCTAGAGGACATACTGTTTTTTGCCAAAGCTGCCTGTGTTGTGGAGCGCCCCCCCCCCCGCGCGCGCCCTAACGTTTCCCTCCTGCCCTTGTGACGGCCTTTCCCTGCGGACGCACGCTGCCTCTCTTGCCACACGCCGTCGCATGTCTCCTCCTTGAACAGTTTTTGCTGCTGCTGCTGCTGCTACTGCGCGCACACTGCTCTTGGAACGCCACGCAAAGCGTGCCCGCGGCGCTCATGTGTGCGGGGCGGATTGTGTACATAGGCCTGGTTCGCCCTGCGCTCTGGGTTTGCTGCTGTCCGCACGGCTACTTGTAGAAGGAAGAAGCACTTCGAATGCAACGACAACCTCGAAGAAGACGCAACCCCGAGCCAGCAGTGGTGGCCGCCACGGTAACCTCGGCGGCTCGTGCGTGAAACGGCACATGGTCCCGCACACCTCGGGCACCGACAGGGGGAGCAGCCGACGCATCAGATCAATAGCACATGAGGTGAGCAGCGCTGCACGCATATGCACACACGACAGGTCCTCGTGGCAGTTTCCATAAATCAACAGCTGCGCACACAGCGTTGGCCCTCCCCTCCTGGTCACGAATAGAGAATGCAGTGCGGTCAGTGCCGCGCATCTCAGCGCCGGAAAACAAGCAAGCGTGCCCGCTGGCTCTCCGCTCAGCCCAGCGGCGCCTGCCTGACGCCGACGGCGCCCGGCAGCCCGCCGCTCACCGCCCCCTTGCGCGCCGCCGCCATCGCCAGATCGCCTAGCCGGCCCCTCCGCCCACCGGCCGCCACGGGCCCAACAGCACGGGCCGCGCTCGTCGCGCCGCCGCCGCCGCCGCAGCCGCCGCCGGCGACGGCGCCCACCGCGCAGCTGCCGCAGCTGACGTCGCTGGCTGCCGGCGACAGCACCGCGCCCTTGCCAGGCGCCCCGACCAGCTGCACCAAGGCGCCCGAGCCGCCCACGGCGGCGGCGAGCTCGCGCAGCTGCGGCGCCACGTAAAAGCCGTCGTGGGAGGCCCGCCCCCGGCGCACGATCTCGGCCAGGGCCCGCATGCATGGGCCCAGCTGCTCCAGGGTGTAGCCCGAGAGGCGCGATAGCGCCTGCCGCTGCGCGTCGGCGGTGGCGGGCTCTGGGCTGCCCTGGGTGCCGTACACGGCCGCCAGCACGCACGCCGCCGCCACCTCGGACGGGGCAAAGGCCAGCATGGCCATGTCCAGCAGCGACGCCATGGCCAGCGTGTCGGCGTGGCGGCCCGTCTGCGAGTGCAGGGCGGGCGACGGTGGCAGAAGGCAGATGCACGCGTCTCGTCACTGCGGGGCCGTCGGCGGGGGCGAGTGGCGTCCCGTGCGCTGCGGTGCGGTGCGACGAGTGCAATGGCAGAGGGCCGCACCTTGCTGTCCAGGCCGACGGCGTCGAGGAAGATGCCCAGGAACGTGTAGGCCGTGGGGCCCGACACGCGGAACTCGAGCGTGCCGAGCATGAGCATCTCCATCTCGAGCACCTCGCCGCGCTTGTAGGCGTTGTCCGTCACGTAGATGAGGTCTCTCACCTCCGGGGGCCACACCTCGACGTACTTGCTCGCGATGAGCAGCGCCGTGACGCCCACCTGCGGGCGCGCGGGAGGAGCGCGCGGCGCGCTTCACTTTGCGGCGGCGGCGGGGGGCGAGCGGATGGGGAGCGCGCGGAGCGAGAGGCGTGGCGTGTTCGGCGCGATGCCTAGAACCAAGGGCGCGGCGCACCAGCTGCAGCTTCTTGCGAGCGACGGGCTTGGCCTGCAGGAACCGGTCGAGCAGGCTGATGGCGAGGTGCAGCGTCTCGCGCTGGAGCTGCGGGCAGGCAATGCACGCGGGCAGGCGGAACGAGCCGCGAGTGAGCGTGCCGGGCATGCACGCAGGAGGCAAGCTTGAAGCTCAGGACGCAGAACCTCGGCTCACCTTGAACTTGCTCACGACCTGGACGAGCCAGTCGACCAGGATCGTGCGCATGCGCCCGTTGATGTCCTCCTGCGCGGCGACGTGCGCGTCGAGCTGGGCGAGTCGAGCACAGAATGCGGCGCGGGACCCACCAACTCAAACTGTCGACAGTGCAGCTGCTCTGTGGGCTCCCTCACCTGGCGCAGCATGTAGTCGGGCTGCACTCGGTACGCCGCCTCGGCCCGCCTACTGGAACTGTAGATGTCGCCCGTGTAGTCCACGCCCGCCAGGAGGGGCTCGCACGCGCCGCCGCCGCCGCCGCCGCCGCCGCCGAGCTCCACCTTGGTAGCCTTGGAGTGCGGCGTCGCGGCGGACGCGGGCGCTCGAGGGGGCGCCGGCACCGGCGCCGGCGCAGCGTCACCAGCCGGCGGCGTCGCCTCCTCCTCACCGGCCTCGGGCGCGGGAGGCACGTGGCGGGGCGCCTGCTGCCGCGAGCTGGCGCAGCTGTCGGGCTCTTTGGGACAGGCTTGAGGGGCGGAGTCGGCAATGGTCGCCTGCTGCGTTGCCTGCTGCTGGACAGCCGCGGCTGGCGGCAGCTCCTCCACGCTCGCGGGGGGCCCGGCCGGGGCCGGAGGCTGCACGGCGGCCTGCATGGTGCCAAACAAGCGCACGGTGCAGCCGTGACTCCCCAAGGTGAGGAAACATCTGCGCGAAAAGCAAAGCACGCGTTGCCCACTGCTTGCCTGTGGAGCGACGTCGTGGCCCGGCGCCATCTCGGCGTCCACCTTGGCCTCCACCCCGGCCGCCGCCAGCTGCGCCAGCCACGCGCCCACCAGTCGCTCCGTGCACGCCCAGCCCCTGGCGCGCGCCAGCCGCAGCAGCCGTCGCGCCTTGGCCGCCACGCGCCCCTCCGCCACGCCGGGCAGGCACCCCGCCAGCGCCGCCGCGCCGGCGCTGCTCGCTGCCAGCGCCCGCGACAGCACAACGCCCAGCCAGACGGGCCACTGCATGAGCCCCGCCGGCGCGTCCGCCGCCTGCAGCTGCGCCACCTCGGCCGCCACGCCGCCGCCCTCCTGCTCCCCGCCCGGCAGCAGCAGCACCGGCACTGGCTCCGACAGCCACCCCACGCGCCGCACGTGCACCATCGCCAGGCCCGGCCGCAACGCCGGCACCGCCGCGATGCAATCCGACAATGACGCCGGTGACGCCGGCGGCGGCGCAGCGGTCACGCCGCCCTCGGGGCCGGTGACGCGCAGCGCGCAGGGGAGGCGCACGGTGGCCTGCGTGCCGCCGCCGCCGACGACGACGTCGCGCAGGGGCAGCTTGATGTGCGTGTGGCCCTGGCACACCAGCACCTCGGTGTCAGCGCCGTCCAGCGCCACGCCGCGCAGCGACAGCGGCAACTGCACCACCGCGCCGCCAGCGTCGCCGTCCTTGGCCACGGCTGCCAGGTTCACCACCACGCCAGGCCGCGCCGCGGCGGCGACACTGGCGGTGGTGGCGCCCGCCAGTGCCACGGCCAGCAGGCGCGGCGGCTGCTGCGTGCCCTCCAGCATCCAGCGGTGCCGCAGCAGCTCCGGGTCGCGGGCCAACAGCTCCTCCGTGGCCACCCACGCGCCGCCGGGGACGCCCGCCGCCTGCCGCGGCAGCCCCCTGTTGCGGTCCCCGGCGTCCGCCTCGGGCCACGGAGGCAGCAGCTCCCAGTCGCCGTCCATGCTGCTGTTGCTGTCCCCGCCGCCGGCGCTGGTGCCGCCGATGCCGCTGGTGCTGCTGCTGGTGGCCGCGGGGTAGGTGATGTGGCGCACGGGCGCGCCGCGCGAGACCACCAGCACCTCGTCCCCCTGCTGCAGCACGTACGTCTGCGTCCGCCAGGCGTCGCCGCCGCCGCCGCCGCCTTGCGCGAGCGCGGCGGCCAGCCCGCGCACGCCCGCCGCCGCTGCGTGCACCAAGCGGAGCAAGCGCAAAACCACCACGCGTGACCGTGCCACGCGGCTGACGCGCCACAGCACATGGCGAGGGTGCGTGCGCTGACTCACCGGGTGCGGCCGCGCTCGCCAGCCGCACGCCGCACAGCACCGTGGAGCCCCGCACGGCCTGGTGCTGCCCCTCGGACCCCAGCTCCGCCGCAAAGGCCAGCCCCGTCGCCACCGGCAGGCCATCTGCGGGAAAGTACGCGCCCTGCGTGCACAGGTACCACGGCAGCCACGCAGGCAATCGCTTTGCACGCTTGACGAGGCCCTGCACGTGCGTCACGCGTCGAGATGCAGCGCGGTGCGCTCACCCGTCGCTCCAGCTCCTCGTCGCCCTCGTCGCCGTCCGACTCTGGGAGCTCAGCGCGCGCAGCGTGGGCGGCGCCGCCCCCGGCCGCCTGCGCCTCCGCCCACCGGGCGGCTGCCGCCAGTGGGCACTCGCCGGGGCCCTGGAGCGCCCCGTCGGCCTGCGGCCGCGATACAGGGCGGCAGGGACGCGTGTGAACCCAGTGCGTGTGCGCAGGCGCTTCTGCCCCGCCACGTGGAGGGCAGCACCACAGCAGCCACAGGTCCTCACCGCTGGCGGCGCGTCCTGCCGCGCCGGCAGGCCCTCCTCGGCAAACAGTTTGTCTAGCACGCCGTCGCCGAACACGCCGCCGTCCTGCTCCATTCCGGCCTGACCCAGGCTGCCCGCCTCGCCGCCAGGCGCCGTGTTGAGGCCGCCAGTGCTGCCGCCGCCGCTGCGCGCGCCCGGGAGGGCGGGGCGCTGAACGGGCGCCGCAGGGACCTGCACCGCACGCACCAAACCGAGCGGTTGAAGTGTTGCCACGCGCAAAAGCAGCACACGTGCACCCAGAAACAGCGGTGCTGCAAATGTCTCAGGCAGCCGCATCGAGGCTGCACTTGCCTGCTCGTTGCCCGTCAGCGTGCCCAGCAGCAGCTGCTGCAGGTCCAGGTCGTCGCTCGGCACCAAGAGGTCGTCCACGCCGGGGAACGCGTCCTGGGCGGCCTGCGCCACGGCTGCTGCAGCCTGGCCCCGCCCGTGGGCAGCGGGTTGGTCATCGGCCTGGGCCAAGCCGGCGGTCAGGTCCAGCGGCGTCGCCGTGACGGCGGCCTGCCAGGTCAAGTGGTACACGCAGCGCCAACACGCAAGCGCCACGTTTGGTGCAGGCAAGTACCGCCGGCACACTTGCCTTCTCATGCAGGTTCCTACTGACGCTTGGCAGAGCGCCTCTCACCTCAGCGTGGGCGGCAGGTGGCGTTGGCGCAGCCGCCTGCTCCAGCGGCGGGTCCAGCACCGAGCCCCCAGGCAGCTCCAGGTGGGGCCGCTTGGCGGGCCCTTGGCTCGCAGCCGGGGACGGCGCGGCCGAGGCGGCGGCCTGGCGGGGTGCTGCGGCGGACGTCGCCAGGCGTTTGTGCCGCTGCCGCTGCTGCTGCTGGTGCTGCTGCTGCTGGTGGAAAAAGAAGAGCTGCTGCTGCTGCGCCAGCTGCTGCTGCGCCAGCTGCTGCTGCATCTGGAGGTGGGCGTAGTACTGCTGCTGCAGCGGCAAAGGCGGCGGCATCATCACCACCTGCTGCTGTTGCTGGCTCGCGGCGGGGCCAGGCAGGCCGGCGGCTGGTCCCGTCGGCGCGCCTGCGTTGTGTGTGAGCAGGTGCTCCAGGTGCGTGCGGATGGCGCCCACCTTGCCCCCCAGCTCCACCGCCTGCTCCGCGTCCTGCAGCCGCTGGATGCTCTGCTGCAAGTCGTCCAGGCGCCCACGCAGTTGCTCCAGCTGCGCCACCGGCAGCGTCACCAGGCCCGCCCGCTGCTGCTGCTGGTGCGTTGCCAGTGGGTGGTGGCCGGGAGGGGCGGGGCTGGCGCTCAATCGCGCCGCGAGGGTGGGGGACGGCGCCGGGGGCCCGCAGGCCAGCGGCGCGAATGCGAGCGGCCTGGCGAAGGGCGACGCGTGGGGCGCCTGCTGCTGCTGCTGCGGCGGCGGCGGCGGCGGCAGCGGCGAAAAGAGCTGGTGCGGCCCAAACATGTGGGGCGCGTGGGAGGAGGCTGAGGGGGTGCTGCTGGAGCGCAGGGCGGGCGTGGCACCGGCGTGGTCCAGGTCGCCGACGGCGGGAACGATGACGGGCTGCAGCGGGGGAGCGCCCTGGCGCAGTGCGTGTAGCGCGGGCCCGCCGGGCCCAGCAGCCATGGCCAGGCTCGCCGCTGCGGCAGGCAGCCCTCCGTGGGCGTGCATCGCTGCGGCACCGTCAGTGAGGGCCGGCCTGAGCAGGCCCATCATGGACTCGGGCGTGGTGCTGCCTGCGGTGTGGGGAGGCGAGTTCGTTTGTTGCAGTGGGCCTGCAGCACGAGTCGTCGCTTGCAGCACGGTTTGCTGCGTGCAGACACCTTGCAGCGCACCTGGGTGCCCCAGCGTCTGGGCTGCCAGCCCAGGGTGCGGTGCGCCTGCGTGCGGCGCTGTGCCGCTGCGCGCCTGCCGCAGGGGCTGGCGGGCTGAGCCGCTGCTGGCCGCAGGCGCCCGTGGCGTGTGAGCAGAGGGAGTGGCCGGTGTGCGTTGCCCCCTGATGCCACCTTGAGGCGGTGGCGCCTGCGTGCCCTGGTGGTCGCTGGCTCCTGCAAGTGCAGCGCGGTGGAAGAGGCACACTGGCAGGGTGAACCCAATGAGCTCCTGCTCAGCGCCTCCGCAGCCACAGCTCGCCTGCAGATCGCACGCCCCTCCTCCTCACCTGGTGCAAGCGCGGCCTTGAAGTCCGTGTCGAGCCAGTCCTTGATGCACTTGGCGAAGAGCTTGAACGAGCTCGACGCCCTCTCGTGTGTGGCGCACTCCAGCAGGCGGTGGACCTCTGCGAGCTTGGCTGGGGATCCTCGCAATGTGCTGACGAGGAGCTCCAGCCGCGCATACTCCAACTTGCAAACCGCCGTGTTCTTCATGCCGGCGGGGTAGCCGCACAGCTGCGTCGTGGCCTCGATCAGCCTGGCTCCATAGTGCTCCTCCTTCCACCCCTTGTGTTTGGCCGCCCACGCCAGGCGCCCCAGGTCGCAGGGCTGCAGGCGCACTGCGGGGGCTGGCTGCTCGGCCTGCATTGTGCGTGAACAGTGGCCCGCCGCTCGCGCTGCTCCTCTCTTGTCCTTGACGCTCGTGGACGCTTTTCGGTTTGCCGTCAACGGGTGGATGGAGGGCGTGAAGCTGTGGAGAAGTCGACGCGTGGTGGGCCGGCCGGCGTCGGCGCACAGATCTCAGGCCGGTGTTGCACATTCAGGGACGCATGCCGGGGCATCACGCGCGCGGTCATGCGCTGGCACGACTGGGGCCCACCACCAGGCGGGGCAGCACCAATGCACGCGGCCGCTGCTGCCCCTCCTTGCGCGCCCCTGGTACTGCGGTCCTCAGCGGCGCCAGGGACTGCGCGCCCTCGGCCGCCGACCGCCCTCCCTGCCAGCCCGGCGCCGCTGCTGCTGCCTCTTCGCCACGGAGAAACGGCGCCGGCTTGGCCAGGACCGGCGGCTCTTGCACGCCCCGCACCTCGCCGAACACCCCGCCGCGGTTCTGGTGCCGGCGCACAGGCGGCAAGGGCGCTGCCCGCGGGTCCGGCACCACGAAAAAGGCGCCGCCTGGCCGCCGCAGCACCTGCCCCTCTCTGGCTGCCGCCTCAGGCCCCAGCTTCTGCGCTCTGAGCTCCTTCAGCAGGGCGCGTTCCGCCTGCTCCTCGCCTTGCTGCTGGGCCCGGAGCATGCGCGCCGCCGCCACGCCCCGCGGGCCCTTGGGCAGCAGCGGCTGCCTGACGGCCCACTCCTTGCGGCCCACCGCGCTGGAGTGCGACGCCAGCGTCGGCAGGACCGTGGGCCCCGGCCAACGCCCCGCCTGCACCTCGGCGGCGGCGGCGGCGCCCTGCGCCACGAGCGTCGGCGCGTGGCCGCCGCGCACCAGCCCGTCCAGCAGTGACGCGCGCGACTTGGCCCTCGTCGCGGCGCCGGGCGCCCGCGAGTGGGCGTGCCGAGTGGGCGTGAGCGGCGGCGCCGCTAGCGGGTGCGCCTCGCCCTCGACGAAGCGGCGCTGGCGCTGCTGGTGCCGCTGGTCTGCCTGCGCGGCCTGCCGCAGCTCGGCCAGGCGCTGCGGGTGCTCGTGCGCCAGGCGCTGCTCCAGGCGCGCCCACACGCGCTCCCGCCGGCGCGCCTGCTGCACCAGCGGGTGCTCGGGCGCGCGCCGCATCAGCTCAAAGCCCTGCGCCGCAGCCCGGCGGCGTCCGCGACAAGGGTACGCAGTGGGTCTCCCGCCCGCTCTCAGGGAGGGTGGACCCTCAAAGGCATGCAAGATAACACCGCGTGCCACCGCACCTCGTTCCTGGGCGCCTCCATAACTAGGACGTTGTCCATGGCCTGGTGCGAGGGCGGCACCTGGACCTCGCGGACGGGCGCGTTCTCGTTGGGCCTGATGACCTGCGGCTCCACGTGGAGAGCAGCGCTCATCTGCAGTGCGCGTGCGCGTGCGCAGCGCCCTGTCTGTCCCGGCGCAGATTTGCAGCCGCAAACGCTGCGGGTGGCGCCTCACGTGCTCGTAGCGGCTGGCGTCGCCAAACACCGCCGCCGGCGCGTTGGGCAGAGTGGGGCGCTTGCGCAGGGCCGCCAGGTCGTCCTGGTGAGTGCGCAGGAACAGGTTGCCTGTCGAGGCGCCGCCGCCCACGGGCCCGCGCAGCCGCCGCCCCGCCAGCAGCACCATGCCCTCCCGGAGGCCGCCCGCCGCCCCCGCGCAGCCCAGCGGCAGCACCGCGTCCACGCTCCACCGCCCTGGAGTGGCAGCAAGCAGCAGCGGGATGGCGTGCATCAATTTCTGACTCGACTCACCGCCTGCCAGCCCCAAACCTCAGCACGGCTCACCGGCGGCGAGGGCAAAGGGCTGCCGGGTGTGCAGTGGCTGCCAGGCGGGCCTCCACCCTTCGGGCTGCTGCGGGCGCAGCCACAGGCGGTTGCCCTCGTCCGCGTCCGACGGGCCCCACAGCGGCGGCAGCGTGGCGCGGCCCAGCTCCCACTTGGGCCCGGCGCGGGGGCTCGGCCACACCTGCAGCCGTCCCAATCACAAGGTGCAAGCACGCGTCCACGCGTTAAGAAGCTCTGTTTTGCTGCGCCTGGAGCCCTGGTGGCGTGGCCTGCCACTCACGTGGTCGTGCCTAGGGTTGTAGACCCCGGCGTCCAGGTCGCCCGCCTCGCCCCGCGCGCCCGGCAGCTCCTCCCTGCCCTCCTGGCGCGCCAAGTCAGGCACCGGGCGCAGCGACGGCTTGACCAGCGACAGACGCGGGTTGTAGGTGAAGCCAAGGTCCCCTGCACAACAAGGCCAGCACTTGTGTGGACCCCACTCTGCAAGACGAAGCGTAGCGACGGGCCCAAGCAGGCTGTCGCAAAGCTGCAACAGCAGCACCGCGCAGCGGCAGCTCACCTGCGCCGCCCTCGCCCTGCCACGCCGGCCCGCCGCCCCTCCCGAGCTGTCCCTGGAAGCTCAGCACGCCCAGCGCGCGCCGCCGCCGCCGCGCCTCCTCGCCCCGCCCCGGCTCCAGCTCCAGCCGGTCCCCCTCGCCCACCAGCCCGCCCTCCGTCCCCGCGGCGGCCCGCCACCACCGCTGCCGCTCGTGGTACGGCGGCAGAAAGTCCGGCCCGCCGCCGCCGCCGCCGCGCGCCCTGCTCCAGTCCACCACGCCCGTGACGCCCCTGTGGCCCGCCAGCAGGTGCAGCGGCACGTCCTCGGGACGGTAGTCGCGGGGCCGGGCGAACCACACCTCCTCGCCGTCGCCGCCAGGCCCGTCCGGCGCGCGCACGCGGCAGGTGGGGGAGGAGGGCGGCGGGGGGAAGCGCTGCGGGCGCTCGGGCTTGCTCCAGTCGAGCGCCCGCGGCGGGAGCGGCTTCACCTGTGCGCGGCGTGCAGGCGTTCGACGCGCGTCCCGCCTCAGAGCTGGAACGGCTGGCGTGGAGAGGGCTGCGTCGGAAGGGCGGGCGAGGCGCGTCGCACCCGCTCGAGCAGCGCCGGCGCGGTCGTGTCGTAGTCGGCGTGCAGGTAGCCGTCGCAAGGGGGCTGGCCCGGCACCTCGCGCGCCCTCGTCGCCTGCGCACACACGGCCGATCCAGCGCGACGTGGGCAGTCCTTAGACGGCAGCGCGTCCATCACGTAAGCGTCGTGCACGCGAGGCATGCGGCGGGGCGTCGCGCGAAGTGGCACCTGCAACGGCGGGATGACGGCCGACGCGGCGCGGCGCCGGACCAGGTCCCAGTTGGGCGACAGCTGCAGGCGCCGGCCCTCGCGCACTTGCAGCGGGGACAGCTCGGGCGTGCGGATCCCCTTGTGCCCCTCGCCCCTGCGTGCCGTGCGCCGACACGCGCACGGCATCAGCCGCGTGGCCGGACAGTGCACGATGCGTCCCGCATCGCTTCCGTGGAGGCCCGACCGCGGGTTCGCGAACGTCGCCGAAAGCGCGTCGGCGCACCGTGAGAAGTCGAACCAGGGCCCCTGGGTGCCCACGTCGCCGCGCGTGACGTTGTAGAGGCCCGGGCCGCGCTTGGCGGCGGTCGGCGAGTCCAGGCCGGCGCCAGGGGGGCCTGGGGGGAAGCCCTGCGCCCCTGGGGAGGTGGCCTGCTCGCCGCCCTCTGGGCGCCTGGGCAGCACCACCTGCAGGGCGCAAGCCGTGAGGCGAGAGCAAGCCATTGAGGTGTGCTGCTTTGCTTCGACACAACGACGGACAGGTTGACTTGACGCCGCGTGCAGCTGCACGCGAGCGGCCCTGGCAACCACACGAGCGAGGGCGCGGTGGTGATGGGGTGGGCAGGCGGCGTTGTGGGCGCGCACCTGGGGCGGCCTGGGGTGCACTGAGAGGACGGCAAGGTCCCGCGTGGGGCTGAGCGGCGACAGCTCGCGGGTGAGGGCGCCCGGCGGCAGGCCCTCGCCCACCACAGGCCGCTCCCTGCGCGCTGGCACAGCGTGCGACTCTGGGGCGTGAATGCGTGCGGCAGCGCAAGCAGGAGACGTGTGCGTGCCAACGAAGGACGCCAGGCGTACCTTCCGGCCATCACGTCCATGCGTACCGCCACCCGGGGCTTGCGCAGCACCACGTCCCACCCAGCCGCCGTGCGGTCGGGTGAACCTGGGCGCAGCACCACGCAGCACCCGACGAGCGTCGCCCCGCGCCGCGCGCGCTCCGCCTGCGGGTTGTCCACGTGCGGCAGGGCCGGGGCGCGCGCACCTGCATCGTCATCGCCCTTCTCACCCCTTCCGGGGCTCTGCTGCTCCCTGCCGCTGTCGTCCTCTCCCTCGCCGCCGTGCTCCTCGTCGTGGGCGGCCGGCAGCAGCCTGAAGCGGTGGCTGGCCGCGCGCCTCTCCACCACGTCGTACCTGCATGAGGGCACGGTGAGGGTGCGGGCGCAGGCACCTCGTCACCGTCTGCTCCAGAAGCTTTGCCCCGTCCCTGCTGCTGCTGCTGCCGGGGCCCCGCACCTGACGTCGTAGGTGGTGGGGCCAAGGTGGCCCCTCGCCGCCAGGTCCAAGCCCTGCATGGGGTCCTGCCGGGGCGGCGCCAAGTCCCACCGCAGCACCCCTGCGGCCGCACGCACTCCCGCTCCTCCCTTGCCTGTTGCTCATGACCGTCAGGCGATCCGCACGCTGCAGCCGCCAATCGCGCTCCTGCCGCTCTGCCGCCAT
>VFQP010004079.1_pt1 | contig 14052 bp, 14 predicted proteins | sample 3512351 | NCBI WGS metagenome assembly VFQP01 (sample SAMN10412372, study PRJNA504923) | tailings metagenome | isolation source: Relicate 1 Philex TSF1 revegetated site | place: Philippines: Tuba, Benguet | collected 2017-08-29 | reverse complement strand
CTCCCGCCCGCCGCCTGCCACCCCACCGCCCCCGCACCCGGCCCCGCCGGCGGGCCGCCGCCCGGCGCCGCGACAGCGGCTGCCGCGGTGGCGGTGGCGGCGGCGGAGGAGGAGAGCGCCTGCTGCGCGTGCTGCGCCATCTGCTGCTGCTGCTGCGCCGCGTCGAGGTGTCGCGCGTAGGCCTGCCACTCACTGGCGTGCAGCAGCTGGCCCCCCGCCCGCGACCTGCGCCAAGCATTCGCACTTGAGCAGATGCCTCACCGCACGCAGCTGATATCGATGCAGCCGGAGGGGGCGTGGCGTGCGTGAGGCGCGTCGGGCAGGCCGGGCAGCGCGTTCAGGATGCTGGCGCGTGCCTCACCTGGCGAGGTGCCTGATCAGGCCCACCAGGTCGTTGTGGTAGCACGACGGCGGCGCGTACTGCTGCTGCTGCTGCTGCGTGGCCCGAGAGCCCTGGGACGACCCCTCGCCGCCGCCCGCCCTCGCGCCGGCGGGCCCGCCCGCCGCCGGCAGGCCCTCGGAGGGCACGGCCCTCCCGAGGGCTTGCGTGCTGGTCCGCACCATGCGGAAGGCCTCCCCGAGCATGCCGCGCATGACGCCGAGGCCGCTAGACGCCCCGCCGCCATCCATTCGCTCCTCGCCGGCCGCTCCTCCCGCCTGCTGCTGCCCCCCGCCCGCAGACAGCACTCCCGACGACGACGGCGGCGACCCTGCCGCGCTTCCAGCCGCTCCCTCCGCCACCGCGATCTCCGACGAAAGCCCGCCCCCGGTGAGGTTAGGGTTTGAGCCCTGCGTGCTCTTGGTGGAGAGCCGCCCCGGCAGCGGTGCGGCGGCGCCCGTCGCGGGCGCGGGCGCCGGGCTGGGGGCTTGCTGGATGAGGAACGGCGACGCGACGTGGCCTGGCGGGTGCGGCGGGGTGGGCGCGGGGGAGGCTGAGGCGGAGGCGGCGAAGGCGTGCGGCGTGGTGGTGGTGACGTGCCCGCCCGGCGCGTGGGCGCCCAGCGCCAGCATGATTTGCTGCGGGCGGGGCCAGGCAACCCACCACCTCCTGCTCCTCTGCTTCAATCCGCCAGGGCCAAAGGAGATGGCAAGTCAGGTGGACAGCAAAGGCGGCATCCTGGTCATGACGCGAGCGAGCGAAGCACACTCTACCTTGTGCGTGGCGATGGGCAGCAGGCCCATGAGCTCGTCCACCGCCTCCGCCAGCCCCAACCCCTCGCCCTCGCCATGCGCCCCCGGCCCCGAGCCCTCGCCGCCCACCGCCGGCCCCAGCCCCGCCAGCGCGCGCAGCGTGCGCACCGGCAGCCCCAGCTGCATCAGCACCCGCAGCAGCAGCAGCCATGCCCGCGGGAGCAGCAGGCTCGACGACAGCGGCGGCGGAGGCGAGAGCACCACGTGCGTCAGCGGTGGGGGCCGCGCCGCCTTGCCCGCCGCGCCCGACCCGCCGCCCGGCAGCAGCCCCGCTGACCCGCCGGATCCTGCCGCCGTTGCCGGCGCCGCCGCCGGAGGCGGCGGCGGAGCGTCCAGCGGCACCTCATCTCCTAACAGGTCGATGGAGACGGTCCTGGCGTGGCTGTCGCCGGCGGCGGCGGCGGCGACGGCGCGGGCGGCGGGCGCCGGCGCGGCGAGCGGCGGCGGCGGCGGCGCGTGCAGGCGCTGCGGCGCGTCTAGCCAGGCGCGGAGCTTGGCGGCGCGGTGCGCGTGGCTGGGGCGCTGGTCGGCGGCCTGGGCCACGTCCAGCACCACGAGCGAGCCCGTGTCGTTGACCACCAGGAGCAGCGAGCCGCCGCCTTGGTCGCTGCGCAGGCGTCGACGCGACGCATGCACACACATTTCTGGGGCGGCGTGCCACCAGACGGAGAGCTCAATACACACCCTCTTCGCCTCCCTCCCATGGGGTGCTCACGCGGGGCGCCCGGCGGAGCGGCCGCACCACAACGCAGCGCGGGGCCCCGCAGCCTCTTCAGGGCATTGCCAATCGTGCGCGTTGCTGTGGCGGCAGAGGCAAAGCCCCTTTGCTGAAGGTACAGGGAAGGGGGAAGGGAAAGGGAGCGCTCACCAGGGGACCGGGACCCAGGACATGTCGATGACGCGCCCGGTGGCCTTGTGCGTGACGAGCGGCGAGGCGGGCCCCGGGCGCAGCTGGCCCCAGGACCCTAGCTCGTACACGCCGAACGAACCGTCTGCGCACGCGCGCGGGGAGCAGCGAACGCCCAACGCTGGATGTGCCTTTCTTGATCTTGCGCGCGCGGGGGGGTGGGGGCGTGGGGGGCGCTGGGAAGCGCGTGCTGAGGGAGAGGAGGCGCACCTCCAAAGAGCGCCGCGACGCGCGCCACGGTGGTGGGCGGCTTGTCGGGTCCCGTGTAGAGCGCGGGGCTGGGCGCCGGCGCCACGGCCAGGCGCCGGATCACGCCGCAACTGCGCACGCGCTCGCGCACACGTGGGGTGCCCAGGACTGACTGCACACGCTTACGGGGGCACGGGTGTCTCTGGCTGCCAAGAGCTGGAGAGAGCCTCAGGTGGCTCGAACTGTTGTGCTGTGTTGCCGGTGGACGAAAAAAGCACGTCCAACACGGCACTCACCCGGTGTGGATCATGCTGGCGGCGCCAGAGGCCGTGCTCCACACGGCCAGCTTGCCCTCGGGGTCGCCCATCACCACCACGTGCCCCCACCCGGCCATGGCCGTGGCGTGGAAGCGGGGCACCTGCGGAATCACCGACGCAACGCACCGCTCAACTCACCCCACCCGCTGCGAGCAGCGACCAGCCCCGCGCGCACGCTCCGACCGCAACCGCAATCGAAGCCTGCTCCCTGCAGACTAACACCGGTGCACACAGGGACGAGAGCCGGGCGAGAAGCAGCGTGCAAGCAGCGTGCAAAGCAAGCAAGCAAGCGGCGCAAGCCGCACCTCGTCGGGCAGGGCGGGCCGCTTGACCTTTTCGTCGTTGACGACGCTGCGCCCGCGGATGCGCAGCACGCCGCACTTGGCGCCCTCATCGTACGTGTAGGCCACGTGCTCCTCGGGCGCCGCCGCCGTCGCCGCGTTGACTGCCACCTGCCACGCGCTGCTGGGGTTCTTGTAGGGCACGGGCGGCGGCTCGGCGCCGCCGTCCAGCGGAGCGGTGGTGGCGGGCGCGGGGCAGGCGGTGGCGGGGGCGGCGGCGCCGGGCGGCGCGGGCCAGGTGAAGAGGTCGGCGAGGTGGATGGGCTGCGGCTGGGTTGGGTCGAGCGTGGCGAGCCACTCTGGGGCGGACCAGTCCACGTCCAGGCTCATGAGCTTGATGGGGGGGTCCACGCCCACCTGCGCATGGCGGGGGCGGCGTGCAGGGCTTCAGGGCTCAGGCGGCGGGCGTGGCAAGCTGCTCTCGCTTTGTGTGTGCGCGTCTGCAGGCCAACGAAAGTCCTTGAATGCGTGTCCTCAAAACCGCGTCCAGGCGGGCGGTGCGCGCGGCAGGCTGTGCTCTCGTTGCGTGTGCTTGCGCAGGGCGGGGAAACGCGCGAGCGCGAGGGGAACCGCCGCCCCCCCCCCGCGGACGCACCGCCCAGAGCTCGGTGGGCGCGTCCTGGAAGCGCAGCAGCACGTGGAAGCCCGAGGGAGATACGCGCACGCCCGCCAGACGGTGCGGCTCCACCGCCACCTCCCTGCGCGCACACGCGTGCACACGCACCGTCAGGCACTGGATGCAGCGGGTGGCGTCGCCACCTCGCGCACGCGCAACGCCAATGGTATTCCGGCTCGCATTGCGCAGGTCGCCAAAAGGAAAGGAAATGGTAAACCTACCTGAAAGCTGACGTGCGTCGGGTGCGCAGGTCGGTGATGGCGACCTGGTTGCGCCACCCGCCCCCAGGCCCCGCGCCCGCGCCGCCTCCGCCGCCGCCGCCTCCGCCGCCGCTGCCGCCCCCGCTTCCTGACGCGGCGGACGACGCGCGGTCGCTGGTGAAGGTGAGCAGCCGCGGCGTCTGCCCCAGCCACCTCAGGCCCCGCACCAGGCCGCCCTCCTTGTGCGGGCTCAGCACCAGCTGCACCTGACACGCCAGGGGTGTCACCTGCACACACGCCACCATCCGAACGCATCGCACCCCGCACGACGCTGTCCCATTGATGCTGTCCTGCGCGCCAGGCCCAGCAGATATCTTGAAGGTCACCGTCGGCGCAGCGCAGGAAGCAGGCGCAAGCGGCTTCAGGCCCGTCCGACTGACCTGGGCGCGGGAGACGGTGAAGATGACGAGCTGCCCTGCCGTGGTGAGTGCCGCCCCCAGCATCACCACGTGGCCCGCCAGGCTCTCGGCTGCTACGCCGCCTGCGGGCGGCGCGCCAGGGTGCCGAGGAGACTCGCAAACGGTGTTGATACTGGTTCGGCTCGCCGCTGGGATGTGATGTGACGGCCCCAACAGGCAGCGCCCATTCTCTGCAGGAACCGTCCTTGTGCAAGTGGCAAAGGAAGAACGCGCACCTGCGGTGGCTTCTGGGCCGCCTGCGGCGGCGGGCGGCGCCAGCGCGGGCAGCAGCGCCGCCGGCGCGACGACGACGGCGGACGAGGCCGCCGAGGGTTGCCGCATGAGGTCCTGCACCCTGGTGGTGCCGCCGGTGAGCACCGGCAGCGGGAACATGGCGGCGCACGAGACGCCGGCCGGGAGCAGCTGGCGCATGGTGGCGAGGGTGGGTGCCACGGCGGGGACGGCCTGGGTGGGGCTGGAGGGGAGCTGCGCGGTGCCTGCGCGGCGTGGCGGGGGCGATGCGGGTGGTTGCTTAGCTCAGCGCGACCAGAGCCACGTGCGGGAGAGCACGGCAAGGAACGCAGCGGCGCGACGACTCTCACAAACACCCTTGGGAGGTGACAGAGGCTCAAGAACAGGAAGAGAGCGACGTCGCCGGACTTGCCTTGCGCGTGCTGCAGCAGCGGCGAGGTGGGCGTGTAGCTGCGGCGCGGCGTGCGTGGCACCTGCGCCAGCCACTGCCACAGGCGCCCGTCCGACGTGACGCACACGACGACGAGCGGCGGGCCGCCCTCCTCCGCCGGGGCCTTGAGCAGCGGGCCCGCCGCCCCAGCCCTGCATGCGGGCGCACGCGCGCACGCAAAACCGCACGCAACGTCCGTCGTCCTCACTGCTGTGCGACGCCCTGTCCCCGCAGCCGCGCCTCCCCGCTGCGGCGGGAAGGCCTCACAGGCAGGGGCGAAACGCTCCGCATGCGAGCGGTGGCCTCGGCTGCACTCACTTGCCGCTGTTGACCACGCCGCCAAAGATGTCGCGCCCTCCGCTGGCGTCGGCCATGACGCGGTCCGGCACCAGGCACGCGGCCAGGCGGCGGCCCACGTCCTCGCCGCACGCCGGCCCCACGCGCCCCTGCACGCACAGCTCAGCAGCCGCCGAGGGACTCGCTTAACGATCCATCGCACGAGGCGGTCCTTGGGAGAGCACGCCCCAAATCAGCAGCGTGGCGCCTCACCTCGGGCCCGGCAGGCCCGTCTGGGTGGTTAGCCCACACCTGCGCCCGCGCAGCGCACCACACCGCTTGCCATCGCTCGCTGAGGAGACATGCACGATGCACCACGGCAGCTGTGAGTGGGCAAGGCCCCAAAACGGCGAGCGTGGCAGGAATGCGAGCCGGCAGGCAGGCGGCGCACCCGGGCGCGCGCCGCCAGCAGGCTGACGTTGTTGGACGTGCCCTTGACGGGCGGCGGCGTCAGGCGGAACCACCCGCTGTTGGCGAAGCGCAGCTCGCCTGCGGCCGGCCAGGCCACGCACAACGGCCATGCATGGGTGCGAGTCAGACACACGGATTCCGCTCAACCGCGGCGCAGTGCTGCGCACTGGTAGCCACGGTCAGAAGCGGCGCCAGCAGCCTCACTGGTGGGTCCCCCGCACACACGGACCTGGGCAGCGCGTCCACACGCTGAGCGACCCCTCGGCGTGCGTGGCCATGACGGCGTCGGCGCCGCCCTCGTCGCCCAGCCCGTGCGTGGTGCCGCGGCCAAACACGCCCAGCAAGCCGGTGAAGGCGGGGCGGCTCCCAGGCAGCGTGATGGTCGCTGCACGTGCACACGCGCGCGGTGGGGGCAATGGCCAGCACGCACGCCTGTCCGGCGAGGGGCGCGGTGCCGCCATCACGCAGCCGTTTCGCCCCTCTGCCCCCCAAAGCAAGGGCTGGTTCAAGCACACTGGGCCGCACTCTGGCCCTGGATGAAGTCTGGCGCGCTGACGGTTGCAAGCGTAGACAGGTGCCCCACGCACCAGCAGGCACGCCCAGCTCGAGGTCAAACACGAGCACCTCCTTGGCCAGCACCAGGAAGAGCAGGTCGCGGGCGGCGGGGAACACGGCCTGGAACGTGGGCGCGGCCTGCTGCTGCTGCTGCAGCTGCTGCTGGCTGCTGGACGCCGCGCTGCCGGACGTGGAGGACGGCGGCTTGCCCTCTGCGCGCACGCGCGTGAACGCATATGGCGATCGTGGGTGGGCACCACAGCGCTGTACAGCGAGCGAGTTGCTAAGCGATGTCAGCGGGCGTGTCCCTTGGCGTCGTGCCGGAGAGGAGCGCAGCGAGAAACACGCGCTCCCACCTGCTGGGACGTTGATGCGGTACTGCTTGAGGTCCACTGAGGTGGCCTGCGCCGGGGGGCGGGGCAACGTGGCAAGCGGCAACAGCCACGCACACGCACTGCTGCTCGCACCACCTGCCCAAGCGCCCTCCATGCCATCCATCCTCTGCGGCCCCGCCCTGGCGTTCGCTGCTCAGCTGAGGGTGCGCAGGCGGAGCGCTTGGCGTGCAGCAAACGCAGCAAGGCGGTGTGGTACTGCGTGCACGCGCGCATGCGGTGCTCGCCAAGCGCGGTTCATGCCGGGCGCAAAGCTCAGCTCAGCGCGCACGCGCCTGCGAGTCCGCCAGCGTGACGAGCGCGAGCGCGCCGGCGCTGCCGCACACGGCCAGGCGCATGGCGTCCAGCGGGTCCTTGGCCAGCCAGCACGACACCTCGCCGCCGGGCAGCAGCTCGCGCCGCCACACCACCGTCCCGCCTGCAAGTGCACGCGCACGCGCGCGCCCCACAGCAACACCCACACCAGCTCTAGCACCCCGCTGCCGCTGCACTGGAGTGCGGCAGATTGAGGACTTGCATGCGGGCCGGAGCACCCACAGTCCTGGGCGCGCACCTCGCGAGTCCCAGAAGAGCAGCGTGCCCTGCTGCAGCAGCACGCCCAGCAGGCACGGCTGCGCCGCCACCCACTCGAGGCCCGCCACCGCCCCGCCGCCGCCGCCGCCCACCACCACGCTGGCGCCGCCGCCCCCGGCCGCCCCGCCGCCGCCGGCGCCGGCGGACGTGGGCCCGGACCGGCCGCCAGGGGCGCCAGTGGCGCCGCCGGGGAGGGCGCCGCCGTCGGAGAGGCGGTCCGACAGCCGAGAGCAGGGCAGGCCCGAGCGCACGTCCCACACCACCACCTGGCCCTCGGTGTCCCCCGACGCCAACCTGCCAAGGGATCAGGCGCGCAAGGAACGGGGAGGGGGCTAAAAGCGCGAGAGGGTGGGGGCGTGGCAGCGATCACACGCAGGCGCGCGCACGACTCAAACAGCGCGCACCGGACGTGGCTGTGCCTCTTGAGGTCCCTGGCGTGGCAGTCGGGCGCCCTGCACCGTGACGTTGCGAAGGGAGCGTGACGCGGGGCGCCGGTGCCAGGTGCGAGCAGGATGACGATTGGTCCTGCCCGGGAGACTCACCACTTGACGTTGGTCACGACCGACTCGCGGTGCTCGCCGTGCAGCACTTGCAGCACTTGCAGTTGGTGCACCTGCAGTTTGGTGCCCACCGGCCGAGGGCGGGTAGACGACGCCCCTCTCGTCAGGCGCATCCTGGGCGCTGATCACGCGATCAGCCTTGAAGGTGTCGCGCCTGGCACGTCCCCACGGCCAATGCTGCAGCCTGCCTTCACCAGAGGAGAGCAGCGGGGCAGCTGCCGCGCACCTCTGCCACCACGACGCAGGGGCCGCACCCGTACGCAAAGAGTTGGTCATCCAGCAGGTCAGCGCCTGTTGCGTTCGCCTTGCTGGGTGGCGCAGGCAGCAGCGTCACCAGGTCCAGAGCGCCCTTGCTCATCGCGCTGTGCTGGGGATCGGCCCCAGGCGCTCCTTCTGAGGAGGAGGACGCGCGACTCGCTCAAGCTATCGACGCTGCTCGAGGTGGCGGTCCTGCTGCTCCCATCGCTCGCAGCCTTGCTTGTGGGGGGCTCGATGATCGATCACCCCCCTCCTCGCCGCAGCGCCAGGAGAAAGACGGGTGCTGCTGCTTGCAGCTCAGCACTGCACAACACGGCTGCCTACTCTTGCCAACTCCTGCCTCCTGATCCTTGCAGCGGAGCCCAGGCCCGGCTCGCCATGCACACCTGCGACGCGCACCGCTGGCGTAGACGCCCTGAACGCAGGGCTGTAAGCAGTGCTGCCCCAAAGCTGTCGTGGTCCGACCTCCCCGTGCCCCGCTCCCGTTCCCCTCTCCCTGACCTGAGGGTTGCCCGCCCCGCGCCCGCCCCGCGCCTGTTCCCCACCACTCGCTCATTTGGCAAACCCAGCATGGAGAGCAGCAGCGTCCAGGACGCGCCTGCTGAGCCTGGGTCACAGGAGCCTGTGGACGCGGCGGAGGCGAGGAGACTGGCCGCCGCGGCGAGGCGAGCCAAGGTCCTGGCGCGCGGGAAGGACCGCCTCACGCAGATCACGACAGGTGCGAGGTCGAGCTCGCTGCTGCTGTGCCTGGCGCTGGGCGTAGGACGCTCGCGCTCCAGAGGCGCTGCCTCGAGTCCTTCGACCGCAGGCGCACCGGCCGCCGCACAGGAGCAGCAGCAGCTACAGCAGCAGCATCCTGATGAGGGGCAAGCAGAGCAGCAGCAGCAGGTCGCCTTGGAGCCCCCGGCCCCTCGGGACGCCGTCCCCCCACCGTCAGCGCAGCCCACCGCGCCATCGCAGTCCACCAACACGCCATCAGCAGCTGCAGGCACGCCAAGCGCATCGCCAGCTCCAGCGTCACGCCCTCACCAGCCGCCACCTGTGCGCCGAGGCACTGATCCAGACGACGACGATGCGGACCTGCCGGGGGACGGCTTGCCGGACGCGACGGCAGCCGCGGCGACGACAGGGGGGCTGTTCCAGGCAGGGTCAGGCACAGCGTCAGCGGCTCCTGCCGGCCAGGGGGCGGGCGCCCGGCTGCGGCAGGCGGTGCGCGCGACGGCGCGGGTGCGCTGCCTGCTGGCACTGAGCCTGGCCTTGATGCTGGTCAGCGGGCAGCTGGAGCGCAGCGGCGGCGGCGCCGCGCTCTACCAGACGGCGCCTCCGCTGGCGGTGCTGGCCCTCACGCAGGCGAGTTGTGTTGACGTCTGCGCCCACCCGTCGCCGGCTGCCAGTGGCCAGTGGAGTGGCGGCTTCCCAGGGAGCCCATACTGTGGGGCGTGATCGTGGCGCAGGTGGCGCTGATCGTGGGCGCCTACGTGCTCCTAGCCACCAGTCCGACAGCCGCGCGTGCGCTGCTGGTGAGGAGGGTGTGGGGTGCTGCCCAGGAGGTGGTGCCGCCGCCTTGCGTGCCGGGGGTGGCAGCGAGAAGAAGGTAGGGCCCGCCAGTGTCTGCGCGCGCGTGCAGGGGTCGCGCGGGCAGGCGGACAGCAGCGCGGACAAGGCGCCGGACAAGGAGCCGGGCGCCGTCATGCGCGTGCTGCGCCTGGTGCTGCCCGGGGTGGCGTCCGCCATGGCCACCGCCCAGGCCAGCTTGGAGGCCTTCAGCAGCGTGTACGACACGGCCGCGCTCTGCGTGGTGCTCAGTGTGTCGGGCGTCGCCGTGCTGGAGCGGATGTCGGCGGCGGGCTCTGCATCCTCAGGGCAGGCGGCTTCCTCCTGAGGCATGTGACCTGTGTGCTCTGCACCGGACTCCACCGCCGAGCTGTCGGTGCTTTCAAGCTGCGCCCTGAGGGTTTGCTTCGAGAGCTCAGACGCGGTCAGCCGCCGAACGGCTCGTCGAGTTCGTGTTCAGGCCTCAGCTGAGCAGGAGGAGCGCGCGGGGCCCTCAAGCCCCCACCACGCGTGGGCCGATGCCGCGCGGGCGGGGACGCGCAGGAGCGCGCGGGGAGGCGCTCGCTGAAGAGGACGAGGTAGAGATGCGCGACGAGGTGCGGGCTGGGAGGAGACATGCGCGCCGTCGGATCCTCGTGGATCCTTGCCGAGCAGGCCCATTGTGGCCTCCTCTCTGCAGGTGCTCGCCCAGCTCGAGCTGGAGGTGCAGCGCCCTTCATTCCTGAGCGTGCTGGAGGCGGCTTGCGTCAGGCTCACAGGGAACAGAAAGGCAGCCCCGGCACCCACCGGGTCGAACGCTGCGGCAGGCGCTCACGACGCCTCAGGAGGCTCAAGCACCTCAGCGGCACAAGCAGCACCAGCACTGCAGGAGGAGGAGGAGGAGGACCACGACGAGGACGGGTGGCACGACGTGCCGCTGCCCCCCGCGCTGGTCGAGGAGGGCTTCGCCTCGGTCGAGCGCGACGACGCGGTGCAGGCCATGGCGCTCTACATCGCCCTGTGCCTGGCGCGGCACCCAGAGGCGCAGGCCATGTCGCCCAAGCAGCTCCAGGACGCCCTCGCCGGCACCTTTTCCGTGAGTCGCCAGCGAGCGCGCTGCGTGCACCAGCGCACGTGCGCCGGCCGCATGTGTGCTCGACTGCCTCCCACCCTCCCACGCGCACGTCGCAGGCGCTCCGCAAGACCAAGTTCAGCACGGCGTGGCGCGTGGGGCAGAAGGTGTACCGATGGACCACGCTGGGGTGGTCCGCTGTGCAGGTGCGCCCCCTTTCCGGTGGGAGCACCACCACGCGCCATGCGCCAGCTCAGAGCTGCGTCGCCAGAGCACTCGCGCCCTCGCTGCTGTCACTCGATGCAGATGTACCAGAACCCGTACCTGATTCAGGCGGTCGTGACGGCGCTCCTCACGGCGTCCAGGGTGGGCGCGCGGGTCTTCATGCCATGATCATCGCCATGCGTGCTCGACAGGAGCAGGCGCATCCTCAGTTGTTGTAGACAGCAAGTGTACCGAGCGCACCGACACTCCCCTAGTGTGTGTCCTGCGTGTGTGTACCACCACCAGCGGACGCTCTGCTTTTTGTACACGTTGATACAGGCGCTTGTTCTCCTTTGCTGCAGCTCTACCCGTTTGCCGCACCGCACCGCATCGCTCCGCCTCTCGATCGGCCACCGTGACCCCTGGCGTGCTCTCAGCGCTTGCAAACGCGTCGCACGACACGCAGCGCTCGCTGCTACATCTCCGCCGCCCCGCTCACGGCAGCAGCAGCACCCTCCAAAGGTATTGCACCGCCCTCCGCCCCGCCGCTGGCCGCCGCCAGCTTGTGGTGCAGCTTCCACACCACGGGGTGCTTGCTCAGCAGCGTGTCCTTCTCCAGCGTCGACACCAGGTCCCGCAGCACCAGCACCCGCGCCGCATCCGCCCCCGGCGCCTGGGCCCCCTCCCCCTGCGTCGCCGCCGCCTTGGGCGCGGACGGGCACTTGGCGGCGGCCGCCGTGGCCGACGCCGAGGAGGAGACGACTGAGGGCGGCGGCGAGAGCGTGGTCGTCGACTCGAGCGGCCGCGTGACGCCGGCAAAGTAGGTGCTGAGGCCGCCCGTGTCGCCCAGCTCCATCTTGATGAGCAGGGGCCGCACCTTGCGGAACACCAGCATGGACTGGGGCTGCGTGGCGCCGGGGGGCCGGGAGGAGGCGGCGGCGGCGGCGGGGTCGCCAGGCGGCTGGGCCGCTGCGTCGGTGGTGGTGGTGGCGGCGGCGGGGGTGGCGTGCCGCTTGCGGGGCCTGTCGTGCGCCTGCGGCACCGCGCCCTCGTACTGCCTGCAAGCGGTGCGGTGGGTCAGCGTGGCGTCGCGGGCGTGAGTCTCGCTGAACAAGCACCACGGTCCCAGCAGCTGAGAGGTGCTGCTGAGTGGAAGGCCAATGGCGCACGCACAAGCACCCGCACGCACCTGGAGGGGTCGGTGCGCTGCATGGCCACCCTGGCCACAGCCGTGAGCAGCCGGCCCATGTGCGCCTCGAGGGCTTGCGTCAGGTAGGCCACGCACGCCGGGTCCACCGACGCCAGACCGTGCCGCGCCGCCACCTTGTTCATGCGCTGCAGCAGCGGCCCCGCGTTCAACAGCGGCTCCGGCTCCTGCGGGCACGTGACGCCAATGGCTCGCCTCTGATCTCTGACAGCGTGCCACTAGTGGACCAAGGAGGGGTCATCATCTGCTTGCCAGAGGCGCAAAACCTGGGCGTGGCCACCTGGGCAGGCCTGGAGGCGCATCTGCGCACACAGGGCGCGCTCACCGCGAGGTGGTGCGGGAGCGCCACGTCCCTCAGGCTGCGAATCATCCGCGGGCCCCTGCCCGCCGACGAGGCCAGCAGCGCCTTTTGCTCGTCCTCGAGCGTGAAGCCCACGTCCGCCAGCGCGTCCGTCTCCTTGGGGGGCCCCTCGGCGCCCTCCTCCTCGCCCGGCTTGCCGCCGGCGGGCCCCTGCGCGCACACGCGCCCACGCACACGCAACTGGCCATGGGTGCGCCATGCGTGCGAGGTAGAGCACACACCAGCCCAGCGAGAGCCTGCCGCGCTGCTTTTCATCGCTGCACCGATAGGGCACGCGCGCCCGTGGTGGCGGCGCGCACGCGCGATGTCGACGTGCCAGGGCCAACGCACCGCTCTGCCGGCGTCGGCGCCGTCGCCTTCGCGTCCCCGCTTGGCGCCCCTGCAGCCATCCCGCCGCCACACGTCACGCCAATGTCATTCCGCGCCGACTAGCGGCCAGGCGTCGACGCGTGTGCACAGGTGGGGCCACCCGGCTCTCACCCTGCCTGCAGCGCCGCTGAGGGCTGTGGCAGCCCGCCTGGAGGCGCCCCCGGGCGGGCGCCGGGGGGGTAGCTCAGCGGCCGCGCCTGCTGCTGCGCCGCCATCTGCGCCGCCCTCTGCTGCTGCTGCATGAGGATCGCCTGCTGCTGCTGCGACATGCCCATCACGGCGGGTGGTTGTTGGGGCGGCCGCGTGGGCTGCTGCTGCTGCGGCTGCTGCCCAATCTCCCGGACGTGCTGCGTCATGGTGGGGATGATGATCTGGTTGGGGTAGGCGCGCAGGAGCGCCTGCATGGCCAGCTCCTTGGCGCGTGTCCTCTGCGTGCAGGAGAGTCGCCCCTACGTCGACTCGGGGCGCACGCCCACGCCCAGCGCAGGGGTCTCGTCTGCGCTGCCACGAGGGCCACGATCGATGCGGCGCCGCACCAGGAACTCCTGCTTGCCCTCCTGCAGCCATTGCCGCTGCTGCTGGGAGGCGTCAGGGCGCGCCAGCAGCGTGTTAAACGTGTAGTCGAACGCCAGGAGCGGGATGCTGGCGTAGGGATCCGCCATTGTTTAGCGGCCTGATGCAGCAGCACCAGGCTGCCGCTGCTGCTGCTTGCTGTGCTCCAAGGCCTGGAACAAAGCTTGTGAGGTGAAGAAGCACACGATCGAGAATTGCGAGCGGGCGTGCGGTCTACACTCCTGCTGCTGCGCGCTGCTGCTGCACACCCGAGCTGCGGCAGGGCTGTTCTCGATCGTTGCGCAGAGCCCTGCGCATGCATTAGTAGACGCCGGACACAGCGGAGGCGGCACGCTCGCAGGCCAGCAGCATCCAGCAGCAGCAGCAGGATGCAGCAGTGTAGGCATTCACTACTTGCGTGACCCCAACTGATTGGCCGCCATCCACCACGAGCACGGCGAACGACATGGCGGGCGTCCCAGTGCCGCGCCGAGAGCTGCTCCAGCGCCTGGCCAACGTTTGTGGGCTGGGCCTGGGATGGTGCCTGGCAATGTCGGGTAATTACGCCGGCAATGGGGGCATGTTGTGCACGAACAGCAGCCGTGTGGCAGCGCATCTGAACCAGACGCCTTGATGGCCCTGCTTCACGCCTGCTTCAGGCATCTTCGTCAACATCACGACCACGACAGTGGCGGCCAGCGCGTGGCGCGGCACGGCGCTGTCCACCCTGCCCGTCGGCGTGCAGATGCTGTGCTCGGCGCTCTGCGT
>VFQP010004078.1_pt1 | contig 14058 bp, 13 predicted proteins | sample 3512351 | NCBI WGS metagenome assembly VFQP01 (sample SAMN10412372, study PRJNA504923) | tailings metagenome | isolation source: Relicate 1 Philex TSF1 revegetated site | place: Philippines: Tuba, Benguet | collected 2017-08-29 | reverse complement strand
GCCGTCCTCCTCGTCCTCCTCCTCGTCGTCCTCCTCGTCGTCGTCGTCCGCGCGGCTCGGACTGCTGCCCCCGTCGTCGTCCCCAACCACAGCCCCGCTCTCCTCCCGCTCCTCCTCCTCCTCCTTCTCCTTCTGCTGCCGTGCGGCCGCCGCCGCCATCACCGCCGCCGCCGCGAGGCTGCCGCTCGCCTTGCCGCCCTCCGCCTCCCTCTGGCTCGCCTCGCGGCTCGCGCCGCTGTCCCTGGACGCGCCAGAGTGCGCCCGGCCGCGCCCCGCCGCCGCCACCGCCGCCGCCGCCGCCGCCGCCAGCGAGGCCGCCGCGGCGCCGCCTCCCGCCGCGCCGGCCTTGGCGCCCTTCCCGCCAACCTCTGGCGCCTTGCCCTTGGCCACCTCACGCGCAGCCTTGCCCTTGCTGCCGCCCACGTCCTGCGCCTTTGCGGCGTGCGCTCCCGCCGCAGCAGCCGGCGCAGCAGCAGCTGGCGGCGTCACCGGCTCTGGCTTGTGCCCCCGCACAGGCTGCACGCGCCTGCCGAGCCGCTCCTCTGTCCCCGTCTCCTTGCCCTCCTCCACCTTGCCCTTGCCACCCGTCGCAGGCGCCTCCTCCCCCTTGGCCGCCCGCGCGGCAGGAATCGCCGCCGTGGCGCCGCCGCCGCCGCCGCCGCTCCGCCGTTTGGCGGGCGCAGCTGCAGCCGCCGCCGCCGCCGCCGGTGCCGCGCCCTTGCCCTTGCCAATTGCCGCCGCCGCCGCCGCCGCCGGCGCCGGCGCCGCGCCCCCCGCCGCCGGCTCTCCCTCGGCCTCCGACGGCGACATCGACGAGGGAGACGAGGGCTCCTGCTCGTCCTCCTCCGAGTCCGACGCGCCGCGCCGCCGCCGCCGCTTGCGCGACGCCGCGCTCCCGCCGCCGCCGCCGCTGCTGCGCGCCCGCGGCCTGCGCGCCGGCGCCTGCGCCTTGCCCTCGTCCTCCCCTTCCCCGCCGTCGGCCGCTCCGCCCTCCGACGCCCGCCGCCGCACGCCGCTCGACCGCTTCCTCGCCATCATCCCCGGCCCGTGCCAGTAGCTGACCTTGGCCGGCAGGATGAGCCGGTGCTGCTGCTGCAGCGCCGCCAAGCCGCTGCCGCCCTCCTCACCCTCGTCCCGCTGATCCTCCCCCTCGTCCCCACCGTCCTCCTCCGCCTCCTCCTGGCCCGACAGCACGTCGACGCCAAACGCCGCCCAGGCCGGCTGGTACTGAATCCGCGCCGGCTCTGGTGAAGCCTCCGCCTCCGCAGCCGCTGCCGCCGCAGGGGCCGCCGCCGCGTCGGCGTCGGCGGCGGGCGCGGGCGTGGGAGTGGCCGCCGGCGCCGGCGCGGTCGCCGCCGTGGCCGCAGCGGCGGGCGGCTTGCGAGGCAGCAGCTGCGGCAGCGCGGACGCGTGCTGGTGGTGGGCGTTGCTGCTCGCCTGCTGCTGCTGTTGTTGCTGCTGCTGCTGCTTGAGGCGTGCGGGCGGCGCGGGCATCCACATGGCCTTGCGCTCGCCCGGGAGGGACGGGCGCGGCGCCGGGGCAAACGGCGCGGCGAGCACGTCGCTGGGGGGCCGGGAGCGGCGCATGGCGGTGGGCGGGCGGCGCCAGGCGTTGTAGGGGGCGGCGGGCTTTGGCTCGGGCGGGGGGTTGCCAGGCAGCGCCGGGAACTGGGTGAGCGGGATGGGCTCGCCGCCGCCCTCCCGCTTGGTGGGCTCTGCGCCCGGGCGCGCGGCGCGCCGCTCCGTCTGCGACACAAGCACGTCGTCACACCACACGCACGCAGGTGAGAGCGTGTGCCGCTGCGCGCTTGCCAGTGGCAGTCAGCACGAACGCGTGCCCCGCCCCACGCCCCGCAGCGCGCACCTGCGGAGACTCAGGCACGCGCCACAGCCGCTTCGGCGGCGCCGGCGGCGCCACCGCCGCCGCCGGCACCCCCTCAACCGCCGCCGCCGCCGCGTCCGCCGCCACCATGGGCACCCGCCACCGCTGCACCTGCGGCTCACCCGCGGCGCCCGGGCTGGCGGGGCCGCGCGGGCTGAGCACGGCGCGCCGCCTGGGGCGGCCGCCGCCGCCCTCCGACCCGCCCTCCTCGTCCGCCACCGCCGCCGCCGCCGCCCCGCCGGAGAGCGGCGACAGCAGCGCAAGCAGCTCCTCCGCCGCCGTCACCGCCGCCGGTGGCGCCGCCGCGCCGGACGGCAGCCGCTGCTGCTGCAGCGCCGCGGCCGCCCGCCGCTGCCGGTCCTTCTCCTTGCGCTCGGCCTCGTGCTGCTCCCGCTCCCGCCGCAGCCGCTCCCGCTTCTCCCGCTCCTTGCGGTTGCGCTCGTCCTTGGCGCGGCGGATGCGCTCGGCCTCGGCGCGCGCCGCCGCGTCCAGCGGCGCCTCCACGGCCCACGCCGGCGGGCCCGGCGGCGGGTCCGGCGGCGGAGGCAGCGGCAGCAGCGACTCGTCGGGAGGCTCCTGCTCCCCGTCGCCGTCGTCCCCGTAGTCGTGGTTGAGGTGGTGGTAGCGGCGGCGCCGCGACTTCTGCGCGGCGGAGCCGCCGCCGTTGGAGGTGCGGTGGCCGGGCGGAGTAGGGCGGGCGCGCGGCGCGGCGGCGGCGGCGGCGGCGGCGGGGCTGAGGGCGGCTGTGGGGAACTGCCAGGGCACGTCCTGCTGCAGCAGCGCCGCCAGGATGGGGTCCACGCCTCCGTCCGACGCTGCGTGCAGGCGTGCGTGCGAGTGGGCCGGCGGGTAAGCGCAGCGTGTGGCAAAGCCCTCAGGCAGGGCTTGCTTGCGTGCGCATCGTCGCAAGCGGCAAAGGTGGCCCCCAACCGAGGTGCCGAGGTGCAGGCTCAACAGCGCGCGCAGCGTGCACAGCGGCGGCCTCACCTCTGCCCGCCAGCGACTCGCCCGACCCGCGCACAGGAGGCGGGGCGGGCTGCTCCTGGGCCTGCAGCGCCCGCGCCTCGGCCTCCTCGCGCTCGGCCTCCAGCGCCGCCCGGGCGGCCAGCCGCCGGCTGCGCGGGCGCAGCGCGCCCGCCGCCCCGTCCGGCTCCTCCTGCTCAGCAGCCTCGTGCTGCTGCTCCTGCTCGTCCTGCTGCGGCTCCTGGTGGTCGTCCGCCGCGGCGGCAAACCCGTTGCCGTCGTCCTCCACCACCACCACGAGCAGCTCGCCGTCCCGCGCCAGCTCCTGCACGAGGCGGAGAGGTAAAAAGGCATGCCCGGAGGCACCTTCTTGATCAGATCAGATGCAATCATGGAGCCTGCCGTCCAGGGTGTGGTCTCTCGTCGCGCGCGCGAGCATGCCACATCTGGCGCGCCGCTGCCGCGCACACCCGAGGCGCAGGACGCTACCTTGCGCGCCCACGGAAAGAGTCCCAAGCCCCGACGCCACACCTCCACACCTGCAGGTCGAGTTCCAAGTCCACGTGCTCCTCGTCCTCGGGCGTGACGCCCAGCGGCAACTCCGCCAGCTCCTGCGAACAGGCAAAGAGAGGACGACGGCGACGCCACGCGCGCGCACGTGAAAACGCAATCCCGGCGGCGCGTGCTCCAGACGCAGCCGGACGCACGTGCACAAAGGGCCAGGGCAGAAAGGAAGCTCCAGTACGGCTACGTGAGATTCGGCTCTGGTTCGCCAAGGCGCCCAAACAGGTGCTAAATGTCCGAACGGAAGCGTGCGCGCGCGCGCGCGGGTGGTGCACCTGGACGGCGGCGGGGTCGGCGACGGGGTCGGGCGGCGAGGAGCAGAGCTCGTGCAGGCGGTCCCACAGCGCCTGCACCGGCGCGGCGGCCGCCCACACGTCCTGCCGCTGCTCGTCCGTCAGCCGCCCAGAGTGCACCTGCGGGGCGCGCGCGCACGCAAGGGCGCAGGACATCCAGCAACTCTTGCACAGGTGCGGCGGCCGCATGTGAGGGGCCGGCGTGCCGGGTGGCGGGGCGCCTGTGATGATTGCGCCACGCTGTTTGATGGATGCAGGTGCCTGCAATTGACCCGGGCCGGCGGCCCACGGCGGGCGGACGGAGCAGCGCTGTAAAGGGCAGGAGGTGAGGCAGGGACGCTGGAGAGCGCCTGCCGACGCCGCTGTCGATGTCGTCGCGCTCCTCCCGCCTGCTGCAGTGGACGCGACACTGCCGCTGCTCCAGAGCACCGCGGCGCACACGCCCAGGCGCACCTGCTCCTCCAGCACCAGCGCGCACAGCGTGCGCAGCGCAGCGCCCTGCGCCCGCAGGCAGCGCGCCATGCGCTCGGCCGACGCGCGCTGCAGCGCCTCCCGCCCCGCCTCCACCTCCCCGCGCAGGCGCTCCGCCTCACGCTCCGCCTCGGCCCGCTGCAGCTCCCGCATTGCCGCCGCCTCCTCCTCCTCTGCCAAGCGCTGCTGCTGGGCCTCCGCCGCCGCCTCTGCAGCCGCCGCCTGCGACGCCTCCGCGTGCTGCGCCTGTTGGGCATCTTCTGCCGCCGCCACCGCCGCCGCCGCTTCGCGCGGCGCAGGGTCCATCTGCGTCACCACGGCTGTGCCGTCGGCCTCCACCTCCATGGCCGCCGCCGCCGCCGTCGCCGCCGCCGCCGCTGCGTCCACCTCCATGGCGCCAGCTCCCTGCCCCGGGCCGTCCTCGCCAGCAGCGCGCGGCGCCTTGGCGGCTGCGCCGGCGGGGTCGTCCTGTGCTGCCTTTGCCGCCGCAGCCACGGGCGCCTCGGGGTCCTGCGGCGGTACCACCGGCTGTCCTTGCTCCTCCTTGGCTGGCGCACTGGCGGCGGCGCTTGCTGCTGCTGCTGCTGCGGTGGCCGTTGCTGAGGAGGACGCGCCCGCGGCGGGCGCCGGCGCGGCGTCGGCGCCGCCAGGGACCTCGTGGGCGTCGGTTTGCGCTGCGGCGTCTGACGCTGCGGCCTGCTGGGCGGTTTGGCTGCGCTGCAGCTCCTCGAGCTCTGCATGCAGGCGTTCGAGTTGCTGTTCCTGCTGCTCCAGGCGCTCCACGGCGCGCCCCGCCCGCTGCACGCTGTCCTGCAGCTGCTTCTGCGCGGCCTGCGCGCCCTGGCGCACCAGCGACGCGAGGTTGGGCGGCCGCGGCGGAGGCGGCGGGGGCGCGGCGGCGGCGCTGGGCGCAGCTGTTTTGCGCTTCTTGGCGGCCGGCGCGCCCTGGCTGGGGCCCTGCTGCTGCTGCTGCTGCTGGTGTTGCTGCAGCTGCAGCAGCAGCTCGTGCTGCTTGCGCTTCTCCAGCAGCTGCTGCCGCAGCGCCGCGTACTCGTGCCGCATGGGCAGCGCCGCCGGCGCCGCGCCCGGCGTGGAGCTGGCAGCGCCGCCCTCAGGCACGACCAGCATGGCGCTGTGGTGAGGTGCTGGTTGCGGCTGAGTGACTCACGCTGCCGCTCAAGCGGCACGGGCGCTCCCCTGCACTTGCTCTGCGCACCCGGCTTGGGCAGGCGCGATCAGAGCCGGGACTGCCGGGCCAGGCCTCCAACACCACGCGAGCAGCGCTGAATGACGTGAGCGCGCTGCCACTGAGCGGTGCGCCGCGCTCCTCCGCGCGGCTGTCTGCGCGATGGCCACTCGTGTGGGCAGGTGGTTCTCGAACAGCGCGCCAAGAAGGCGAGCGCGGGACGCACGGCTGATCTTGCTCTACGACCCGCCGCACCGCTGCCGCTGGGCCGGCCGCTGGCGCTTTTCCTGCTCGGGCGATCGCGTGGGCCGAGCACCCCAAGACGCATGCAGCAAGCGGTGGGGCGCCACCTGCAGAGAGCCGCAGGCGCTGCAGGGCTGGTGGCATGCTACCATGCCAAGCAAGGAGTGTCCCACAGCTCTCATGAGGCTGGGCGGACGTGAGCTCCCTCGTGCGGCCTCGCGCGTTGGCGCGGCTGCGGGCGCGTCGTTTGCCACTTTTGCCTCACACAACGCCAGCACACGCATCAACGTTCAGGCCCACAGCAATGGTCGCAACGACGCGCAACGGTCCACGCGGGCCAGCTGTGCGAGCTGCTGAAGCCGAGCGCGCCAAGGGTTGGCTGCCCGTGCGCCCGCTGCCGCCCTGACGACAGCGGCCGCAGGGGAGCTGGCTGGTCACAGAGTGTCAGCGCCGTAGGTGCTGCCGAGCCCCTGGCGCTCTCCCAGCTCCCGCTGCCCACGCTGTCCGCCCTGCTGCTCGCCCTGCTGTGCCGCCTCCTGCGCCGCCTCCGCCTGCCGGGCGCGCTCCGCTGCCTGCTGCTCGCCGGCAGCGCCCACGCCCTCCTGCACGCCCTCCTCCTGCGCGCCGTGCAGCGCAGAGCCCTCGTGGCCCGGCCAGGTGGGCTGCAGGCCGCTGCTGCGCCCGGCGTCCGACGCGCGCACGGCCTTGGCAGTGCCCACAGGCAGCGGCAGCTCTGGGGAGCCGGTGCGCGTGTAGCCCGACCCAGCAGCTGCGGCAGCGTGCGTGGCCTGCTGGCCGGGGCGCGGCTGTGCGTGTGGCGTCGAGTGCTGCGGCGCCTCCGAGGAGCCAGCTGCAGCGCTCTGCCGCAGCGCCGCGAGCATATCGTGAGCGGGATGGCTCGTGTCGATGTCGCGAGATCCTCCGCCCGGGCCCGTCGCGAGCAGGCGCAGCGGCGCGCGGCTGAGCGCCCGGCGCGCCGCGATCGTCGGGGAGCGAAGCAGCGGCGTCACAGCCGCCCTCAGCAGCGAGTGAGCGCGAGCGACAGCCATCGGTGAGCAGCCCCTCGCCTGCATGTTTTGCTTCTCTCTGTGAGCTGTTGCGCGTGTGCACAGGGCGTCCCAGCGCGCAAAGCTTTGAAAAAGAGAAGGAAGGAGACAGGTCACGAAGAAGCACCGCGCTGCGCCCAAGCGTCGTCACCCCGCTCCGCCAGCTCCAGCAGCTCCTCCTCGCTCAGCGCCAGCAGTGCCCTGTCCTCCGCGTCCAGCGCAGCGCCCTCGCCCTCACCCTCGTCCGCCTGCTGCTCCTGCTGCTCCCCACCGCCCTGCGCCGCCTCCGCCGCGCCCCACCCGCCCGCATCGTCGCCCCCTCTCCGCCCCTCGGCCAGCGCCTCCAGCTCCTCCTCGCCCAGCTCAAACAGCCACCTGTCGTCCTCCTCCTCCTTCTCCGCCGCCACCGCCGCCGCGCACGAAACGCCCGCCTCGTCCCGCTCCGCCACCCCACCTGCCGGCCCCCCTCCCACCCCCTCCTCCTCCGCCTGTGCCTGCTGCGCCTCATACTCGTCCATCCACTGCAACAGCTCCAGCTCCTCCGCCGTCAACTCCACCCACTCGTCCTCGTCGCTCCCGCCATCACCCTCCTGCGCCTGCGACGCCCCTCCTCCGGGCGCCGCCTTGACGTCCCCTGGCCCCGCCGCCGCCGCAGCCGGTGCCTGCTCCCCCTCTGGCGGCGCGTTGGGGTCCTGCTGCAGCGCCTCGTACGGGTCGCGCCCCGCCGCCCGCGCCGCCCGCTCGCGCCCCGCCGCCCGCCCCTCGTCCTGCTCCACCAGCCGTGACAGCTGCTCGTCGCTCAGTTCAAACAGCCACGCGTCCTCCACGCTCAGGGGCGCCAGCGGCTCCTCCTGCTCCCCCTCCTCCTCCTCCCCACCCTGCGCCGCCGCCGCCGGCGCCGAGGACGCCGGCGGCGCGGCGGCGGGCGAGGCTGCTGCTGCTGCCGCCGCCCCTCCCAGCACCATGCGGGCGCCGGACCACGCGTCGGCGCCCTGCACCTTGCTGTTGAAGAACTGGAGCTGCCGGGAAGCTGCCCGGTCGGCGTCGTCCAGCACGGCGGGGCTGCCTGAAGAGGCGACGGCGCCGGCGGCGCTGGCGGCGGGGTCCGAGGCTGAGGTGGTGGCGGACGAGGAGGAGGGCAGGAGCGTGTCGGTGAGCAGCCAGGTGGCCTGGGAGCCCTTGGCCGCCAGCATGGAGCGGGTTGAGGGCTTTAGGGTGTGGGCTAGGGCCTTGTTGAGCTCGCCGAGCCCTTGCCCTGCGGAGGGAGCAGGGGCGGAAGCACGGGAGAAGGTGCTCGTGAGAAGTCGTGCACTGCGATTGCTTGTCAAGCGCGGAGGCGCGCGGGAGAAGGTGGTGATCAGCGCAGCGCACCGGTGGCGGCGCTGACGGCGACGATGGCGGCGGGCGCCAGCGGCTTGACCTCCTCCTGCGCCCAGTCCTGGCAGTGCTGCGCGGCAGCCGCCAGCACCGCCTGCACCACCTCGCGCGCGCGCTCCACGCTCTCCTGCGCGCGGCGGGCCACCACACCACAGGGACAACATCCATCACTTCCGCGGCGCCCCTCCGCAGCCGCGGGACCCTTCAAATGAGCCTCTGGGGTGCCAGCGCACGGGGCCGCAGGTGCGACTCGCGGACCGCATTAAGCCCCCATGCACTAAGCCCTAAACCCCATGAAGCGCACCAGCAGGTCGGCCTTGTTGAGCGCCACCACGTGCGGGCGCGCGCAGTACTCTGGGTTGTACATGCGCAGCTCCTCGCGCACCGCCACGTAGTCGCCCGCCGGGTCGCCGCCCGACGCGTCCACCACGTGCAGCAGCGCGTGCGTGCGCCGCAGGTGCCGCAGGAACCTGCGCACGCCAACGCAATTCACGCCGCGGCGCGCAACATGCTCGTCCTCCGAGGCCTGTTCGGCAAAGGGCAGGAGAAAACCCGGCGGCAGACAGCAAACAGAGGCGTTCGCGTTTGCGACCGCAGGGACGGGAGAGCCAAGCCGCTGCGCTCACATGCGCCCGAGGCCCTTGCCGGTGTGCGCGCCCTCGATGAGCCCTGGCAGGTCGGCCATGACGGTCTTGCTGCTGCCGCTGGCGCCCGAGGCCAGCACGCCCAGGTTGGGCATGAGCGTGGTGAAGGGGTAGGGCGCCACCTCGGGCGAGGCGTTGGTCGTGCAGCGCAGCAGCGACGACTTGCCTGCGTGGGACAGGGAGGGCGACGCGCACGCACGCTTGCAGCGGTGAGCGCAGCGGCACGCGCGCCGCCCGTCTCCCCCCGTCAGCATCAGGGCGCCGCCACACAACGGCGAGGGGAACGAGCACGGGAAAGCGAAAGTGCGAGCGGGCCCAGAGGGGAGGTGTGCCTTGCCGACGGCATGCAAAGGCGGCATGCGCGTGGCAGCAGCGTGTGCAGCCCTCGTCCCGTGCGCGCCTCCAAGGGGGCGTTGCATGGGCGAGCCAAGGCCAAGCCACACGGAACACCTCGCACCTGCGTTGGGGAAGCCGACGATGCCCACGTCCGCGACCACGCGCAGCAGCAGGTTGAGCGTCAGCTGCTGCCCCGGCGCGCCCTCGGCGTCCAGGCGCCAGTTGCGGTCCTCCACCTGAACCACCTCGGTGCCCTCCTCCTGCGCATGGAAGGGGGCCCAGCAGTAGCCGCGCCAACAAGAAAACGCTCAGGCGCAGGCGCAGGCGCAGGCGCAGGTGCAGGCGCTGCTATCAGCTCTGCCACCGTCGCATGCGTCGGCGATCAGAGTGCTCGCGGCCGGGGCGAGCAGAGCGCTGGCATGGAGGCCGTGGGGGCCGGAGGGCAGAGGCGTGCAGGGGTGCAGATCGCACGTCAGGGTGGGGCGGCGCTCGCCCACCTGCGCCTTGCGGAGCGCGCGCTGCTCGCGCTGCAGCCGCTGCTCCCGGCTGGGCACCACCACGCCGCTGCCGCCGCGCCCGCCGCGCGCCACCACCAGCCGGTCGCCTGCGCAGCACCACCATTGCCGCGACCGCCGCCACAGGCACGCGTTCGTTCCATCAAGCTGATGCATCATCACCAGCCAAACGGTGGCTGGGGCCAGCAGCACGCATTGCTGCAACGCCCCTTGTCATCGCTACAGACACTGCGAGTCCTGGCACCCACCTGGGTTGATGAGCTCGCCCAGCAGCGCGCCCGTGCCCTTGCGCTTGACCACCGTGCCCGGCGGCACCGGGATCTCAAACGGCGCCGTGATGGGCTTCTTGAGCTGCCTGCGACACTCCAAACGCCGCCACCACCCAACCACTCTCCTCCACGATCTGGCATGCTCCTCCCACTCGCATGGTCCCCGGCGCTCACAGTCGCGCCGTCCCATCCTCCTCCTCCTGCTCCTCCCACCTGTTGTTCTTGGGCCCCGAGCTGCCCAGCGCCGGGTTGGCGTTGGAGCCCCTCGGCGCCGTGTACTGCTTGCGGGCGTGCAGGTGCAGCAGCGAGTCCTGGGACGGGTCGCACACCAGCACCACGTCGGCGCCGTCCGCACCATCAGCGGGCTCGCCTGCACGCACGCACGTGCGTGTGAGGAAGGCGGCGGCTCGTGGACCGCGAGGATGCACAGCGCAATAATGTGTGCGCTTGCCTGGCGATGCTGGAAGGCCCCCTCAGCAGCTCAGCGCGTGTGGCGGCACTCACTGGCGGGAAGCCAGATTTTCTTGGCCTGGTTGCCACCGGGGCGGTACTTGAGGTTGGGCACCCACCGGCCCTTGCTGGACTCGACCTCCTCGCCGCGCCCGCCATCGCCCGACCTGCGCCGTGGGCAGGGCAGGGCGATGGCGCGATGTCGCTTGCGCCGCGGGTGAGCGCGCCCTCGGAGCACCACCCAGCACCGCCCCTGCGTGGTGCGCTGTCCTGCTCGCTCACTTCACTGTGATGACCACCTCGTCGAAGAGCTTGTGGGCCTCCTTGTCGTCCACGGCTGCACACAATGCAAAGGTGCCCAAGGCGTGTGTGCCGCCGCGCCAGGCGGCGGTCGCGTCGTTGCTGCAGCGTGCGGTGCTGAGCAGGCGGCGCACCTGCTGGTTTGGTGAAGACGCTGGCTCGCTTGCGCTTGCCCACCACTGGCGGCCCGCCTGCGTGGTCGTGAGGAGGCACGCAGTGCAGGGTGTGTGGACGCGGCCGCGTCGTCGTTGCGCCCGGTCCAGGACGCGGCGGAGGCCAATATCACGCCCACAGCTGCGTGGTGGCGTGTACGTGCCCCGTGCACTGCGCCCTGGCGCTGCTGCTCGCTGCGCGTCCTGACGGCGCACCTGACGGCCCGACCGCTCCCTTCGTCGCCGAGCAGCGCACGTCTGCGCGCGCTGTGCTGGCCGAGGCGTTGCACCCACAGTCGCTACGCCCGTGCCAGTGCGCATCCGCGTGGAGGCTGCCTTGCTGCGCTCTTCTGCAGCGCCGCGACGAGGCGTGGTGGGGGCCTCCCCAGCAGTGCGACGCGGCGCTGTGCACGACGCCGTGCTGCTGCTGAGCACACCGGCCGAGCATCTGCGTCGCCATCTTGCCGCTGCTGGCGCGCTGCTCGACAGAACCTGTCCGTCCACCCTGATGAGGGTCTACATGCTTTCAGCACTCTCACGCAGAGTGTGCAGCAGAAGCAGGACGAGTAGGACGGTCACGTAGAGCAGCACAGTTCCATTCGCTCTCCTCTCGCAGCGTTCGCGAGCAAAAGGAGAGCTCTTTGGCACAGATCACACTCGACGGAGCGCTGCGAGGCGCATCGCACGCGAGCATGGCGGACGACGACCTGAGCTTCGAGTTCGAGGCGCAGCTCGAGCAGCCGCCCAGCAATGCGCTGCCCTCGGCGCCTGGGCAAGGCGCAGCGCCCAGCGGCTACACGGGCGCGGGAGCGGACACGGTGAGCGCACGCATGACTGCTCGTAGCGTGCTCACTGCACGCCTGTGGGGGACCTGTGGCATGTGCTGCTGCCTGCGGGGAACGCGCACGCGCTGCGCGCGACGAGGTTGCGCGGCGCCTGCGTCCACCACGCTCGCCGTGCCTGTGTGCTCGCAGCGGCAACTGGACCTGGCGGTGCTGCCAACGGAGATGCTGGGGCAGCAGCTCGCCACGTTCCGCAAGAACTTCAAAAAGGTCCGTGGCGGCGGACGAGGCCGCAGGCGTCGCCATCTCAGCCATCCCACACCGACTGCGCTGACACCACCTGCGTGCCGCCTGCTCCTGCTGCCGCGCAGACCGTGTGCACCTACTGGCTCCGAGGCATGTGCATGAAGGGCGACGCGTGCGGGTTCCTGCACCAGTACGACGTGGAGCGCATGCCCGTCTGCCGCAACCTGCTGCGGCACGGCGAGTGCAAGGACATCGACTGCCCCTTCAAGCACGACATGGGTGAGTGGCCCAGGGGCACGCGACGCGTGCGTTGAGGGGGGGGGAGATGCACGCACGCCGCGGTCCACCAGAGCCTCCAGGCAGCAACAGGCAGTGTGCGGCTGACTGTGTGTGCACATCCACCCCACCACTCGCAGAGGAGATCAAGGAGTGCAACATGTACCGCCTGGGCTTCTGCATCTACGGCCCGCAGTGCCGGTTCAAGCACCGGCCCCTGCCAGGTGAGCCCCTCGCGCCGCTACTGGGTCTTCTGCAGCGCAGGCAAGACTGCAGCCCGCAACCTTCAGCACGCGCGCGTGAGCTTTTGCCGTCAAACAGCACGCTGGAGCGCCCAACATCGACCCGACGTTGTCGCGTGGCAGTTTGTTGGCGGGCCCCGCCTCAGGCGCTGACGCTGTGTCGCGTGGCCGCTTGACCAACACGCACGCACACGTGCAGGTCCTCCGCCTCCGCCGGAAAAGGTGGAGGCGTGCAAGCCGCGCGAGTTCCGCGACATCAACCGCGTGGTCAGCAGCGTCAACCCCACCGTGCAGTTCGAGGACTACAAGTGAGTGGGGGGGGATTGTGTTGTGCACACGGCGCCAGTCGCGTCGGTGGGAGGGAGAACGCTGTGGACGCCCTGGCACGCAATCACAAGTTGCTGTGCCTGTGGTCCTGTCGCGCCCTGCAGGAAGGAGCGGCGCGCAAGGGAGTGGGCCTCTGACAACGACCCCAGCAAGCGGCCCAGGTGAGCCACTGCACACGCCGCAGCGCATGTAGCCTGCGCACACCGCACTATGCCAGCCCACTGCAGGTCGTGAGGCGTCGTTTCTCCACAACGCTTCGCTGCTGATGCTGCCTTGCCGCAGGGCGCTCCCCTGGATCCCCTCTAGCAACACCACCCCTGGCTCCACCTTCCCCCAGCAGCAGCAGCAGCAGCAGGGCGGCGCGCCCCTCGCCCTCCCCGGCCCCCGCCCACCCTTCATGCCGATGCAGCCAGGCCCCAGGCCGCCCTCGGGCCCCCCGCCGCCGTCGTCGCTGCCGCCGGGCCAGCCGCAGCAGGGGCCAGGGTTAGGCGCCCCGCCCCCGGGGCCCAGGCCGCCGCCCGGCGGGCCGCGGCCCCCGCCGGGGCCCCCACCTCCCAACGCTGGCAGTGCGCAAGGCACAGGCGGCGGCGCTCCTTCCACCCAACAGCAGCAGCAGCAGCAGCAGCACAAGCCGCCGGACGGGGGCGGCCCCGGCGGCATGCCCACCATCATGCAGCCCGCCATGCCCGGCATCATGCCCGGGCCAGGGCCGAACCCTAACGCCATGCCGCCGCTGGGCCCCGGCATGATGCCGGGCATGATGCCGCCGACGGGCGCGCCGCCCGGCTTCAACCCCATGATGATGGGGATGATGGGTGGCATGCCGCCCATGCACATGATGGGTCCGGGGGGCATGATGATGGGCGCGCCGCCGGGGATGCACATGATGGGCGGCATGATGCCGCCGCCGGGGGCGCCGCGGCCGCCGCCGGGGCCGCCGCCCCCGCAGCACGGCGGCTACGGCAGCTGACGCAGAGCGCGCGTGCGTGCCATCGCGTTCGCTTTGTGCTTGCGTGGACCTGCCTATCCTGCCCCTCGTTGTCTTGCAACCTCACCCCGCGGACCTCACCATTGCAATCGCAAGTTGTCGCACGCACCAAATCCACCTGTCAGCTCAGCCAGCGCGCAAGCACACAGGAAAAAGTGCAGCCCCGCCGCCGAGCCACCCAGGGCAGCACCGATTCGCTCCATCCCCGCACCACCCTGCGCCACTCCTCGCCCAGCACGTCATGCGCGGCCCGCCAGCCCCGGCCGCCGCCTGGGCGCCGCGCCCGGCAGGAACAGCACGCCAGAGTGCCGGTCCGGCACAGCGTCCGCCTCCTCCACTGTGTAGCCAAACTCCGTCACGAGCGCCTGCCGCCACAGCCGCCCCGCCCCGCCCCTCACAGCAGGCTCCTCCCCCGCAGGCGCCTCCTGCCCCGCGGCAGCCGCCTCCTCGTCCTCCTCCTTCGCCTGGCCGCCCCACACACTCTGCAGCAGCCCCAAGAGGCTCCC
>VFQP010004077.1_pt1 | contig 14058 bp, 15 predicted proteins | sample 3512351 | NCBI WGS metagenome assembly VFQP01 (sample SAMN10412372, study PRJNA504923) | tailings metagenome | isolation source: Relicate 1 Philex TSF1 revegetated site | place: Philippines: Tuba, Benguet | collected 2017-08-29 | reverse complement strand
GAGCAGTTCCGAGGATGAAGTAGTAATTCACGAAGACCTCCAAAGGCAGCATATGCGGCGGTGGAGAATCGAAGAGATAGAACTCGTCAAAGGCCGGGCCATCTAGTCCTTCGATTTGGCAGGGGATTGAGGTCAGGAGTTCGGGGCTGGCTAGACACGGCGAGTAGAGAATTCCAGAATCGAAGCGCCAGCCCAAATCTTGTCTTGCCGGCGTTAGGTAGGGGATAGCAGAGTCATTGCTGGTGACTGCAATGTAGCGCCCGAGGAAGAGTTCGGGACAAAGTGTAAAGAGATCGCGGAGGTTGTGGCAGTCCGATCTAAGCCAGTAGAAAGCTCCGTTAACGCCAAAGTTCATTACGCATCAATCCGCTGGAGGATGCACGCTCCTCACATTGCATTCATTATCTTAAGGCCGGCTGTATTCCACGATTTCCAACGAATGCAGTTGGAAGTCCTCGCGCCTTGGATAGAGCCGGATGGAGCGCGCAGTGTAGCCTCTGACGCGCATCGCCCTTCGCCAATCGAATTCGACTAGATCTCGATCTTCCGGCCAGGACAAGAACCAGAACTTGGCGGGCAGTTCGTCCAGGTTCTTGGGCTACGCTTCAACGCAAGCAGGTTGGCAATAGAGATTGATCGGTGCGGCGTTATAAGGTCCATCCCAGGCGTACACGGGAGGATGCGGCGCGGCCTGAAGTTCCCTAGCGACACGAATGGAATCGAAGCGGGCGGATACCCGCCGCATGTCGATGGTGTAGGGCAGAGCGACGAAAAGCGCAATCGGAATACAAAACAAATGGGCTCGCGGGTGTGAAGCGGCCAGCAGGAGCGATGCCGGAATCACCGAGACGAGGAAGTAGCGATAAAAGAAATGGTGGAGCCCGAGCAGCGGAATTTGCGCCAGCAGAAAGATTGCAAGCGGCGGGGCAAGTGCGACCGCAGCCCAAAGCATTTGGGGCCTATCGTTCTGTTTCCGGGCTCGCCATGCAAGGAATAGGAGGCCCGACAGCAACAGGAAACCGGCCAGCGATTCGCTCCATCCGAAGCCGATTTTCGAGAAATAGCGAAGCAAGCCACTCCAGGTAGTCTTTTGGATCCAGGACAGTTGGCGACTCATTTGGCCATCGAAAAAGCGAGGCGAAACGTAAACGGCCCAAGGAATCAGCGTGGCAACAACTGCGGCGAAAGGGCGCCAGCGCTCCTTGAAGATGAGCAATGCAGACAACGCATAAACAATGCCAAAGTAATGGCTCCACACCATCCATGCAATGGACGCGAAGAGGGAAATCGAAGACTTTCGCCTTTCCAGGCACCACAACATGCACGCGACACCAGCGAACAGGAAAGCGTAGCCTCTCGCTTCCTGAGAGTAGTGCACAAACCAAGCATTGGAGGCGACCAGAAGGGCCGCCAGGAAATGACCGCCGGAACAAAGCACAAACAAGGCGGACGCGCCAGCGGCAATTGACAACCAGCGCAGGCTCAGTAAAGGATCAAATCCCAGCGCAAGAACGAGTTTTGCTACGGCATAATGCAACGGGGGATGAACGGCGTCAATACGGAGATGACTCCAGAATTCTCTCCATGTTGTGGAGGCGGCCCGCAGGGTGAAGATTTCGTCTGCCCAATACGATTCTTGCCAGAGCCCTACGGCGCTTAGGCAAAGAAAGTACACAAGAATGGTGAAAGTAAATAGCGTTGGTCGCCATTCTCGCAGAGTCTCAATACCTAAGTTACCCTGCCGTCCTAAGGCGTCTGTGTAATGAGTTAGGCCCCGCGCAAAGGTCCCTCTGCCACAACAGCAGCTTCGAAGACATCCAGAGCGTCCACGAAGAAATGATCTTTCGCTTCGATATAGGTCAGCTTGGTGGGTTGTGGCAATGTGGCGACCAGGGCGTCCAACTCGGGCTTGGGGCCGTGTTCATCGTGTGTGGATTGGATGAATACGCGGGGAACGGGAACCTGCGCGATATAGGAAGGGTCAGGATACTTGGTCGGATAACCAATGGCAATCACTTTTTGCGCTTCTGGACTATCCAGCGCCACCTTGAGCGCGATGCGAGATCCAAAGGAAAATCCCGCGATGCAGAAGGGCAAATGCGGATAGCGCTCCAGCAAGAGGTTTAAGCAGACATGCGCATCGTCGATTTCGCCGTTGCCATGGTCGTAATTGCCTTCGCTTAGATTGACGCCGCGATAGTTGAAGCGCAATACAACGGCACCTGCCTTGCGTAGCCCTCTAGCCGTGCGGTACACAACGCGCGTGTGCATCGTGCCGCCATGTTGCGGATGCGGGTGGCAGACTAGCGCGGCGGCGACGGGTTCTCCAGATTCGGGTTCTTCGAGCAGGGCCTCCAGCCGGCCCACGGGTCCGGCGATCATCAGCGATTCGATCTTGCGCGCCATCCAGGGATACCGGTCTAGCGATAGTTCGTGTACTGCAATTCCACGCCAAAATCGTGGCCACGGAGAAGCGCGATGACTTCCTGTAAGGTATCGCGATCCTTACCCGCGACACGGACGTAGTCGCCCATAATCGAAGCGGTGACCTTCTTCTTGGAATCCTTGATCACCTTGACCACTTCCTTGGCCTTCTCGGTGGCCAAGCCCTGCTGCATCTTGACTTCCTGCCGCACTGTGGAGCCCGCGGCGGATTCGACCGCTCCGTAGCTGAGATTCTTGATCGGTACGCCACGCTTCAAGAGCTTCGACTGCAGGATGTCGTTCACAGCCTTCAGCTTAAAGTCGTCACTGGAACGGAGGATGATTTTCAGATCTTTCTCGTTCAGTTCAATCTCGCTCTTGGTGTCCTTGAGATCGTAACGGGTTTCCACTTCCTTGGTGGCCTGCTGAATCGCGTTGACCACTTCGGGCATTTCCAGTTTCGAAACCACGTCGAATGAATTGTCGCTTGCCATATGAGATTAGTGACCGAGGGCGATCAAAACGCGCTCAGTAACCTCCTTGATCATCGTCGGCAGCGCGGCTTCCATGGCCAGCGCCACCGCTTCTTGTATTTTTTCCGGATCTATTGTTTCGCCAGCCATCAGGGGATTCACCGGGGGCTTGGCGAGAGAACCAGCCTGCGCCCGGGGGATTGGCGCGGGAAAAAGCCCTCTTGAATATTGTGCCGCTTCCACTAGAGGCGCGACAGTCTTAAGTACTTCCGAAGCCTCGAACGGCTTCTTCAAAATCGCGTCGGCACCCGCGGAAGCCGCCGCGTCTTCATCTATCGGCTCCATCATTCCCGCTGTCAGGACCACGCGTATCGCTTCAAATCGAGGCGTGGACTTGATCCAGTGGCAAACTTCATAGCCGGAGCGCCCCGGCAAGAATACGTCCACCATCACGAGATCCGGATCGAAATCGTCCAGCGCCGGGTAAACGCTCTGCCCGTCCTTTGCTAGCTCGACTTCAAAGCCTTCCTTCGACAAGATGGCAAGGCCCAAGCGTTGGGCGTGCGGGCTATCGTCCGCAAAGAGGATACGGCCGTTCAATTCTTTTTCTTTTTCGGCTCTTTGGGCTTCTTCTCTTTTTTCGCCTTAACGGGCTTTGGCGCTTCACCCTTCGTTACGATCGGGTCCAGAGGCGCGGCTGGCGGCGTGGCAGGTTGGGCGGCAGGTTGCTGCGCAGCCCCCTCCGCCGGAGGCGTTGTCCCGGGCGCGGCTGCTCCCTCCGCACCGGGTTGACGGCTCAAACGGGCATCGGGATTGTTGTCCAAAGTGGTGCTGTCTTGAACGGTTGACACGGTGACATCCGTGGTTCCCGTTTGCCCTTGCTGCGCGGCGAGAACGGCTTGCACACTAACCGGGAGACCCGGACGAATCGGGCCGGTGGCCGGAGTACCGCTCTTGGCGGCCAGACGCGGATCGGGACCGCGCTTCAGCATATTCGTCAGCGGAGACGCGACACTGGCCTTGCCACGATTTTCCAATTCGTACTTCATGCGGGCAACGGCGGCAGGATCGGCTTCCGGGACGGCCAGTTCCAGCTCCGTCAGACGCTTCTTAGCGTCCTCCGCGAACGCGCTCAAGGGATACTCGCGCACGATGCGGGCAAAGCTCTTCCCGGCCTGCGCCTTAAAGCGATTGCCCATCTTCGTGTAGCTATCGCCCAGTTTGTAGAGCGCTTCGTCGGCGGAGGAATAGAGCGGATAGTGATCGGTCAGAGTCTGCAAGCGATTCGTCGCCGCCGACCAGGACTGTTTCTTGTAGTAGAAGTCACCTACGCGGAACTCCCCCCCAGCCAACGACTCCTGGATGTTGCGCACCAATTGGGTGGCGCGCGGCGCGAACTTGGAATTCGGGAATTGGATCAATAGCTGACGGCATTCTTCATCCGCGCGAAGAGCGTGCACGTTGTCACGATCCGACTTCTCCATCTGCTTGTAATGGATCATGCAGACCTTCTCTTGCGATTCGGCGGCTTCTTCCATCGTCGGGTAGAAGAGGATGAAGTCTTTGTATTCGGCCTCGGCCTGAGCCAAACCGTTGGTGCCACCCTCGCGGAACCAGCTATCGGCGACGGCGAGCTTCGCCTTCGCCAGATATTCGCTGGTGTCGTAGGTATTCATCAATGTCTGGAGAGTGAGCCGCGCGATTTCAAAGCGGCCCTTCTCGATGTCATTGATGGCTTTGTCGTAGAGGACCTTATCGGGCTGTTGGGTGTCCTTGGTGATGGGGTTCTCATATTTACGGCGGCGGCAACCGCTGGAGACCACTAAGACCAAGGCCAGAAGCACAACAGCGCTCAGGCGAAACACGGAGGGAAGACGCATTAGATACCTCTAAAATTCTAGCAATCTAGGCTAGGCCTTCGCCGAACGGCCACTAACGGCGAGCGTGTGCAACTGGCGCACACTTGCCGCAATGTCCGCACTGCGGAATACCGAACTGCCCGCCACGAGCCAGTCGCAACCGGCGCGCGAGATAGCTTCGGCGTTCGTTTGGTCCACGCCGCCATCGATTTCAATCGCAAAGTCCAGACCGCGTTCCTGACGGATCGCGTCGAGCTCGGCAATTTTGCGAAGCGAGTGGGGGATAAATTTCTGGCCGCCAAAGCCGGGGTTCACGCTCATGATAAGCACGAATTGGGCCAAATCTAGAACATCGCGGAGAGTGTCAACCGGGGTGCCGGGATTGAGGACAACGCCGGCCTGCGCACCGCTCTTGCGAATTTGTTCCAAAGTCCGATGCAAGTGGGGGCAAGCTTCCTGGTGAACGGAGATCGAATCGGCGCCGGCGCCGCGGAAGGCCTCCACATACTTCTCCGGTTCCACGATCATCAGATGAACGTCCAAATGGAGTTTGGTCACCTTGCGGACCGATTCCAAAACGGGCACGCCCATCGAGATGTTCGGCACGAAGCGGCCGTCCATCACGTCGTAATGCAGCATGCGCGCGTCGCCCGCTTCGGCAGCCGCGATTTGTTCGCCTAGGCATGTGAAGTCCGCCGCCAATAGGCTGGGAAGAATCTCAAGTCGATGACTCATAAGGTGGAGCTGATAATGGCGGCAAAGAAACCGTCGCCTGGATCGCGGCCTGGGAAGCGGCGCATCATCGGAATTTCCGCGTCGCCGCAAACGGCACGGATCACATCTTCATTTTCTTCTTTTTCGAGTGAGCATGTCGAATAGACCAAACGTGCCCCGGGCTTTAGCAGAGCGCGCGCCTGGCGAAGAATTTCGATCTGGCGCTTCTGGTGGCGTTCCAGGTCTTCCGGGGTTAAACGCCATTTGATCTCCGGATTGCGTCCCATCGTCCCCGTTCCCGAACAGGGCACGTCCGCCAGGATGCGATCAAAGACCGGGCGGAAAGGCAGTTGCCTTGCCGCATCGAGCAAAACAAGCGGGACGCCGATATCGATCATTCCCTGCATTCGCCTTGGGCTGCGATCACAGGCGATCACGTTTACTCCTTCCGCCATCGCTTGGCGGGTTTTGTTCCCAGGAGCGGCGCATAGGTCCAACATGCGCTGTCCCGCTTTCATTTCCAGCAGAGGAATGACGCTCTCCGCGCCTTCATCCATGCCTTTGCGTGCGGGCGGCTGCAAAGCGGCCAACGCGGCTCCGCGCGCTACTTCGTTTCCGAACGCCGCCTTCCACTTGGCGAGCAGCCAATCCGGCATGGAGAGTTCCGTGGCTTCGTCCGGCCAGGCGAGGGGCTTCTTGTGAACCTTGCGGAGCACGGCATTGATCAGACCCGCGGAAGAGCGTTTCTTCAGGCGCTTAGCTAACTCCACGCTCTCCATCACGGCCGCGTGCGGCGGCACCTTGGCGAGATAGCGCATTTGGTAGAGACCCATGTAAAGCAGGATCGCCGTGGTTCCATCCAACACCAGGATCTTGCGTCCCGAGAAATGCTTCGCGAGGAATTCCAGTTGCTTCTGGTGCCGAAGAACGCCATAGGTGATCTGGTGAGCCAGCGCCGCGTCGCGCGGTTCCAGCCCCACACATGTCTCCATGAGTGAGAGATCCGAGAGCCCACCACCAAGCACCCGGCGTAAAGCTTCGAACGCGGCTTTGCGCGCGGGAGAAATAACTGCCATGCTCAGTCCATCATCGCCGATGTAGGGCTCAAATCTTCAGGAATACGCGGTTCCGGTACATCCAATACAAGCAGAGCCATTCCAGCGTAAGCACCACCAGACCCGTTACGGCATCCGCCCCCGGCAGCCAACCGAAGTGAATGCGCCAGGAAGACGCGAAGAATCCGTCCCACCAATGCGCAATCAGATAAGCGGCAATAGAGTTCGCTCCAACAACGATTAGCGGAAACGCGAGACCAGGCTCGGTCTTGTTTTCCATCCACAGCCGGAAGCCGGCCAGGAGCAGGAAGCAGGCGCCGCCGCTCGCCAAGGTCCAACTGGGCGTCCAAATGCGCTTCACAATAGGGCAGAGACCGAGAAAGTGCACCAGGAGTCCTGAAGCCAAAAGTAAAATGCCCCAGCGGGCCATATCGCGCACGCTCAGCTTGGCGAGTAATTGCCGCCCCGCCAACAAGCCCAGCATCATGGTGCCCAAGGTTGGGATGAAGCTCAAGGTGCAATAACCGCCGCGATGCTCAACGAACGGCTCAGTGCGCGGAAAGAGATTGAGGAAGAAGCGGTCGAATGCGGTGCCCAGGTTCTCGCCCTTCTGCCAGTGGGCGGCCAGCGGCTGTCCGGGAAGCGGGTACAGCGCCCAAGCGAGCCAGTAGACAAAAAGCAGGCAAATGGTCGTTAGCAGGAGTGCGCGATCACTCAGCTTGCTACTGAGAACCAGGAAAGTGTAGCCAAGACCGATCTGCGTGAGCGTGTCCTCGAAAGTGAAGTACGTCATCGGCTTGTTTGCCGACCGCAGAAAAATGCCAAGCGCAACCAGGATAAGAGAGCGCCATGCACTGTGGCGCAAAACATCCGAGAAGCTATCGCCCGAAGCCAATCGCTTGCGCATTGAGTACGCCAATGCCGTGCCAACCAGAAAAGAGAAGGACGGCTGGATCAAATCATGCAAGGAGCATCCCACCCACTCTACGTGAGTCTGATGGTAGGCCAGGAACGCGAGGAGAGCGTTGTCCGGATACGCCGCCGCCAATTTTGAGAGGCGTAGCACTTCGCCCATCATCAGGAGCATCACGAAGCCCCGGTAGGCATCAATGGAGAGATTGCGAGTCAAGTGTTATTGAGTATATGTGGAAGTCTTCGCGTGCCGGGAGGGCTGTGGCGCTTGTTGCATCGCCCCGTCGATATCAACACCGATACCCGGCATGCCCAATGGGAAACCTGCCTTCGTTCGCTGCGTGCAATTGGACGATTGGAATCGTTGTCTGCTCTTCGACATGCCCGAAAGGCCAGAGGTTTGCCGAACGCTTCGGCCACAAATTGAGATGTGCGGCGAGAGTAACTCCGAAGCCTTTCGCATCCTCCAAGAAATGGAGTTGCGGACCTCGCCCGGCACTAGACCCGAGAGCCTCATCCAATTATAATTAAGACTTATTCATTACCGAAAGGAGTCTGTGTATCTCTGACTTTTTCCAACCCGGTATCGTGACGACGGTCCATCGCTTGGGTCAACGCCCGCTCGAGGAAGTAGAAGATCAACTCAAGCTCTATTCCCTGGTGAATCCCGTTGGCTTGGTGCTTCCCGCGTTGTACCGGGAGTTCCAACATCCGGCCATGCGCGACATCGTCGACAATTTACGGCACGCCACTTGGATCAAGCGCATCGTAGTCGCTATTGGCGGTTGCGACGAATCGCAATACCAGCACGCAAAATCGTTCTTCAAGGAATTCCGCGTTCCCGTCACTGCAATCTGGATGGAAGATCCCCGCGTGGAGGAACTCTTCCGCGAGATGCAGAATCTGGAGCTGACCATCGGCGGCCCCGGTAAGGGCCGCACCTGCTGGCTCAGTTTCGGCTATCTGCTATCGAAGGGCGATTGCGAAGTCATCGCGCTGCACGATTGCGACATTCGCAACTACAATCGGGAACTGCTCGCCCGCTTGGTCTATCCGCTGGTGCACCCGAATCTGGGTTTCGAATTCGCCAAGGGCTACTACGCGCGCATCAGCAACCGCAAGTTACATGGCCGCGTCACCAGGCTCTTCTTCTCGCCGCTGATTCGCGCCATCCAAGACATCACGCCCGAGATCCCTTACCTGCGCTTCCTCGACAGCTTTCGCTATGCGCTCTCCGGTGAGTTTGCCATGCACGTCGATCTCGCCCGCATCAATCGCATTCCGTCGGACTGGGGCCTGGAAGTTGGCACGCTTGCCGAGGTCTATCGCAACTGCGCCATCAACCGCGTCTGCCAAGTGGACATCAGCGACAACTACGAACACAAGCACCAGGAGCTGAGCGCTGACGACGCCTCCAAAGGCTTGCGGCGTATGACTGTCGACATCGCCAAGAGCCTTTTCCGCAGCGTGGCGCAAGGCGGTCACGTGCTCACGGCGGATCACTTCCGCTCTCTGGAGATTTACTACACCCGCTACGCGCAAGACACGATTCGGCGCTTTTACGCCGACGCAATTGTCAACGGCCTCGATTTCGATCAGCACGAAGAAGACACATCCGTGCAAGTCTTTGCCAATTCGATTCGAGAAGCGGCGCAAGATTACATCGCCGATCCGTTGGGCGCGCCGCAGATCCCCAACTGGAACCGAGTCATTTCGGCGATTCCGGATGTGCTGGATCGCTTATCCGCGCTCGGCGATTAGAGCTAGCATCGCATCGTTCCAGCCTTGCGGCCCAGGGGCGGGCGCGATGCGCCAGTGTGCCTCGGGCCGCAGATTGCCGCCGGGAATTACGATGGCGACGTCAGCGGCCTCCAGCATGGAACGGTCATTCTCGCTATCGCCTAATGCAACCGCCAAGCCATGGCCTGCTTTCAAGCGAAGCAAGGCCTCGCCCTTGGATCCGGCTTCCAGCAGGTGCCAGAATCGCCCGCCGCGCGTCAGCCGCAGGCCGGCTTCGGCGACGGCTGCCGCGAAGCCCGCTTCGTCGCCTTCCAGGAACAAGAATGGCTCATCGAACTCACGAGCATGCGCGAGCGCCGCATCGCTTTTGCGCAAGCCGGTTTGACTCACAACTTCATCCAGGCTCATGTCTCCGAAGCCGCGCACCTTTGCCCCGCTGGCCTTGGCGGCGGACTTGAGTGCGGCGCGGAGAAATTCGATTCCCTTCCCGGACGCGCCATTCTCCGCGATCAATGGACCGTCAAGGCCGATCTCGCGCGCCAGATCTTCCAACTCCGCGCGAGTTTTCGAGCTGCATAACGCGATCGTATCGCCGCGCGATTGCAGCGCACGAATGGCCGGCTCGGCGGGCCGCCAGTCGTAAGTATGGTGATCGAGCAGCGTCCCATCCAGGTCGGTCACGACCAGCCACGGCCCGGAAGCTACTTTTTGACTTCGCGTATCCAAAGGTTCTTGAACTGTATGACGCTCATCTGGTCGTGGAGTTGCAGACCAATCGGCCCGCTCTTACTGCGTTGCGGATCCGGCTTGGTTTGCGCCACTTCCCTGCCGTTCAACTTCACGGTGATGCTATCGGCGCGCACAGCGATATCGAGGGCATTCCATTGGTTTGGTTGCAGCGCCTCTTTGGGAGCGTCAACGAATCCATAAATGCTGCCCGTGGGATGCGGGTCGGGATAGTTGTTGTTGATCTGAATTTCGTACGCGGTCTTCGCGGGCGTCTTCCGGAAATCCGGCGGCCAGCTAATCGCATGCTCGGCCCGGCTCACGTCGTGGAGGCTGATACCCGAGTTGCCATGCTCCTTCGTCCAGAACTCCACGTGCAAGTCGTACTCGGTGAAGGAATCCTTGGTGTAGAGCCATGCCTGGTGATTCAACCATTGCAAGTACTGTTGCTCGGTCTGGAATCGCTTCCCTGGCGCCAGCGTCTTGGGATCGATATCCCTTTGCCCCACCAACACCCCGCCGGAGATCACATTCCACTTGCCGTCGCCACGCACTTCCCATCCCGTCAAGTCTTTGCCGTTGAACAAAGCCCGGTATCCCTTTGGTTGCGCGAATAGACTTGCGAACGCAATCAGCAGCAGCGGCCAAAATCTCATGCACCCGTCAGTTTATCCTTGAATTTCATGCCAAGTGGCAAACTGCAGATAATTCCCCTCGGTGGCGTGGGCGAGTTCGGTATGAACTCAATGGCCATCCGTTACAACGACGACATCATCGTCATCGATGCCGGGATGATGTTCCCGGACTCGGAACTTCTCGGCGTCGACATTGTTACGCCAGACTTCTCGTATCTTAAGGAGCATCGCGACAAAGTCCGCGCCCTCATTGTCACGCACGGCCACGAGGACCACATTGGGGGTATCCCCTACCTCATGAGCCAGATCAACATGCCGATGTACGGAACCCCGTTCACACTCGGCATGGCGAGCAGGCGCCTGGAGGAGCACAAGATCCTCGACGATATCGAATTGAACGAGGTGGAACCCGGCGACCGCATCACCATCGGCCCATTCCAAGTCCACTTCATTCGCGTAACGCATTCGATTCCGTCCACGTGCGCGATCGCCATTACCACTCCGCTCGGCGTGATCCTGCATACCGCCGATTTCAAGATCGATCAAACTCCCGTCGACGACGAGCACTTCGACTTGCACGCCTTCGCCGAATACGGCAAGCGCGGCGTGCTGCTCTTGATGAGCGATTCGACCAACGTCGAACGCAGCGGGTACTCGGACAGCGAGCGCGCCGTTCGCCCACGCTTGGAACAAATTTTTTCAACCACGCAGAAGCGCTTGGTCTTTTCCACCTTTTCCAGTTCCATCCACCGCATCCAACAGGTCCTCGATGTCGCGGCCAACTACAACCGCAAGGTCGCCTTCATCGGCCGCAGCATGATCGCCTCAACTGAAATCGCCCACGATCTCGGCTTGCTGCACATTCCTGACAACATTCTGATCCGCCCGCAGGACATCATGGACATCCCGGCACACCGCATTTGCTGTCTGGTGAGCGGCACGCAGGGCGAGCCCATGTCCAGCCTGAGCCGCGTCGCTGTGGATAACCATCGCAACTTGAGCGTTAAACCCGGCGACACGGTCGTACTCTCCGCGCGCGTCATCCCGGGCAACGAAAAACCCATTGGCCGCGTATTGAATCACTTCGCTCGCCGCGGTGCGGAGCTTATCTACGGCCACTCCATCCCGCCCATCCATGTCTCCGGCCACGGCTACAAGGAAGAGCTCAAGATGATCTTGAATCTCGTCCGGCCAAAATACTTCATGCCGATTCACGGCGAGTATCTGCAACTCATCCGGCACGCGCAGCTTGCCTCGCACCTGGAAGGCCAAGGGCTGGAATCCACTTTCATCATTGAAAACGGAGAGTCGCTCGAGATCGATGAACGCGGCGCGCGCAAAGGCGCCAAAATTGCCGCCGGTCGCGTCTGCATCGATTCCGGCTCGCTCGACGACGTGGTGGAAGACGTCATCATTCGCGACCGTCGGCATCTTTCCCAAGATGGGTTCGTCATTCCGGTCCTTGCGATCGAGCGGGATAGCGGCGAATTGCAAAATCCCATTGAGATCATCAGCCGTGGTTTCGTGTCCTTTGAGGAATCCAGCGAACTCATGCCCATGGCCAAGCTGGTGGTGCAGAAGACGGTGGAATCCTCCAACGCGGAGGAACGCGGCGATTGGGGCGTCATGCAGGAAAAAATCCGCGGCGACCTCAAGCGCTTCCTCAACAAACAGACCCAGCGCCGCCCGCTCATCGTCCCCGTCATCATGGAAGTCTAAAGCAACATGTGGAACTATCTCGAAGACGCTTCGAATTATCAGGGCTTTGCCGACAAGATTCACATCCCCGAAACGGAGGAGCAACTGCTAGCGCTCCTTCGCGAGGCCAATGAGCAAGGCATCCCCGTGACGATTGCCGGAGGAGGCAGCGGGCTAACAGGTGGCCGCGTTCCGGAAGGCGGCTGGTCGATCTCGCTTGAAAAGTTCAATTCCATCAAGATCGAGCAGGGCCGAGCAACCTGTGGCGCGGGCGCGATCTTGCGCGATCTTCACGCCGCCGCGCGCCGCAGCGGCCAGTTCTATCCGCCGGACCCGACGGAGACCATGGCGGCCATTGGGGGCACCATTTCCTGCAACGCTTCCGGAAGCCGCAGTTTCCTCTATGGCGCAACGCGGCGCTGGGTAGAGCGCCTGCGCTTCGCTCTCATGGATGGCACGGTGAAAGACGTCCGCCGAGGGGAGCCCATCGACTTCGATGTTCCCGAAGTGAAGCGACCGCGCTCCTCGAAACATTCCGCCGGTTATCCCCTTCGCCAGGGCATGGACTGGATCGATCTCATCGCCGGTTCCGAAGGCACGCTAGCCGTGGTAATCGAAGCCGAACTCAAACTTCTTCCTTTACCCGCCGGGCTGCTCAACGGCATCGTTTTCTTTCCCACCGACGACGACGCGATCAACGCGGTTGAAGACTGGCGTTCCATTCCAGGTCTGCGCATGTTGGAATATGGCGATAACGCAAGCCTCGAGCTTATCCGTCCCAAGTATCCATCGCTGACAAAAGCCGCCAAGGCCTTCGTCATCATGGAGCAAATCGTGGAAGACGATTCCACCTTGGACGCCTGGGAAGAACGTCTCGCCAAGCACCACGCGCTCACCGAAGACAGTTGGTTCGGAGACACGGACGCCGACCGCGAACGCTTCCGCGCCTTCCGCCATGCGCTCCCGGAGCGAGTGATCGAAATCGTCCGCCAGCGCGGTCTTCCAAAGCTGGGCTCGGACTTCTCCGTACCGGTCGAAAGGCACCGCGAGATGCTCGCCTACTATCGCGGCCAAATCGCCGAACGCTTCCATTCGGACTTCTGCATCTACGGCCACATAGGCGATGCCCATCTGCATGTGAACATGTTCCCCGCGAATGACAACGATGCAGCCGCGGCCAAAAAGCTCATGTTCGACTTCGCGAAGAAGAGCGTTGAACTCGGCGGCACAATCGCGGCCGAGCATGGTCTCGGCAAACGCAAACGGGACTTCCTACCGATTCTCTTCAGCGAGACGGAAATCGAAGCCATGAAGAACGTCAAGCGCCGCCTGGACCCGAAATGGCTCCTTGGGCGCGGCAACGTCTTTCCGCTCGAAGCTTAGACGAATCTTACGGCGTATACGGGCGGCAAATGCGCGTTTACAAGACGCCAGGAGTCGCCGCTATTATCGCTGGCCCAAAGGTTGCCGGTCGTAGAGGCGAATGCGAGCCGCTTCCCCGTTTCGTCCACGTCCAGGCAATGGCGGTACACCAGGTCGTAACAATCCCTTTGGGGCAATCCCGCGCGCAGTTCTTCGAAGCTTTCGCCGCCGTCGCGCGTCCGCAGCACATACAGCGCTTCACCATGCGGAATGCGCCGCTCGTCTTTCACCGCTGGGACAAACCAAGCAGTGTTCGGATCACTCGGGTGCGCGGCCACCGCGAAGCCAAAGGGGCTTGTTTTCGGCTCCGTCCAGGTCACCCCGAAGTCGTCCGACACGAATACACCGCAATGATGCTGGCACCACATACGATTCGGATAGCTATTGCATTGCACGTTGC
>VFQP010004076.1_pt1 | contig 14059 bp, 25 predicted proteins | sample 3512351 | NCBI WGS metagenome assembly VFQP01 (sample SAMN10412372, study PRJNA504923) | tailings metagenome | isolation source: Relicate 1 Philex TSF1 revegetated site | place: Philippines: Tuba, Benguet | collected 2017-08-29 | reverse complement strand
GTGTGTGTGTGTGTGTGTGTGTGTGTGTGTGTGTGTGTGTGTGTGTGTTGTGTGGTTTGTAAGGGACGTGTGTGTGTGTGTGTGTTTGACAACGATGTTGTGTGCAACATCCACACAAAACATGACACATATTCCACACACACGCACGCACGCACGCACACCGCATTAAACATATGAAACACACACAGAAAGAAGAGCATCCAACATCATCCAAATTCCATGATTACACTCCCTATTGACGACAAACACCCTCTACACTACCTTGGGCACTGGTGGCATCTGCTCTGTACGTCGTGAAAATTCAACTGTGACACTGTTACTACCCTCATTCTCTGCTATGTATTGAAACTTAAACTGTGTGTGTGAGAGAGAGTACATAAACTGTGTGTGTGTGAGAGAGAGTACATAAACTGTGTGTGAGAGAGAGAGTATACATGAAAAGCAAATAGGGCGGTGCAGGTGTGGGGGAACCAGAGTCACAGGTGTGATGAGAGGTGTTGTGGAAACAAGCGCGGGAGAAGACGGGGAGAACATGCACTTGCAAGGTAGGTATATCATGCGCATCCATTGCACAACAACAACAACATCACCTCCTCCCAAACACACACACACAAACCACACCCCTTACTACACACCACACCCCCTTTTCTACACCCCACACCCCCTTGCTACACCCCCTACCTCTGCATACGGTGTAATAACAGCAATTTGCCTCAAGTACCTCAATATCTTAGCCCTATAGTATTGCCAATTACCAGCTATTGTCACACTCACCTCTGCACCAAACCACCCCTGTGGGTTGGGCAGCAGCTGCTCCTTGTATATGTTGGGTTCATTACGTTGTATGTCGATGTCAAGTCTGTAGAATGATTTCTGAGAGGTACCCTTGCCAGTGTTTGATCGATACTGTGCACTGGTGTTGGTGGGGGTGGGGTGTGCGGTGGGAGACATACTCATTGAGTTGTACACAGCAAGCACCCACCACCACACAATAGCACACAGGAAGCACCCATATTCACACACATACACACAGGAATTACCCACCACCACACACGTACACATCCATACACACCCTCAATTTGTACAGCACACAACCACCACACACAACCACCACACACACCCATCACACACACCTTGTGACATCAATAGGCAGCCCAGTGCTCATCTTGGCCCATATCAATGCCATTTTTGCACCCAACCCAAATTTACCACGTGTCTGTTTGACCCCATATTTCGTACCACTCAATGCACAACCAAACATGTTGGGTATGTCTGCGTGGGACATGCCCATGCCATTGTCCTATGTGGTTGGGGTGTATGGTGGTGGTGTGTGGTGGTGTGTGGTGTGTGTGTGTGGAGGTGCATGGTGGTACATGGTGGTGCATTGCATGACGTATGTTGTTGGTAGAACAGTGTGAAGATGTAGCACACTGTAGAACCATGCCCGCCAACACACAGAATCTATCACAAGAGTATACATGCTTGCACATGACAAAACACGCAGCACACACACATCTTGACACAACATGCAACACACATTACACGCTCACACACCTTGACAGTGACTTTATAAAACACAGACCCCTTGCCACTCACTGCTGCTGCTGATTTTGCCTCCAGCTCTTTACGTTTGGCTATTGTAACCGCTGTCTCACCCGACTGTGTGTTTGTTAGTGTGTGTGTGTGACACATCAGTGAGATGCAGTGAGTAACAATGCATGCATACCTTGGCTATTTGTTTTTCCAGCTTTTCCATCTCCTTGGCCTCCTTGGCTTCCCGTTTCTGAGTGTGTGTGTGTTTGTTAGTGTGTGTGTGTGTGATGCTGTGACGGCAACGATGATCAGTGTGTATGTAGTGTAGACCAGCACCCCCCAGAGTGTGGGGGAAATCTGCACAGCATATGTATACACCACCTTGCGTGCATCTTCGCTCTCATAGTCACCATACAACGTCTGATCAACACGCTTGACATTGGCCACGCCTCGCAGCTTGTTGAGGCGCTCCTGACTGATCTCCTCACTGTTTGTGATGGGTGTGTTGTGAATTCCATTCCCCGCACCATCACAACCAGCATCATTCGCGTACATGGTAACCTCCAAACTTGGCAGCTGCTTGATGCTCTCTGCTGCATCCAGCGAGTTTTCCACCAACTCACGCACAGTTGTGTATAGACATCGTCCAGGCTGTGTGTAGGGTGTATTGAGGTGCTCAACACGCGTGCAAGAGTACTGATCATGATGCATCCACGCACGTTGTCAAAGCCTGCTATGTTTTTGTTTTCGGCAAAAAACTCTGCAGGACTCTTCTGCTGCAGGTGATCACCCTTGGATTTTGTTTTGCCCATGGGGTTTGTTAGTTGAGGTGTGGGGGGGGCATGGGGATGTCTATGATGATCGTTTGCAAGTGGTTAGCTTTTGCTCCTGTTGTTGATACTGCTGGGCTGTGCTGCGGTATTTTGGCCGTGTCATTATAATTTTTTGCGCACACAAAATTGTATACAAAACCGATGTACTCCATTCATCAGTAGTACCCATAGTACATCCAACAATACCCAACAACAATTACATCAGCTAATACATTTGATGGTTGGCACGTCAGTTGCGGGATTGCATCGACATCCACTATTATGATCAACACAAACAACTGTGCTGCAGACCCAACAACCCAACATCCACAGCGATCTAGCCCAGCAATGAACAACAATTCCTCCAAGGGTCGATATTCCAGCCCCCGGGTTGGCAAACCAACCGTCATGCGCTCCATCCTCCAGCACACCAAGATGCCCGCCTCCAGGCATGGCTGGGTATTGCTCGGCATGCCCCTATTCTTACTAGTGTTGTGGTCCGTATGGCAGACCTACAACCCCAACAGAGCACTTGTCGTGTATGTCTATCAGCCGCGCGCAGGTGATATAGAGTATACACACAATGTACAATACTTTATTCGTGAGGGTGTTCAGGTGCGGTGGTGGTTGGTAGTGTGTATCTGCTGTGCATCGGTGCATTTGCAGGGTATTGTGTAACACGCAATGTATGCCATGTGTGGTGATCATACACACCCCATGTGGAATCCCATCACTGTATATAACCCCATTGATCCACAAATTCGCCCCCCCCAACACACAGCCCAATGACGGCAATGATTACATTATCATTACACAGTATGATAACAAAACACACATGCCTACGTTACCACCGTTGCCACGAAATGCACGATATCTTGTACATCCCAACAAATGCTTTGATCTCGGGACGTATGGGTGGGTCTTGCGCAACCATGTATCGTTGCGGTATGGGGCAGTGATATGTTTGTGGTGGTGTCAGTCATGGTGGACACACGAGGAGCATGTTGTACACCATGCTACAGATCTCATGGCAAATACAGCCAGCACAACCATGCCCATGCATCGATCTCAATCAGTATCGTGCACACAGCCCATGGTATGCAACACACAGGCGGTATTCGCATTTCGTATTTCTCAACTCTGGTGTGAGGGGCCCCTTCTTACCTGCATGGGCCCGTCCAATGGGCGTGCATTGGATTCAAGTGCTTACATCAAAAATAAAGGTAGCACAGTGTGCATGATTTGTGTGTGTGTTTTGTATAAGTGTGTTTTGTATGTGTGTGTTTGGGTACAGGCATACATGCTGTACATAAACACCTGACCAACGAATCCCCATCATCCCACAACATCATCATCATCAGGGTCCGGTGAAGATGGTGGGCCCCACTATCAACTGTGGAGGGGCCTTTGAGGTGGAGCCCCGTCCCCATGTACAAACCTATACTTTTGCTGTTGATCGCAAGGTGTGTTTGTTGTGTGTTCCTTGTGTGACATGTGGATGTGTCATTTTCTAGTGTTTGATGTAATAACAAGGTGATGCTGTGGATGCCACACTTGTTGATGATCATGGTTGTTGCCATCGACAGGGTTACTGATAAATGCACCCACCATGTACACGCATTACAACCATCATGCACACACCATGGAAAGCACACACACCCCAACCCCCCAACACAACACCAACAGGGTTTGTCTCTACTATTGGATGCAGGTGTGTTTTCCTGCTTTGACACCTACCAAGCAGCAGTGACCAATGGCGAACTCAAAGCAGCGCAAGTGATACATAATGCTGGGTACAGTATCGATAGCCTCATGCTGCGATATGAAGTGTGTACATGGTGATGTCTTGATGCTCACATGACATGACTCATGGGTGCACGAGATGGTGGGCTACTGTGTTGCTGTGCACGCTGTTGAGTCCTACTTCAAATAACCATCCATATTCATGTACCCATCCACATACAGGATGTGGATTGGCGACAGTCAGGGCTGGAGGGATGCAACGGGGGCATGCAGCCCATACAAGATGGGTTGTATGATGGCGGATATGTGCACCCCCTCGAGGTGATGTTTGTCAAGGTATGTGCTGCATACCTGGACATGTATTTGCAGCATCATGCACACACAAACGCACCACTCCACACAGGTCAAGGCAGCAAGTGTGGCATCGGGATCCCCCGTGGCATGGGATGCAGAGCAGTACGATACCTGGTCATTGCAACGCAAGCTCCCAGGCAAGCGCCGTGTGGCAGTACTGCAGACCAACCGGTTTAAAGCAGCAGCCCCCAAGTTGCTGAAAAAGCTCTCAGAGTCTGGCATTGACTGCTTTGACGAGGTGTTTTACATTGAAAACAGTGCCTATGACCTGTCTCCACTCAAGGAGATGCAGGATGTCAAGGGGGTAGCATGGGAACACTTTACCAGATATGGGTTTGTTGAGGGTCGTCCATATCGTATGTTGTGCTAGGTGCTAGTATTCACGGTGGCATTCACGCGATGGCATTCACGTAGGCAATTTTTATCGCTTCAACGTCATGTGCCGCTTGGCGTTGCAGGCACCTGTGCAACATACATATGTTGATGATCTGTTGAGAATGTATATTGTGATTATTTGTTTTCTCAGTACTATACACCCATCAACAAACTACATCATGATTAGCAGCAAGGGCATGTGCTGGCGTCCAAGGACAGCCAACAAAACATCAACCAATCACTACAACCAGCGTCCAACACAGTATCGTGCAGTACCACCACAAGCACTGCCAAATAAGCACAGCCAACAAACCGACAACGATGATGATGATGTACGTCTGGATGAGGAGGATGTAAATGAGGGCACATCTTGTCTCATCATCAACCCCATCAACCCCATCTCACGCACACAGCTACAAAACGAGCTGCAACTGCGACACAAGCGTTTGGCAGTCTTTGTAGAATTTGAGCAATACACGCACGCAGCAAAAGAACGTGATGCAATACAAGCCCTGCTCCTGCGAGAGCGGGTGAACAACAGTCGCACCCCCTCCGTCTTGTACCCAGTTGGCACAGTTGTACGTCACCGCATCAAAGCCTTTCGAGGCGTCATTGTAGGGTATGATTTGCACTGCAGGGCACCCCCCGATTGGATCGCCAACAACGTGGATGGCCTACCAAATGGGTGTGCACAGCCTTTTTACCATGTCCTATGCGACGTGCGCGACCAGTCATCAGGCGAGGTGCTCTACGTGGCGCAGGATAATGTGGTAGGGGTGCGGCGTGCAGCAGCAGCACGTCGCCCTATAGAACATCCATTAATTACACAGTATTTTATCGATTACCTAGAGGGGAGTTATATACCAAACAACAGCTTGCGATCACGCTACCCCGATGATGTGTGATTGAGGGTGTATGATAAGGGTGTATGACAGGTGATGATGTTTGTTACAAATTTTGTTCTAGTTTTGGTTGTTGTTTTTTTCTCACGAGCAGGAAAGAAAGGGGGACCAAACAGTGTTGTTGTTTTGTGTTTTCATGTTGTTTTGTATCCGGCGTTGATTGACGACGACAACCCCTCGTCCATGTACCATCTTGTAGCATAGCCATGCCCTCATCCCCTTGTCTTGAGCTTGGCCTGTGTTGTTGATTTGTAGCCACGTGTAGCCACTGTAGCATATGTGTTGTAGTACACACAATGTAGTACACACAACAGCACAATTTGTACTACCACGACTTGCACTATGCCCCCTTTATGGGTGTGCTGTAACCCATAAATACAAAACACCCTCAACACCCTCAATGCACAACCTCGATCCGTTGCACATAGCGCCGCACAGTTGCGTCATCCGATGTTGCCAATGGTGCAATGACCCCCCGTACATTGAGCATCAGCAGCTCTTGTGCACACTCTCTATGTGTACACATGTTGCCCAACGAAAACAATGACACCTTGAGTGGCGAAGAACCCTCTGCAGTGTGCGCGTTGCCCTCGGGGGCCCCCTGGACATACGCAGGGGCCCCTTGCGCCACCAGCTGCAACAGGCCCTGTAGGGCCCCTGCTGCTCTCAATTGCCCACACAGCATGCTTCCATTTCGTACAAAATTGCCCAGGGCACCAGCTGCATTGGCTCGCATCTTGTCCTCAGGGTCCCGCAGCAGGGTGACGAGGGGGGCCACTGCATGTTGTAGTAATGGGTAAAGCGCAGCACTGTGAAAACCTGGTGGGGGTGGGTATTGTGTGTGGCTTGCTTGTTTATACACTACAGCACAATATCATACAAATACACGGTCTGTATACACCATATACACCATATACATATACATCCCCCCCCCCAAACAGTCCCTCCCTACATGCACCCACCCACCCACCTACCTGCATTCCCAATAGCAAAGCATGCAAATTTACGTGTGCTCCTGTCACTATCAGCACACCGAGCAATCAATGCCGGCACCAACCCCTCTTTCTTCAACCCCTCATAACATGCGTCATTGTGCCGACACAAGTTGCCCACCACATTACACACACGCGCCCGCACAGCTGCATCGGCATGTTGCAGCAGGGCGGGGAGGTGCTTGAGGAGGTGTGCAGAGAGCAGGCGGGGGATGTTGTCCTTGGAGACACGGGCGAGTTGACTCACTGCTAAGAGCATGGCTACCAACACCCCAGCAGCATTGTCTGGGCTGAAGATACTGTGTGTAGGCGGAGGGTGTAGAGCATGTAGAGAGGGTGCGGAAATCTGTATATGTCGTAAATATGTATTTTTGTGGGTGGGGGTGGGTCATGCTGTGTGTTTGAGGTCCATTGCATGGTCAACAGCACCACAGCATTCAACACCACAGCAAACAACACCACAGCATGCCATGAACAACACAACATCATCAGAAATTTTCACACCATCACACCACCACACCATACCGTGCAAGCAGCCCCTCCTCCAGCCCATCAGCATCCACCCATTGCCCACCAGCCACTGCACTCGTCTGCACCAGTCGATTCAACAACACTGCTGCACCAACACACCCTGCATCAACACGCAACTGGGCAACCAGGATGGGCAGTATGTTGTGGTTGAGGTAGGTGTGGAGGAGGGTGGTGTGTATGTTGGGGTCTGTAGGGGAGGTAAAGGGGCTTGATAACAGGTCTACAAGGGTGGGGAGTGTGTCCTGTGTGTGGGGGTGTGAGGTGCACATGTTTGTATGTATTTGTTTGTACATTGTGTGTGCATTTGTATGTATATGTGTATGTATATGTGTACGTGTATTTGTATGAGGTACAAAACATGCTCATACATATAGTTGCAGAACAACACATACATAATCAACAACCACCCACATACCTCACACCCAGCACCACCACCACCACCATGCAATGCCTGCCATGCTGTCAGTGCACGTGTGTGACCCCCAGATCCCAACTCCACCAACAAAGACACCATGCCTGGTATACACAACACCCCTTCTTCCTCCCCCATGTGTGAGGGGTCCCCCTGCTCCATCTCCTGTACCAGCGACACCAGTTGCAACAGTGCCCCCACACCCCTGGGGGACACCTCACACCCCGCCGCAGTGGTACCCCCCTGGGAAGCACCCCCTCCCTGTACCACCCCGCTTGTGCCATGTTTGCTCCCCTCTCCTTTCTGACCACCGCCACCCACCAGCACCCCCTGTGCCACGCTCGTCAGCACCCACCGTGTGCATTCCAACACAGCAGGCTCCCCCAGCCGCCCCCCCTGTGCGAGCCCCTGGAGCAACAAGAGGGGCCCATCGAGGAGCCCTGTGACCGGCCAGGCCCCCTCTACGGCCTCAAAGAGAGGGTGGGGACATGGTACTTGCCGGCGCAGTGCTGCTTGGAGGTGTGTCAGGTGTTGCGCTGAGAGGAGGGACCCCAGGGGGGTGTCTTGTGCCATGGCGCTCCAGCACACCAGGTGGTAGAGGAGGAGGCATGCTGCAGAGAGACATCGGGGCTCCGGTGTGGCTGCCTGTGTGGTTGTGGGGGGAGGAAGGGGGTTGTGAAGAGGTAGGGGGGAGGTTGGGGGTTGAGAGTTGAGGAGAAAAAGGGGTTGCACATGTGGGTAAGGGGGTGTTGCGGATCATGTGTGTGCACAGTGCACATGACAGTATCGCATGTACCAGGAAATGCATACTCTTGGCAAAAGGGCAGCAAAAGGGCAGCAAAAAGGCATATACCAAACTTTCTACATACACATGCAGCTCACCACCAACACCCCCCGGGCACCCCTTACCCCCCCCACACACGAATATCATCGTCACATACCAACAACACATCAGCAATGCCCTGACATGTGGATGGGTCACACCCAGCAGCAGAGGGTCCCTGTGGGCCCCCCCTATTTCGCGCATCGTTACGCAGACACCCTTCAACCATAGACGCAGCAGCTGTGAGAGCAAGTGCACCATTGACAGACCTACGAGCCGCTATCAATGCCTGTGTGGTATAGACAGTGTGTAGGTTTTGTTGTTGGTGGTGTGGTTTTGGTGGGGTACATGTGTGTTGTGGTGGGGTACACGTGTGCTTTAATACATGCAGGTGTCTTGTGTATTGTTTGGGTGTACATGCGTTTTTGTTGAGGTACACAATGTGTGTTGATGACACATACGATATTTCTCATTCCTGAATGACCCCCCCCTTCCCAAAACACGCACCTGCAGCACCCCAGCTTGTACACACAGCCCACACAATGCAGCAGACACACGTGTGGTCATCAGCAGCAATTGTGATGCACTGAGAGCTGCTTGTATGTCATGCTGCAACATGTGTGTTAGGGTTGTGAGGCATGATGGGTGTGATATGAGTTCATGTGCTGTGATTGCCCTTGCCTGTGTGGGTGGGTGGGTGGGTATGTATGGTGCATGTGTGTAGGGTGGGTATGTATGGTGCATGTGTGTAGGGTGGGTGTGTAATGCAAGTGTGTAGGGTGGGTGTATAATGCATGTGTGTGTGGGGTGGGTGTGTAATGCATGTGTGTGTGGGGTGGGTGTATAAAGTGCATGTTTGTGTACGGTGCTACTGATGGTGTATGTACAGTTTGACTGTGTATTCATCTTGACATACACATACACTCAAACAAATACGCATCCATGCACTCACAATCACATACCCCCCCACACACACACCATACCTCTTGCAGTTCACGCACACCAACAGCATGCTTGACATCTTCCGTGTCGCCCCCCCCTTGTTCCTCACCACCATGTTCCCCCCCCCCCGCCCCCCTTCCCCCCCCCCCAGTCAGCGCACATGCGAGGGGAAAGTATGTTGTGACGTCACTGCATGTGGCAGGTTCCACGGCACATACCACCATGGCAGCCAAGCACCGCACAGCAGCAGTATGGGCACGATGAAGTGGGGTGTCTCCGGTGTCGTTGGGTGGTGGTGAGGTGGTCCCATCATGATGTGCAAGGGTCTGTTGGGGGGGTGAGAGAGGGAGATTGTCCACATTTCACACATGCTACAATATACTCCTCCACCACATGTCATACAGCATTACCACAATACAATATGTACACAACAATGTATAGCACAGCACAGACACGACCATCACCACCAATGAACAAAAACCCCGCATACCTTGCACAACATGGTTGCCACCCGCTGCGTACGCACGTATTGCACCACTTGCAACGCCCGCTGCTGCTGCTGCACCCCCCCCCCCGCACCCCCCCCACCCCCCACCCCACCCATCCCCACCAGCACATGTGCCCGTTGTAATTGCTGCCCCACCCCCCTCGCTGCTGCTGCTCTCACACCCACATCAGCACACCCCAATGCCTGTACATACAACTGCACAGTGGGCCCAAACCCCACCATCCCAGTACCCCCATCCCTACTCGACGCCCCAGCACACTCTTGTTCAGCATCCACCAACTGCTCCAACACCAACGCCGCCACACTCGGCGCTGCACCACACAGCACATGCACCGCACGTGCCACCTGCACCGCAAGCACCTCCACTGCATCTGCTCGTCTGTGTAATACACGTAGCAACTGTATCACACTACGTAGTGCACGGGACACTGTTGTGTCTGATGCCCACTGCTCTTGTGCATGGGTGGGTGTGGTGGATGCAAACCCACCGGGGTGGGGCCCGGGGGCCCCACCCCCGGGGGGGGGTCGCAGGAGTTGTAACAACGCATCCACCATGGCTGGGTCTTGCCACAGGCGCTCTGCACTCTCTGTGGATGCACAGCAGTCCTCCACATGACTCAGCAAACGCTCCAGCGTGGAGGAGGGGCCCTGTTCGGTCGAGGGGGCCTGTTGGGGAGGGGGGCCCTGTGTGGAGCCCCCCGTCCCCTTTTTGGTGGTAGTAACAGTGGCAGAGGATTGTACATTGGCAGGCACCAGTGGTGGTCGGTGCTTGTGTGTCGATGAGGGGCGACCATGCCCCCCCGGGGTATGCCCCCCCCCGGGCGCAGGGACCCCCCGCACGCCCGGCACCACTGCATGTTCTCCACGCCACCCTCGTGTGGCACCTGCTGCTGCAGCTGCCTGGGCGAGGTGTTGTTCCCGGACCAGGCGCTCGTTGGAGGTTTCGCGTACAAAGGGGTGGTCGAGGAGGGTGGGCCATGTCAGCCTGTCTGATGGGCGCTTGTTGAGTAGCCCCTGGGGGTGTACATAGATGTGGGGTTGTATGTGGGGGGTTGTATGTTGGGGTGCAGATACGATAGCGCACATGCAGATACCCCCCCACATACAGATAACCCCCCCACACACACTCACACATATACACACCCACACACATACCCACACCCACACATATCTACACACACCCACACACACACCTTGAGGAATGATTTAAAGTCATGAGACATGTTGCTAGGATATTTGACCGGATCTTTGACTATCTGATGTATGAGGGTGTATATGGAATTTGTATAATATGGTGGCTGCCCAACAAACAGCTCATATAGGATGACGCCCAGACTCCACAAATCAACCTGTGTGTGTGTAGGGAATGGATGATGAGAATGACCACAATGTGTGTGTGTGTCATGTGCTGTTGCTGTGTATACTATCCTACACTGAGCAGTGTGTGATACACTATCCCACACACATTGCAGTATACACAATCCACCCCACCAAAACACCACCGTATGCACCCCACCCAAACATTCCCAAAAAACTCCCACACATACTGTATGATTGTATGGTTGTTCCTGCACGAGTTCAGGGGCCATGTACAAGGGGGTGCCCTTGATGGATGTCACCATCATCGTGTTGCAAGACATGGCCCGCGCAAACCCAAAATCACACAGCTTGACAACACCTCGTGCACCAATGAGTATGTTTTGTGGTTTCATGTCACGATGGATAATACGGTTGCTGTGCAGGTAGTGGAGGGCGCGAACGAGTTGCTTGGCAACATGCTGCACGACATCTTCGGGGAGGCTTTGATCGTCTTCCAGGATTTGAAACAATTCACCTGGTGTTGTGTGTATGGTGTGTATGGTGGATGGCAGAATGAGGTGTGTTTTTATTGAATGATGGGATGTTGAGAAATTGTACAACATATGCGCATCTGATCATCAAGGTCGTCTTCACAGACACGGACAGCAGCTTGCATGTTGCAGTGCGAGTGCACAATGCCCAACATACCTTGTGCAAACTCTGTAACTACACAAAATTCCTTGGACGTCTCAAACGCGTCGAGCATCTGGATGATGTTCTCATGCTTGAGCTTGCGCAGGATCTCAATTTCCTGCCTGAGGTTGCGCACATCCTTTTCACTCTTGCCATGTTTCATGATAAATTTGAGGGCAACAATCTGTCCACTGCATTTGCGGCGACCCTTGTATACCTGTGTATTGTATAGGTCAAGATGGTGGTGCTGCACAATGTGTGTGTGCTCATGCTGTGCTTATGGTATGTATTGATATCAGTAGTGTATCAGATAATGCACCTCACCTTGCCAAACGAACCCTCCCCAACAAGATCCACTACGTGGTAGTTGTCCATCTTATGAGTAGAATACGCTGTGCTGTCGTTATCAACGTGGTTTACAATGCACAAGCTGCATCAGTTTATACACATGCAGCAACCAGTATCGCATGCTTTTCTTCGGGCTGATTATTCGATCATCAAGCCATCTTGCTGCTATTCAAAAGCACATTTCGTGCTTGCCCCAATACTTTCTGCAAAACACCGCAGATATATTACAACAGGTTATGGTGTGCACATTCCTGCGTTATTGCAGATACACATTATTGCTACAAAAACAAGCAACAAACTTGTTCATCACGGGGCCAACCCCAAACATGTTCATCACGGCGCCAACCCCACCGACACTCCCAGTGGCACCGCTCCTACAGCATTCCAGTATCGCTGTGCAGCCTGCTTCAGTGCCTGCTGCACTTGTGGAAATGCAGGCAGCAACGGCTCCACATCTGCGACGGCCAGCACCAGCAGCTCGGTATCGAGGAGCGCAGTAGCAGTGAAGGGACATGGGGAAAAACCATACTGCGGCGTGACCCCCTCCTGTGGGGAGTGTCATTATGGTATATAATACAGCACACACACCTTTTTTCCCCTTGCATGTATCCCCCTTGCCCACACAGTGCAATGATATGAGTACTACAACAGCACACAACAATCCCCACCCCGTTGGTGATCATACCGGATATGGTGGATTGCCCAACAATGCTGCTTCACAAAACCATTCATTCGCACCCACCACTGCAACCTCCTTCTCTTGTACCATCAGAGATGTACCACCACCATCATCACGTGACTGGACAGTATCTGGGCGGGGGAGCGAGGGTCCCCTGGCATCACGTATGTCAAACCGCACATGCAGGCGAAGTGCACCATCATCATCATTTGTGAGGTTGCTTGCAATACTTGGGTCATGGTTGTAAATTGATTCATGGTTGTAATTTGGGTTGTTGTTGTTGTTTAGGTTGTCGTTGTTTGGGTTGTCGTTGTTATTGAGGCTGTTGTTGTTATATTCGTTGGTGTTCTTCTCATCGACATCAGTGCCCAGTTGATGCTGTGTATGCTGTGCCGCATGCCGTTGCGCAGCGTGCACAGCATGAGCGGTACTGCCAGGTAGGGTAATTGACACGAGCCCCTCTTTGACAAAGTACACATGTATCATTGGTTGTTTCTCATGAATGATGACCTCCCCTGTGTTGGTGAGTTGGTTGTGGTGGTTGTTGGTGGGAATGCATGATGGTTGGTGGGAATGCATGGTGGTTGTGGTGGTCATTTGTCATCTCCATGGAGACACACACACACACACACATACACATACACACACACACACAAATACGAGTACAGTGTCACCCCGTTAACAACACACAGCAGGAACAACACCCAACACCCAACAATACCCAACACCCAACAACACCCACCTTCCAGTGCAGGTCTCTTTCTCAATCGGGTAACCACTGCTTCAAGCAACAATGGGGACCATGAGAGCATGGGGAATGCCTCCACTACATGCGTATACATGCCAAGTGCCATTGATGACAACAGGTGGGCTGGGATTTCTTCTAATATCCTGTATACAAGGGGGGTAGAGAAGGCATGAGGTGGATTTCTTCTAGAATGCTGTATACAAGGCATGAATATTCACTGGATGCATGCAGTGGGGGTGCATCCGTGATTGAACACACCACACACACATCATACAGGTCACATACATGCGTTCATCTGTGATTCAATGCAACACACACATCATACAGGTCACATACATGCGTTCATCTGTGATTCAATGCAACAC
>VFQP010004075.1_pt1 | contig 14061 bp, 13 predicted proteins | sample 3512351 | NCBI WGS metagenome assembly VFQP01 (sample SAMN10412372, study PRJNA504923) | tailings metagenome | isolation source: Relicate 1 Philex TSF1 revegetated site | place: Philippines: Tuba, Benguet | collected 2017-08-29 | reverse complement strand
CGCTGCTGCTCTGCCGAGTTGCGTTGGGAAAGAGCTGTTGGCAACGGCCGTTGGGTCTATTTGCCCCATCACGGCGTGTTGCCCAACCACAGCCGCTGTCCGCGGGTCGGCGGCCTGCTCGAGCACTGCATACACCTGCTGGCCTGGGCGAGAAGAAAACCACGAGACGACCCTTCAGACTGCGCGCGCGGGAAGCCGTTTGTATGTTGTGGCCTGCTCCAAAGGTCGCCTGAGAGGCCTCTTACGTTGGTCTCGCGCAAACGACTTGCAAGAGGCTCACGGCGCGTCCGCCTGGCTCTCCCCCAAGGGCAGCTGCAGCCCAAGGCCTCCCGAGGCGCCGCCAGCCCCCGCGTGCAGCTGCTGAAGCGCCGTCAGCTGCCTGGCCCTCTGCCGGGAGGCCGCCGCCGCGCTCACGGCAGCCAGCGCAGAGGCGCGTGCGGACGACCCCGCTGCTGCTGGTGCCGAGGCGCCGTCGCCTGCTGCGGCTGCTGCCGGGGCGGCGGTGGGCCGCCTGACGGGGTTCTTGAACGGCGCGCCCAGGCCCCCGGATGGCCGTGAGGGGCCCCCCAGCGCCTGCAGCGCCGCCGCCCCCCCGCCCGCTCCAGCCGGTGCCGCCAAGCGCACGCCCCCAAACGACGACGAGGCCGCTGCGGCAGGCCTCAGGATGCCGCCAGAGGGCAGTGCTCCCCCCAGTTGGGCCAGCGAAGGCGCGCGGCCAGACGACGCGCCGCCACCAGCCGCCTCCCCAGCCCCAGCTGCTGCGCGCGGCTGCACCAGCGCGCCTCCGCTGCCCGGCCCGGTGGCGCCGCTGGAGGGCCCCTTGGCGGCAAACGCCGTCATCAGGGTCTGCCCCGCCGCCAGTGCCCCGCCCTTGCCAGCCTTCTTGGCGCCCTTGGTGGCGGCGGAGGTGGTGGCGCGCTTGGGCTGCGTGGCGGCGGGCTTGTCCTTGCTGCTGGCGGCCTTGTTGGCCGCGGCCTCCTCGGCCACCGCCAGCTCTGACGCGCGCATGAAGCCTGCGGGCGAGTGACGCAGGTGGTGAGGGGGGGTGGGCGCACAGTCGCAAGTGTCAAGGAGCGCCCGTGGACGCACCCTCGGTCCTCTGGTGCCAGCCACCGCAATGCTTGACCCGTGGCGTGCCCACCTGTGGTCAGGGGCAAGGCGGCCGCCGAGGTCTTGGGCTTCTTGCGCGCGCCGCCGCCGCCCCCCACGCGACCCAGCAGGGGCACGTCGTCGTCGCTCACGGCCTCCTCCCCACCCCCGCCGTCCTCCGCCGCCTCCCCCTCGCCGTCCCCCGCGCGCTTGCCCGCGCCGCGCTTGCTGCGCCCCGCGGCGCCCTTGGCGCGGCCCGCCGCCCTCCCCTGCCGCGCCTGGGCCGCCTCGCGGCGCCGCTCCTCGCGCCCCCCCGTCCCCGGCTGCAGGCGCTCGCAGCAGTTGTCGCACCGGCCCCCGCACGACGGCTCGCCCCCTCCCGCTGCCCCCGCCGCTGCTCCTCCCCCCGCCGCCGCTGCCCCCGGCTGCGTGCGCGTGAGGCGCGTGGTGCGGCTCTGCTCGTCGCCAAAGTACTGCAGCAGCACGTCGTGCCTGCACCTGCCCAGCTCCTCGCAGTAGCCCTTGATGGCCTCCAGCAGCCGCACGCCCGCCTGGTACTGCGACGACCCACGCGCTGAGGGAGGGAGGTGCAGGGAGGGGGAGGGCAGGGCAAGCAAGCAAGCAAGCAAGCACAGGCTCGCACGGACCGGGGCCAAGGACGCTTTCCATCATGAAGGCAGTGCGGTGCAGTCCACGCGCTCACAGCCGTGGCGGATGAGGTTGAGCAGGCGGGGGTTGTCCTGCTTGGCGTAAAATATGACGCACTCGGAGGGCAGCCCGTCGCGCCCCGCCCGCCCCGCCTCCTGCGCCCACGCATGCAGCGGGCGGGAGTGGTGCGTGTGCGCATGCCTGGAGGACGCAGCGCCAGGCCACAGCGCGGCGTCACAGCAGCGCACCTGGAAGTAGCCCTCCATGGACTTGGACAGCGTGTAGTGCGCCACGAACCGCACGTCCGGCTTGTCAATGCCCATGCCTGCGGCCAGGCCGCCACGCGGTTGAACATGAGCGCTGGCGGCCAGGGGCAGCAATGTGCGTGTGCGCCGCAGCCCTGCTCACCAAAGGCAATGGTGGCCACCACGATCTGGACGGCGCCCGACTGCCAGGCGCTCTGCACCTGCACGCACGCAAACGCCAAGTGCCAGGAGCCAGTGGCGCCGCACCGACAGCAAGGTGTCCCGACGTGCGGCGTGCGCCGCAAGGGCCGGGCCCCACCTCACCTTCATGCGCTGCTTGGGGGTCATGCCGGCGTGGTAGTGCGCCGCCTGCAGGCCACCCTCCTCCCTCAGCTGCCTGCACGCACAGGAGCAGCAGCAGCAGCAGCAGCTTTGCGTGCGACGAGGCGTGGAAGAGGCAGAAGACGTCTCCTCCTCGGACACCCGCGTGTCGCCTCCCCTTCCACCCACCCCCACACCCCACTCACATGGCCACCTGCTCGCTCTCGTCGCGCGACAGGCAGTAGACGATGCCCGAGGGCGGCGGGCAGGGCCCCCTGCCGCCCTTGGCGCGGTGCGCCTGCTCGGCGCGCTCCTGCTGCTCGCCCACCAGCTGCAGCAGGCCTGCCAGGGGGTCGCGCCGGTCCTTGTCACGCACGCTGAAGCGCAGGTTGGGCCGGAAGAAGCTCACCTGCGACGAAGAACACGCACGCACGCACGCACCGGCACCCACGTGAGCCGCAGGCGCAGCACGCGGCGCGGCGCGCCCTCAAGAGAGCACAATCACGCGCGCGCGCACCCGGAAGGACTGCGCCGTCTGCGCAATGCCCAGCGTGCGCAGGATGTCCGCGGCCACGGCGTCGGTGGCGGTGGCCGTCACTGCCGTGATGGGCACCTGGGGGAAGGACGCCTGCGGGTCATGGGCATGGGGCGCGTGCACAACAAGCTGTTGAGGCAGGGCTCTGCCGCCACGCGCCGAGGCGCACGGCGGGTCCCTGGCCCGTAGCCCCAGGGGGCGTGAGAGGCGCACCTTGAGCACGCCCCCCAGCTTTTGGTAGTCGGGCCGGAAGTCGTGGCCCCAGGTGCTCACGCAGTGGCACTGGGGGTGGGGCGGCGCGCAGGGGCGGGCTAGGAGTGGGCACGTCACGAAGGCGTGTCCCCACCACCAAGCGCGCGTGCTCGCCGCGTCAGCAGCGGTGCACCGCCGGCACCTCTCAGCACCTCACCTCGTCAATGACAAAGCGCGCCAGGCGCCCGCGGTCCCTCAGGCGCTGCAGCACGTCCAGCAGCACCGAGCTCTTGACCAGCTGCTCAGGAGTCACGTACCTGTGCACACGCACACCCAGCGCCGCGCTCACGCTTGCTCGCGTGCAGGCCGCCCGTGCCGCACGCTGCCGCGCAGGGTGCGCAGCGCCTCCCGCCCCCCCCCTGGGGCACTCACAGCAGCTTGCAGGTGGGGTGCGCCTTGCTCAGCTCCCTCAGCACCGCCACGCGCTCACAGGCCGCCTGGCCACTGCTCAGGTAGGCGGCGGGCACGCCGCAGCCCCCACCCCGCCCCGCGCGGCCCTGGCACAGCGCCTGCACCTGCGCACCGCCCCGTGGATGCCAACGAGGCCGCCGAGTTGAGTGCGCTGAGCGCGTAAAGCCGTCATGCGAGCGGCCACGAGAAGCACACAAGGAGCACGCCGCACCTGGTCCTGCATGAGGCTGATGAGCGGGCACACGACAACGGTGACACCGCGCGCCACCACGGCCGGCAGCTGGTAGCACAGGCTCTTGCCTGCGAGGGAGGGAGGGAGGGAGTGAGGGAGGGAGGGAGGTGGCCAGCCAGCCCAGGCTACAGGGACGAAGCCACGGTGAGCTCAACCTGCTGAGGCCTCAGCACAGCAGGCAAGCGCCCGCACCCTGCCGAGGCGCCACCCCCGCGCGTGCCTCACCTCCGCCCGTGGGCATGAGCACAAAGGCGTGCCGCCCCGTCAGCGCAGCCGTCACCACCTCCCTCTGCGCCTCGCGCCACCCGCTGTTGCCAAACACCCTGCGCCAAGTTCAAACGCAAGACGACGGCGGTTCACCCTCACGAAACGCCCCGGGCTATCCACACCTCCTGATGGGCTGTGGCGCCAACGAGGGAGCACGCACCGCGCGTTGACCATGTCCGCCAGCCCCAGCAGCCGCTGCCGCTCTCGCTCCGTCACCCACCCCCCTGCTGCTCCTGCTGCTGGATCGGCGCCTGGGTGAGGGCCGCCCCCCGCGGCGCCGCGCTGCATCAGCTGCAGCTCCTGCGGCGTGGCCGCCTCGCGCCACGTGGACCTGGGGCCGGCCCCCGCACCTGCGCCTGCTGCGGCGCGCCCACCAGGCGGTGTGGGCGGCGGGGGCTGCAGCGCCAGGCGGCTGCGTGAGGCCAAGGGCGCTTGCTCGTGGGAGGGAGGTGTGGCGATGGGCTGCTGGGGGGCGTCAGGCCCCTGCGGCACGCCGCCCAGCCCCCCCACTGCCGCGTGCTGCAGGCCGTTGTCCTCCAGGTCGTCGTCCAGCGTGATGGAGACGGGCTGGCCCCGCGCCAAGGCATGCGCCGTGGGGAAGCCCGGCGGCTGGCGCACACCATGGGCGGCGGGGGCCGCGCCGCCACCCTGCTCCAGCTGCGGCCCGCCATCCTCCTCCTCTTCCGCCCACAAAGCCAGGCCGCCGTCGAGCTCCTCGTCGTCGTCGTCCGTCCCCTGGGCGCTGCCGCTGTCACTGTCTGCCGTCGTGCTGCCGCCGTGCGATGACTGCGTGCCGCCACTGCTGCTGTCGCTGCCCTCGTCCCCAGTGCTGGCGTCCTCCTCCTCGTCCCCGTCCTCGTCGTGCGTGCGTTGCCTGCTGCGGCCTGCGCACCACCACCAGGCGCGCAGGTGCACAGCGCTGCTTTTGCGGGCCCCTGCACAAGAAGCGCCAGGGCACCATGCCGTCAGTGCGCCGCTGGGCGCACCGCGCGTGCCCCACGCAGCGGCCTCGAAGCCATGCCCGTCGCTCAGCGTCATGCACACGTCCAGGAAGGCGTTCTGGTGCAGCTGCGGCGTGAGCTCCGAGGCCTCTGCCCCTTGCTGCGCCGCCAGGCAGCCCAGCGCCCGCAGCGCCAAGTCGTGGTCGAAGCCCCAGCTCACGCCCGCCTCTATCAGCGGGTGCTTGTACTGCCCCTGATCATCGTCGTCCTCCTCCGCCTCCTCCTCATCCCTCCTGCCCCTGTGGGCGGTGCCCAAGGCTGCGCCCCTGCGGTGGGCGTTGCCGGGCCGCACCATGGCTGTGCGCTCAAGCCAGGCGCCACGCAGCTGCGCAAGAGGAGTAGGAGCGCGCAGATGTGCACGGTGAGCACGGGCTGTGCACCAGCTTGCCAACTGCCATCGGGCCATGCTGCTTTGTCCACACCCCGCACGACGCGCACAGATGCGCCGGGAGATGGCAGCAGCATGAAGCGTCTCGCCAAGCTCCTGACGCAGCAGCAGCACCAGCAGCCGCACGAGCCTGCCTCTTCGCCCCAGACAGCTTCTTCGCGCCCAGCGGCAGGCGAGGACGGCTTTGGCTCAACCGGCGAGCAGGCGCAGGCGCAGATTCCACCGGTAGCTCGCGTCGCCGCTGTCAGCGCGTCAGCTGCGGGCGGACGGGCGCTCCTGGACCCACAGTGCGAGGAGCCCGCAGGAGGCACCACCAGGAGGCTGGCCGGGCACCCAGGCAGCGCAGCGGGAGCGGCTCGCTCCCAGCAGGGGCGAGCGGATGAAGGGTGCGCGCCGCCTGCGTTCACGGGGACGGCTGGGGCTCTGGGGGCCCTGCTCTTGTCGAGGGACGCTCCTCGAGGGAGGTCTCGGGACGCCCTGCGCCAAGGAGGGGGAGACGGTTGCCACGGCGCCACGCAGAGCGCTCGCGGCGCTGCCATTGGTCAGACGAGTGAGGTGGCAGCGGCTCCGTGGCCTTGGCCTGGGCCGGCGTGTCGTCACCTTGCAGCGCACACCACGGGAGCGTGCCGCAGAGGGGAGGCGGCAGCAGCACTGAGCGCCAGCAGTGCGCCAAGGGCGCCAGTGGGGGCCAGCTGAGCATCACTGTTCAGCTGCGCCACTCTCCCGCACCGTGTGCGCGCAGGGACAAGCGCGAGGGGCACTCGCTGCCAGCCGCTGCGGGGCAGCACGACCAGCAGGCCCCACAGCCCGAGGGGCATCAGCAGCCTGTGACAGCTGCAGCTGCCGGCACAGAGGAGCAGCCCTCCAGCGGCGCGGCCAAGGCGCACCCGCCGCCTCCGTCGTCCTTCTTCTGCCCCATCAGCATGGAGCTGATGCAGGACCCCGTCATGGTGGCCACAGGGCACACGTACGACCGGGCGTGCATAGAAAAGTGGCTTCACCAGGGCAACCGCACGTGCCCCGTCACGGGCATGCGCCTCCGGCACCTGGAGCTCACGCCCAACTACGCGCTGCGCACCGCCATCCAAGTGCGTGGAGTGCGGAGGGGGCGGGAGAGGGAGGGAGGGGGCGCGCGCCTCGCGCGCGCGAGCTGCAGGCGGGTGGGGCTGCGATGAGGGTTGCGCGCACCGCGCCCCTCAAAGTGTGCGTGCCTGCCTGTGCCGCAGGAGTGGTGCAACGCCAACGGCGTGCCCCTCAGCAACACTCAGTCGGGCAGCCGGCACAGCCAGCAGCAGCTCTTCAAGCCGGACGAGCAGCCCAGGAACATCCTCCAGGTGGGTGAGGTCGCAGGGGCGAGGGCTGCAGACTGGCCGTGTAGGTGCCACGCATGCTTGACGCCCGTGTCGCTCGCTCCTCGCGCGCGCGCCCCACCACCACGCCGCAGGGCCACGACGAGATTGTGTGGGCGGTCGAGGTGCACGGGCAGCGGCTCTTCAGCGCCAGCGCAGACAAGACCATCCGCGTGTGGGACATCCCGTCGCGGCGCTGCGAAAAGGTGCTGGAGGACCACACCCGCCCGGTGCTGTCGCTGGCCATCAGCGGCAACCGCCTCTACTCGGGCTCGTACGACTACAACATCAAGGTGAGGCGCCGCAGAGGGTTTTTGTTGCACGCCAAGGGGCGCGCCGCCCTGCTGCAGAGCTGCAACGCACACGCCATTGCGCTGCGCGCAGGTGTGGGACATGACGACGCTTCAGCGCATCAAGACCTTGACGGGGCACCAGGACGCGGTGCGCGCGCTGTGCGTGGCGGGCGGGCGGCTCTTCAGCGGCAGCTACGACGGCACGGTGCGCGTGTGGGACGACGCGTCGCTGTCGTGCCTCGACACGCTCAAGGGGCACACGGGCCCGGTGCGCACGCTGGTGCACTGCGGCGCCTACCTCTTCACCGGCAGCTACGACAAGACGGTGCGGGTGTGGGACGTGCAGACGCTCGAGTGCCGCGCCACGCTGACGGGGCACACGGGCGCGGTGCGCGCGCTGGTGGCGTCGCCCACGGCCACGCGCGTCTTCAGCGGCAGCGACGACACGACGGTCCGGGTGTGGGACGCGCAGACGCTGCGGTGCCTGCGCACGCTGGAGGGGCACGAGGACAATGTGCGCGTGCTGGCCGTGGGCGACACGCACCTCTTCAGCGGCTCGTGGGACAAGACCATCCGCGTGTGGGACGTGCACACGCTAGAGTGCGTGCGCGTGCTGGAGGGGCACACCGAGGCCGTGCTGGCGCTGGCCGTCGTCATGGCGCCACCCAACCAGCCCGCACCGCCCAACCAGCAGCAAGGCATCCAGGCGGCGCTGCCCGGCGGCAACGCGCAGCAGCAGCAGCAGCAGCAGCAGCAGCAGCAACAAGGGGCGACGGCGGCTGCCCCCGGGGCCCCTCCCGCTACGGCGGGGTCGCGGGCGCAGCTGCTGGTGAGCGGCAGCTACGACACGAGCGTGCGCTTCTGGGACCTGAGCACCTTCCGCTGCGTGCGCAAGTGCGACGGGCACGAGGACGCCGTGCGGGTGCTGGCGGCGGGGCAGGACGGGCGCGTCTTCAGCGGCAGCTACGACGGCAGCATCGGCGTCTGGTGACGGACTGCCTGCGTGCGTGGGGCCGTGGGGAGCGCGTGACGGGCTGTGATGGAGCAGCGCTGCGCCTGGCCGTGCTTTCCCGAGAGCCGCCGGCGGTGGACCGTGGCTGCTGCCAGCCAGCCAACCACCCGCCACGCGGACCGGTCTGCATTGTTCCCCTGTGTTTTAAGCCAAGCCTCGCGCGTTGTAGAACTACGTACGCTCTCCGTTTAGCAGACGTGCACAACAGCGAGGGGGGCACGCCCTGTGTGGGTGGGTTGCTGGGGGCGGGGTGACGTGACGGTTGAGGCAGGACGTGCTTGTCGTGGCGGTGGCACCCGGCCCTTGCGGCCATGAGCGTGACGTTGCCGCTGGTGCACCACAGCGTGTGCTTTCCCTGTGTGTCGTGCCTCCAGGACCCTCGACCAGTGTGGGGACGCAGACAATAACCTCCCTGTGCTCACCTCGTTGACCCCATCGAGAGCGCAGCTTTCTCTCTGACCTCAAGGCCGCATTGTGTTTCATCGCAACGCACGCGCCAACAAGGCCAAACGACTGTCCCCTTGCTGCATCACAAGCTTCTTCCCCTTTCATCTGCAAGTACTGCGAGCGTCCATGCAAGCTCCCCAGGGCCCCCGCGACCAGGGCGGCACACGACCACCGCTCGCAGCACAAGAGGAGTCCGCTAATGGCCACAGCGCAGGGGTTAGGCGGAGCGGGGCCCTCCTCCGCCTCCGGGCTGCTGCGGCCCGTGTCTGGGCTGCTGGTGTTTGCGCTGTGCGTGGCGGCGTTCCTCCTGGGCCGCATCTCGCAGCAAGGCAGCCAGCTCCCGGAGGCCACGCCAGCGCTGCATGCCTCTGCGGCGCACCAGCAGCAAGTCGTGAGTGCAGAAGCACTGTGGCCTGGCGTCCTTCCAGACGCTGTGCAGCTTCGCCACCACCCCTGGTGCTAGCCTCAGGAGAGCCTGGCGTCGTCGGCGAGGAGTTCGTCGCCATCGCTGCAACGCTGCCGCTCTTGCCGCTGCTGCTCCTGCGCGCAGAGGCAGCTGCACAGCCAGCACTCGCAGCATCGGCAGGCACGCGAGGTGGACGCGCTCAACCCGGCTGAGCTCGAGTCCCACATGCTCGAGTCGTCGGGCCTCTTGAAAGTCAGGCCTCCGCTCACTGCAGCGGCCTCTGGCGAGGACTTTGTGCGCGCCATCCCCTTCCAGAGTGAGCGCCGGATTCGGCAGCGTGCACGCGCGCATTGGCAGTGCCATGTGGAGCTTGGGTCACCCTTTCAGAGCTGCTGGTGGCGCGTGTGCAGTCCTGAGCTGGTTCCCGCGCATCGTGGTGTACCCGGCGTTCGTCGACGAGGCGCGCTGCAACCACATCATCAAGATTGCCAACGCCAGCATGTACCCCTCTGGCCTGGCCTTCAGGTCCGTGCGCTGTGGTGCGCTGCTGCAGGCGGGGGGGCGGCGGGCGCCGCGTCCGGTGGCGCCGGTGGACACCTCGCGGCGTGCGCACCCGTGCACGCGCAGGCCGGGGGAGAAAGTGGACGAGAACCAGCAGACGCGCACCAGCAAGGGCACCTTTATGTCAGCCCATCAGGACCCTGACGGCGTGCTGGCGTGGGTGGAGCAGCGCATCGCCGCCGTCACGCGCATCCCTGTGGACCACGGCGAGGCCTTCAACATCCTGCAGTACCAGCACCTGGCCAAATACTCATCTCACATGGACAGCTTCGACCCCAAGGTGAGCCTAGCAGGGTGAGGTGTGTTGCGGCGGGCGCGGCAGAGGTAGACACCGACGACGTGCGCGCCGACGTGATGCCTCCGCCTGTGCAGGAGTTTGGGCCGCAGCCCAGCCAGCGCGTGGCCACGGTGCGTCGCTGCTCAATGCGGTTTGGTTCTGTTGGGGCCGCCTGGCTGCCCGGGTGCCGGGCCGCGAGCAGATGACGGCGTGGCCGCGTCGTGCTGCAGGTGCTGATTTACCTGTCTGAAGTCATCGAGGGCGGCGAGACCATCTTCAAGAAGGAAGGCGTCAACGGTGTGTGCGGTGTGGCTGCCGGTTTGGCGTCCCCGCTCGTGGCCCCGAGCGCCCTCTGAGCGGTGCGCAAACACACGCGCCTGCAGGCCCGAACCGAGTGATTGAGGACTGGGACGACTGCAACGACGGCTCCTACAAGTGAGCGCCTGCGCTGCCGGCACACGGCGACGTGGCCAGCCGCAGGGCCTCTGTCACCGCCACGCACTGCGCCTCCTTGCGCGTCCTTGCAGGTACAAGCCACGCAAGGGCGACGCCGTGCTCTTCTGGACGGTCGACCCCGACCAGTCCATCAACCCCCGCGCGCTGCACGGCGGGTGTCCGGTCGTCAAGGGCGAGAAATGGGTAAGCGGCGGTGGGCTCTGAGGGTGCGTCGCTCCTCCTCCACGCGTTGCCCCCTCCTCCCCTCTCTCACTCTTGACTGCTCAATGCGTGGTGTGCTGCAGGCCATGACCAAGTGGCTGCGGTCGCGCGGGTCCGGATTCGGGTGAGGCCGCCCACCACATCGAGAGCTTTATCTCGCCCATGCGCGTGCGCGTCCTGCAACGCCGACGGGAGGAGCAAACGTTGCGCACATCGTTGAGCCCCAGCATCAGCTCTCCGCACCAGCAAGCATCCGCTCTTCATCGCTCTCGAGTTTTGGACCAGAACTCCGACACCCCCGCGCTCCGCACAGAGGACGACCTCCAGAGCCTCACGCGCACGCAGCACAGCCGGCCATGGGCTCTCTCGTGCCAGGTGAACGCCGCGCAGGGGTGGCCCTGGGGCGCGCAGCGGGGCGATCGCGCCGAGGGTGGGGTCGAGCTGGCAGAGCAACCCCAGGCCTCCTCGCCCGCTGGTTGACGGTGCACGCGCGCAGGCTGGGACGGCCGACTGCCCGGCGTGCCTCCCAAAGGTGCCGGCAACGTTGAGCAACTTGGCCGCACGCTTTCCGCGCCGCGCGCACGAGCACTTTCCACGCAAGCTTGTGCACCGTGCGCCTTGTGCAGAGCTGCAAGACAACGAGGCCCTTGACGAGCCGCCAAAGGGCGTCTTCGCCAAGCTCGAGTACAGCAAGAGCCTCAAGTGCGTGGCACGCTGACACGCTGGCGCTCAGCACGCCGCCACTGTGGCGGCGTGCTCGCGTGCTCTCCAGACGTCCCACTGCGCCCTCCACCAAGGTGCACGCGTGACCTCCATCGCACTGCGCAGGCGCAGCAGCATGGACCCTCAGCACGTGGCGGTGGGCTCCCCGCCAGGCCAGCCCATGCTGCTGCCCATCCCCTCGCTGCAGCGCGCCTCGTCGCTGCGCCAGGGCGGGCCCGTGCCCATGCCCGTGGCCTCGTACGGCGCGGCCCCCGCCTCGGCGGCCCAGCGCCACCCCCTGTCCTCGTCCCTGGGCACCTCGTCCATGATGCGCGCCGGCCCCGGCGTAAGCGTCACCTCGCCAAAGGCGCCCTTCAAGCCCACCGACTGGGAGAGTGAGTTCAAGTCGCTCGGCTCCATGAAGGTGAGGAGGTGCAGCACTCTTATCCTGGGGTTGAAGAAGAGGCCGTGAGGTTGCCCTCTAGTGACCGCGCACAGCAATTCTTGCCCTCCTCCTCGGCTGCCGTTGCTGCTGCTGCAGCGCACCAGCGTGGGCCCCCTGGCGCGCACGTCGGGCGAGCCCCAGACCGACTCGGGCCGCAGCAGCGCCGAGCACGCCGTCAGCACGTCGTGGTGGTCGCACATGGACACCGGTGCGCTCAACCGCGGAACTGCGGCCGACGCCGAGGCGGCCGAGGCCGGCGCCACGCACCTCAAGGACCTGCGCGGCAGCTTCAAGCTCGACCTGCCCACCGGCATGAACCTGCACTGAGCCACCACCCCATGCCGTGCCTGCTGCGCGCGCTGTCAACACGCCAACGCCCTCCTCGACGACACTTGCTGCTGTCAAGCGCACAGGCCGCCTTTCGTGTGCCGTTTGGACCATTCTTAGCTTTTCACCTCCCGAGTTGCGTGTGTGCACTTTGCTCCATCCTGCCAGTCCGCGTCCACCGGTGGTGCTGTGATCATCATGGGCAGAAGCCCCGGCCGGCGGCACCGCGTGGCACTCATTGCGAATGGCAACCATGCCCAGGCGTGCCGCTGCAGGCCTCCTGTACGTTGTGTTGCTTTCATGTAGAAGCCCTCTCCCTCGCGGCTCTCACGTGCTGTCTTCACCTGTTGGACCCAGGTGCCGCGCCGCGATGCAGAAGAAGACCTGAAGAGCCCTTAGCGCCCGTGTGGCCCGTGTGGCCCTTGCTGCTCTGTTCCCCCATCCCCTCCTGTACAAGTAGTAGTTGTTGGGCCCTGTTCCTCCTAGCGGCCTGGCCAAGTGCAACACGCTCTTCCTCCGTCCATCCGTCCGAACTTGCACGTCCTGGGCCACAGCAAGCACATGACCGCGTCCTCAACCACCAGCTGCGCCCCAGGGGTTCGACGCGGCGGAAGTGGCTGGCCCGTTCCCGCCGCCGGCCGTGGCGTGCCGCACCAGGAGCCTGGCCAGCTCGTGCGCGCCGTGCAGGTCGTTGAGGCGCATGAGGCGCCGCGCCAGGGCCAGCAGCACCAGGCCCCCCACCAGCAGAGCCAGGCGCGGGCTGTGCGAGTGCAGGGCCCTGAACGTGTGCCCCAGCACCTTGAGCACCACCCTCAGCACGGCCCAAAGCACGCAGCAGACGCCAAGCAGGGTGAAGAGGACGCCCCCGTCCAGCTTGGACACCGCCACCAGCCCCAGGCCCAGCCCAGCCTCAAAGGCGCGGTCCGCCGCCCAGCGCTCTGGCTCAGTGGCCAGGGCCGGCCGCAGCTCATGGTATGCAGCCAGGGCGACGCTGCCCAGGTGGAGCACCAGCGGCACGCTCCCAAACAGCGTCGGTGAGAGCTCCACAAAGGGACGCAGGGCGCGCACGCACACAGGCCCAAGCGTCGCGTGCGGGGGAGCCTGCAGGCGCCAAGCCCGCCAGGACCGCGTGCACAGGCCACGGGCCAGCCGCAGGCCCACCAGCACTGCGCCCGAGGACAGCACGCCGGCCAGCAGCCCGCTGCTCTCCTCCAGCTCGGCCGAGGTGCGAGTCCGACCGCTGGGGGCAGCAGTGGCCGCGCCCCTGGCCCCTGGCGGTGGCGGCTGCGGCTGCGCGCGCAGCACGGCGAGCCAGGGCGCCTCCCAGCCGCGCCGGTACGCCAGGCGCCACGTGCCCACCAGCAGGAGCATGTACCAGGCGCCGACGGCCAGCACGCCCAGCATGGGTGAGGTCAGCAAAATGGCCACGGGCGGCACCACCAGGGCGGGGAGCGCCGCCACCACGCACGCCTTAAGGTTGTCCGGCAGGGACGCCGAGTCCTGCGCGCACAGGTGCAGCGTGTCAGAGTAGTAGAGGCTGTGAGGTTGCGCTCGGGTGGTGAGGGAGAAAGAGCGTCATGCAGTCATGCAGGGTCCAGCGATGGCACCGATCCTTGGAAGCGTTGCGTCGAAGGGCGTCCCTTGGAGTGCAGCACGCCACAAGCCTGCGACCTGTGGCCCCGGCCCGCACCCTCGCTGACCTCGCCCGCACTCACGCCTGCGTGGTGCTGCAGCGCCGTCACGTACACGGCCGTGGCCAGCAGCAGGGCAAGGAGCGCCGTGAAGGCCGCCGTGGTGGCGTTGACGGCGGCCGCCACCACCACCTCTGCCTCCTCCGCTGCGGTCGACGCTGCGGGGGGGACGGCGATGGTGGCGGTGAGGAGCTTGAAACACAGGAAGAACCCCAGGGCGTAGGTAAAGGGGTAGAGCGCGCACGCCGTGAAGAACGCGACGTGGATGGCGACGGCGGCCAGCGGGGACAGCAGCGCCCTCATGGCCAGCAGGAGGCCCGTGGCCAGCAAGTCAAACAGGTACCCCAGCACCTGCACTTGTTGAGCGCAAGGCCAAGCTTCGGGGGAGCACCTCATCACACGCTCGCTCGCTTCGCTCGCGCCGTGGTGCACGGCTGAAGGCTGCTCACCTTGAGGATGCCGGGCAGCAGCGCGCACAGCACGGCGCCCGCGCCCGCGAAAAAGA
>VFQP010004074.1_pt1 | contig 14062 bp, 20 predicted proteins | sample 3512351 | NCBI WGS metagenome assembly VFQP01 (sample SAMN10412372, study PRJNA504923) | tailings metagenome | isolation source: Relicate 1 Philex TSF1 revegetated site | place: Philippines: Tuba, Benguet | collected 2017-08-29 | reverse complement strand
CACACGAGCAGCAGCAGCAGGAGGCACCGTCAGCCCCTCCTGACGTGCGGGCGCGTGCTGCCCCTTGTGGCGTGTCCCACCAACACCTGGCGCCTCACCTGGAGGAGGCCACCACGCCGTCCCCGTTGATGAGGTACTTCCACTTGGGGTGCTCGTACATGGGCACGCGCTCAGCCTGTGTGCACGACGAGGCGACAGCACCGCCGCTTGAGCTCCCACTCACCCGGGCCACACCTGCCACATCCCCCGGCCCTCCCCCCCTTCCTTGGCTCACAATGGGCAGCGCCAGCTCGTGGTGCTGGTTGGTGACGATGCCAATGTCCAGCCACTTCTTGCCCCGCGCGCTGAGTGAGATGTTGTACAGCATGACGCGCGTGCAGTTGATGGGCATGGAGCCCTGCGCTCGGGCGGACGGGAAGGACGAGGCAGGCGACCTGACTCAGGCCAAGCGCATCATCATTGGCTGAGCACTGTCTGGCCTTAGGGCCCAGTGCTGTGTAGGCGCAGCGGAGGTGTCCCCTCGCGTGCCCGCGCACTCACGTAGACGGAGGCCCTCATAAAGGCCTTTGGGATCTTGCGGTCCCACGGGTACTGCCTCAGGTCCTGCGCGCGCCCCACCAGCCAGGCACGCCGCGCCGGCTCGCTGTGCACCTCCTCCCAAGCTACCCACCCCCGAGGGTGTTGGCACTCAAGCCCACCGACCCGCCTCCTGGGGCAGGCGCGCGGAGCCCCCTCTCACCTCGTACTTGTAGCACGGGTGCGGGATGAGGATGTCTGCGTGCCCGCGCGCGTCCTTGTAAACGCTCATGATGGGCGCGTGGCAGGGCTTTGACCGCCCCGCAGAGTTCTTGCACCTGCGGCGCCGGGGTGCCAGGAGGAGGGATGAGCTCTCTCACGGTGCTGCCGGGGAACCGATGCACGCGTGGCCAAGGCGCCGGCAACTCACACTGGCTGGTCCCAGATGTTGAGGAGGAAGATGGTGTCTGGGAAGGGCGCCTTGTGCTGGATGGCGAACTGCGCGTTCTGCACCTGGCACTTGACCTGCGCCGGCGCCACCCCCAGCGCCACCACCACCACCAGCAGCAGAGCTGTGGTTCCTGCCACATCATGCTGCCCACTGGCGGCATACACAGCGGGCTGCTTGGCCGCCTACCCACCCGGTTGGCGGCCAAGGTGGTCGCGTGCCCCGGGATGGGCGCCACCCGCATGACGCCGTCCTTGACCACGGCCAGGAACCTGTAGTCGGGCCTCCACCCCTTGCTCAGCGCGATGGCTGCTTCCCGGATGTTGGCCAGCGTGTACTTGGGGCCGCGCCGGTGGAACGCAAAGTCCAGCTCCAGGTTCTGGCTGCAGGCCAACACGCACGCGCAGCAGCTGCATTAGCAGCTGTGCTCTGGCATTGTGGCACAGGCATGCCTGCGTGTTCCCCTTGACTGCAGGCTGTTGCTGTTGAAGCGCCCGGCCAGGGAGCAGGCAGGAACCAGGCATCGGTGGAGCCACTTTGGCGCGCGCGGCCTTGCGCTGCTGCTGCTCTGCTGCCGTTGTTCAATTTGGACAACGCGTGCTCGCGCGCAGGCGCGTGGAAGGGGACTCGCCGCTCGCCGCTCGTGCTCGCCCCCCCTCCTTCCGCTCTTGCCTGTAGAACTCGGCGAGCTGCTCATCCGTGGTGAACTTGGGGTACTTCTTGGCCACGATCGACGTGGCCCCTGACGCTGGCGCTGCGGCCAGCGCTGGCAGCAGGGGCGCAGGCTGCAGCAGGAGCGCCAGCCATCCGGCCACCAGCACGAGCGCTGCCTGCCGGCGCTGAGTCCCGCGGCGAGGCGCTCGCCCACACGCTCTGCAGCACATCCTCTGTGTGGCGCACTCGAGCTCTGCTGCCGCAATGCGCAATGCGCACCCAACGCACCAACCGCTGTCGGGCGGCCGATCCATCCGCGAACGCTGCTTGGACGCATGCTAGCAAAACGCATGAACATCATCACCAAGCCAGCCCTGGGGGGTCACGTTCATCGCGCACGTCCAGCAGGGGCTGCCCCACCGCCGGCGGCCGTCCCAGAGGACCTGGGCTGCAGGGCGGCCTCATTGGAGGCAGACGCCCTCGTGGTGGCCCGAGCTTTGCCCCGGCTGCGGCTCCTGCTGCGCCCGCCAGCGCCGCGGCTGGAGCTGCGGCCCCGGCGCTTGCTGGTGGTGGTGGGCGTGGCGCCAGACGGGGGAGACACCTTGCCGCCTGCTTGGCTTGGGTTCCTCCTGGGACGCTGCGCGGGGGGCTCTGCGGGCTCGGGTGAGGGTGACGCCCCAGGCAGCCAGCCGCGCAGCGCCTGCAGCAGGTCCTGCAGGCCCGCCTCCCCAGGGATGATGCCCAGCGGCCCACCGACAGCGGCAGCGGCCGCCTTGCCACGCTGCCTCCTCCTCCCGCGGCTGCTGGGCGCCACCTCGCCACCGTACGGAGGGCCTAGGAGGTACACGTAGAGGAGATAGTACCCGACGCCCATGCCCACGTGCCACAGCGAGTGCCAGAGCCAGTACCGGTCCGAGTCGAGGGCCGCCAGCACAAAGCTCCAGAGCGCCAGCCCGATGGACGCCACGGCGCCCGCCACGCGCGGCGCGGGCGGCAGCAGGTGGTGCCGGGCGGCGTGCGCCAGCTCCCGGCCGCTCTGCCACAGCTGCAGGACGATCGTCAGGCCGCAGATACCGGCAGTCACGCGCGACGCCAGCGAGATGCCCATCCTGCACAAAGAGTCAGGGGGACGGGCGGATTGGATGAGTGCGGCAGAGGGCTCATGATGGGCTCCAGCAGCGGTCAACGAGCCCTGTCCCCCCACTCACCCAGGCAGCAGCGCCAGCAGCACGACCAGTGTCGCGGGCAGGGCCAGGTTGGGCACGACTGCGGGGCGCAGCACGGCACCGCGGTGAGGGTGAGCGACGTTCTGTCCTGTTGGTGGTGGCGCGTGGCAACGCCCAGCAGACTCACGTGCAATCAGGGGGTGGTCCACGTTGAGGGCGTGGCCCAGCGTCCGGGCCATGAGCACGTTGGCGCCCAGGATGTCCACGGTGCGCCACGCTGCGTAATGGGCAGGGGAGGGCAGGCCTTGAGGTGCAAACGGCCTCGCCGCACGAGAGCCGCAGCACACGCCCACATGCACCCACGCACGGACCTGCGCCGTGCACGCCCAGGAACTGGACGCTGGCCAGGCCGTCGTGCGCCGAGAGCGCCAGCCAGTGATAAATGACGGCCACCAAAAAGCCAAACGAGTAAGCGGCCTGCGGCCAAGTGCAGGACGATGGGCGTGTCATTGCTCACGACGACGTGAGCAGCTGCCCGCAACCCGCACGCACCCCCAGCCAGAGCGCGCACCCCAGGCCCTGACCGATCTGTCGATGCGTCCACCCACGCACCACGTCTGCAAAGCGCCCCTTGAGCCAGAAGAGCCAGATGGTCGGCACACACGCGAACATAGTGACCAGGGGCACCAGGTCTAGGTGCAGCTCGCCCGTGGGCGGCTTGTTGAGGTAAGCTGCAGTGGAGGGGCGCACGAGAAGCACCAATACGCGTGTGGAAGTGGCTTGCTGCTGAGCGCTTGCTGCTGCTGGGGAGATGCGGGATCATTTGCGAGTAGACATCGATCATTTGCGCCTGGGCACCTGGGACGTGGAAGCTGGGCAGGCCGTGGATGAACTGCTGCACGGAGGACGACGCCATCGCGAGCGCCTGCGAGTGTGCGAAGAGCTGTGGAGGTCCTGCCGATGCTGGAAAAGCTGCTGCTGTTCTGACGCCCTGTACACGCCCTGCGCTAAAGCCTGCGACACCTGAATCTAGAAGCTATCACTGCTGCGTGTTGCGCGCGTTCATCGCTTGAGCATGGCGCCCTCATGGCGGCTTGCACGCGCGTCGTGCGTGCACACGCGAGCGAAGGGCGGGGCCCAAGCGCACAACGACAACACCACACGCTCCCTGCTGCTCAGTGAGGCTCTGCGCGTGTGGGACTGGTCGCCACCCTTCGCCAAAGATGAGGGTGAAGAGCAACAGCAACAGCAGCAGGACGAAGAGCAGCGGCTCATCACCAGCAGCAGCTCGTCACTCTGCAGTTGCTCCTGGCCATCGTGGCTGGCACAATGTCAGCCGCTCGCGGCCCTCGAGGCTTGTGGTGGCGGCGGCTGCCGCAGCGCCGCAGGTGGCCCAGCAAGAGGAGGGCGCCCCAGCAGCGCAGCAGCAGCAGCAAGAGGGGAGCAAGCAGCACCACCAGCTGGTGCCCACGCAGCTGACGTGGCCCTCGCGGTCGCACGGCGCCGGCACGCTGCGCGCCGAGCACGTGGGCGGCGAGGGCCAGCAGCAGCAGGCCGTCACGCTGTGCGGCTGGGTGGACCGCAACAGGGACATGGGAGGCGTGCAGTTCTTCGACGTGCGCGACCACACGGGCATCCTGCAGGTGCGTGGGCGGGCGGATCCGCCGCTGGGGTGGGAGCGCGCTGGCCTGCAGCGGCCGTGCCTGCACATCAGCGACTGCGGTGGCGGTGGCGGCGCAGGTGGTGTGCGACCCGGGCGTGACGCCAGAGGTGGCGGCCGTGGTGTCGCGGCTGCGGCCCGAGTACGTGGTGACGGTGCGCGGCACGCTGAGGCTGCGCAAGGACCCCAACCCCCGCCTGCCCACGGGGCAGGTCGAGCTGCTGGCTCAAGAGGTGCGCGCCTCGGTGGACGGCTCTCACCCGCCTTCTGGCCTGCGAGGGTGCCAGGGTGCAGCGCAGGGCCTCAGCATCGTGGAGTGTGTGCTGCCTGGCGTGCCACCCCCTTCCTCAGGTGACGGTGTTGAACGCCGTGAGCCGGCCGCTTCCCTTCCCCATCAGTGAGTCCGAGGTGCTCAAGGAGCCCATCAAGGAGGACACACGGCTGAGGAACCGAGTGCTGGACCTCAGGTGAGCACAGGGAGGGAACGAGGGGAGAGCACGCAGCTGAGGGCGCGCCGCGCACACCACTTGAGCACGCAGCTGAGGGCGCGCCGCGCACACCACTTGAGAGCGGGGACCCTGCTTCGCCCCTGCAACACTTGTGCGCAGGCGGCCGGGCATGGCGTCCAACCTGCGGCTGCGCCACCGCATGATCAAGCTCATCCGGCGCGTGCTGGAGGACGACCATGGCTTCGTCGAGGTGTGACGGACGGCGTGCGTGCTGTTGTAAACAGCACAAGGGGGCGCTGGGCGTTTGGGCAAGGGAGGAGCGGCGCACACGCCCTGGGCCTGCTGTTGGGCCCGCCGTGTCGCGCAGGTTGAGACGCCGGTGCTGACGCGCTCCACGCCCGAGGGCGCGCGCGACTACCTGGTGCCCAGCAGGTGTGCGGGGAGGGGGGCAGAGGGGGAGGGAGCCTGGTCGGCGCCTGTCGGCTGGCGCACTTTGGGGCGCGTCCACTGTGGGAGGGCTCGGTGGAAGTGTGCCATCAACCGCACTCGTTGCTCCGCTTGGTGTCACGGTACGCAGGCTGCAGGCAGGCGAGTGGTACGCGCTGCCTCAGAGCCCGCAGCTGTTCAAGCAGATGCTCATGGTGGCCGGCATCGACCGCTACTACCAGGTGCGCATGCGATTGCTTGAGAACGGGCGGGATGGCAAGGGGGAAGAGGAAACCTGGAGGCCTCGCCGCACGGGCCCGGCCCACCCACGCACTGCCCTGCTCTTGTGCGCGCCCTCGTGTGTTGGGTTGGTTGGGTTGGCAGGTGGCGCGGTGTTTCCGCGACGAGGACCTGCGCGCCGACCGGCAGCCCGAGTTCACGCAGCTGGACCTCGAGGTGGCATGGATGGACGCGCCCGCGCTGCAAGCCCTGGTCGAGGGCCTGGTTGCCGCCATCTTCAAGGAGGTGCGCCCGCCCTCCTCCGCTTCTCCCCTGCAGCGTCCTGCCAGCCTCTCTGGACTGGGCGCTGGGTGCTGACCCTTCCCCTTGCCCTGAGCTCCCCCTTGGGTCCTCTGCCCCTGGCAGGTGCGGGGCGTGGAGGTGGCGCTGCCGCTGCGGCGCATGACGTGGCACGAGGCCATGGAGCGGTACGGCAGCGACAAGCCGGACCTGCGCTACGGCCTGGAGCACGTGGACGTCTCGCCGCACGTCAAGGGATGCGCCTTCAAGTGAGCTCACTCACCTTGGGGCAGCGCTCCGGAGAGCACACAGCAGGTGGCGCGCCTCCAGGGCAGCAGAGCGAGGGTGGGGAGGCTTTGCTCAGGAGCCCTGGCGCCTGTTTCCTTGGTGTGTGTGCGCCTCGCTGCAGGGTGTTTGCTGGCGCGGTGGAGGCGGGCGGGTGCGTCAAGGCCATCCGCGTGCCCGACGGCAAGCGCGTCAGCAACTCGCGCATCAAGCCAAAGGTGCGCTGGAGGAGAGGGGGCGCGCTGCCACGCGTGCACAGGCCTCGCTGTTGCCGCGACGCTGGCAGCCGCACAGCGCTGGTGTGGTGAGGGTGCGGGTGTGCGTGCCCGCAGGGTGACATTGCCAATGAGGCAGTGGCGGGCGGCGCGGCGGGCCTGGCCTTCATCCGCGTGCTGGAGGGCGGTGAGGTGGACTGCGCCAAGCCCATCAAGGAGGGGCTCACGCAGGAGCAGGTGCGGAGGTGTGAGGGCCATGGCGCCAGCGGTGCAGTCGGCCTGGGCAGTCGCGCGCCGGCGTCCCGCACACATCTGATACGCCCGGTAGTTGGGCTCCGGCCCCGCCGAGGTGTCCAAACAGATGCAGAATCCCACACACCCACACACACACACACACACACAGCACCGGGCCTGCCGTGTGTGGCGCGCTGCTCATGCAGATGGCGGGGCTGGTGGGCGCGTGCGGCGCGGCGCCCGGCGACCTGCTGCTGCTGGCGGCGGGCGCGCGCCCCGTGGTGGCCAGGGCGCTGGACCGCGTGCGCCAGTACCTGGCCTCCCCCCAGGTGCTGGGGCTGGTGCCGGGCCCCGGCGGCGCGCCCGCCTCCAACAAGTGAGCGGCGATGATGCTCCGTCGCACGCAGTGCCGCGTCAGCGGGCGTGCCAGGGGCCACGGAATGCACGTCAACACGCACCTGCTCGTGCACACTGCGCGCAGGAGCCCGGAAGAGCAGCACTCGCTGCTGTGGGTGACGGACTTCCCCATGTTTGAGTTTGACGAGCAGGAGCAGAGGTGAGCGGCCGGCAAGCGGGGGGCGTGCGCAGCAAGCACTGCGAGGGCCCTGCGAGGGTGCCTCCCTCGCCTGACTCCCCCAGGCCACATGGTGCGGTGGTGCAGGTACGTGGCCATGCACCACCCCTTCACCGCGCCCCTGCCCGAGGACCTGCAGCAGCCAGACAGCACGGCGGGCACCTGGCGCGCGCTGGTGAGTCACCTTGGGGGGGGAAAGGGACGCTCGCTCGCACGCATTTGCATGCGCTGGCGTCAGGGGGCTGGCGCCGTGCATCTGGCCCTCCCGTGACCACGCCTCGTGCAGGCGTACGACCTGGTGTACAACGGCGTGGAGATTGGCGGGGGCAGCCTGCGCATCTACAGGTGCGCCGCGCGGCCAGCTGGGTTGAGGAGAGCCCCGCGCACCTTCGGCCCTCTGCACCCTGACGTCGTGAGGCCCTGTGGGACAACGACCACCACCACGCAGGCGCGACATCCAGGCGCGCGTGTTCAAGCTGATTGGCCTGACGCCCGAGGAGGCGCAGGCCAAGTTTGGCTACCTGCTCGACTGCTTCGAGGTGCGGCGCCCCGCAGCGGGGCCCCTGGATGCCAGCCATCAAGTGCTGCTGGCGGCTTGCCGCTGACGCGTGTGTGTGCCGCTGGTTGGTGCTCCTGCTGCGGCGCAGTACGGTGCGCCGCCTCACGGCGGGCTGGCCCTGGGCCTGGACCGGCTGGCCATGCTGCTGGCGGGCGCGCCCTCGATCCGCGACGTGATTGCCTTCCCCAAGACCACGGCGGCGCAGTGCCTGCTCACAGGTGGGGCGAGCAAGTGGGGCCTGGAGGGGTGCGGAGGCGCCACCCCGCCGCGGCAACCGCACGTGCGTCTTGCGCGCGCACGCATGTTGCGTGCAGACGCACCGTCGCCCGTGGCGGACAAGCAGCTCGAGGAGCTGCACGTGCAGGCGCGCGCGCCCAAGGCGCACGCGTGATCATCCTGTGGCCTGCTCACAATCGCGGATGCAACGCGGCCGCGGGACGCACAGCGCCACAGCACTGACCCAGCCTTGCAGACGCAGCAAGAAAAGAAGCTGTGCTGGTGCTGGTGCTCGTGAAGCGAAAAGCGCTCCCCCGCTGCTCATGGTGCTGTTTGCGGGCCGCCGCGACCCGGAGCCCACCTGCTGTTTTTGCGCCTGGATTCTGCGCGTAACTCGGAGAGCAGCACGAGCAACAAAGAGCGCAGACAATACGCTCGCCGCTGCACACACACGATGCTCAAGCGGTGAGTCGTGGTCCCTGTGGGTCCGTGCGCGTTGGGATGCACTCGTGCGGCGCGCCACAGGCCTGCTGAAGGTCGCGAGAAGAACGTCGCGCCGGCAGCAGGAGAATCTCCACAGCTCAGCGCTGGCCAAGCTCGTTTCCTCCTCGCGTTGGTCGCGGCGCACGGCGCTGACCACGGCAATCTTGACTCGCCTGCTTTCGAGCGCAGGCTGGCGTCTTTCACCACGATCGGCCACAAAGTGCAGCCGCAGGGGAAGCATGCGCAAGACACTAGCCCTTGCAGCGGCGACGTCGCCGTGCTGGAGGTCGGGGCGGCCACGTCCAGCGCGCTGTCGCCCGTCGGCGCAGGTGGGGTGTCGCACATGCACCCCACCTGCGTGGCCTGGTCACAGCAGCAATCGCAGTGACGGGCACACGTTCATGCTGTGGATGGTGCAGGCGCCAGCGGCACCCTGCCCTCGCCGAGCGGCCACACCGACGGCGGCGCTGGCGCGGTGCTGAGCCGCGCCAACTCCTTCACCAGCAGCAAGGGTGAGCTTGGCCCTCGAGGGGTGCTTGTGTGTCTCCCACGCCCTCGCTCGGTTCGTTCCCGCTCCACACAAACCCTGGTCTCCTCTCCTTTGGCGCAGGCAAGCTGCTCAGTGGACTGGCGTCCCTGGGGCGCAAGTCGCACCGCGCCTCGGCCGACGGCCAGCAGAGCCATCCAACACGCCACGCCACGGGGGGCCCGGCGTCTGGGCCCCTCGCCAACCCCACCGCCCTCATCAGCGGCCCGTCTCTGCTGGACAGCGTTCAGCACCACCACCAGCCCAGCCTCCGCCTTGCGAACCAGGGCGCGCCTGAGGCGCCCCACGCTGAGGGATCGCTCGTGGCGGCTGGGGACGGGGCGTCCAGTGAGGAGGACTCTAGCAGCGACCAGGAGCAAGGACCGAGGAGGAGGAACCGCCTGGCCGGCCACCGGCCCCACGACCGCTACGCCCACCAGCTCCCTCATGAGCGCGCCAGCGGCAGGGCCACGCGCTACCTGAGTGAGGATGGCGCCGTGTGCGGTGGCCATGGTGCGCAGCGCGGCGCTGGTGAGGAGGCGGAGGAGGCCTGGCCGCGCCGCGCGCTGACGCCGCAGCAGGATCTGGCCCTGCAGCAGTACGAGGCAGAGGTGCACGCCTCCCTGGCCGCGGCGGCGGCGCACCAGCACGCGCAGCGCAGCGAGGAGCAGGCGGAGGAGGAGGCGCTGGCGGCGCAGCAGTACAGGGAGGTGATGGAGCGCTCCTCCGCGCCGGCGGTGACGCGCCGCGTGGTGGTGCGGCCCTCGAGCGCCTCCCGACAGCCCAGCCTGGGCGCAGACTGCTCAGCGGTGGCAGCGGATGGCGCCAGCGGCGCGGCTGGTGATGAGGGCGGCGCTTGCCACGCGGCGACGGCCTTGCCGCGCCCAACCGTCCACCACGACGCGTACGTGGCGCCCGCTTCCCAGCAGCATGGCGTCGCCGTCCATTTGCCGCGCCCTCCTCCTGGCTCGCAGCACCTCGAGGTGCTCAGCGCCTGCAGCGTGGACCTGGACGGGCCCTGCCAGCAGCAGGGCGTCGCCGTCGCCCGCAGCGGGAGCCATCCCCTCCCGCTGCTGCAGCCCCGCCCGCCCTCGCGCACCGGCAGCATCAGCGACCTCATCCGGCCCCCCTCGGCCAGCGGCCTGCCGTCACCCGCCGCCCCCCTCGTGTCCAAGCACCGGGTGGCGCGCCTGTCCGCCCACGACGGCCTCATGCTGGGCGCCGCGCCCCCGGCCGGCGCCATGCCGCCCCTCCCGCCCTCGGGCGCAGGCAGCCGCGCCATCACGAGCGCCTCGCCCCTCACCACCAGCACGGCGCGCCGCGTGAGCATCTGCTAGTGTGGTCTGCTAGTACTGTTGAGCTCACAACCTGGCCACAATGGAGTCTGCATGATCTCTCCCACGCCCTACTGCAGGCCCTAGTACGGCAGCTCGAAGCGCGCGCTCGCTTGCTCGAGGAAGCGCGATCCAGTATCCCGCCGCACAAGGCAGACCCACCTAGCAGAACACTCTGCCTCTCGCGCGCGGCGCCTCGCTCTCCACAAGAGGATGGTGTACCAGGAGAACAACCAGACGCGGCGCTACCACAAGCGGCCAGAGCCTTTCCTCACAACGCACGACCACTTTTACGATGGGCCTCAGAAGATGGAGGCGCCCAACCCGGACACGCGCGTCGTGCCGCACAAGACCTCGACCTTCGCCATCTTGCACCAAGGCTCGAGCTTCCACCTCCAACAGCGGCTCAGCCACACCAGCAAGCCTCCCCTGGGCAAGACGCAGACCGTCGAGCTCTTCCCCGAGCCCCTGAGCCACACGCGCACCATCCCCAGCGGCACCTACCGCGGGAATGGCACCTTCACGGTGAGAAGCGCGCGAGAAGGTCGAGCAACAATGCGAGCGCTGCGTGGCTTGAGCATCGCGCGAGTCGCAGCCATTGCGGAGCTGCTTCTCGCTGATGATTGCGCACGACATGTGCGGCAGTCCAGCAGCGATGCAGCGCGCGTGCATCACATCGTCTGAAGCACAGCGTGCATGAATGAGTGCTAGACTAGGTGGGGCCAAGCGTGCCTGACGCGCCTGCCTGGCGCTGACGTGAGCCCGCCGTGCCGCGCCGGCGCGTGTGCCGCACGCAGGTGGAGCTGCCGCACAGCACGCTCACGTACCGCAGCCTCAAGCTGGTGCCTTACTCCCAGCTTTCGTGGAAGAGCGAGTACGGCGCGCAGTTCACGCAGAAACGGGCCTTTGGCGGCTACAGCATCCTCAGCAAGCGGAGGACGTGAGGCGGGCAGCGTTGTCCGGCGCTCGCGCCGTCGCGCAACACTGGGGCGCCAGGGCGGCTCCTGTCCTTTGCTGCGGCTGGACCCACCGGACCTTCGCCGCTTGGTGGCAAGTGGCAAGCACGCCTGTCATCCGGATGATGCAGCGCTGCGCACGGCGCCACGCAGATTGTTCTTGGGGTTTGACGGGCTGCCTCAAGGACGAACCTCCTGCACTGAGCTCCAGGTGCAGTGGCATGGCCGGGCGGACAGAGTGCCACGCTTGGGGTCAGAGCCAGCGGGATGCGTGGGAGGAGGTGCACGCGCCGTGATGCCCCACCCCCGACCGTCGCCGCAGAGATGTTGCTGTGTGTTGCCTGTAGAGCCTTTGCCTGATGGGAGAGTAGGGGTTCAAGACTTGGACTGTTTAGCGTAGGGGGCGGCGGCCGCGCGGTCCGCGCTGCTTGGGCTCAAGACACGCTGCTGATGTTGCTGCTGATGATGTTGGCGACGGCCTGCACAGACCTGTCGGACTCGGCTGCTGCGCTGCGCTCTCCTCGCCCCTGGCGGAATGACCGGGACCATGTGCGCCGTGGGTGCCGCACAGCGCGACGACTGGGCCAAATGCTGCACGCGCAGCGAGCCATGATGCAATTGGCGGTGCAGCCAGCTGCTTGAAGGCGCTCGCGCTCGCAGAGGCGAGTGTTGCGCCGAGTCTGGCAGAGGAGCAGCGCCCCAGGAGGCTCGCTCCCGCACGATGGATGGCATCACCACGAAAAAGTGAGCGTGGCGCCACGTCGGGGCCCCTCCCGCTCAGGCTGCCGGGATGCGACTGGAAGGCTCGGGTGCCGTGCCGGGGGAACAGCCCAGCAAAGCTGCCCCTGGGGCGTCGAGCGTGCTGCAAGGATTCTGGCAATCGCGCTTGCGGGGAGCAGAATGTGGGGACCCTTCCAAGTCCCCCGCCCCACCGCGCCTCGCATGCGTGGGACTGCAGCTTTCCAGCGCACCACGCACTCCACGCCAACCGCATGCCTGCTGCGCAGGAAGAAGCTGTGGTACTACCTGCCCTACGTGCCGGTCTTCTGCTTCGTCACCGAAGTCATCGGGGTGGGCGTATGGTGAGCCGGTGCCCGTACCTCGTGCGCAAGCGCCCAGGCGGAGCCACGCACACGGGCGATGGGCGCCTCAAACACATCATCCGTGGTCACCGCTCGTGCGCGCAGGGACACATACAGCCGCAAGGCGCTGTCCAGCAGCAAGGGCAGCCTGGAAACGCTGGGCATCCCCAGCATCGAGACGCGGCTGGTGTGGGGCTCGGGGGCGCTGGCCTTCACGGTGGCCATGACAGTCATCCTGGCGCTGTGCATGCTGGCGCTGGGCACGGGGCGCAGCTTCATCGCCTACATGGCGGACCGCACAGGTGCGCGACGCGCCGGGAGGGGAGGGAGCTTGGGCGGAGCGTGCTCCCCTGTGGGCGCCAGCGCTCACCCGTGGCCCACTCGCCTTGCTGAAGTGCAGGCGCCACGCGGATGGGCGGGCGGCTCATCACGTGGATGATCCTGTGCGCCATCTTCATCGGGCTCTGGATGCTGCTCACGTTCTGGCTGCTCATGCTGCTGCTGGGGCAGTGCCTGTGGATGGCGGCGGCATGGGGCCTCAACATGTCCATACAGGTGAGGGGCAGAACGGGCGCCACCAAGGTGGGGCCGGCCGTCGTGGGGCGCGGGCGCTCATGATCAGTCGCGCGGCGTGGGCGCGTGCCTGCCTGCGCAGGTGGGGTCCGAGTCAGCGCGCGCCAACGCGGCGGTCGGCAACAACGACACCGTCCTGCACATCAACGGTGCGCTCTACGCTCTCTCGGGCGGGCTGGGTGCGCTCACACAGGCTGGTGGTCGTGTGCTCACTCGTGCCAGCGAACACCGTCGTGCGTGCAGAGACGGCGTCCAACTGCAGCCTGAGCTGCGTGGACCTGGCAGCGTTCGACTGGGCGCTGGGCAACCACACAGTGAGCCATGGATGCGCTGCGTCGTTGGCATGACCATCAGAGATGGTTCACAGGCAGGACGTGCACGCCGCGCGTGCTCGCCCTTGCTCGCAGTGCTTCTGCCAGCTCTCCACGGTGGACAAGGCAGACCAGCAGATGCAGGACGCGCTCTCCAGCCTGGGGGGTACGTGCAGGGCAAGGCACGCTGCCGAGCGGTGTGTGTGAGGGCGGCAGGCAGCATCTTCCTGACACGCCACCTGCTGCTGGCGGCCCTGGTCGCGCGCAGGCAGCGTGGTGGGCGCCGTCATCCTGCTCATCAGCAGCATCTGGATCCTGATGGCATCCTCGTCCGAGTTTGGCGTGACGCGGCGAGAGAGGCAGCTGCTCCGGCGCATCGCCAAGGCACGCATGGCGGCAGCCGTGGCGGCCGGCAGCAACGAGCGGTCCAAGTGAGTGCGGCTGGGGTGCGGGTGAGAGCACGCGCACACCCTCCCTCGCTGACCGGGTGCTGCTTTGCGCGCGCGGCGGCGCAGGTTGCTCCCGGGCAAGCTGAACGGCAGCGCGCTGGGCTTTGGCAAGAAGGGCAAGGACAAGAGCGTCAAGGCGGGAGCCGAGGGGGCCGAGGGCGAGGCGGGGCCGGCGCCAGAAGGCGCCATCGTGGACCAGGAGACGGGAGAGTGAGTGCTGTCCCTTCACGACGGATCCTTCCTGCTCGGTCTTCCCTGGCCGTCATCCCTGGTTTGCACGCATGCACCGCCGTTGCTTCGCAGGGTGCTGGACGTGGAAATGTCGCCCGCCGCCGCCGCCAGCTCCAACAACAACAAAAAGGGCGGCGGCCCAGACGGGCTGCAGCGGAGCAGCAGCCTCGTCAAGATCACCAAGGGCCTCGCGCGC
>VFQP010004073.1_pt1 | contig 14062 bp, 13 predicted proteins | sample 3512351 | NCBI WGS metagenome assembly VFQP01 (sample SAMN10412372, study PRJNA504923) | tailings metagenome | isolation source: Relicate 1 Philex TSF1 revegetated site | place: Philippines: Tuba, Benguet | collected 2017-08-29 | reverse complement strand
CGAACTATAGGTTGGAGACTCGAGAATTTCGCGGTGAAAAACATGTCACGCCGTTACACGACCTGGAGATAGCCCAGCGCAGCAGATGGACGTCCGCACGCAAAGGAAACACCTGCTATCCCATGCGGCGCACGGTCCCGCGTGCCATGACATAGACCGACATAATTGCCACATGGCGTCTGACCTGATCGCTTCCTACAGTTGGCTCACCGACGCAGCCACGTCACCGCGCAACCAAAGGACGATCATGCACAACCTTCACAGGATCACCCTACTCGCTACGATCTTTGTCGTAGCAATTTCACTGGTCGAGGCCTTCTTTCTGGCCCGCAAGGCACGCAAGCAAGGAAAGACCTACCCCTGGCATGAGATGGGTCTGTCGCTGGCCGATATGGCCGGGCGCAAGGTGATGGCGCTGCTGCCGCTGTCGCTGGCCACTCCGATCTTCGCGTTTGCCTGGCACCACCGCATCTTCACCGTCGAGATCAACAGCGCGCTCGCCGTGCTGCTGCTTTTCCTCGGCCAGGAGTTCTGCTACTACTGGTACCACCGCGCCTCTCACCGCATCCGCTTTTTCTGGGCCACGCACGCGGTCCATCACTCACCGAACGAACTGACGCTCGGCACCGCGTACCGACTCGGGTGGACTGGCAAGATCCTGGGGGCCTCAATGTTCTTCGTCCCGCTGGTCTGGCTGGGCGTACGTCCTGAAGTCGTGCTCTCCACCCTGAGCCTGAACCTGCTGTACCAATTCTGGCTGCACACCACCTGGATCCCCAAGTTGGGCTGGTTCGAGTACGTGTTCAACACCCCGTCGGCTCACCGCGTGCACCATGCCTCGAACCTCGATTACCTCGATGCCAACTACGGCGGCGTACTGATCCTCTTCGACCGACTGTTCGGCACCTATGTGGAAGAGCGTGAAGACGAGCCGTGCCGCTTCGGCCTCGTCCACCCGACCACTACGCGTAACCCTTTCGTCAACCAATTTGAGCACTGGATCGGCCTGGGCAAGGACATGATGCAGTCAAAGAGCGTGATCCATGCGATGGGCTACCTGATGATGCCCCCGCGTTGGGCTCCCAACGGCAAGGGAACGACGACCGAGAAACTGCGCAAGCAGCAAACCGTAGACGAAGGAGTGACGGCGAGCGCCGCATAAAAGGAGGACACGCAATGAGGACACGGGCAGCTAGCACCGATAGCTGACGCTGCTCAACATCCATCTCAGGAAATAGTTATGTCATGCAACAAGGTTCACGTCGTGGCTGCCGCGGATCAATGGGCAGTTGTAGCCGACGACGGACACGGTCGCGAAGTATTTCGCACGCTGGAAGAAGCCATCACCTCGGGCACCGTAAAGGCCCGCCAGAGGCAAGTCGAACTGGTGATTCACGGCCGCGATGGCCATGTCCGAGCACGTAGCGACTACCGAAACGACCCCTGCAACGTCTCACTCTGGCGCCGGATGGCTTGACTGGCCGATCACCAGATGTGCGGGAAGCCCCTGAGTTCAGTCCCGGGCTTCCCGCACATCTGGTGATCCTTAGTGACGCACGGCCTGCCCATCCCACGAATCATTCTGCGCTCGCTGGCTGCGGGCGGCATCCAGGACCAGCAGGCATACCGCCGAGATTGCGGCAGGAAGGGCCAGCACACTGAAGATCGCACCGAAATTCCAGCCTATCCCAAGCAGCATGGCTCCGCCCAGCGTGCCGGCCACCCCGCCAAGCCGGCCGATTCCCAGCATCCAGGCAACGCCCGTCACCCGGCTGCTGGTCGGGTAGTAGTGCGCCGCGAGCGGTGACATTGAAGCCGCCGCGCCCGATACCGTCACGCCCATGACCACGATAAGCGCGGTCAGTGCGCCGCCCTGGGACATGTAGTGCCCGATCACCAGCACGATGCCCGCTGCCAAGCCGAAATATGCGGCCACGACGCGCGTGGGTCGGAACCGGTCAGTTAGCAGGCCAGCCAGCAGAATCCCGGCGCCCCCGCCAATATGGAACAGCGTGGCGGTGATCGTCGAGTCGTGGAGCGACAAACCCGATACCGTGAAAAGCGTGGGCAGCCAGTTGTTCACCAGGTAAAGGATCATCATGCACATGAAGTAGCACAGCCATAGCGATGCTGTGCCAAGCGCATGGCGCCGGTCGAACAGTTCGGCGATAGGCGACCGGGCGCGCCCGGCAGCCGGCACGTTCTCGCACGTCAGCGTCACGTTGCCCAGCCGTGCGGCCGGCGCGATCCGGCGCAGGATGTCAACAGCGCGTTGGCCACCCTGGCCGCTTACCACCAGGAATTTCACCGACTCCGGCAGCTTTGCCACCAGCAGCAAGGTCAGCAGGACGGGCAGGATCCCGCCCACCAGCAGCACCGCCCTCCAGCCAAAGTGCGGGATCAGCCAAGCAGCCGCCAGGCCACCCGCCGCATTGCCCAGTGCGAAGCCGACCAGCATGGCGTTGACCACCGTGCCGCGAATGCGGGTCGGCGCGTACTCCGCCATCAACGTCACCGTATTGGGCACCGCAGCGCCCAGGCCGATGCCGGTGATGAAGCGCATGACCGTCAGCATCTCGGGGGAGGTGGCAAACGCGGCGCCCAGCGTGAACAGACCGAAGACCAGCACAGCACCAATCAGCACCCGCTTGCGGCCAATGCGGTCCGCCAGCGGGCTCACGGCCATCGCACCAACGCCGATGCCCACCAGCGCGGCGCTCAGCGCCGGCCCAAGCGCCGCCCGCGACACGCCCCAGTCCTGGATCAGCGAGGGGGCAAGGTAACCCATTGCGCCAGTATCGAGTCCGTCTAGCGCAATGATCAGGAAGCAAAGTACGAACAGCCCCACATGAAAGCGCGAGAACCGCTGCGCGTCGATGAAGGCTTGCACATCGGTGGTTGCAGAGGCCGTCATTGGGCGTTCCCAAAATCGGGGCCGCAATCCACGGGGCGTACGCGCGCACACGTACGCTGCAAATGCCGGACGGGGCATGGGAATGCCGGGCGGCCCGCGCCGTCGGTGAAACCGGGCATCGTCTGTCTCCTTCTGTCTTTATGGTCCGGCAGGTGCCTGGGGCACCCTGCGGACGGCCGCAAATTGTATAGGGCTCTGACACCCATGTTAGAGGCGACCCACGCGGGCCGGTATGCACGCATCCTGCAGAACACAATCAACCGCAGACGCGGCAATCCCCCGGTGACGCGCGCGCGACAATCCCTGCCACAACGCCGCATACACCGCACACACCGCAGGAGGCATCATGACACCCACCCCGCTCGCCGTCAGCCAGATGGAGGCTGAGGCTTCCCCGGGCGATTCCAACGCCCTCGCGTCCTCGCCTGCCCTCGACCAGCTACTCGATCGCGAAGCAATCCGCGAATGCCTGTTCCGGTATTGCCGTGGCGTGGATCGCTGCGATGAAGCGGCGTTGCGCAGCGCGTACTGGTCGAACGGCACCGACTCGCACGGTCCGTATCGCGGCAGCGCCAGCGGCTTCATCGACTGGGTGCTGGAACGCTTGCGTACGAGCGAGCGCTCGATTCACATGATTTCCAATCTGTCCATCACGCTGCACGGGCAATGGGCCGCCGTGGAGTCATATTTCCAGGCACTTCAGCGCAAGCCCGACGAAACCGGCACTTCGCGCGAGGTCTTCCTGGCCGGCCGCTACGTGGATCGGTTCGAAAAGCGTGCCGGCGAGTGGCGCATCGCACATCGCGTGGTGGTCTACGACTGGATGCGCGACCTCGGCACCCCGGCTCTGCCGGAGCACGAACATTTCGGCCCCCGCCAGCCCGTTGGCAGCCGGTTTCCGCATGATCCTGTCTACGCATTGCTGCGCGGCGCGCCCGACGCCGCCCGCCTCTCGACGGACTGAGCCACTCCGGCGCGCCAGCGCCATCAGTTAGAACAAGTGCCGGATGCCCACGGCCGCGCCCAGTTGGTTGGCGCCCGGTGTGGTATAGCCAAACCCGCCCACACCAGAACTCAGCCCCAGGTTCGCATCGCCCTTGTTTAGGGTGTAGCCCACACTCAGGTAGGCGTTAGTCCGCTTGGAGAACGCATACCGGGCGTTACCGACAAAGAGCCACGCGTCGTTGCCGGTGTTGCGAAAGTCCTGGTAGTACGCCGCCGCGCTCAGCGCAATAGCCGGCGTGGCATCCCAGATCAGACCTGTCCAGTACAGGTTCGAGCCCTGGTTCGCCGCACCGCTGCTGGCACCCGCCAGCAGCGCGCCATCGTAGGCACGCGCCCAGCCATAGCCAGCAAATGCCTTTACGCGCGAGAACGCATAGGTGCCGGCCACCACTGCGCGGCGCGTCTTCGCGTCGGGATTGCTGGTAGTGGTTCCCGTGTTGACTTCATCGTAGACCGCGCCAATGGCGAACGGCCCTCCGTTGTAGCTCACGCGAAAGCCGTACTCGCGTCCGATCTTCGGATCGCCGGGGATCTCGCTGCCGTTGACCGTGCTGGTCTCGGCACCGGTGCTGTACATGGCCGATGCCGTCACGCCACCGAACGTGCCGGTGTACTTGACGGTGTTGTCGGCGCGCGATACGAACGCGATGTCCTGATTGAGGATCGAATACCTGGGCGCCAACAGCATCGGATCGAATGCACCGATGAAATCGAACAGGGCGTTCTGCTGCCGCCCCAGCAGCAGGCTGCCCCAGTTGCCCTGCAGGCCCACGTATGCCATCCGTCCGAACAGCCGCGATCCCTGCGATGACTTGCCGGTGTCCGTGTCGTATCCGCTTTCCAGTACGAACACGGCCTGCTGCCCACTACCAAGATCCTCCGCGCCGCGCAAGCCCCAGCGCGAACCCGCCGTATTGCCCGACGACACGCGCACGATCGAGTTGCCCCCGTTTGGCTGATGATTGGCATAGTCGATGCCGGTATCCACCACCCCGTAAAGTGTGACGCTGCTTTGCGCACTGGCTGGCAACGCACACGCCAACGACAACAAACCAGGCACAGCCACCTTGTACTTCATTATTGGTCTCCATTTCTTGTGATGGGGGCCCCTATGGCATGACCGGCATGACTGGCTGGCCGTGACATGCCCACGAGATGCCCTGCCCCCTGCCGGGCATCCCGTTTTCGCCCCTGGAAGGCACTGCTTGCCGCAGTGCCCGTCAAGGGCAGAACCGAAACGTTTGGGTGACTAGGGCGCGCGTAGCGCAGCGCGCGACGAAGGTGGCGATGGCACGGGCAGAACCTGCCCCGTCATGTACCGGGCACGCGGCCCGGCCATGAAACGCAGCAACGGCGCCAGTGCGTGAGGATCGGGGCATGCGGCCTGCACGGCGTTGATGCGCAGGTCCTCTGCACCCCACTCGCAGGCCAGCGTCGCCACCAGCATGCGCGCGGCCGCAGCATCGGCGGCGGCACGCCAGTCGCCCGCGCCCTCCGGGGGCAACATCAGCGTCAGGCTGGCGGGTCCGGCATGCGCATGCCTGAACCGTCGTGCCGCCATGCGTACCGCTTCGAGACATTGTCCGGGCGCCGCATCGAGAGGCGTGACGTCGAGCACGGCCCGATACCCGTGGCCCTCGCCGGCAACCACCTGCCATGCCTCGGCCGATGCGCCGATGATCTCCATGCTCACCGGCATATCGAGCGGCACCGGTGGCTGCGTGGCCGGCGCGAACGCGCGGCTGCCGCCGAACACCGAGGAACCCCCATCGCTGGACACGCACAGCCCTGACACCGGCGCGGCATCCTCGCTTGCCAGGAACGTGAGCATCTCGGCCATGTCCTCGGGCTCGGCAATGCGTCCCAGTGGAACCTTGGCCACCGCATCGGCCGGCTGCAGGCGGCCGGTGGCGATCAGCGAATCCACCAGCGCTGTGCGCACGAACCCCGGACACAGCGTGGTCACGCACCAGTCGTCGCGCTCGCGTGCCAGCGCACGCGACATCGCAATCAAGCCCGCCTTGCTGGCGCTGTAGGCACCACGCCACGGAATGGCGCGCAGCCCCGCCCCAGATGCCACGTTGACGATCCGCGCGCCTGGCACGAGCCTTGACGAGAACGCCTGCACTAGCCGCGCCGGCGCATCAAGGTTCAACGCCACCAGCGGATGCCATGCCGCATCGTCCTGATCCACCACGGCCAGGTTGCCGCGATCCGACATGCCGGCATTGTTAATCAGCGCATCGAGCGTACCCACGCGCCCCGCCAGAGCTTCGACTGCGGCCGGATTGGTCAGGTCCGCCGTCATCACCCGGTGCCGGGTATTGCCGGCCGGCGGCATGCCGGCCAGCGTCGCGGACAAGCCCTGCGCCTCACGGTCGACCAGCACGCATTGCCATCCGTCACGTGCGAGACGCTGCGCGGCACTGCGGCCGATTCCCGAGGCCGCGCCGGTGATGAGTACCGTAGGCAAGGTCAGAGATTCGTGAACGTAACACCACCGTCCACCGCCAACGCCTGCGCGGTGATAAAGCGCGCTTCGTCGCTGACCAGGAAACAGATGCCTTGCGCCACGTCGTCCACATTACCCAGACGCCCCATTGGCGTACGTGCCACCCGGCGCGCGTCGCGCTCGGCGTCGCGGTTGCGCTGCGTGCCTTCGGTCGGCACCGCCGATGGGCAGACCGCATTGACGCGGATGTTTCGCGCACCCAGCTCCGCCGCAGCGGCCCGCGTGATGCCGAGGATGCCGGCCTTGATGCCGGAGTACACCACCGAGTTGGGCGCCGATACGAGCGCAGCCGTCGAGGCCACGTTGACGATGGCGCCGCCGCATTCCGGGTCCATCGCTTCGGTCGCAGCCTGAATGCCCCAGACAACGGACTTGAAGCCGATATCCAGCATGCGATCAAGCGTTTCCGGCATGATTTCCGGCACGGACTGGTAGCGCACCCACGCGGCGTTGTTCACCAGGATGTCGAACCGTTCGCGATACTCCGCCGCCATGCGCACGGCTGCGAAAATGCCGTCGCGCGTGGCCACGTTCATCACCACCGGAATGGCCTCGCCGCCCGCGTCGCGAATGCCCGCCACGGTCTCCTCGACCAGTCCATCCTTGAGGTCGTTGACCGCGACGATGGCGCCACGCGCCGCCAGATGACGCGCCGTGGCACGTCCGATCCCCGCACCCGCGCCCGTGACCAACGCGACGCGCCCCGCCAGATCCTGTTGCACCATGATGTCTCCTCAGATTGCGTCAATGAGCCGCCGGCCGTTGGCGCGCGCTAACCCGCTTGTATCGAATGCCGCGTCCAGCTTGCGCACCTCGCGCAGCGAGACATGCAGCGGCACTTCCCACGTGAAACCCATGCCGCCGTGCAGATGGATCGATTTTTCAAGTACGAAGGCGGCGTTCGCAATGGCACCCGCCAATGCCGGCCGCGCGTCGCGCGCCTCGCCGAACTCGTTGCGCCCCATGGCGCGGTGCACGGCCGCCGACGAGGCTTCGAGCAACAGCTTCATACGCGCCAGCAGATGCCGGACCGCCTGCTTGGCCGACAACGGCCGGCCAAACTGCACGCGCGTCGCCATATAGCTGGCCGTCAGTTCGAGCGCACCCTGCGCCGCGCCATTGGCCAGCTCCGCCATCAGCAGGCAGGCTTCCTGTTCCAGCGTGGCGCGTGCCCCCGCGTCGATACGCGCCACGACCTTCGCGCCGGCCAGGCCGAGCCAGCTCTGTGGACATTCGGGATCGAGCGCGCCGTCTTCGTCGATGGCAACGCTCGCCACATCGAGCAGGACCGCGCCATCATCGGCGGCGTCGCCCTCGTTGACCAGCACCCAGTCGCAGCGCGCCAAGTGGCGCGCATGGCTGGCCATGCCGTCGGCGAGGCTGCCTTGCCAGGCGATCGTCGCCAGCTTCTCGCCAGCCGCCAGCGCTGCGGCCTGCGGCGTGCCGGCCAGCGCGCGGCTCAGCAGGATCTGCTCGGGCAGCGGCAGCCGCAACTGGAGGCGGCCCGCCGCGTTGACCACCGGCAGCGCGAAACGTACCGGCAAGCCAAGGCCGCCATCGCCCTCGGCGGCGCTGACCCCGAAAAGACCACCCTCGGCCAGTACGCGGCAGGCGTCGGCGCCTTCGCGCGCCAGTGCATCACAAATGGCCTCGGCAGCGGCTTGGGCGAATTCCTCGGGCCGCAGATCGTTGTCGTGAGCGGTCATGCCAACTCCTTGGGTAGATTCAGGATGCGCTGCGCGATGACGTCAAGCTGTACCTCGGTCGTACCTGCGTAGATGGTCTCAGCGCGCGCAAACAGGTAGGCCTGCGTAAAAGCCTTGCGGGCGCGCTGCGCCTGCGGGGTCGAATGGGGTCCAACCTTGGCCATCAACGACAACGCGAGGCTCGCGAACGCCTGGTGGCATTCCGACCAAAAGAGCTTGGTCAGCGAGCCGCGCGCGCCAATCGATTCGCCGGCCATCATGCGCTCCACTGTCTGCTCCACCAGCCCCTTGAGCGCATCGATCTCGGCCACCACCTCGCCAATGCGCCGTTGCACATGGCCATCCTCGAGCTGGCGGGCCAGCAGCGGGTCGGACTTGCACGCCGACACGAGGTGCCGCAATTCGGCCTCGAAGCGCCAAGCCCGATACATGCGATTGGTCGCCCGCTCGATCGACAGCACGCGGATTGCCGCGTTCCAGCCTTCGTCGGGTGCGCCAAGCCGAGCGCTATCCGGCACGACCACATCATCGAAGAACACTTCGGCGAACGATTCCTTGCCATCGATCGACTTGATCGGCACCACGCGGATGCCAGGCGTCTGCATGGGCACCGCGAACATCAGCAGGCCCCGATGCTTGTCGGCCACGGTGCCCGTGCGCGTCAACAGCAGGCAGTAGTGCGCCTTGGCAGCGCCGCTGGTCCAGATCTTCTGCCCGTTGATGCGCCACTGGTCGCCTTCCTGCACGGCCTTAGTCCGCAGGCGGGCGAGGTCCGAGCCGGCGTCCGGCTCGGAGAAGCCCTGGCACCAGTATTCGCGCATGGCCAGGATGGCCGGCAGGAAGGCCTGCTTCTGCGCCTCGGTGCCGACGGTCATGATGATCGGGCCCGCCAGCTCTTTGCCAATAGAGCTGACGCTCTCGGGCATCAGCAGCGCTCCAACCTCCTTGTTCACGGCGAGGTGCTCGCGCAATGACAGCCCATGCCCGCCGTACGCCTTGGGCCATGTCATGCCCGCCAGGCCGGCCTGGTACATCGCGGCCTCCCAGTCGCGCGATTCCTCGAGCGTGGGCGTCCGGTAAGCTAGGTCGTCGGCGCGCATGAAATCGGGAAGGTTGCCCCGCAGCCAGTTGCGCGCGTGCTGCCGATACACCTCGGGCCCGGCGGCCGGATCGGGGACCGCCACGTGTTTTTCGATAAGCATGTAATGTCTCAGTGAGCTTGTGCCGGGCGGGGGATCATCAGCGCGTCGAGCACGGCCACTCCCCTGCCTTCTTCCCGCACTAGAATCGGGTTCATGTCAATTTCTTCGACATCCGCCGCATGGCGGCATGCGAACTCGGACAACCGTGCCACCGTGCGTGCCGCGGCGGCCACGTCGGCCCTGGGTTGTCCGCGCGCGCCATCGAGCAGCGCGAACATACGCAGCGAACGGATCATCGCCAGCGCCTCGTCCTCGCTGACCGGTGCGGCCTGCACGGCCACGTCCTTGAGAACCTCGGCGTAGATGCCGCCCATGCCCACCATCACGACCGGACCAAACACCGGATCGCGCGACACGCCCGCGATCATTTCGACGCCGCCCTTCAACATGGGCGCTACCAGCACGCCGTCGATACGCGCCTGCGGCGCATGGCGCGCGGCGTTGGCCAGCACCTTGTCATACGCATCACGCACCGCGCCGTCGTTGGCAAGGTTCAATGCCACGCCGCCGGCCTCTGTCTTGTGGGCGATATCCTCGGAGACGATCTTCAGCACCACCGGGAAGCCGGTGGCCTGCGCCGCCCGCACCGCGTCGTCGGCCGATTGGACGATCGCTTCCTTCGGCACGTCGATGCCCACCGAGGACAGGGCCTGCTTGGCGTGGAACTCGTTGCGGAATACGGCCCGATCGACGGGTGCCTGCGCTACGACAGCCGCCGGCTGCACCGGCAGGCCGGACAGCGCGGCTAAGCGCACGAGGCCCGCCAGGCCGCTTGCGGCGGCGTCGATACTGCCGAAGACCGGAATGCCCAGCGCGTTGATCTCGGCCACCGCGTCGGCCGGCCCCTGGCTGATGATCACGAATACGCGATCTGGTTGGGCGGCCCGCGCCTGCGCCAGGGCGTCGAGGTAGACGCCACGCAGCCGGGAGTTGTACAGCGACAGCGACATGAACATGACCAGCGTGCCGCCCGATGCGTCGTCGAGCAGCGCGGTCAGGATTTTGAGCAGGATCTCGGGCCGGCTCGACATCTGTGCCGTGGCATCGACCGGATTACCAGTGCCGGCCGACGGCAGGGCTTCCGAGATCCGCTCGCGCGTCAGTTCGGCAAGGGGCGGCAACTGCAGCCCCGCCTGGCTCATCGCATCGGCCATCATCACGCCGAAACCGCCAGAAGCTGCCAGCAACGTCACGGCGCCATGCCGGGGAAGCCGGTTCGGCAGGAGCAATGCCGCGGCATGGCCAATCTCGATTAGCTCTTCCACCGACTTTACGCGCAACGCGCCGTGGCGACGGAATACCGCATCGATCACGGCATCGGAGCCCGTCAACGCACCAGTGTGCGAGGCGGCAGCGGCCTGGCCAGACTCGGTGGCGCCCACCTTCAGCACGATCACCGGCTTGCCATTGGTACGCGCCAGCTCCAGCGCGTCGATGAGTCGCCCTGCATGCCGGCAGGTCTCCATGCAACACAGGATGATGCGGGTGCCGGTATCGCGCGCCAGTGCGGCAATGCCGTCGGCAACGTCCACATCGGCTTCATTGCCGGTCGCCATGAACCGGCTGACACCCAGGCCGCGCCGCGCCACCGCCGCCATGGTGTGGCTGCCGACGTTGCCTGACTGGGAGACGATGCCCACCTCGCCGGGGGGCGGCATGTACTCCTCCAGGCTGATCGAAAACGAGCCGATCATGCGGTCCACGACGTTGACCGTGCCAAGACAGTTGGGCCCAAGCATGCGCATGCCATATTGCCGCGCGATCTCCACCAGTTCGGCCTGCATGGCCACGCCGGCCTCGCCCGCTTCGGCAAAGCCCGACGACAGCACGATGGCGCACTGCACGCCACGCATGCCGCAGTCGCGCAGCGCCGCGGCGGTGGCTGCCGCAGGCACCGCCAGGATTGCAAGCTCGGGCGCTTCGGGCGTCTCGGCCACCGCGCGGTAGGCCTTCATGCCCTGTACCGTGCCACCCTTCGGATTGACCGGATAGATCGTGCCCGCATACCCGTGCTTGCGCAGCATGTGCAGCGGACGGCCGCCGATCTTCGTCATGTCGTCGGATGCGCCAACGACGGCGATGCTGCGCGCATGAAAGAATGCGTCGAGCCCAGCGCCGCTGTGTTCCACGTGCGACGCCATGATCAGCGTCCCTTGAAGACGGGTGCGCGCTTTTCCAGGAAAGCCATACGAGCCTCCCGCGCATCCTCGGTCTTCGACAGTGCCATGGTGAATTCCTGCTCAAAGCGATAGGCATCGCGCTGAGGCATCACCTCCACCATGTTGCAGGCGCGCTTGGCGTACATGATGGCGAGCGGCGCCTTGCTAGCAATCTCGCGAGCCAGCGCCATCGTCGCCGGCAGCAACTGGTCCGCCGGCAACACCTCTTCAAGCACGTTGCGTCGCAGTAGTTCCTGTGCGCTCAGGCGTTGGCCCGTATAGAACATGCGTCGCATCGTAGATCTACCGAACAGCGTGCGCAGCATCGACGCGCCGCCGGCCAGGCCAACGTTGATTTCCGGCATGCCGAACGTGGCCTCTTCCGAGGCATAGAGGATGTCGCAAGCAGCCACCAGGCCCATGCCGGCACCGAGCGCCACACCGTTCACGGCTGCAATAACTGGCTTTGCGCATTCCCGGATGGCATTGCCAGTCTCGCGGGTGATGCGGTTGTGTTCGAGGAAATCGCCGGCCACCTCGGGGTTAGGCCGATCCTTCAGGTCGGCGCCGGCGCAGAAGACCTTGCCGCTGCCAGTCAGAACCGCGCAACGGATATCATCGCGCTCGGAGATCTCGTCGAATGTGGCCACGAGCGCGTGGCGCATCTCGCGGTTCAAGGCGTTCACGGGGGCACGGTTGAGCGTGACGAGGGCCACGCCATCCGCCACTTCCATCAGGACGGATTCGTTTCTCATGCGGCCGCTCCGGTGACTTGTTCTGAACGGGCGCGCAGCATGGCAGGCGCGCTGGGGGCGAGCTTCATGGGTGTCTCCTATCGAATGAAAAGCCGTGTTCTGTGGGTGCCCCGCTGCGTCTCTACGCATCGCGGCTACCGGCTTGAGACGAGTATATGGCCGGACATTACGCACGATTTCCGCCAATCTCGTAGGTTGTGTTCTGCGGGATTCATGCATATTCCCAGCCTGTGCAAGCCGCTACGATGTGCGCGCCAGCACTACAGGAAGACGACCATGCAGATCGAGCGAATCGGTACGCTCCAGACCGACCTTGGCGAATGTCCGCTCTGGGATGAGGCAACCGGCATGCTGTGGATGCTCGATTGCCGCCACGGCCACTTGCTTACGGTGGACCCCTCCAGCGGCGAGCATGTGCACCGCGCGTTGCCCGCGCCGGTCGGCTCCATCGCGTTCAACGGCGCGGACAGCCTGGTGGTGGCGCTCAGGAACGATGTGGCGATCTATATGCCATCGCGTGGCACGCTGCAGCGCGTGGCGAGCATCGATGACCGCCATGAGAACCTGCGCCTCAACGACGGCGCGGCCATGCCAGACGGCAGCTTCGTCGTGGGAACCATGCACGTGTTTCGCGCCCCAGGCGAGGCGCCGCTGGGCGGGCTCTATCGCCTGGCGCCTGACGGCGAATTTTCACGTTTGGACCAGGGGCTAGGTGTGGTCAACGGGCCGGTAGCCCATCCGTGGAAAGCCGAGTGCTATGTGAGCGACAGCGAAGCGCGCATGATCTACCGCTATCGCATGGGCGCGGGCGGCGAGTGGCTGGCACGCGAGCCATTCGCCAATACCGCGTCTTATCAGTCCGCGCCGGACGGCTGCTGCTTCGACGATGCCGGCGGCCTGTGGACCGCACTGGTGCGCGCCGGGGCCATCGCCCGCTTCGATGCCGAGGGCCGGCTCACGCACCACATTGCGCTGCCCGTTGCCCACCCGGCTTCGCTGTGTTTTGGCGGGCCCACGCTCGATGACCTGTATGTCACCACGATCCGCAACAGCGGGCGCCTGGCAGCCGACGGGCCGCTCGACGGCGCGCTGCTGCGGATTCGCGGCACGGGCTGGCGCGGCGCGCCGCGTGCCCATTGCCGCATTGCACTGCCGGCGCATCAGGCGCCGACTGAGGGACTCTCGATGGCCGCGCCCGACTTCCCATAGGCGGTGAAGCGCAGGGAGTCGCCCGACACGTGATCCGCCACGAAATCGAGAAAGAGTCGGATCTTGGCCGGAATCATGGCCGTATCGAGGATCGTGGCATACATGCCTTCCTCAAACGTGGTGTTCGTCACTCGGTAGTCCGGCAGCAACCGCACTAGCGTGCCCGCGGCGATATCGCGGTGCACCGTGTAGTCGTCGAGCAGCGCGATCCCCTCCCCCAGCCGCGCCAGTTCCTGCAGTGCCACGCCGTTGTTGGTGACATGTCTTGGCTTGAAGCTGACCTCTTCGACCACCTCGTCGCGCTTGAATTGCCAGCTGTGCTGGCCGCCAGGCAGCAGATAGGCCATGCAGTCATGCGCCAGGATGTCGGTCGGCTCGACCGGCGCCGGACACCGCGCCAGGTACGCCGGCGACGCAACCAGGTAGCGTTCGCTGCGAAACAATATGCGCCGCTTCAGTCCTGCCTCGACCGGCGGTGAAATGCGGAAATCGATATCGACGTTGTTGCGCCGCAGGTCGGTCTTGTATTCCGAGAGCACCAGTTCGACATGGATGTCCGGATACTTGTGGCGAAACTCTGCCATCAGCGGCGGCAGCACC
>VFQP010004072.1_pt1 | contig 14063 bp, 30 predicted proteins | sample 3512351 | NCBI WGS metagenome assembly VFQP01 (sample SAMN10412372, study PRJNA504923) | tailings metagenome | isolation source: Relicate 1 Philex TSF1 revegetated site | place: Philippines: Tuba, Benguet | collected 2017-08-29 | reverse complement strand
GCATGTTCATCGGCGGCACCATCCACGACGTGGCCCAGGTGGTGGGCGCCGGCTACAGCCTTTCGCACGAGGCCGGCGACGCCGCCACGCTGGTCAAGCTGGTGCGCGTGGCCATGCTGCTGCCCGTCATCGCGCTGGCCGCCTGGCTGGCACGTCGGCATATCCAGTCCAACGGCGGCGAGCAGGGGTCCAGGCCACCGCTGCTGCCCTGGTTTGCCGTGGCTTTTGCCGTGCTGGTCGTTGTCAACAGCACCGGCTGGCTGCCGGCCGCCGTGGCGAAAGCTGGGCAGGGCGTGTCCCAGTGGTGCCTGGTGGCCTCCATGGCCGCCATCGGCATGAAGACCCACCTCAAGGACATCGCCACCGTCGGCTGGAAACCGGTCGCGCTCATGGTGGCTGAAACGGTGTTCCTGGCCGCGCTGTTCTTCGGGATGCTGAGGCTGGTTGCCTGAAGGGCGTTGTCAGCAGCAGGGCTGCTGCATGAGCAGAGACGCGGCAAGCGCTCTTTGAATGGCCTCGATACGGTATTTCTTTAATTTAACATAATATACATCGTGGAATGTGGATACGGGCGGTGGCCCGGCTTTTCCGGGCTTTGGCTTCACCGCTGGTGCGTAGCATTTCCAGCCTTTTTGCCCCCCGCCATGTTTCGCGCACCCCGTCAACTGCCGCCGCTTGAGGCGCTGCTGGCCGACATTGGACAACCGGACGCCGATGCTGTAGCCAAAGCCCTTGACGTGTCGCCCCGGACCTTCTACCACTGGAAGGCCCAGGGCCACGCGCCCAGGCCCGCCACGCTGGCCTTGTTTTGGGAGTCTACGTGGGGGCGCTCGGTGGTCAACGCGGAATCGGTCAACGGGGAACGCTGGGCACGCGGCCTGGCCGACGCGCTGCAGCGCGAAAACGCCACGCTGCGCGCCCGCGTGGCCTACCTTGAGGGGTTGAACGCACACGGCGCCGCAAACGCGCCCGTGCTGCTGCCCCCGGTGGTCAATCCGCTACATTTGGCGGTTTCTTGACCATCGGAGACTCTATGCGCACCTTCGCCGTGCTCGCCCTTGTTGCCGTCCTGGCTGGCTGCACCACTGTCCAGCAAGCACCGTCTCAGACCTACCGGGCCAAAGGCTCCGACCGGCTGCAGATCATTTCCGGCGAGCTCACCACGCACGATTCGCCCATCGAACTTCGATTCGATATGACGGTCAAGCTTGACGGCGTGCCCGTCGCGTCCGGCTCTATCGGACGCGGCAACGGTGAAGTGATCGGGCGTCACAACGGCCAAACGGTGCAGTCCATGTGCAGCCGCAGCGACACGCGGACCAGCGCTTACACATACTCCCCGAACATCACCTGCCGCGTCGTCATTGATGGCGAGTTCGTGGCCACGCTCACCTTTTCGTGAACCGGCCGTTGCGGTCGCGCTTGACCTTCACGGCCACGGTTCGACAGCTTTTGCAGGGGGATTCACCCCCCGACTTCACGCCCTTGCGCTTCGCCCGTTTGGCCTTCGATTTGTAGGCCATCAGCGCTTCGCCTTGGCCTTCACGATGCGCCCGCCCTTGGCGTATTTGTAGCCCTTCTTGAGCTTGCCCTTGCCCTTGGTGCCGGTGGCCTTGCTCACGCTGCGTCGTTTGGTTGCCATGTCAGTTTCGTCCTATCAGTTGGTCAATGCGGTCGTTCGCCTTTTCGGCCAGCCGTGCCGCGTTCGCTGTTTTCTCATGCAGGGTCGCCAGGTCGGCCCGGATACCGGCGTACAGGCCACCGGCCATCACCGCGCCGACCATGGCTTGCCGCAGCCATTCGTCCCACCGGGGCGTCATTTCTTGAGCACGCCCATGTGGCGCAGTTCGGACAGGCCCCACACGGCGCCCGTGACAGCCAGGTAGCCGCCGACGTACCAATCGGGCAGGCCCGCGAGCGACACGGTGAAGAACTCGCGCGCCGCATCGCGGTCGATCGCTGCCCACACCATGGGCCAGGTCCACCCGGCAAACGACAGGCGGCGCAACCACACGTCGCCGCGCTCCATGGCCTGCATTTCCCACAGTTGCCGGTGTTCCTCCGCGCTCTGCGCGATGCGCACGCGGCTCTCGGTCACAGCGGCTTCCACCTGGCGCGCGTTCTCGCGTTTGCTGCGCCAGTCGGCCACCCACTCAGCGGCCAGGCCACCGAGGAAAGTCAGAAGCGGTGCCATCAGTAGAACCCCCGTGAACCGCCGCCGATAGCGGCACGATCACCCACCACAGGCGGGCGGTTTTGCAATGCCGCGTTCTCCGCGTTCACGGCATCGCGGTTGAAGATTTCCCACAGCCACACGCCCAGCGTTTTGTCAGCCTCGCCCGTGATGGTCTTCACCACGGAGTTGGCGCCCTGGTAGAACACGTTTTGATCGCTGGTCGGGTTGATCGAATCCAACACGCTGTTGACCACATCGCCGCCCGCGCTGGCCGCTTTGCGCGCCAGCAGCACAGCGGCCACCACGCCCACAGCGGCCAGCACCGCGACGGTGGACGGCTTCATTTGGCGGGACTCCACACCAGCTGGCCCTTGTGGTAATAGTTGCCGCTGGGGTCGATGGCCGTGCCGTCCTCGAAGTAGCGCCACCCGTTGTCGTAGGGCGTGCCGTTGGAGTTGAAGATTTCGTCAACCCAGCCGCCCGCACCGCCGACGCCCGCCGCGCTGTTGCCCAGCGTGACGCCGCCGATCTTGAAGCCGCCGCCTTGGGTGGCCTTGTAGACGATGTAGACGGCCACGCCCGCCAGGGCCAGCACCATCAGGTCTTGTTTGTTCATCGCTGTTCCTTCACGCAAAAACGCCGCCCGCATCGGCGTACACGGCCCGCGCCGTGGTCATGGAAATGACGGGTTGACCGTAGGGACTGCCGGGCATGGATGCCCACTCGCGCGCCACCTTGTTGATTGCCTGATCGAAGCGCCCGGCCTTCACGTCTTCCAGCGCGCCGCGCGCTGCGATGCGGCCGACAGCGAATCGGTCTTGGCTGGGTGGCGAGAAGTCGGGCAGCTTCATCAGGGGGCGCGTTTCGTCCCACGTGCTGGTCAGCGCCTGATACGCACCCGCCGCGCTGCTGCGCAGCGTCTTGCCCTTCATGGTGGCCGTGATGACCTTGCGCGGATGGTCCGCGTAGCTGTCGAAGTGCGAGCCGCCGAAGTGGCGCCGGTAGCCGTCCGGGTCGCTGGTGCCTTCACCGCGACGGATGACGCGCAAGAACGCCTGGACGTTGGGGTGCCCCACGTCCGCGCCCGTCACCCGGGCCATGTTTGAAAGTCGAAAAGTTCCCATCGTCACCGTGTCCAAAAGTTCCGCCGCCCCCTGCCCCACATCACCCAGCACGCCGCCCGCATCGCTCAGCCAGTCCTCGCCGCCCCACTCCACCGCCTCGCCCTGCTGCTGCGCCTGGTACAGGCGCCAGGCCGCGAACACCAGCAGGCCGGCCGCTCCGATCAGCACCGGCCCGCGCATCACAGGAACTCGTATCGGGCACCACGTGCGCCACCGGGTGCGGTGCTCGATATGTAGTAGAGCCCTTGCCCTGCCGGTATGAACTGCGGGTACGGCAGAGCCATATTCATGGCGTACACCGAACCCGTCGTACCCACCGAACCGCCAATCAACAGCGGGTCGCCGTCTGCCACGTTGGCGGGCGCCGAAGCCTTCGCCAGGAAGGCGCAGACAAAGCCGCTTGAGGCCATAGCCTCGTTTGCGCTGGCCGCGTGCAAGATCGCTCCGTTGACGTTGGCAGCAGGCGCGAATACCTGTTTTGCCGTGTTCGCCACCATGGCCGTGGTGTTGGTCCATGAGCCAGTCGGCACCCCGGGGCGTTTCAGGCTGGCAATCGTTGCAGGCACAAGCGCCAGGCTCTGCCCTGCCGCGATTTCCACCGGGCTGACAATGTTCACGTCGCCCACGGGTGGCGTGTCGTAGAACACGCGCGAACCCTGGCGCGTCACGAAGCTGATGGTTTGCGTGGTGCCGCTGGCAACGCGCACGCGGTCAAAGCCGCCTTTGTCGAAGACCTCCGCGTAACCCTCTTGCACCTCCACCGCGCGGCCCACCTCTTTGCCCGCCACGTAGAAAAGCACCGTCACCCGGTCGGGTGCCTCCATCAGCCGGAAGAAGTCGCCTACCTCGGTGAACTCCAGCCACTGGCCCGCGTTGATCTGCTGTGTGACGTTCATTTTTTGCCCCGATTCATCATCACCAGCACCACAGCCGCCGCCAACGCCAACACGATGATGGTGCGGTTATCAATGGTGCCCTTCACGTCCGTTTGCGCCTGGCTGTAGGCGTCGGCCACGTGCTTTTGCGTGAGGCCGATCAGGCTCTCTCCCGCCTCCAGCAGCTTGCCGAAGCCATCGCCCAACATGGCGTTGTTCATGTCCACCGTATCGAGAGCGCGCGACACAATGCCGCCGTCCGTGATGATGTTTCCCGAACTGTTGGCAAGGCCGACGCCGCCTTGCACCGCCACGCGGTTGTCATAGTTGTTCGTGGTCTGCTGCGACGACGACGACGAATCACCACCGAAGCCGCACACCACGCCGCCGCCCAGCTTGCGCCGGGTCGCGCTGTCGCCCAGCGGTTCTCCCGCCGCGTACAGGTCGCGCCGCGAAATGCTCATGAAATGCCCTTTTCCAAAATGAAGCCCTGGCCGATCTCCCGCGTCACCGCGTAGCCGCACCGCTTGGCCCGGCGCACCAGCCCGCGCCGCATCGTCTGGAAGCCCACCACGCCGCAGCCCTGCGCCCGCGCCTGGCTCTCGATCACGGCCAAACCGCATTCGGTCAGGCCCGCGCCCTCGCCTGCTGCACCATGCACCCAGCACACACCCGCCGTGAAGCTGACGCAGTACGACAGCAGGCCGCGCGGTGCGGCCAGCGTGAAGCACTGGCCCGCGTGCGCCACGCTCTCGGGCGTGGCCTGGCCTTGTGGGTCAAGGCCAGCACACGCCGCGAAGGCGCGCGCGGCCTCGGGTGCCGTGATGCGCTGTGGCGTCATTTCTTCGCCTGCCGCGTGAGTCGGTACACGATCACGACGGCCACCAGCGCCAGCGCATAGGGCATGTACTGGTCGAAGTTGCCCGCCGATGACTGCTCGCGGTTGCTGTCGATGGTGCCGCCGCCGAAATTCACATTCCAGCCCGACGAATCGAACGGCGCCGTCTGAAAGCCGGTTGCCGTGGACGGCTGCGCGTTGAGGCTTTGGCCCAGGCCCGACGCAAAGGAACTGGCGATGCTGCCGAAGTCAACAGCCATCGCTAATCCTTCATCATGACCATCACCAGCACCAGCGCGCCGCCAATGAGCAAGATCGGCCCCATGTTCGTGCCTGGCGCCACTTGCGTGCCCGCCTGGCCCTCGGTGTAGTAGCCCAGCTGGCCCAGCGCTTGGAGACGCAGCTTGTCGATTTCGTAAGGCTGCGTGTATTTGGCCGACGCAGCCTTATCGATCACCGACTTGCCCACGTCCTGAAACCATTGTTCCCAGGACATAGCGCTCCCCTTTTACAGGTTGCCCAGCGGGTCGAGATACTCCACCAGCACGGTGCCGGAATCGGCACCGCTGAACTCCAGCAGCCATTCCAGCGACTTGGCGTTGCGCGTGTCGAGGGCCTTCTTGATGTTGCCATCCAACACGAAGTCGATGGTGTACACGTTGGCCTGCGGCACGCGGCCTGCCTTGGTCTGGTCGAACTCGTTTTCTGCCTTGATGGACTCATGCACCACCACGCCGTCTTCCTTCACGGTGGCGCCGGTCATGTTGCCGCCGTGGAAGACGTGAAAACGCTTGATGATGGAACCCGACTGCGGGCCAAACGGCACGGTCACAGGCAGACGGCCACCCGTGGCGATGTTGAACGGGTAGGCCAGGAGCTTGGAGATCAGCGGCGCAAACGGCGCGTTCGTGCCGTCGCGGGCCTTCTGCTGCGCGCTCTCGATCAGGATGGGGTCCAGCTTCGGAGCCGTGGCGCCAGCGATCGGGATTTCAGTCGTGATGTTGCTGATGCCCAGCGACGTATCGAACGCGCCGACCATGCGGTCGAGCTCCGAAATCATCGAGTAGTCGGCAAACTGCACGTCGAGGAAGGCCGCAGCGGTGGCCTCGCCTCGGTAGGCGTTGATCTTGTCCAGCTGGGTGCCGGTGGCCTCAACGATCACCTTGCCGTTGGCCTTGACCTTGATGGTTCCCAGCATGGCCTTGGTCAGGGCGGTGCCGCCCAGCTTCAGGCGGAAGTTTTCCAGGGTGCGGCCCGGGGTCACAGTGTTGGTGGCGGTGCCGGTCGGAACGACGTTCGAGAACGGCAGGCCGTAGCGGGTGAGTTTGCCCACGCTCATGATGTGGCCCCCTTACAGAACGTCTTGAACGTAGGGGATGCGCTTGGCGACGACGCCAGCGGCAACGGCCAGAGCACCGGCTTTCACCATGCCGTTGCCGTATTTGTAGGCAGCGAACAGGATGCCACCGGCAATCGCCAGTTTGGTCAGATCGGCTTGAGTCACTTCAATTCCTCGGTTGTGTTGAACATGCGCCGCGCCGTTGCGCTGGCGCTTGCGTGGTTCGCACTCTCGAAAAATCAAAGGAATGCCGACAGGCCCGGTATCGGGTGCCGTTACCCATACAGAGAAACGGCCCCTCAAAACCTCAATTTGTCTCGCTTAATTCCTCCCGTATGCACATCGAAGTGGACAAATTCCAACGGTTGCAGGGCATCAATCTCGGCCTCTGGCACTCGGGTTTTGCGCGCCAGGTAGCGCACGTCATCCCCGCTTGACTGCGCAAACATCACGTAGGCCGATGCGTTGCCGAAGGCCGTTTTGTCGGCCTCGGCCCAGCGCTGCGAGATGCAAAACAGGTTGATGCCGCGTTTCAATCCGCGCCGTATCAGGATGCCCCAGCTACCGGGCGCCTTCGCTGGCGTTGTCACGTCGGCCAGTTCCTCGCCAATGGCATCAAGCGGCGCCACATACCGGCCAGCGTAGAACACGCAATCGGCCCAAAACTCAAACTCTTTTTTCAGGTCGCCGCCCGCCACATAGGCCACCTTTTGCGGCCCTGGCTTCAGCATTAGCTCGGCCAGTTGATCGCGCCGCGTGACCTTCACCCAGCCCGGCAGTTCACACCACTGCGCCTCCGGGTCCCAGGCCCACACGCGGCGCGACTTCGCCACCATCTTGCGCGTCCACGCGGTCTTTCCGCTGCGCGAGCGGCCCGACACGATGTACAGCTTGCCGTCATTGGTTTTCATGCCTGCGGTGCTCCAAACGTGACGGTCTTTTGCGATGCCGCCGCCGCATCCGGGCGCGGTGCCTCCAGCACCACCGAAGCTGGCGCGGCCAGGGCGTCGGGCGCGGTCTTCTGTGGTGCGTGCTGGGTTGCGTAGATCGCCAGCGGCGCGCAGCACATGCCCAGGCGCACCCATGGGTTTTTCATGATCGCCAGGTTGTCGCCGCCGTATTCCTCCAGCACCGCCGCCAAGCCCTCGGGGATGGGTGCCCACAGTTCATCGGGCGCATCGCGCAACTGCGGCACCGCGAACGAGGCCAGCGGGCGCACGATGGTCATGATGACCGCCGCCGCCTGCTGCGCCATGGCGCCCGGCTCTGGCATTTCGTCGGCGTCGTCGGCCGGCTGCTGCGCGCCTGGTGCCGTTGCCGCATCGGTTGGCACGGCCTGGCCTTGGATGCGCGCCAGGTGCTGGGCCTGTTCGTCGCTTGACGGTGCGCCGTCGTCGTGTTCGTTTTCGGGCGTGCTCATGCTGCAGCCTCCCGGCCCAGGTTCAACAGCACATCGAAGGCGTTCTGTGCGCGCGACGGCTTGGCCTTCGGTGGCGGTGCCACGGGTGCAGGCGCGGCCACCGGAGCGGCCACGGGTGCCGCCGCTGGGGTGCTGGCCGGTGCATCGCCTGCCGCCCACGGATAGCGCGCCAGGAACTTGCGTACCCGGCGTTCATCGCCACCGATGCGAAGCTGCTGCGAGCACTCGGCCTCGCAGTAGCCGAACGGGTGGCCGTTCTTGTCGTGCGTGATTCGCATGCCCTTGGCGGTGCCGCACGATGGGCAGTCGATGTGCCCCAGGATGCGCGGCCCGCTCACTGGTTGCGCTCCAGCTGTGCGGCCTTGAACCATTGCGTCTTGTCCACGGCCTCGCCGTTGACCACGCCCTGGATGCGTACCTGCACCATGCCCTTGTCGCTGGTCTTCAAGACCTCCCCTACCTGCCCGGCAGACGCGCCCGTTTTCACGCGCGCCGGTTCATGTGCTTTCCACGGTTGCATGCTCTTTCCCCTCGGTTGAGTCCCCCGACCTTCCCGATTTCCAGTTGAAGAACCTCCCGACCTTCGCCCGATGCACCCGCTTGGGTGAAAACAGGCTCGGCGGTGGCCTTCGATCAACGCTGTCGAGCGTCGGTGTCAGTGACAGCGACGTGCAGTTATTGACACGAGTCCAAGGCGGCAGCGCTTCGCGCAGCCGCTCCACTGCCTCGCTGTGGCGCTGCATCTGCGCCATGCGCTGCGCGGCCTGCAGAGCCGCCTTGTCGTCGTGGTCTTTGAGGCGCACGGCCAGGCGCTGGCACTGTTCGTCAAACGCTTCCAGCACTGCGCCCATGGGTGCCACCACCCAATCGGCCCGCTCGCTCTCCACGGCCCCGACAAGCCGCCGCGTGAAGCTGTGGCCCTTCGCCACCGCCCACGCGCCCACGGCCTCGGGTGGCACCACGGCCACGCCCTCGCCACGCACGCCCACTACGCGCGCAATGGCCGGTTCCCCGTACCGGTTCACGCCGCTGCGCTCGGCCCGCAGCAGATGCACGCGCAGCGCGCGGCGCTTGCACGTCGGCCCGCCCTGCGCCTCGGTATACCGCTGCCAGGCGACGGCGCGTTTTTCCTCGGGCTCGGTCTTGCCCAGGTTCACCGCCTCCAGCGCCAGGCGCATGGCCTCGGGCATGTCGTCGGCCATGTTGTCGGGGTGCAGCTTGCGCAACTCGCGCCACACGCTCACAGGTGGCCCGCCGATCTGTTGAAACTGCCGGATGCCCCACACGCGCGCCCATGCCACGATGGCCGATGCCGTGGTCTCTATCGGGTTGCCCCACAGGTCAACTTCCAGGCCCGCGCCGTCGATGCCCTTGCTGATGTACTTTGCTATGTAGCTGGCCGCGCTGCCCTTGCTGCTGTCGATGGCTTCGAGCTTCACGCGGTGCTGCGCCGCGCCTGGCTCGGTGGCGCTGTCATTCTTCAGGAAGTAGCGCAACAGTCCGGCGTCGAACACCTCCACCGCATCGCGTGGCGGCTTCACGCGGGTTTTGAGCTTCACCTCGGCCGTCATCGGTGCGAAGAAACAGAGCACGTTCCAATGAGGGCACCCGTCCTGATGTGGCTCTGTGGTGCGGAACCCGTACACGCGCAAGCCCTGGCGTTCCCAATGGGCGCACACGCGCCGCCACTGCTTTGCCAGGTACTGCTGGGCATCGCGCGGTTTGGTGCCGTCATAGCGCTTGTTCGGCACCGCCTTGCCGTTGCCCAGCGTCAACCACTTGTGCATGCGGCTGGGGCACGTCAGCACGGCCCAGCGCTTCACGTGGCCCAGCGCGTCGGCGCACGCCTCAAAGCCGCTGACACGTGTCATCAGTTCGCCGCGCCTGATCGTCGGGTTTGCCGTGCTGATTTCGGCCAGGCTCTGCAAGGTTCGTTCGTCGCCGTATTCGTTCACGGCCACGGTGTGGCGCAGCATGGCCGCGTTTTTCGCCTGGCGCTGCGCGTACAGCCCGCGCGACTCGCGCGACAGGTAGTTATCCCCATCGCTGCGAACAAGGCCCATGGCAATGGCGCACTGTTCCAGCGTGCGCGCGTGCATCTTGCGGAAGGCCCGGCGCCAGAACTCGGGCACGCACAGGCGCCGCAGCTTGCCCCGGCGCGTCATGCCCGCGCCCTCGGGCCACAGATCGGCCATGCCATCCAGCGACATCATGTGCCGCGCTGTGACGGCCTGCAGGCGCTCGGTTGCCCGCGCGATGTGGTCGGCATCCTGGCCCGCCAGGCGCCGCCGCGTGGTGCCCTCCACCGCCGCCATGCGGTCGGCATAGGCCCGCGCCTGGTTCTCGGCCATCTTGCACAGCTTGGCGTCATCCGTGGCCGGGTGCAGGCCCGCGCGGCGCCCTGCTGCCAGTTCCTCCAGGCGCCGTTTCAGCCACATATCGGCCAGGCCGTGGGTCTTGCCCTTCCCGGCCAGTTCCTCGGCCATTCGGCGCCACTCATGCGCCAGGCGGTCGGCCCAGCGCCGGGGCAACTGCATCAGGGCTTCATCGGCCCAAAACGGACGAACAGGACCGCTCACCACCACCAACCGAAACGGACCTGCAGCGGCCCCACTGCAACCATGATGCTGCGTCCGGACAACACCACTACGCCAACGGCCAGCGGCAGCGCCAGGCGCCATTTGGCCTCAATCCTGAAGTCGGGCCACCCCTTCATCGCCACACGTCCGGCGCCTGGCGGCGCAAGGCCTCTGCCGCTGCCGCGTGCTGCGCGCGCAGTTCGGCCAGCTTCGCGCGCTGGTCGGGTGGGCACGGTGCCGGGTTGTCTGCCGCCATGCGCGGCACGGGCTTGATGCCGTACTGGGGGGCGATCATCGCGGCCCCCTGTCGTAGAAGCGCCAGTACATAGCCACCAGCGAAAGCATTACGACCGTGAGGCAGTAGGCCAGGAAGATGCCCAAACCCCAGCCCTGCATAGCGGCGCACATCACGCACCCCCCTGCGCGCTCTGCGCCTTGACGCCTGCAGCCTCTGCCGCCTGCTCTACCGCGAACAGCAGCACCCCGGCCTGGTCGAGCGTCAGCGTGTCGCCGCCCAGGCGCGTGCCGAACATCGTCAGATCTACCTTGATGCCACCGGTTACCGGCTCCACCACCAGGGCCATGCCCTGTTTGAGCTTGATCGTGGTTTTCATCGCGCGCCCTCCCCTGCTTTGAGGTCTTTGCGGATGGCGCGCATGTGCTGGCCCGCTGCGCGGTTGATGTGGCTGGTCAGGCGCTGCATGGCCTTTTCGGCGCGCTGCGCGTTGCTCTCGGGCATGTCCGGCAGGCAGGCACCGGAGCACTCGCCCTCGGGGTAGTTGCAGCCGTTGGCCGCGTGCTGGCAGGGCTTCACAGCTTTTCCCTCAGCTTCTCGGCCATGTCGATCATGAGCGCCGCTGCAACTGGGTTCGGCCCGCCGTTGAGGAACGACACCCGCTCTGCCGCATCCTCGCGGACCGCGCACCAGATATCAGCCGGAACCCAGCGCCCTTGCGCCGGGGTGAAGAATCCGACCTGATAACCGCCCTTCTGCTCTTGGTACAGCCAACTCATGACCGCACCCCTAGCCGGTTTTCTGCGGCCATGCGGCGCAGCTTGTCGCCAGCGCGGCCCGGCTTGCCCGGAATCCGGGTGCGTCGTGAGTGGGTGGCGTACCCGAAGCGCGGCAGTTCCCGCACCTCCAACGCCTTGGACTCCGCGAACGCCTTGCCCGCGAGCCCTCCTACTGCTGCCAGCAGCCCAGCCAAAATGCCGTGCCGCCCCATCGAACCGATCATGGCCCCCGCCTTTCAGTCCCCCGGTTCCCGTTACAGACGGAATGCCGGGGTCAGCCCAGGAAGGGGGGGACAGAAAACAAAAGCTGCCCCGGCGCCGCGACTGTATGGCAACCCCTCGCCATCTGGCAACCCCATGCCATATGGCAAGCGGGTAGCTGTTAGCAGTACCCTTACCGTTACAGGCTCAAATTACCCCCTCCCCCCGTTACTGGAAAGGACGGTTATCCACATGTCCGTTAACGTTCCCGCCCTCTTGGACAAGGCAATTTCTATCCACAAGTTGTCCAGCGACTACAAGTTGGCTCTTGTTATGGGCGTGTCGCACCGCTCTTTGGCCTCTTACCGGCACGGAATGACCCTTCCAGACGCTCGGGTAATCGCGAAGCTTTGCGATCTGACGGGCGATGACCCGGTGGTCCTGGCCGCTGAAATGGAGGCAGAACGCGCCAAGACCCCTGAAGCCCGCGCGCTGTGGCTTCAGGTGGTCGAGCGGCTGCAAAGCACGCTGCACGCTGCAGTTTTTGCAGTGGTGTTTGGTGCCATCGGCTGGGGCGCGCTGCCCTCTGACGCGGCAGCGCAGAGCATCACTTCAACTCAAAGTGATGTTTCTATACATCGTAGAATGTCTATGTGACATCCAGACCCGATCAATCAGATCCTTCTCCCGCTGTGGTACGCCCCCTTACCAGCGCCCCTTGGGCTGCGCTGCGCGGATGGATGCTGCGATTTTTTCGGCCACCGTACCGCGACCGGCGCGGTGGGCAAAGTCGATGGCGGTCAGGCCGATCTGGTTGGTCAGTCGGGCATCGGCGCCGGCTTCCAGCAGCACGTCCACCGAGCGGACATCGCCATACATGGCGGCCAGCATCAGCGGCGTGGAGCCGTTCGGCGACGAGGCGTCGATGTACGCGTGGTGCTCCAGCAGCAGCGCCACGATGGTGGCTGAATGTTCCTGGGTGCTGGATGCAGCGTAATGCAGCGGCGTCCACCCGGGCTTGTTCACCTGCGCCTTGTACTGGATGAGTTCGCGCACCTGCTGCAGATGCCCTTTGATGGACGCGAGCATGAGCGCGTTCTCGTCCTTGCTGTTGCGGGCGTCCAGGTCCATGCCGGGCTGGGCGATCAGGTAGCTGGCCACCTGCAGCGCGTTGTCGCGCAACGCGAGCACCAGCGGCGGGTCCAGGGCCTCGTTGCGGGTGTTGAGGTCGAACCCGCGGGCCTGAAGGGCCTGGATGGCGCGGACGTCGTTGGCCTTGATGGCCTGGAAAAACTGCTCGAAAGAGCCCTGCCCGAGCGCGGTTGCCGGGCTCAGCAGCAGCCCCAGGCACAGCGCCCAGAATGCAAAAAACCAGCCCGCCGGGGGCGAGCTGGTTGCGGATGGCAAAGGGAGCGTGTCAGTCTTCGACAAACGCTTCTTCCCGTTTCTTCTTGATGGATGGCGAAGCGACCACGATCAGCAGCAGCAGGGCCATGGCCAGCAGCGCGGCGGACAACGGGCGGGTGACGAACACCGACCAGTCACCGCGCGACAGCAGCAGGCTGCGGCGCAGGTTTTCTTCCATCAGCGGGCCGAGGATCAGGCCCAGCAGCAGCGGAGCGGGTTCACAGCCCAGCTTGATGAAGCCGTAACCGATGAGGCCGAACAGTGCCACCAGCCAGACGTCGAAGACGTTGTTGTTGGTGGAGTACACGCCGATCGCGCAGAACAGCACGATGGACGGGAACAGCCAGCGGTAAGGCACGCTCAGCAGTTTCACCCACATGCCGATCAGCGGCAGGTTCAGGATCACCAGCATCAGGTTGCCGATCCACATGGAGGCGATCAGGCCCCAGAACAGCTCGGGGTTGCTGGTCATCACCTGCGGGCCGGGCTGGATGTTGTGGATGGTCATGGCACCCACCATCAGCGCCATCACGGGGTTGGGCGGAATGCCCAGCGTGAGCAGCGGGATGAAGGAGGTCTGGGCACCGGCGTTGTTGGCGGCTTCAGGAGCGGCCACGCCACGGATGTTGCCCTGGCCGAACGGCACTTCACCGGGCTGCAGCTTGGTTTTCTTCTCGATGGTGTAGGCGGCAAACGAAGCCAGCAGCGCACCGCCACCGGGCAGGATACCCAGCATGGAGCCCAGCGAGGTGCCACGCAGCACGGCGGGGAACATGCGCTTGAGGTCGGTGACCGTGGGGAAGAGGCCTTCGATCTTGCTGGTGAAGACCTCGCGCTTCTCTTCGGAGTGCGACAGGTTGTGGATGATCTCGCCGTAGCCGAACACACCCATGGCGATCACGATGAAGTTGACGCCGTCGATCAGTTCGGGGATGTTGAACGAGAAACGGGCCACGCCGGAGTTCACGTCGGTACCGATCAGGCCGATGAGCAGGCCCAGGATGATCATGCCGATGGCCTTGATGAGCGAGCCGGAGGCCAGCACCACGGCGCCGATCAGGCCCAGCACCATCAGCGAGAAGTACTCGGC
>VFQP010004071.1_pt1 | contig 14073 bp, 21 predicted proteins | sample 3512351 | NCBI WGS metagenome assembly VFQP01 (sample SAMN10412372, study PRJNA504923) | tailings metagenome | isolation source: Relicate 1 Philex TSF1 revegetated site | place: Philippines: Tuba, Benguet | collected 2017-08-29 | reverse complement strand
AGTGTCTCGTGGCGTGTCGCTCTCGCTCTGGCAGCTTACCACGCGCTCTTCCCTGTCTGTGGCGCACGCCCTGGCATGCTGCGCCTGCTGCCTCTCTCTACTGGACGTCAATGATGCAACCGACCAGGTGTCACGGTCACGGACACTGCAAACAAGAAGAGGCACGCCCGAGCAGTCCGATTGCCTCATGGTCAACTCGAAGGCAGCGCCGCCGACAGCGTCTGCCCCGCTGCCGTGAGCGCCGGCGCCAGGTGCTCGGGCATGTGCGGCACCGCCTCGTCCCACGGCCCGTTGATCTGCGTCTTGTACTTGGTGATGCGCACCAGCGCCCAGGGGCACGCCAGCGCCACCAGCGCGTGCACCAAGAGGTACGCCGCCAGCGGCAGCTGCGACGCCGCGCTCCACGCCGCCCCGCCGCCTTGGCTCGAGGCCCAGAGGGACGCCAGCGCCGGCCACCGCTTGGCCGCCGCCCGCCACAGCGCCGCCGCCGCGCCGCGCAGCGCGGCGCTCCCCGGGAGCAGCGCGGCGACCGCGGACGCCAGGCTTCGCAGCTGGTTGGCGTCGGGGGAGGGGGGAGGGGGCGGCGGGGTGGGGTGGGCGGGTGGGCGGAGCTGCGGCAGCATGGCGAGGGCCCAGGCGGAGAGCGCGGCCAGCGCCAGCGAGAGCAGCGCGTGCGGCGCGGGCCCGGCGGCGCGCACGGCGCGGCGGGCAAAGGGCGAGAGGAGGAGCAGCTCGAGCGAGAAGAGCACCTGGGCAAACTGCGCGCCAGCCACGAAGGGCAAAAGCCGTACGAACGCTTGCATGAGCAAGCGGCGCCAGAGCTCAGTGAGTGTGCAGCGGCCCCAAAGCGCCTCACGCACCACGTGCGTCTCGGAGGGCATGAGGCTGGCCACTAGCACCGCCGCCAGCGCCGCCGCCGCCAGCGCCAGCCGCCCGCACAGCCGCCCGCTCGCCTCTGGCCGGTTGATGAACCTGCAGTGAGGGGGCGGCGGCGTCCGGAAGTCGAGCTCTCCCGGTGCCATCAGAGGCCCCAACCACAAAAAGACGCCCGGCTCACGTGTAGTCGTGGAGGAAGAGGTGCACCAGCAGCGCCGCCACGGTGAGCGCCACCACGCTGTCGGTGCTGACGGTCGCGGCCAGCGTCCTGAGCAGCGGGGAGAGCAGGTAGATGCCGCCCACCAGCAGCCCGCCCTGCCGCGCCACGCGCAGCTGCGGGCAGAGAGGGAAAGAGCGCGCACGCTCTGCGTGGGGGGCGCAGGGAGCGGGGCAGACGACAATGGCAGCGAGGGGGCGTGGCTCGCCCTACTGGCTGCTCACCACGGCGTCGCTGCCGCCGGCCAGCAGCCTCCGGCCCTCCAGCACGGCACACAGCACGTAGCCTGCACGGGGGAGCGAGGGCGGGGGGCAACTGACAGTGTCGGCCTGCTTAAAGTGGCTGCTTGGCTCGTCCATGCGCAACGCCGCCTCTGCGTCTCGGGGGCTGGGCAGGCTGCAGCCACCAGACCACCTCCCAGCGCAACGGCAAGGCCCTGGGCGAGCCGGGCAGGCCACCCGTGCGCAGGCCGCACCTGCCGCCAGCATGGCGCCGTCCACCGCCAGCAGCTGCGTGGCCGTGAGCGTGCCGCCCGCCAGGTGCAGCGGCGCCAGCACCGTGCCCAGCGCCAGCGAGAGCTGCTGCGAGGCCGCCAGCGCGTCCAGCACCACGGGCCAGTAGCGGTGCGCCGGCAGACGCGCGTTCACCACCTGCGCGGCACCCAGGGGGAAGCACGGGCCGCACGCTGCCTCAACCACGCGCACCCCTGAGGCTCTGCTGAGGCGCAAGTCTGCAAAGCGCCTGGTTAACTCACCAGGTCGATGAGGAAGCTCTCGTGCACGTAGTTGTCCGGCGTGGGCTGCTCTTTCCACAGCACCTTTGCCCACGTCTCGCCCGCATCCGGGCGCTGGGCGTGGGCGCGGGCGGCAAAGGGGCCCAGCGCCGCATCCGCAGGTGGGCCGGGCGGCGCTGCGTGCTGATCATCGTTGGCGGTGGCGGTGATAGCTGCTGCTGCGGCAGCCTTGGCGCTGCTCTGCTGGAGGCGGCGCGAGCGGCGCGGCGCCGCGACGGTTGGGTCGGCCGCGCTGCGCGGGGCTGCAGGGGCAGGGCCTGCTGCTGCAGGAGGGGGCTGCGCCGGGACCGTGCTCGCTGCGGGCAATGCGCCGGAGTGGTGGTGCGGGGGTTCTGGCGCGATGAGCAGCACGGGCGCAGCGGCGGCTGCATGCTGGTCGCCGTGCAGGAGCAAGTGCTGCTGTAGGAGCAGATGCAGCTGGCGTTGCTGCTCCTGACGCTCCAGGTCACGGTCCAGGCGAGTCTTGCGGGCCATAGGCAGTGGCGCACGCGCAGGGCGAGCAGCTGTCCTGGACCATGGAACCCTTAGGTTTTTGGCGGGCGTTAGGAGAGATCGCGCAGGGCGCGAACAGCAGCTCGCTGCGTGACGGGAGAGCGATCACGCGCATCAGTCCCTGCCTCGCTCCCAGCTCCTTCAGGCCTGTGGACAATCCTCGCTTTACCTCGCGCACGAGCACTTTCCACGGTGGAAATGGCCCTCCGCCTGCAGCGCCAGCTCGCGATCGGCAGCCAGCAGAGGCCAGCGCTGCGGCGCCAGGTCGTGGTGCGGGCGTCGTCTGCTCGCCAGGAGGTGGGTGCTTGGGCAGCGTGGTCAAGGTTCTTTTCCGAGGTGCTGCGCAAAAGCATCCAGAAGCTCTGGCCTCGCTGCTCTGCGCAGGGCGAGGACTCCCAGGCGAGGCGCCCAGTGCTGATGGCGCTGCTGGGGCTGGCTTCAGGCGGCCTGCTGGCGGCAGAGCCCGCGCGCGCCGACGAGGTGCGCGGCCTTGGGGGCGCGCAAGCGCTCTGCATCGGCTCTCCTTGAGGATCACCTGAGCAATCACATGCGCACAAGGGCAGAGCGCCACGGTGTGATCTGGCTCAGGGCCACGCACCTCACCTTTCGCCGTCTGTCGGTCCTTTCCCGTGCTGCGCAGGGCGCTGATCGCCGCGCGGCCGAGCGCGCCCGCCGCAAGGCCATCCTGGCCGCCTCGTGAGTACACAGCCCCCGTGCCACCTCCTGCTCAGCGCCCCAGGCACCACGGGGTCAACACGAGCTGTCCGCCTCCCCGTGCACGCAGGCGCGCCAAGGCCGAGGCCTCGCTCACGGCGACCAAGAACACCGCCGAGATCGACGCCGAGACGGAGCGCAAGAACGGTGAGTGAGGGGCGGACTGGCCTGGGACGCCGACCTCTATGTGCCCTGTGGCGGCCGGGTCGACTTGACGCACCCGACCCGCAGCCCAACCGTTTCGTGTGCGCGTAGAGGAGCGCCGGCGCCTGGCCGCGGGGCGCGCCTCGGCCATCCAGGGCGTCGCCGCCAAGGAGTACAGCGAGGCGGCGGCGCGCGCCGTCCAGACGCCACCCCCCATCTGATTGGCCTGGCCCGCATGCACCCCGTGACGCCACACGCGCCGGAGGGCCGTTGGACTCCTCGTCGGACTTTCTTCATCCACCTCGGAACCGGTCGTTGCTGTTGATGTCGCTGTCCTGTGCCTGAAGCCGGCTCTCTCTCTGCTTTTCATCATTCCGTAGCGCAATCACGGACGGGGGAGAAAACGACTCTTCGACGCGCCCACTGTACCTGCTCTGTTCCACCAGGCGGGGAACTCCCCGCCTGTGCTCTTGCAATTCAAATGCACCTCAAGGCGCCCCACCAGCAGCAGCAGACGCAGCAACCGCCGCCGCCGCCGCCGCCGCGGCCCCACCGGCGGGCGGCACGTGCAGCACCAGCCGCTTCTTGCGCAGCCCGTTGCGAAAGTCCTTTGCGGCCAGCGCCTTTTTGGTGGGCGGCTGCACCGTCGTCACCCTCAGCACGCTGCGCTGCGGCGGCGCCGACGCCCAGGCGCAGGGCAGCAGCAGGTCGCCCGTGCCGTCGGCGGCCCAGCCCGCCTCGCGGCCGGGCTCGGCCAGCGCCTGCGACTGGTACGCCTGCAGGTCGTCCGGCGAGGGGCGCGCGGTCCGCAGCACGCGCAGCTCCAGGGGCCCTTCCCGCGTCCCTGCGCGTGGTTGGTTCAGCGCGTGGAGGTGCACCGTGACGTGGAGCGTTGAGACGAACTCAGTATGCGATGACGACTTCCATCGAGGGTCTGGCCTCACCGGCGTCGTCGTCGACCAGCTCCACGCGCGCCACCGTGCCGGGCCAGCCCGCCAGCCCCCGCACCGCGTTGTGCAGCGTGGCGGCGCTGCTCGACGCAAAGTCCAGCAGCGACTCCTCCTTGCTCAACTGCGCCCGCACACCACGCGCAAGCCGCTATCATGGTCACCGGCCCGCCGCACGCGCACACGCGTCGCACACTCTTCAGTCTTGGGGCACCACGGCAGAACGAAGAGGGCAAGGCGGCGGCGGCGGCGGCAGGGCCCCGCAGTCACCTTTGCCGCGTGCGTGACCTGCTGCGGGTCCTGCGGCGTGGCGAGCTCGGGCCCTCTCCCCGCCAGCACGTCTGGCAGCCGGGACAGCAGCAGCGCCACGCCGCGCCGGAAGAGCTGCTCCAGCAGCTCGGGGTACTGCACCTCGGGGTCCAGCGGCACCTGCGGCAGGATTGTGGTGCACACGCATGCACGCACGTGTGTGCGGTAAGGCGCTCGCTGCGTGCGTGTGCGCCACCCCTCCCCTTCCCTGCTAGCACTCTGTGACGGCGAACAAGTCCGCGGTGCTGAGAGCGCGAGGGCTGCGTCCTGCAGCAGGAGGGGCGCACCTGTTCCTGCGCTAGCACGGGCCCGGCGTCGCAGGCCAGCACCGTGTAGGCCACGCTCACGCCGCCCACGGCGTCGCCCGACTGGAGGCAACGCTGCACCGGCGCGGCGCCGCGGTACCTGCTCGCACGCGGGCCCGTGAGCATCGCCGCAGGAGCTCTGACGGGCACTCACGGCCGGCGAGGACGTGCGAACGCGCAGCTCTCCAGAGCGAGGGCAAAACCGCATGTGCGTGGGCCTGGGTGCCTGCTGAAGTGAGCGGAAGCAGCCGCTCACTTTGGTAGGAGGCTGGGGTGGATGTTGAGCGTGCCCAGGCGGGGCAGGTCCAGGAACCTCTGCGGGAGCATGTTGCCATACGCCGCCGTCACGCACAGGTCGGGCCTTAGCGCCTCCAGAGCTGCCAGGAAGCTGGGGTCCCGTGCCGTCGCCGGGCACAGCACCGCGCCGCCCGCCGGCGGCGGCGCGTCCCCGGAGGGCGCCCAGGGCTGCATGCCCAGCGCGCGGGCCTGCTCCTCCACCGGCGTGGGCAGCGGCGTGGCTTTGTTGCCGCGGCCGCGGGGCTTGCCGGGCTGGCTCACCACCGCCACCACCTGCGCGGCAGTTGTGCAGCTGGGCACGGCGTGCTGGGCGAGGCAGACAACGGTGTCCTAGGGGCTGCGCGTTGGACCGCCTGCGCACCTCGAACGCTGAGTCTGGCTTCCGGGAGGCCTCCACCAGCTCCTTGAGCACGATGGCCGCCACCTGCAGGGGACGCAGGGCCAGCGAGCTGCAGGTGGCGCGGACCGGAGCCGGCGTGTGAGCTTGCCCTGCGCTGCTGACGCACCTCTGGCGTGCCCAGGAACACTAGCCTGGCTCTCTGTCCGTCTGCATGCGCGGTTGCGCGCGCCAGCACGCGGATCCGCGCCGAGCGCTGCTGGCCGCACACCGTGCGCACAGGATGGCGGGCCGCCAAGTGCGCAGCTCCCGCATGGTGGCAGCGCCGCCCGAGCGATTGGTGCTGCTGCATGTTGTGGTGCGAATGACTGAGAATGGCTGCGTGATCGAGGAGTTGCCGAGTGCAAGCCACCAGGGTGGACCACGGTGGCGGCGAACTGCGCGCACCTCGGGCCCCATTAAACTGCGCCTGCGCGGTGGATGGCCATTGCGCACACGCGTTTGGCCCGCAACTTCTGCAGCGCAAAGCCGCAGCCCAAGCTCCTCGGGGTCGCCGTGCGGAGGGCGCAAGCTCGATCAGCTCTCCAGGCAGCGATGGCGACTGCCAAGCGCAAGCTTCTTGTGTCCAATGACGACGGCATCGGCGCACCTGGTCTGCGGGCCCTGGTGGCAGAGCTGGTGAAGGAGCAGGCGCTCTTTGACGTGAGTGGGGCGCAGCGTGCTGCAGGCGTGTGCAGCCGCGCAGTGGTGTGCACCCACCACCGCACCAGTGTGGGTGTTTGCCGCTGCGTGACACCCGCCCCGCCCCGCTGGGGTGCTGCCCACATCACGCTGCGCGCCCAGATCTACGTGTGCGCGCCCAGCGGCGAGCGCTCGGCCCAGTCGCACGCCATCACGCTGGGCCGCTACCTCCTGGCCAGCCCCTGCACCGACCTGCCCGGCGTCGCCATGGCCTGGGGCGTGGACGGCACCCCCGCCGACAGCGTGCGTTCAGCCAGCGCGCACATGACCTGTCGCCGCGTCAGCGACACGCCCGCGGGTCCACACCGAACCTCAGGTGCCCCGCGGCCCATGCATGCAGGTGATGCTGGCGCTGCACAGCCCGCTGCTGGCCGAGGGGCCCGGCGCGCAGCACACCACCAGCAACAACGGCAACGTCAATGGGCCGGCGGCCGACCCGCCGGACTTTGACCTGGTCGTGTCAGGTGCGGCGCTGATCATGATCCCGCGATGATCACCGCGGGCGTACGTGTGTGCGCGCGCTGGCAGTGGCGCGCCAGTCGCTGAGCGGCCCTGATGTCTGCGCCAGGGTGCGCCGCAGGCATCAACCGCGGCGACAACTGCGGCCTGCACGTCATCTACAGCGGCACCGTGGGCGCGGCGAGAGAGGCGGCCTGCAAGGTGCGCCAGCAGCTTGGGCTCCTTGCAGCAGGAAAGAGCGCTGCTGCGATGACGCTCCTAGGCGTGCTGGGTCGCGAGGTGCCATGCACCGATGACTTGTGGCTGCGGTCGCGCTGTGGAACGCTGAGCGCTGGGCGCGCTCTGGGATGCTGCGCGCGTGCGTGGCGTGATGGCGCATGATGCCGTAGGGCGTGCCGGCCGTGGCGCTGTCCCTGGACAACCACTCGGCGCGCCGCCTGGAGGACTACGCGCTGTCCGCCGCCCTCAGCGTCTCCATCATCAAGGTGCGCTGAGCTGAGTTTGAGGGCTGGGTGTCAACCTGTCGCCGCCGTGCTGAAACCTAGCGCACTCGACGTGTTGATCTGTCGTTGATTGTTCGCAGGCGGCGCTGGGGCTGCTGCCAGGGCAGACGTCCGACCAGGCGCCTGTCCGTGCGTTTGACCAGGCCGTGCTCAACGTCAACTTCCCCACCTCCCAGGGGCTGCAGTGCAAGGTGCGCCACGGCTTGCCCTGCACTCCAGTGCTGCCCCCGCTCGTGGCCACCCCAACCAGGAGGCCTCTCACGCACCCCGAGATTCCCCATGTCCCCGCGCGCAGGGCTTCCACCTGACGCACATGAGCCAAGCGTGCGTGCACCCTGCGTTCCGGGAGGTGCGTGCGCGTGTCTTCCCGCCACTCCCCTGATGCCCCGATTCACCCCTGGGTGGCACCTCACGCCTTCTTGGCATGGCGCCCCACCATGATGCTTGCCCTGACTGGTGTGCGCAGGTGCTCGAGGCGTCCGGCCCGCACCTGCCCCTCATCGAGGAGCACACGCCCAACTCGCGCGTGTTCCGCAACTACGCCGGAGTCGTGAACCAGTGAGCGAGCAGTCACGCCTGGCCGGTCACGCTGCGCACGCGCTGGCGCATCCAGCGCACATCGGCAGCACGGTCGCCTCCTGATTCCGTGTGCGCCAACGACGCGCGACGCAGGGACGACGCCGAGGGTGGCGACGCGTGGGCTGTGCGGCGGGGCTGGGTCAGCGTGTGCCCGCTCAGCCTCAGGCAGGACTTTTTGCCGGCGCCCAAGCAGCAGGACCCAGAGTACCAGAAGCTTTCGGACAAGGTGCGCTTAGCTGTCGCGTCGTGACGGTTGCCGGCGACTTGGCTCGTGGTGCTCCTGACTGAGGACGGCTTGGCCTGCTCCGCGCGCTGCTGCGCGCCCCCGAAGGTGCTGCAGGCCACCAGCACCATCATCCAGCACGCCGCGGCAGACGCAGAGATGGCGGTGGCGGGGCTCGAGGCCAAGCTCTGACACCTGCTCCCTTCCCTTCCGAGACTGCGCCACACGCCACCTTTGCAGAACCGCATGCAAAGGGGCGAGAGATGTGGAGGCTCTCGATCATGATGGGGACAGTGCGCAGTCCTCCAGCAGCAGCAAGCAGCAGCTCCCGAGTCGCGAAGGTCGTCGCGTCTGCCAGCACCCTCGCGCTCACGCCCTACGCCTACACGGCACCCCGCTCCGTCACCTCCTGCAGAAGAAGCAAGACAAAGAATGATTGGCCGCAGTCCACGCGTGGCGCTTGATCAGGCGAGCTCGGCCAGCTTGCCCCGGGGCACGTAGGTGGCCACGCGCCGGAAGTGCGAGGGCGGCCACAGCACGTGCGTCACGCGGCCCTCCAGCAGCCCCAGGTGCACCTGTGCACGCCCACATGTGCGCACACACGTGCACCCATGCGCCTCGCAATCCTCGCCACGGCGTTATGGCACAAGCAAGTCGACCACGCACAGCCGGCGACGCACCGGCCCGTAGAGGTTGCGCGAGTCGCCGCTGTGCGCAGCATTGTCGCCCTCAATCCAGCACCGCCCCTGCAAACGTGCAGCATCCCAGGTTGTTGAGTCGCCACTTGCTTGCTCACTGGCCCCTAGCCTGCCGGCCCGTCCCCGCGCTGCGGCACCTGCGGGATCTTGGTGGGCTCGTGCTTGCCCTCCTCCCACACGGCGTCGCCCTCCACCGCCACCATGCGCTTGATGAGCTGCTGGTGCGGGTCGTCCGGGGCCCTGCGGTCGCCGGTGACGGTCGCTATGCGCGTCGGCTGCAGAGCCATCGCACCCGAAGGCACGCACAAGCGCACCAAAAGAGCACGCACCAGAGCACCACGACCGCGCCCCGCTCGTAGTGGTGCAGCCACTTGCACGAGACCTTTTCCACCAGCACCCAGTCGGAGCGGGCGGGGTCGCCGTTGAGCGTCGGCTGCATGGACAGCCCCTGGACCTGCGTGGAGACAGACCACGCGTGCGTGACTTGCGTGCTGGAGTCGGTGTGGGCTGCCTGCCTGCGGCCTGCGTGCGGGTGGCGCGCCTTCACGACGGACGCCACCGAGTCGGAGAAGGCGATGGCTATGGGGATGCACCACGCAGTGTTCTTGACGAACTGCCAGACCGCTGATGAGGCTGACATGCTGGTGGCGGTGCCGGTGCTGCTGCTGGTGCTGCTGCCAACGCCGCCAGCTGCATGGCAGGCGCCCACCGATGAGCGCCGCCCGCGCAGGAAGGGAGTCACGTCTCTGGCAGGCCACGTGCGGCAGTGCAGAGTGCCCCTCTCCTCGGGCGAGGGGCGTTGGCCGAGCGCACGTGCATGGGCGCGGGCTTGGAAGCGCATGACGCGCCAGGCTCCAGGCTGCCGGAGCAAGCCACTCACACGTCAGCTGATCCTGAGCACGACGCTGAGAAGGAGGAGCAGCGTCCCTGGTGCTGTTCCTGGGCCGGGATCGAGAAGCTCGCGAGGGGTGTGGAGCGAGCAGAGCGCGCACGGATGGCGGAGCGGGCTCAGGACGACGAGCACAGCAGGCTCCTGCTCGCGCTCGAGGTGCGTGTGCTCGCGCCGGGGTGATGCAGCCTCTGCCGTGCACTGCTGCCGCACTCTCATGCCGCACTCTCGTGCCCGCCCGGAACGTGCAGGACTTCTTCTGCTCCCCGGCCTTCACGTGCGCGCTGGGCGGCTTCATGGACCAGCACGCCTCCGAGCTGCAGTTCCCAGGCCCGGACGCAGAGCAGCCCCTCCACAACCACGCCGTCTTCACGCGCTTCCAGGCAGTGGTCGAGGAGCAGCTGTGCAGCTTTCTGCAGGAGCACGGCATCAGCCAGGAGGTACGCCTCCGCAATGCCGCAAGCTCAGCCAGCACGTCCGCAAGCGGCGGACCTGAAGGACTGGCCGATACGCACGTGGCCGGGCGCAGGCGGTGGTCCAGGTGTGCCAAGAGGCCAAGTCCCGTGATGGGGGCCACGGCAGCACCTCGCACTGGGTGTGCATTGACTACCTGCTGGCGTCCACCACGTACGAGTCGTTCATGGAGCTGGCGGCCGACCACGTGCAGCTGCACAGCTGGGGCGCTGAGCCGGGGGCGCTCGACGACTACGAGCTGCCGCCGCCGGATGAAGAAGAGGGCGAGGACGGCCAGCACATGCTGCCGCTGGACGAGGCAGATCCGGAGGAGCAGGCCGGGGAGCAGCGTCGGAGCTCGCGGCGGGCAGCCGTTGCGGCGTCTTGACAATGACCGCAGGGTCAGAATCTAGAGCTCAGCACGAGGTGTAGCGATGACAGGGGGGGTGTCTGGGGTAGAGTAGCAGGGTGAAGTGCAGGTGAGGTGACGCTGTCCGCCCATTCGTGTTGTTTCTGCAAAACGAAAAGGGGTGAACCATGGAGGCCTCCCCAAAGCCCGCGGCGCGCGTTATGGTCATGTATGGCCACCAAAAGCGTCTGGAGGTTCCCCCAGGATCGCGGTTGTCTGAGCGCAGCAACAATGCGCCCCAAAAATCGGTGCTGTGCAGTGTGCGGCCACATCATCTACAACCTGGCCCGCGGCAGCGGAAAAAAGGTCTGTGGTGGTCTACGCCTCAACGACAACGCGACTCTGCAACAGCCTGCGTGCGTCCACACGAGGCACCAAGGCCTCCTGTGCTCCTCCTCCTCGTCCTTCTTCACCCCTACCCAACGCGAGCAGCAAGAAAAAAGCGACCTCCCGTCAGCGACGGCCCCGTCATGAATGTCCAAGAAAGACACGGGCGTCCCACACGCGCTCGCCGGTCACAGCTGCTGGGCCGTCGCCGCCGCCTCCTCCAGCATCAGCAGCACCTGCTCCAGAGGCGCCTCCGCAGCGAGCCCCCGCCCATCGCCGCCGCAGCCCACGGCCACCGCGTGGCGGCAGGCGGCGAGGGCGCCGGCCAGCTGCTCCTGCAGCAGCGCCACGCGCACCCGCTCCAGCGCCGCCGGGCCCAGCGCTGCGCCCACGCCCGAGCCCTCCTCTTCCTCCTCCGCCTCGCCGCCGCTGCCCTCCAGCTCGGCCCCGCCTTCGTCGCGGTCGCCAGCGTCGCGTACGGCCGTTTCGTCGCTCCGGCGCCGCAGGGACCCACAGCTGCCGCAGTTGCCGCTGCAGCCCTCCTCCGGTCTCTGGTGCCTCGGTCCCTTGTCAGCCGAGGCCCCGTCACACGTCGTGCTGCCCTGCTGCGCCCTGCTGCTGCCAGGCCAGGGCCCTTGGGCGACTGTGGCAGTAGCGTTCAGCGAGCACGCGCCGCTCTTGGCCATGCTGCCCTGCTGCGCCCTGCTGCTGCCAGGCCAGGGCCCTTGGGCGACTGTGGCAGTGGCGTTCAGCGCGCCGCCCAAGAGCGGCGCGTGCTCGTCAATCACGGTTGCCTGGCCGCTGCTCAGCCACCCCAGCGGCTGGTGCGCCAGCCTGCACACGCGGCGAGCAAACAGACAGCTCCATCTCTTGCTGGCGCGCCGCTAACGTGCGTATGGTGCGACATGCTGCGAGCAAGAGGGGGGCGGGTGAGGGCGTACCTGAGGTTGGCACGTTCGAGCGCCAGGGTGGAGCGCTCGCGCCGCAGCTGCCGCTCCAGCCGCTGGCACTTGCGCTGCTCGGAGCGGAAGGCCGCGCGGTACTGAGCCAGCTCCAGCGCCAGCAGCTGCGGGAGGGGGGGCCAACGGGGCACGGCGGGCACGCGGGCGCGTCACAGGGGGGGCCGCAGGCAGCGTGAGGAGGAGGAGGAGGTTTTGGTTAGCTGTGCAGAGGGCAGGCGTGGCCATGGCCAGCGTCACGTGCGGGCGGCTCACCTGCTCCAGCAAGGAGCCGGCGCTGGCGGCCCCGCTCCACGACGCAGAGGACGGCGCCAAGCCCCGCATCTCGGCCAGCGCTGTGGCCGTGCTGGGGCACGGCGTGAGCACCAGCGGCCTCGGCAGTGCTCCATCCACGCCCGCGACTCCCGAGTAAAAGCTGCTTCGCGGCTGGGCGTGGGCGCCGGGGCTGCTGCTGCTGGCGGCGCACACGCTGCCGCCGCCGCCGCCGCTGCTGCTGGCCACGGCCGCCGCGGGGGAGAAGGCCGACGTGGACGGCGTCGCGGGCACGCCCCGCGGCTGCCGCGGTGGCGGCGGCCGCGGACCGTCCAGGGCCGACGGGAAGGTGGGCTGTGGCGCCGTGGCGCCTGCCCAGCCCCGCGGGGCGTGGCTGGCGCTGTTAGGGGCCTCCTGGCTAGTGAGAGAGCCGCACCCGTCCACGGGGCGCCTGCCGGTGCGCACGGTCAGAGCGGGGGCGGACGAGGAGCTGCCGCCGTCAGCGTGCCCAAGCAGGCGCTTGGCTGCGGCCCCCAGTGCCGCCTCCACCTGCTCTGGCGGGGCGCCGGGTGGGGACGGCGGGCGCGTGCTGCCCGCGCTGCGCGGATCCGCGCCGGTGCCGCTCGTGCGGGCGCTGGGTGAGCTTGATGAGGAGGAGGAGGAAGAGGAGGACCAGAGAGCGGTGGGGCGGCGCGCCCACCAGGGCTGCGGCGACGAGTCGCGATTGCCGCCGCCGCCACTGCTGCTTCCGCGCCTGGAGGTGCGCCGCTGCCCTTGGGTTGCTGGTGGGCTGTTGTGCACGTCGACGTGCGGCGGGGCTGCGGGCTGCAGCCGGCGTGGCGAGGCCTGCGGCGTGGCGGCGCTGCTGCCGCCGTGCGGCACCCGCCGGGTGAAGCTGGCGGCGGCGGTGGCGGTGGGGGTGGGGGGGCTGCTGCTCGCGTGCTCCTGGCGGAGGGGGTGGTCGGCGTGGTGCGGGTGCGGGTAGGGGTGTGTGGGCGGGCAGGCGGCTTCCTGGGGCCGCAGGTGCCGCCGGGTGGGCGTGTGGGGCGCGCTGGGTGGCTGGGCGTCGACGCGGTGCTCGGGGGACGATGGGGCCGACGCGCCCGACGCCTCTCCCAGGGACGTCGCTGCGCTGCCGGCGTCCATAGCCGGCTGGGTGCTGCCGTCCCACCAGGTGCCTGGGCACAGCGCCAGCACCGGATGGCTGGGCAGCTCGGGCGCAGCGACATCGCGCCGCGGTTTTGCGTTGGTTGGCCACGGCCGCCGCGCCCGGCCTGCTGCCCCTCCAGGCGGCACCAGCTCCTCGTCGCCCTCGTGACTGCTGGCCGCCATTGCGCTCAGCGTGGCGCAGCGTGGCGCTCAAGAAGCCGGGGACATTTGCTTGTTTGGGGGGGCCGGATGCGCCCGGTCACGCCCCTCCGCCGGCCTCCACTCGCGCCGCTGCTCGCATCGAGAGTCCTGGTGGTGGTGCCGGTCCTCACGAGCAGCTCGCATGGATATCCGGGCTCAGGACCTTTAGCCCGCTCGTGCCCGTCGTCTCGGTCCTTTTGGCTCGTCGGAGGTCGCGCATCTCCGTGAGCAGCAGCGGTGCAAGATGGTGCGCGGCCCCAAGAAGCACCTCAAGAGGCTCAATGCCCCCAAGCACTGGTGCGTGCCGAGGAGCAGGAGAGCAGCCACCGGGCGCGTGCAAGCACGCCACTGAGGCTGCGATGAGCAACGACGGCGCTTCGCTTGTTCGCAGGATGCTCGACAAGCTGGGCGGCCTGTTCGCGCCCAAGCCTTCGCCTGGCCCGCACAAGCAGCGCGAGTGCCTGCCGCTGCTGCTGATTCTGCGCAACCGCCTCAAGTGAGCGGTCGGCGTGCTGAGCTCGGCGGCTGCGGATGTGGAGGCCGGCCGCCTCCCTTGTACTCTGGAGAGGGCGCGAGCCGAGCAGGAGCAGCAGGCCAGTGGGCCCACAAGGGGCATATACGCAGGCGAGCTACTGCTGAACGTGCTTGCACCGTGCCACGCGCGCAGGTACGCGCTGACCTACAAGGAGGTGGTGCAGATCCTCAAGCAGCGGCTCGTCAAGGTGGACGGCAAGGTGCGCACCGACACGACTTACCCCGCTGGCTTCATGGACGTCATCGAGATCGAGAAGACGGACGGG
>VFQP010004070.1_pt1 | contig 14073 bp, 24 predicted proteins | sample 3512351 | NCBI WGS metagenome assembly VFQP01 (sample SAMN10412372, study PRJNA504923) | tailings metagenome | isolation source: Relicate 1 Philex TSF1 revegetated site | place: Philippines: Tuba, Benguet | collected 2017-08-29 | reverse complement strand
GGCGCGCGGACGGGCCCAAAACTAAACGCCGGCCCTACCGCGGAGTCTTGAGCAGGCGAACGAGCATCGCGCACATCAAAGCGTGTGTTGGTGTGAGCAGCTCAAGTAACTTGTCGTTTCGCGACTTTCTGGTCGCACATCGCAGGCGCCGGCAGATCCGCAAGCGGAACGCGTCCATCGCGCGAGCGCGAACCTTGAGCAGACGGAGCGCTGGGGTTGAATGCGGAGCGCCGTTGAGGGCGAGTGGCAGTGCCTAGAGCGGACTCACCTTGACTCGCAGGCTGAAGTACAGGTTCTTGTCGTAGGGGGTGAGCCACTGCGCAGGGCATTGGCGAGGGGCGAGGGAAACGTCAAGTGCATCAGCTGCACATTGGAGGTCGGCCGTGACGCTGATGCACGAGCGGTGCTGACCCTTTGCTCCACTCACGGTGGTCTTAACCAGCACCACGTTCGTGGGCGTGCTGTGCAGCGCTGGGACCTGGAAGGTGCTCTGCTGGGCGACCTCGAGCGAAGTGGCGTCCAGGCTGGCGACGGCTGTGGCCCAGTTGAGCCGGTAGGACTCGGGCGCAGAGAGGCAGGCGTCGCCCCGTCCCTGCATGAGGAGAGCAGCGGGGTCAAGCGTCGCTCTGGTATGCAAAGCATGCCCGGCACGCACGCGGTGAGCTGCGGATCCAGGAACAAGCACTGGCTGCCGCACCATGGGGGTCGAGTAGTCTCCGTACTCCTGCGCATGCACAAGAGCACCGTGAGGACCACGTGAAAGCATTGCGTAGATGCAGGGCAGAGCGCAAGCACTGCCTGCTGGGCACACCGCAATGAAGCGCTGCGGGGACAAGAGTGCGGGGGCAACTCACGCTGTGGCAAGCACAGTTGGCCTGTCCTTCGCACGCGCACACGGTTGTGGTGTCCACGCTGCCGTGGTAGATGCCAAAGTTGTGCAGCAGCTCCTGCGGGGGCAGCCAGCCACACGGTGTGTCACGGCAGTGCGCCCAGACACCAGCAGCTTGCAGGCGCTACTGTAGCCAGCCCGCGCCGCACCTGCTTGATGGTGCCGGCGCGCTTGATTCCGTAGTCAGCTGCAACGATGCACACACCGAAGCGGCCAAGGTGGTGAGGCTCAGAGCTGGAGGCTCACTCGCTACGTTCCCACCGTTAGGACTAGGGCTAGCGCAGCACTCACTGGGCGTGTACCAGGTGAAGGGAGCGCCGATCTGCGCCAGCGCCGACCACTGCCTCTCGCAAGCGGAGCCAGCGGGCAGCACCATGCCGATGTGGAACAGCCCCACCCTGATCTGCGTGCACAGAGATGGCGACAGCTCCAGATGGCGCCAGCTGTCAGCCGTGCCCGCGTGCAGTGCACACCACGTCAGCCGTGCATCACAGCAAAGAACCCTGCTCACCGTGGGACTGCCGAGAGCTCTGGTGCCCAGCGCGCGCAGCGCCTCGTCGTCGCAAGTCAGCAGGGCGCTCCGGACGTCGGGGGTGCACGGCAGCGTCACGGGCTGCACCTGCGGGCACAAGTGAATGATTCAAGGCTGCTCTGCACAAGATGAACCAATGCACAAGCGTGCACGACTGCGAAGCAGTCCACTCACGGTCAGCTGCCTGGGGTTGATGGTCATTTTCCTGTACGAGCATTCGGTGATGAGGTCGTTGGTGTCCCGGAGCGCCTGTGTGACTTCCTGGGCGGTGACGGGCTGGGTGAAGCCGGTGCAGCCGTCACCGTCAGCGACGGAGACCAGGGCCAAAGTGTACCTGTTGAACAGGACGGCGGACGCGGCAGGGAGCCAGTGAGGACGCGGCGCAAACATGGCCAGGCGCCGCCTTGGCACTGCACAATGCGAGGGCGCACTCACGCAAAGGACACGCCGGTGGTGGTCTCACGCGTGAAGGCCGTCAGTTTGAAGTCGCTGGCAGAAGCGCTTTGGGTGGCCAGCACTGTGACGGGGCTCAGGTCGGTGCAGTTGGCCACCAGGCCCTCGGCGCGCCAGCCCGCCAGCGTGCACGTCACGCGGATGGTGGCGAGGATGGGCACAGTCCCGTTGTCGTAGTCGGACACAGGCTCATCAGGCAGGAGCACCGTGGTGCCGTTCTTGAGCTGCACCGAGAAGTGCACGCCGTCGTGGCCCGAGGAACGGTAGATCACGCCCTCAAAGGTGCTATTCCGCTGCGCTGCGACGCCCGGCGCGCCAGCGAGGAGAAACGCCGTGAGTACCTGGACAACGACATGTGGGACGCACTCAGGCACCAGCTGAAAGCGCCCAGCAGCGGAGGTGCCCTTGTGTGCCTCTGGCAGCCCATGTCGATGTGCGCACCGTGATTGCGATGAGGCACGCCCGCATCTTGTGGAATTCCCTGCATCACACCAGGCCCACATGGGCGCCCAAGCGTGAGCCCACAGAGGCCAAGCACAGGCTGCAGGCCTCCTGCCAGACCGTGAGTTGTGCTGGAATTCCTGGCGCCTGCGCTCGGTTGCGGTTCATGTTGCTGGTCTACCAAGTGAGGCGCGCCCCGTGTGGTGCATCGGACGCGAGGATGTGCGGTGCTACTGCCCTTCAGGCCAATGTGCTGCTTCACGCCTCTCCTCCTCGCGTCTCGAGGCAAGTTTTCCAATTTCGCCCGCCAGCAAGGGGTTCCGTCGTGAACCCATCTGCGCGAGCTCCGCTGTGAGACTGCTGCTGTCGCGCCCACCCATTGCAACGCCTCAATGTGCGATGCGCTCACCGCTGGCTTGCTGCGCGGGGTCAAAGTGTGGGTCGCTGACGAGGTGTGGGTTGCCGGCGGTGGTCCGGTGCCCGGCGAAAGAGGAGCAAACGCGCCGCGCACGCCGGCACCCTTTTGCGAACGAGGCTCTGCCACTCCTGCGTCCGTCCGCGAACACCGAATCGATCAAATGGAGCGTCCTGCCAACCGCGCAACGGTTTCCATCACGTTTCTCTGCTGGCCTGCTCACGAGGGCGCCAGGGTGCTCAGGCTGCCCGGGCCTGCGCTCTACCCACGCGATCACAGACGGACTCAGGCACCAACATCTTTCCTCAAGTGAGGGGGCCGACTCCTCTGGACACTCCTCTGTTCCTCCGTGCTCCTCTGAGCGCGATAACACCTTGCAGAGTCCCCAGGGCTGGTCCACCCCTCAAGGCTGCCAGGAAGCCTGGTGGCTGCACACCCCGGCCCCGGCTGCACTTGCACCTGATGTGCAGCAGGGAGGGCTGGGTTGGTGACCCTGGCCAAAGCCACTCCCTTCCCCTCCCCTCCATCAGCCACGACACTTGCAAACCTCATGCCGACTCGTCTCACGCCTTCATCCAAAGGACGTCCTTCATCCGCGCCGCACACGTACAGCACTGCCAACGGCTGCTCACGCTGTACAAAGCAACAGATGGCAACAGATGTGCAGATCCACAGCAATTCACGGGCACGTAGGGTCCGGGATGCAGAGCTAGGCGAAGCCATCGTGCATCCTTGTGTGCTTCAGTGCGTCCAGTGCGTCATGCTTGCTCTTCGTCATGCTGCTCCTTGCGACGAATGCTGCAGATGCTGCAGAATGGTACCACGCGTACACTCGCGCCACGACGGCCCTAGGCGGCCAGGGCCCGGCGACGCTTCTTGTCAGCATCCGGCGGGGTCGTGTAGTAGGTCTGGATGCACGACTGGACGACGTTGTCCGCCATGCCGTTTGCTCCCAGGTCCCCGCTGAACAGACTGCCCTTGAGCACACAACTGCGAACGCGCGTGCCCAGCACAGACCGCGTGGGGTGAAAAAATGTGTGGGGTCAGCAGCCTTTCCACTTTCCGCAAGCGAACCCCACCTCCTGTCGTCCAGCAGCGTGTAGAGGCGGCAGGCAGCGCTGGCGTCGCAGGCGCGGGCGCACGCCGCCTCCGAGGACTTGGGCAGGATGGACACGAGGCTGCCTGCAATGTCCAGGCCCTTGACGCAGTAGAACCACCGCAGCAGCTCCGGCGCTGCACACAACGAAGCAACACTGGTGCACGATGGTCCCGCCACCGTTGCGTCCGCAAGGCTTGCGCCGGGCCCAGCAGCACGCCTCCTCGCCCGCATACCTGAGCGGGATTTGTCGGTGCCCGCCACGCACAGCGTGCGGCTGGCGCTTGCCGTCACCTTGAACGCGGCGCTGTCGGCCGCGTCCGCCAGCGACGTCCGCAGCACGCACGTGTCGGTGCGGCCGTCGTGCGAGAGCAGCGAGCACCCGTCCGTGCGGGAGCAGAGGTCCCAGCAGGCCGTCAGGTTCGACTCCTTCTTGGTGGACAGCGTCTTGGCGCCCATGATGTCGTAGCCCGCCGTGCACCCAAGGGGGAGCTGGTCGCCCAGCGCGGCGCCGTCCTCTGCACCAGCACATGGTGCGGGTGCTTTTTCGTGACGCTCATCGATGAATCAGGCACCAGCAGATGCCCCGGCGACAACCCACACAGCCCATCCGGGCTCACCGGTGACGGGGCAGAGCTCGCAGGTGGCCTGGCAGTTGGCCTTCATGAAGACCTCTGCCGCGTCCACCGTGGGCTTGCACGTGAACCTGGCCTTGAACACGTCGCACGCGCTGCTCAGGTCCACGCACTGCTGGCCCGCCGCCGGCGCCTCCGCAGCAGCCGAGGCGCACGCCTTGCACGACTTGGGGCAGGCGTCGCGCAGGTACTGGCTGAAGTTGTCGTCCCCCTTGCAGCCAAAGGCCGCCACGTACGCGCCGCACTGGCTGTCCAGGTCCGCGCACCGGCCGCCGCATGTCCCGCACGACTTGGCGCAGTTGTCGCTCATAAACCTGCGGTACACAGAAGAGCGCCTGGGGCTCTGTGTGCGTGAGTGCAGCCGGGGCCTGCGTGCGAGCCAGCAAGCAACTCACGGCGCGTAGACGCTGGTGGACTTGCAGTGCCCCTTGCGTTTCCAGAACGCGCAGTCAGGCGAAGCGTCGGCGCAGCCCTTCTTGGTGCCGGAGGCCGGCGGAGGCGACTTGTCCTTGAGCAGGCGCCGGGTCTGCCCACCATCGTCGCCAGCATCACCGTCGGGGGTGCCGCCGGCATCTCCCGTACCGCCGCCAGCGTCTCCCGTACCAGTGCCGGTGCCGTCACCGGTGCCAGCATCGCCGCCGCCGCCGCCGCCGCCGCCGCCGGCACCAGCCTCGCACTCCTTCTTGTCGGTCTCGTAGCGGCACACGGTGAAGCCGATGCTGTTGTCCGCCAGGGCGCCGGTGCTCACCACCAGCTTGAAGTCCTCCAGCGCCACGGCGTCGCTGCTGGGCGGGATGGTTCGCAGGATGTGCACCTCGAGGTTTGCGTTGCTGCTGACGGCGTCCACGGCCTGGTTGGTTGTGTGCACTGACACCTGGCCGTTGTACTCGTCCAGCAGCTGGGCGTCGGCGCCCGCCTGCGCCGCCAAGCCGGAGGAAATGGCGACGCAATCGAGGCGGAGCACTGGAAGACGGCAGGGGCGCGACCTCATACATGTGCAACCCCCACCTTGACGCGCAGGCTAAAGTAGAGGTTGTGGGAATAGGGCGTCAGCCACTGCGCTTGTCCAGATGGCCAGAAAAGCCAGAGAAAGTCAATGGAGTCTGCGTTCGGCACGGCTGCGACCCGTGTACGCTGGCTGACGCCTTGAGGCAGCAACACGCACAGTGGTTTTGACGATGACCATGTTTGTCTGCGACGTGTGCAGCGCCGGGATGGTGTAGGCGGCCGGCGTGCCGGGCACCAGGGACGTGGCGTCCAGGCTGGCTATGGCGGTCGCCCAGTTGAGGCGGAAGATCTCTGGCGCGTTCAGGCACGCGTCGCCAAAGCCCTGCAGCAAGCAGGCACTGGCACGGCGTCCCTTGTCAGCGACTTGCCAAGCGCCGGTGCTCGTGCGGCACGGGCCCCTTTGTCGAACAGCGCACCATGGGCGTCGACAGGTCCCCATACTCGTCATGGCACTCGCAGGTCGCCTCATCATGGCACGTGCACGGTGTCGTCGTGTCCTTGCTGCCGTGGATCAGGCCAAAGTTGTGAAGCAGCTCCTGCACGATCGTAGACGGTGTCTTGATGCCGTCCCTGGCTGCAGGCGACGAGCGCACACGGTGCGACGGAGGAAGGCGATCGAGCGGTGACCTGAGTGCGGGCATGAGCGCAGGACTGACGGCCGCCGACGTTCCGCACGGCTCACTCACTTGGCTTGTACCAGGTGAACGCCTGGCCCACCTGGGCCAGCGCCGCCCAGCGGCAACCCGTGCTGTCGGGTAGCACCATGCCAACGTGCAGAAGGCCAATCTTCAACTGCACAGGATAACGCACAGGAGCACCATGGCTGTTGGTCGCGCACTGCAGGATTCACGATGCGCGTGGACGGGTGGCGCTGTTCTACTCACGTTTGGGTTGCCCAAGGCCTCCGTCGCGAGGGCCCTCATGGCCGTGGAGTCACAGGTGAGGAAAGCGCTGCGGACGGCCGGCGTGCACGTCAGGTTGACGGGCACCACCTGCGGGAAAAACGGCGCACAGCAGAGATCCCTGGCGGGCCCAGTCCCTTCCTTGAGCTCCGGGCTCAACCTCCGGCTGTTGAGCGACGTACAGCAGGCACTCACGTCGACTTGGTTGAGGTTGATGGACATCTTGCCGTAGGAGCACGAGCTGATGACGTCGTTGGCCTCGGCGAAGACCTTCTTGACGTCCTGCACCGTGACCGGCTGGCTCATGTTGCAGTCCGGCACGGCGACCAGCGCCATGATGAATCTGCGCAGAGGGAGGTGGCATGCAGGTGCTGGGCTTGCGCGTGCCCTGCGTGCACGTGAGACGCGCTCAGAGAGCCGCAATGGTGTCGTGACTCACCCGTAGGAGACGCCGGTGGTGGTCTCGCCCGTCAGCGCGACCACCTTGAAGTCGTTGGCGGCGACGTTCTGCGTGGCCAGCACCGTGACGGGGCTCAGGTCCGTGCAGTTGGCCACCAGGCCCTCGGCGCGCCAGCCCGCCAGCGTGCACGTCACACGGACGGTTGAGAGCAACGGGACGGTCCCGTTGTCGTAGTCGGACAGCGGCTCGTCAGGAAGCAGCACCGTGGTGCCATTCTTGAGCTGCACGGTGTAGAGGATGCCGTCGTGGCCAGACGTGCGGTCCAGCAAGCCCTCAAAGGTGCTCTGCTGGGCGGCAATGGTGGCCGCGAGGGCGCACCACGTCGCCGCCACGATGGCCTGCACATGTGCAGCGGCCGAGCGCCGAGCGCACAATCAGGCAGGGGCCTCGAAGCAACCAAGCTCCTCCTTGAGCAACTGCAACGCACCAGTGCTGTCCAAGCGGTCGTCCTGGTGCCTGCATGTGCGTGCAGGAACAGGGCAGCTGTCGATCGAGGAGCCTCGCCCGGCACGCCCCGAGGTTGCCCCGGCATCCCCCCCGCGGGGCTCACCGCGCGTCCGCATTGTGCCGCACTGCCTGCAAAGGTGATGTGGCGCACGTCGGCGCGGCGCTCGCGCCAGTGAATGCTGCGGACGGAACGCCACGGCACCAGCAGGCCGCAGGAACTCGATTAGAGCGTAGTGTCTGTTGGGCGTTGGCAAAGCTCTGCGATTGCGGTCACCACTGCGACTGACTGTGGGCGGTCGATATCGAGAGCTGAGCGCCTTGCGCATCGCGCCTGCGGGGCTCCTGTGCGCACGATTCGCCCGCCCACCATTCGTGGGTTTCGTCGCGGCGAGCCGCGTCGCAGGCGAACCGACCGATCCACTCGCTGATGGAGCCGGTGATGAGCGCTCACCACTGCTCTGATGCGCCGATGGGTGTCGTCGGGGACGACGGGATCACGACGCGACACCGGCAGGAGCGATCCGCAGGACGCTGACGCGCAGCGCTGGGAGGCGGCTCGCTGGCTGATGGGCACGCCGTGGCTGCACGCCGGCGGCCTTTTGTTCGGCAGCGCGGACGTTTCGGGGCGCGTTACCAGCGTGGCGGAGGGCCGCTGGCTGGCTTGGCAAGCGCACCCTGCCGGAGACGCAGCGCGTGGGAAGCCTGCTCGCACGGCAAACGCCTGCAATCCAACAGTCAGACGCTGATCAGGTGTTGGGCGCTGCACTATGGCGCACTGGTCCGCAGCACGCCCTTGTCTGTGACGGCGCCGGGCAAGCCGTGCGTCAGGTCGACCAGCGTGTCCGAGTCTGGCTCCAACTGCGCAGGCGCGCCGAGCGGGGTGGCACAGTCAGGAGGCGGCTCGCTGGCGCAGCAACACACTCCAAAGGCGAGCTCCAGACTCTGCAGCTTCTCTCACCCGCACTGCCCTGCACTTGTGCTTGGCCATGCGGTCGTTCACCCGCCGCAGCATCTCGCCTGGCGTCGGCCGCGTCTTGCCGTGTCCGTGGGGATGCCGGCCGTCGCCCAGCTGGCCCCCTGGCCCTGCAGCCTCCGCCGCATCGCGACGCCGGGCCTGGTGCTGCCCCGAGTCGCTCCCGTCTGCAGCGCTGGCCTGGCTCCGCCTCCCGTGCTTGCGACTGCTGGTGGCAGTGGTGGCCTCCGGCGGCCCGGACACCACGGTCACGGGGTGGCCCAGGTACACGAGCGCCTCGTCCGCCACGCGCTGCAGCGCCCGCGCCACATCGCCGCTGGGCACCGCCACCTGCGCGTGCTCGCAAGGCGGCGCGAGGGCGGCTCCTTGCTTGTTCCGCTGTGGCAAGGAACCGCGTTTGGTAGCGCGCTCCCTAAGGCGCTGGGCCACCCTTGTGTATCCCACGGTGCGCGCACCTGCACGTCCCACCAGGACCATCCGGGCGCCTGGGAGGGCGGCACCACCTCGCCCAGTGGCACCTGGTCCTTGCCGGTGCCCGGGCCCGAGCCGAGGGGCGGGCGGAGGGCCAGGCGCTTGTCCCTGGCGCCCGGGAGCAGCACCGTGTTGGAGGGGGAGGCGTCGAACTTGGCGCGCCGGCCCTCCTCCGTGTGCTTGAGCCAGTGGAAGAACTCGGGGCCGATGATGCTGTGCATGTCTGCGCGAGCAAATGCAGTGTTCACGCACGTGTCGTTCCAGCACCCGGCGCAACCCGAACGCGGTCTGGGATGCAATCGGCAGCAACGCACCGCCAGTGCAGGGTTCGTCCCAGAGCTGCGGCACGGCGGCAACGAAGCGCTGCTGCGCCCACCATGAGGGCGCCGCGGCGCTCGCGTTGCCCGAGCCGGCCAGCCGCCGCCGCCGCCCCGCCACGGCCACCACGTCTTCCTCGGTGGGCTGCCCGTCCCAGCTCGGCGCCAGCAGCACCGGTCTGGCCCTGCCGGCTCGCTGGTGGTGGTGCTGCTGCAGGCGCCTCGACTTGCGTGCCCAGCCGCCAACCAGCTGCCCCTGGCCGTCGACGGGCACGGGCATGGGGAACGGGAACCTGCAACGTAACAGGGGCGCCGCACCTCCTTGACGAGCGAAAGGGTGTCGCGGCATGCGTTGCTTTGAGCGCCGTGGCACGGACCTGTCGGGGACGTGCCAGAAGGTGGGCGCCAGGCACACGGTGCGGTTGACGCCGTCCGTACCGGCGCGCAGCGTCTCCGGCGGGTGGATCCAGGCCGTCTCGCACGGCAGGTCGGGCAGCACCAGCACGCGGTGGCTGACCGACGCCACCTGCAGGCAGGCAGGCCCAAACGGCGGGCACAAGCGGCACGCAAACGCTTGCTGTGACGTTCGCTGGCCAGGCCTCTCCTTCGTGAGCAAGCAAGCCGTCATGCTGTGCCGGTGTCCACCGCAGCCCTCACCTGCAGGAGCCCGGCGATGATGGAGGCCAGCTCGCGCCAGCTGCGCGTGCGGGACAGGTCCACGTGCGGCGACAGCGCCAGCACGCGCTGCACCTTGCGCTTGCTCCACTGGTAGGGCGTCTCGCGCTTGCGGGCCCGGGCCAGCTCCTCGCCCAAGGTCCAGTTGAACCGGCCCATGATCTGCGGAGAGCGGACCAGGGCGGGGCACGCGGACGGCGCGACGCGTTAACGGTTCTGGCGCTGCGTCTGCCGTGCGGCAAGGCACACGGGCACTTTGCCGTGGTGAAGCCGCGCACCTTGCGGATCATGACCTTGTGCGCCGGTGAGCTTTGGTAGTACCAGTAGTGCACATGCGCCACTGCCAAGTAGGGCTGCGGCCGCGCCGCGTGCGCCGGCGTGCCCGCGTCGCCCTGGCCCAGGTACATGCCGCGCCGCGCCAGGTTCATGGACGCCGACAGCCACCGGGGCGTCTGGCCAAACAGCTCCTGCGCGCATTGACGGCGGTGGCAGTGCATCCGGCCCCACGCTTGCACGCGTAGGGTCCTAGCACCACGAACCAGGACGGGCGGGCGGGGGGGCTCACCTGGGGCGCCGTGGCGTCGATGAAGATGTGGGCGGCGGTGGCGTTGACCTCGTTGGGCGGCCCCCCGCCCACCAGCTCGGTGAAGTCCCGGCTGAAGAGCTCTGGCAGCGGGTCGCCGTGCGGCGGGAGCGGCCGCGCCTCGTCCCACCAGGGGCAGGCGGGGCAGTCGGCCTTGAGCATGGCGGTGAAGGCGGCACTGAACTCTCCTTGGGGGCCCTCAGGGAAGAACCTGCTTAAAGGGGGGGCGTGCACGTCCACATTGGTGAGGTTCCGTGGGGCAACGTGCAGTCAGCAGGCGTGGATGGCCTGTGGCGCCACCTCCTCTCGGGTGCGCGGCTGCCTCAGCAAAACCGCACCTGCCGCCCAGCTCCTCTGGCCAGCCGTAGTTGAGGTTGGGCACCGTCAGGTTGGTGGCCAGCACGCCCGCGTCGCCCTCTGGCAGCTCGTGGATGCCCGCGGTGCGCTCCAGCCAAGCCGCGTCGGGCTCCACCTGCGCCAGCACGTGTGGGTCTCGCTTTGCATCTCATAGGGGCGTCTCTGGCAGGCAGACGATATCAAGCGTCTCTGCAGGGCATGTGGGAAGCGTGCACGGGGAGCTTCACACTGCGTGGTCAGCCCCGCACAAAGTGCTGCAAATGGCCGCCAGCCTGGCCACGCGTACCGCGGCCGGCGTGCCGCCTCCGCCCACCCGCCACGCAGCACAAGCGCGGTGGTGGAGCCGGCCTCACCTCTAGCACCCTGACCCTGGAGTGGGGCGCGGTGAGCGCGTACACGTTGCGCATGGCGACCTCGTGGCTGATGTTGTTGCCGCGCCGCGTGGTGAAGGTGGCCCCGCGCTTGCACTCGCGCAGCACGTTGCTTTGTGCCGGCCGGCCCACCACCGCCGTGGCGATGGCGTCGTCCAGCAGATGCTGCGGCGCAGCAACGCGTGCGCAGCGCAGTGGTGGGGCCAGCAAATCAGGGGTGCAGCTTGTGCCAGAAGAAACGGAGGAAGCGCGTCACCGCGTCGCTCCTTGTGCACGTGCCGCGGCAGACCGCGGGCTAGCAACACCTCCGCACCTGGTCATAGTTCATGCAGTTGACCTCGCTGTTGGTCCACTTGGAGAGGAACTTGAAGTGGTCGTCGGCGCGCCTGCCGGTGGGACGTGCATGTGGGAACGTCATGCACAACGCCAGAGCACCTTGCCGCGATCAAGCGGAGCTGCTAGCACGACGCCTGCAGTGATGCAGGGCACGGGTCACGGCTGTTCCGGCACGCGCATGCACCTGAGCATGCCGCGGTGCGCCTCCATCACGACCCAGGTGATGGGCCCGTCCGGCCTCACGTCTTGCACGTAGATGAAGCCCGTGTTGCAGTTGTGCGGCCCCAGGCCCGGCTCCGGGTTGCACAGCAGCTGCGCGCGAGGCGAGGCGTCGTGCGCATACTCATGCGACCCTGCTGCCCACCCGCGGCAGGGACGTTGCCCTGCACCTGCCTGCCCACTCTTGCATCAATCAAAGTGCTACCTTGAACTGCTTGAGGGCGGGGCTCTTGAGGTGCACGTACGGGTCCCTCATCACGATGCTGTCCGTGTCCACCAGCATCACGTTGTAGCCCAGCCGCGCAGCGCGCGCTGTCAGCTTGAGCCGCGCCGAGGTGAGCCCCTGGATGCCCTCTGCGCAGCGGGTCAAGCATGGATGGGCTGCTGTGCATGATTGCCGGGGAAGCCTTGAGCCACTTGAGCAAGCAAAGGTTCCTGCTCACCGACAATCCACTTGGGCCGGGCGCTCGAGTCCCAGATGCAGCTCAGGTCTGGCCTGGCGATCTGCGGTTGAGCGGTGTGGGAAGACATGTGACTCCTGGCTCTGCACACGCACCGGGGAGTGCGTGATGCCTTTCGGGCTCCTGCTCACCCTGTCGCATCCCGCCTGGTTGTGGGCGATGACCACGTGGTGCGCGTAGCCGTGCCCCAAGAGCTCCTGGTGCAGCTGGAACAGCTGCGATCACCATGACGTTGATGTGTCGGGGGCACAGTGTGAGAGCTTCCTGCACGCGCAATGGTGCCCGCCGTGCGGGAATGTCGCGTGCGCGCCCCCTCACCAGGTCCTCCCACACGTCCACCGATGGCGTGTCGTGGTCGAACACGGTGACCATGAGCTCATTCTTGTAGCTGATGGCCTCCAGCATCCGTTTGAGCGAGGCGCTCTCCTTGATGTCGCCCACAAAGTGCCGGGTCCTCCCGACGCTGCAGAAGCCGCCCTCCTCGCACGCGCGATACCGCTTCATAGATGCCGCTGCGCATCGCGTCACCGAGATGATGAACGCGAGCGCCGCGAGCTGAGCCCGCCGTATTGCCATCGATCGGCGCTCTGGACGGCGGCAGAAAATGTTGCCGTGCTACCACCGAGTGCTCAGTGTGCTCGCTGGCAGCACATACCAGCCTTCTCCATTGATTTTCCTGTTGCTACTCTTGTGTGCCCTGGTGGTCAGCATGCGATTGTCAAACGTGAGGCGGAGAGTCCCGAGGCCACGGGTGACCAGCCACGGTCAGGAAGCGTATGGCATCGTGGCCTGAGCAAGCAGCAAACGCTGTTTCATGGTCCGCTAACCATGGATCGAGACTTCCTCTGAGTGCCTCGTCTCGCACGCAGCAGCGCATGCCGCCCGCCAGCGCTCGCTCCCACTGGCAGGCCGCAGCAAGCAGCACGCAAGACCCCAGGACACCGGACATGACGGGCAGACACAGGCCCTGGCGAGCCAGTGCTGCACCTGCGCCCGCTGGCTTTGCGCGTCAATCCCGGCCATACCCCAGCGTCCTGCTGCCCAGCGGGTGCATGCCAAAGCTTGGTCCACGCCCACGGGCGGTGTGGCGGCAGTCTTGCATCGACGGAACAAGCCAATGGCGCCTGCTGGGCCAAGCAGACAGGATCAGCAGCAAAGAAGACAGCAGCCCAGGCCAGAGCAAGCACCCAATCGCAAGCCACAACGCTGCGGCGCGGTCCCGCCCGGAGCAGAAGGACAGGTGGAGAGGGAGAGCCTGACGGAGAATGAGACGGCAGGAAATCAATGGAGAGAGAGAGAGAGAGAGGAGAAGTGCGGGACATCCGAGGGGGCGGTGGTGGCTCCGCGTAGGCGCAGGACACTCGCCAGGCTCTGGAATGATGCCCCAGACAGAGAGCTAGACCCGAAAAGTCTTGGTGCAGGATCAGTAAGCAGCCGCTGAGCATAGCGAGGTGCGTGTGCATCACCTGAGCGGGTGGCGTTGGAACAGGATCGCTGATGGCGTGAGGACAAATTAGAACGACCGCGAGGCACCGAATGCCAAGACCTGCATCTGTACGTGCCAGTGACCTCTGTGCAAGGCACTTCGTTTGAGGCACTGAAAAGCCAGGTCAGGTGAGAAGCCAGGCAAGAGAATGATGTGTGTAGCCGCAGCAGAGAGTGGCCAGCACTGCTGGCCCGTGGTGGCCTCCCACATGCTCTAGAAGCCGATTGTGCGGGTCATGCTCGGGCTCGCCGTGGCGTTGGCCGCCGCAGCAATCTCGCTCTTGAGGCGCTCCGCCACCTCCTTGAAGGTGGGCCTGGCCGCCGGGTTCTGCGCCCAGCACTCCTCGATCAGCTGCCGCACGCCGAAGGGCAGCGACTCGGGCACGGCCGGGCGCTTGCCGCTCTTGACGAGGCTGATCACCATGTCGGCCGTCATGCCGCGGTAAGGCATCTTGCCCTGCGCACGCTCGCGGGGTCACCCTCGCGGGGTCACCGACGCTCGCGGTCGACGAGTGCGACGCGTGCGACGGAGCGGGCAAGAAAACAC
>VFQP010004069.1_pt1 | contig 14074 bp, 12 predicted proteins | sample 3512351 | NCBI WGS metagenome assembly VFQP01 (sample SAMN10412372, study PRJNA504923) | tailings metagenome | isolation source: Relicate 1 Philex TSF1 revegetated site | place: Philippines: Tuba, Benguet | collected 2017-08-29 | reverse complement strand
GTTGGGCAGGTCAGTCCAAGGCCCAGTCGCTGCTGCTGCTGTGCAGCGCAACGCTTGGCACTGCTGCTGCGCCGCGCTCCCCTCCCTCTCACACCTGCAGCGTGGTCTCGTACTTCCACACGGCCACGCCCAGCAGCGCGGCGCCGCCCACCACGGGGATGCCCACCGACGGCTTGCTCAGCTCCGTCGCCACCTCGCCCACCTGCGCCAAGACACACGCACGCCACAGGGGCGCCGGGCCCGGTCGCTGCAACACGGCGGCGCACGTGCCTGGCCGCAGACGGCACGGCGCGGCCGCGAGTGCAAGCGGCGCCGGCGCTGTGAGGCGCGCGTGCGCCGCAGGCAAGCACAGTTGCCGTCGCATCGCGCCGCCCACTGGGTCCAGTGGAGGAGCCCATCCTCTCCCCCCAACCCCGTGCACCTTCCACGTTGAGCCACGTCCCCCCTTCCCTCTCCGCCGCCAACCAACAAGGCGCGCACCTTGGAGGCCAGCACCTCGACGTTGTCGTTAATGAGGTCGGCGGCAGAGGCGTCGTACTCGACGCCGCGCTCCGTGGTGACGGGCAGCTCGGCCGCCACCCACCCCTTGAACCCGTCCTGCGAGGCAGAGGTGCGGCGCGGGCAGAGGCAGGCGGCGGCGGGTGGCGCGCGCGGCGTGGGGCTTGTGTGTAGGGGCCGTCGAGCTGGGAGGCCTGGTTCTGCGACCGAAGCCACGCTCTGCCTGGGGCAGCGAGCAAGGGCTGGGCGCTGCGTACCGCTGGGACCCAGGGCGCTGCCGGCACACGCACACCTGCAGCACATAGGCCGAGAAGAGCCCGCCGCGCCGCAGCGCGCGCGCCACGTCGCGCGCCGCGTCGCTGGCGTCGCGGTCCAGCACCACCACCTTGGTCAGCGGCGTCGTCACCTGCACGCAAGCACGGTGCGGGCGCGCAAAGCAAAACGCGTGTGGGTCCCGCCCATCTGCCGGGGAGGGCGGCGCTCGCTCGCTCGCTCGCCCGCGTGCGCTGCGTGCGCGCGGCGCGTGCACACAGACCTGCTTGAGTCCGGCGACAAAGGCGGCGTGCACGTCGAGCACCAGCTCCTCCTTGCTGCCCACGGCGCGCAGCACCTTTGCGTCGGCCCGCGCCACCTGCTCCTGGGCGAAGGACAGCGGAAGCGCCGCCGCCTTGAACCTGCACAGCGCCACGCGCACGCCGTGCACACGCCGCTAAGCACACGTGGCTGATGGGCCCCCGCTGACGCCCCCTCTCATGCCCCTCCCTCCCAAAGCTGGGAATTGCGGCGCGCGGGCACCACAGCGCCCAGCGCCGGCGCCGCCGCACCTGGCGCCGAGCTTGAGCTCCGGCAGGCCGTCCTTCTCCCTGACCACCTCGGGGCGGATGTCGAGCAGCAGCGCAGGCTCCTCGCCCGCCAGCAGCTCGCGCACCTCCTCGGCCGACAGCTCGCCGGCGTACCCGCCAAACCTGCGCTCAGCACGCGGCGGCAGCAGCACCGGCGCGGGGCGTCAGGCTTGACGCGCCTCCAACGCTCCTGCGGGTCCTGGGCCCTGCACCTGCCAGTTGCGTGCAGAGCGCCCGGGCGCCCGGCGCTGTGCCACCCGCTCACCTGCCCTGGTAGCTCTGGATGACGGCGGGCACGGCCAGCACGCCCGCCACGCCCAGCACGGGCAGCGGGTACTCTGCCGCCACGCCCGCCGCGCTGCTCGCCACCTCTCCCACCTGCAGCCATGGCGCGGGGACACACGGGGCGCAAGCGCTTTGATGCGCACTGGTCGGCAGCACGCGCCAAGAGCGACGAGGCGGGAGCGCCCTGCACTTCTGCGCTGCGCCGCACGCCACCGGCGCTGCTCTTCCGTGCTGTGCGCGCCCCCTCCCCTCCGTGCCTGAGGTTGAGCCGCCCTCACCTGCACCAGCACGCCCTGGGCCTCTGGCGGCAGCGACGACCAGATCTGCTGCGTGGTGCCGCCCACCGTCTGCTCCACTTGCTGCGTGGCAAGGCACCAGCACGCGTGCGCACACACACACGCGGCCCAAGGTCAGCACACACACACCCTCTCCCTCGGCAAACTTCAGTGGCCCCGAGGAGCCGGCGCACGCTGCCCACTTCTCAACGAGCGCATCCCCCTGTCTCTTCCCCCTTGCCCCGCGCCCCGCTATGGGCGCACCAGGACCAGCGCCGCGGTGGTATCGGTGACGGCCTGCACGGCGCCAGACACGGCACCGGTCGCCTGCCCCAGCGCCTGCGCGGCGCCCTTGCTCACGCCGTCCAAGGTCCCGCCCACCACGCCCGCCGTCTCGCTCAGCGCGCTCGTGGCGCCGGACAGCGCGCCGCCCACGGCGTCACTCGCCGCCTGCGTTTGCCCCACACACCCCACCCCACACACACAGTGAGCTCAGTGCCACACGTGCTGTCCCACCGCAACGTTGCCTCCCCCCCCCCCCCCGCCCACCCGCCAAGGAGCAAAACACAAGGAGGGCGCAGGCGGAGGCGGACCTTGGCGGCCTGGCTGGCGGATCCAGACACGGCCTCCACGCCGCCGCCCACTGAGCTGGTGAGCCCCTCCAGCCCGCCCGTGAGGCCGCCCAGCCCGTCTCCCAGCGCGTCGCCCAGCCCCGTCACGGACGAGGTGAACGAGCCGCCCAGGTCCGTGACGGACGAGGTGAGCGAGCTCGTCAGGTCGGTGAGCGCCTCGCTGGCGCCGCTCAGCGCCTCGGTGGCGCCAGACGCCAGGTCGGCGGCGGCGTCCGTCACGTCGGCCGCCGCGGACGACAGTGCGCCTGCGCAACACGGGCGCGCAGGCGTTCTTTCGCTGGGCGTGTCGGGTGTAGGCAGGGAGGTGGTGCGGCGGGTGCGAGCACGACGCCGCCCTAGTCACCTGCGGCCTGCGAGGAGGCGTCCAGGATGCTGTCGACGCTGGGCAGCTCCGGCGCCTCCAGCTCTGGAGCCGCCGGCGCTGGGGCTGCGGGGGGGGGCTCGGGAGCCGGGGGTGGCGCGGGCGCCGCTGCGAGCGGCGCGCGTCGACCGGGGTGCGCGACGCATTCTCGCCCTGGTCGAGCGAGGCGTGCTGCAGCTGCCCCTGCTCGAAAGGCTTACCTGGCGCCGCTGCTGTGGGCTCTGGCGTGAGGATGACCTCGCCATTGACAATCTTGTAGCGCGCGAGCGCGAGCACGGCCGAGCGCGAGGAGCCCACCGCGGCACCGACTGCAGGGTTCGACGTGCAGCGCGCAGCGCACCGACAGAAGCTTGTGGTGCGCGTGGTGGGCTCGTCGCGGAGGGGGCCCTTGCGCAGGTCGCGCCTGGGGGAAAATCTGGGCCTCAGAGTCGCACCTTTAGGCCCCACGCCCTGGAAGGGCACGGCTGAGCTCCTCCTGCACGCGGCCACACGGCCGCTTGCCTGCAGTGCGCGCGCGCCCATCACGGGGCAGCCCAGGCTCGCCACACTCGCCATCGCTGGAGGGGCTTCAAGGAGGCATCACGAGATGGGGCCATCGAGGAGGTGGCCACCGTCGCTCGCACGCCATCGCTGCTGGTCGCACGAGATTGGCTCGTTCTGGGGTGCACGCAGCTCACCTGACTCAACATGCCCGCACACGGCCCCTGCCTGCCGATGTGCGCGATGGCCTTGATCCACACAGCCTGCGCGCCACTGCAGCCGTGCTCGAGCGTCCACGGGCGCTGTTCGCGTGCTCTCAGCCGCGAATCACAGTTTTAGGGCATACGCGATTCTGGACGCTCGGAGGCAGCAAACACCTTAGAAGTATTTGTTTAAAGTGGATGGGCACCATGCACGCTGGTCCGGCGTGAGGCAGGCCAGCTTCCAGGCTGCGGCAGCTGCATGGCGGAAGCGGCCCCCGCAGCGACTAGCAGCGAGAGGACATCTGGCACGCGGCGCATCGTCGAGGCGGTGAGGCGCCGCTCTTGGTGGAGCTGGATGGCCCAGCGTTGACTCTACGGCGCTGACTGTCGTGCGGAGTCCGTGCTCCTGCTCGGCCTGCAGGTCTTCGACCAGCTCGCTGTGGCCGTGCGTGCAGCAGCGGTCAAGGTCAGCAGCGGCGGCACAGAGCCTGGCGGGGATGCGCGGCGCAGGGGCAGCAGCGGGCGAGGCGCCCCGCCTGCAACATCGCTCGTCACGCGGCACTCCCGGCGTCAGAGCAGCAGTCAAGATGATGACGCAGTGCAGGCCTTTGGCACGTTGCCGGAGTCCCACCAGCAGCAGCAGCAGCAGCAGCAGCTCCCCCCGCGCGCTCCTCCTCCTCCCATCGTCCTGCTGCCGCCCAGCGACGACCATCGAAGCAGGGGCGGCAGCGGGAGGCAGGCAGCGGCCAGCCGGAACGCCGTCCTGCCGGCGTCGCCGGGATCGGTCATGACGCGTAGCAGCACCCTGCTGCCCGCCTCTGCCATCACCTCCAGCGAGCAAGGCGCCGCCACGGGCCCGCCTCCCTACACCACCCAGACACCACCACCGCCACCAGCACAGGGCGTCCAGCGGCGCGCGTCGGCGCCAGGCGGCCTCATGGGCGCGAGCGCAAAGGTCGTGCCCGTCACGTCGGACCAGCTGGCGCCCGACCCCGGCGGCGCCCTGCGCCAGCCAAGCCGCCACGTGGTGGTGCCCCCGCCGCCCGGCGCCCCGCCCCTCCCGCCGGGCGCCGTGCAGCCCATGCAGCACTACTACTCACCCTTGACGCACACCCACTTCTACATGCCGGTCATGCCGGCCATCCCGCCTGCCGCAGCAGCAACAGCAGCCCCGCCCTTACCGCCCGCTGCTGCTGCTGCGCACACCGCGCCGGGCCAGGCGGCGCCACTCGCACACGCCCAGGTGCCCCACCTCCAGCCTTCAGCACCTGCCGCTGCCAGCCAGCAGGGCGACTTTGTCCCGCCGCGGCCCACCATCATCCGCGGCGGGGGCAGCAACCTCAACCCGCACGCAATGGCCAGCACCGGCGCCATACCCGAGCCGCAGGCGCGGCGCCCGCCCCTGCGAGGTGCGCAGCAGCAGCACCACGGGGGCGCCCGGCGGCGGCACAGCCAGGGCGCGCTGGACGCGGGCAAGGTGATGCTGCAGGTGGCAGAGTCGGGCGAGCTTTTGCTGCAGAGCCCGCAGGGCAGCCCAGGGCTGCGCTCGGGGTCCAAGCTACCAGGCGGCCTGGCCAGCCCCGCTGCTTCACCGGCACAGGCGGGGGCCCGAGGGGGGAGATGAGGGCAGACAAAGGGCGGACTGAGTTGAGGGCGGACTGGACTCTTCGTCTCGCAGCATCACGTCCCGACATTTACACGCTCTCGGGCAAGCGCAGGTTCATGCATGTGCTTGACGGAACACGAACCGGCGCTCCTTCGGCTGTGCGGCACCAGGAGGAGGAGGCAGTAATGCATCACGTGCACGAGTGTAAAGAATTCGTTCACTGTCCAGGCAAGCAGCGATCAGTGCCGCTCCACGGCCGCCAGCGTGCCTCGCGCGCCCTTGGCGCCGCCCTGCTGCTGGCCGCGGTGCGCGGCGGACGCAAAGGTGGCCAGGCCCTGCTGCCAGACCTTGGACGTGAGGCCTGCGCGTGCGCATGCGAGGGAGGAGTTGCCGGAGGGCGCGGGGCGGGTCCTTTGCCACTTCACTGTCAGCCTCAGGGCACCCACCGTCTGGGCAGTAGATGGCCGCCACGCCCAGCGGCGCGGTGTCAATGATGTTGCGCCTGCGGCCCACACAGCAATAAAGCGCGCCAGGGTCAGCTGCCCCGCTCGCTCCCGTACGGGAACGCACGGACGTCGGCCGCGTCACGATGCAGGCAGGCAGGCAGGCAGGCAGGCAGGCGCTCACCTCTCGTTGTCGAAGAACAGCATCTCCTCGAACGGCACGCCCCGGGACCGGGCCTGGATGTTCCTGCGGCGGCCCACCACGCGCCACGTGCAACGTCTTGTTTGTCGCCCTGGCGCTGCACAGCCGGACGCTCCCGTCCCCCATGCTTAGCCAACCCTCACCGGAAGTGCGTGGTCTTGCGGCCCGGGAAGATCTCCAGGTGGGTGCCCAGGTCAAACATGCTGCGGCCCGGCACCACCTCCATGGCCCGGAGGCACCTGCAGCACGAGCGTGGGCGCGTACGGCCACACAGCGTGAGAGCACAGCACGCGTGGCGCGCTACCGATGGGGCAACGCATCTGCGAAACGCCTGGACTCACGCTACGGCCGTGTCCACCTCTGTGGTGCGGCTCACGTACGCCTGCGGTCACGTAGAGGACCAGCCGTCAGGAGGAGGGGACAAGCGGGCCACGGCGTCCCCATTGCGGCAGGGCGTGCTCGCTCACCACCTCGACGCCCTGCCAAGCAGGGTCGGTGGCGATGTGCTGCAGCACCTCGAGCGACGCGCCAATGAGGTGCACAGTCTCGCCGCGCCTGCGTGCGCATCATGTGTGCAGGCTCCCTGACTGCTGCACGCGTGCTGGAAGGCCCAACGCCACCTTCTTCCATGGCAGTGCCTCACTCACGAGTCCACGACCTGGCCTGGCGCCTTGCCCGGCTTGAAGGGCGCGCCACCCCAGAGCGTGTCCATCTCGGGCAGCCACAGCGTGCCGTCCTGTTCAAGAAGCAGCAACCACGTTGCAGTCGCAATGGAATGCCATTGCATTCGTACGCTGCGGAAAACAAGCGTCGAGCGCAGCGCCAAGGGTGCGCGCGCACCACCACAAATGGCGCACCAGGTCGAAGGCCACCACTCTGGGCACCACCAGCGCGTCGAGCTCGCCCTCCTGCTCATCGGAGTGCGCCATTGCCGCTGACGTGCGCTGGGAGCAGCTAGGGGGAACGGGCGCGCCGCCCCGGCCTGCGCATGCGCTGCCGCTTGTCGCTGCGGCTGTGAGTGGGAGGCGGCTGTGGACCCTGTGCTGCGCCAAGTGTCCCAATGTGCGCATCCAGCACGCTTCTGGGTCACCCTGGTCGAGGGTCGAGCTGCTAGTGGCACGTGGACATGCTGTCGCGATTGAAGCGCAGCTGCCCACCAGCTCTCCAGCACCACAGCTTGCGCAAAAGGCCACAAGATGCACTCATCACCACAAGATCCACGGCTTGCGGCCGCGCTCGTCGCTGACCAGCTCCTTCTTGCCGGCGCCCAGCAGCGAGCCCAGCACGCCCTTTTGCACCTGCGCCAATGGGTTGTCGTACTTGTTGACCAGGTCCTGCAGCGCGCGGCCCAGCGGCGCCAGGTCCCGGTCGCCCCGCATCGTGGAAAAGTCCCGGAAGGTGCCGCTCTCCAGCACCGCCTCGAGGCACGTGAGCGCCGCGTCGCGCTGGCCGAGCGCCACGTAGCAGCACGCCATGTTGTCTGCGGCGCCACATGTTTGCAGTGGGTGGGGTGGGTCATCAGATGAGTGCACGCCTGTTCCAGCCTGCACAGCTGTGGCCCTCCTCCCGACGGAGTCGCCCCGCCGCACTCACACAGCGCTGCGTTCTCCTCGGCGTCGCTCGGGCAGCTGCGTGCGCACAGACGCGAGCGACCGACAGCCAAGCACAGTGGCGTTAGAGTGAGCCGCGATGATGGCCAAGGAGGCACCAGCGCTGACCGACCTGTACTCGCGGGGGCTGCCAGGGAGGCGGTACGCTGCATTGCCCGGCAGCTCCAGGGCCAGGTTGAACATGGCGATGGCCTGCTGGTACTGCTGCTGGCCAAACAGCTCCAGTCCCCGGTCCATGGCCTCCTTGCACTTGCGCGGCCTGGGGTGAGGGGGGCGAGCAGCCAGGGAGCAAGGGGCCCCCACAGTGAGCGTGGATCCCGCCTCAGCGCAGGGCGGCCGCCGCCTCTGCGTGTGCTGCACCACCTGCACCCGCGGCGCCTCACCCGCTGCTGGCGTCGGCCGAGCCGGTGGCCGCCTTGGCCATGTCCTCGCGACGCTGCTTCTTGGTCTTGATCACCTCGCTGGTGCTGGATGTGCTTGCTGCGCTGCTGGACGTGGTACGCTGCTCCAGCTCCCGCACGTCGTCGAGGAACGACTCGCTGGCTGCGGCATCCGCGGGCGTCAGCAGCTCAGGCTGCACCTTTGGCTTCCTGCACGCAGCACAGTGCTCAGCTGAGAGCTGGGCTTCCAGAGGGTCAGGATGGCAACGCCGGCCCGTGCTCGCGAGGCGCGGATCCACCCCTCGGATCCGCCTGGGCTGCACGCACTTGCGGTCCCGCGCCAGCAGGCTTTGCACGCCTGGTGTATCGTCCACGCTCGAGCGAGCCACCGCGACCCGACGATGGCTCGTCTGGGCGCGACTGGGCAGGCGCAGGCTCGCGGCGCGCATGGACGAAGACACGAGCATTTTGCGGACGAGCGAAGGGCTGTGCGCTCGCTGACAGTCTGGCCAGGCCACGAATCGTTCCGGGCATTTGATTTGAAGCTGCGGCAACAGCTCGTCGCGCAGAACAGATCGCAGGACAACGGCAGCAACATCAGGGAACGCAACGCAGGAGCAACACCGTGTCAAGCCGCCACGTCGCGGTGCGGCGCCACGTCGTCGCTCACGCGCGCCGCCTTGTGGATGTCCTTGCGCAGCGCCTGCAGCAGCGACTCGAGCCCGCCGGCGTCCTGGTCCTGCCCCACGTCGCCGCCAGCGCCACCACCGCTCCCGCCCACCACGTCCGGCTCCTCGCCCCCAAACGCGCCATCCTCCTCCTCCTGCTCGTCTCCGCCCCTGCCAAGCGCGCCCACGTCGCCGCCCGCGCGTGCGTCGGCGCTGCCCTTGTGGGCCAGCGTGTGCTGCCAGCCGTCGTCGGCGGCGACGCCCCGCCCCTGCTGCTGCTGGTCCTGCTGCTCTGCCGGCACGTCCACCTCCCGCTGCGCCGCTCGGGACGCCGCGCCGCCGCTGCCAAAAGACCCGAGCGACGCCCCTGCGCCCGCCGGCTCCGAGTTCATCCAGGCTTGCGCCTGCGTGCGCACGCAACAAGCCAAGGCCGCGACTTCCTCACGTGCGCAAGGAGGCCCCTCTGCTCCCGGCGCCGTCCGCGGCCCCGCAGCGTCAACACACACGGATGCGCGCACCTTGAACACGGAGGACTCGGCCGGCGTGCCCGCGCCCTGCTGCCGCCCGTGGGGCGCGGCGCCCCCGGCCTCGCGCACCAGCAACCCGTGCCCCGCCGCCCCCGCCTCCCCTCCCGCCGTTCCCCCGGGCGCCGCCGTCGTCGGCCCCGCCGCCATGCGGCGCCTCTCCTCCTCTAGCAGGTCGCGCATGCGCTGCAGCTCCTGCTGCGCCTGCTCGTACGCCTGCTGGTACTGCTGCAGCTCCTCGCCGTACTGGCGCGCCGCCGCCTCGAGACGCTCCTTGTGGTGAGAGTTCATCTGCAAGACCCGCGCCCCACACCACGGGCCGCGCAAGCCGTGTGCAAGCCGCGTCCGAGCCACGCGCGGTTTGCTGCGTGGTGCACGCTGTGGTTGCGGTGCTGGCGGCCCGCTGCCTGCGTGCGTGCGTGCTGATGCTGCTGCGTCCATGGGGCCGGGGCCGAGGTCACGCACCTGGTCCAGCAGGCGGTGTCCCCGGTAGGCAATGGCCTCGCAGTTCTGCTTGGCCTGCACCGACTCGGCAAAGATCTTCTTCCAGTGCCGCTGCTCGTGCTTGGGCATGCGCGTGAGCGAGTCGAGCGTGCGGCGCTCCTCCTGCGAGCGGGTGCGCAGCCGTACGTAAGCAAGCGCCGGCAGCCTGGGAAACAAAGAGCCCGCACGTCCTGGACAACAACGGCACACTCTGGGGCCCTGGGCCAAACGTCCCAGTGGCTCTGGCAGCAGCAGGCGCGGCATCAACGCGCACACAGCCCCACCCCAGGGCATGGCATGGCATGGCATGGCATGGCGGCGTCGCACCTCTGGGTCCAGCTTGGGGTAAAAGTAGAAGTGGTCGGGCGGCGGCGCCGGCGGCGTGGACTTTTTGGAGCCGCCCGACTTTTTGGCCGGCATCGACACCTGCAGTCCAGGGGCCATCGGCGTGTGGGCATGAGGTGCGGCGGCACGGTGTGAGCTGCAGTGGGATGCATCCTGTCCGTCAAGCGCACGCCCACACGCCACATCCACTCCGGCAGCCACCTCCCTCCTTCCCTCCGTCGCTGCCTCACCTGCGCCGTCTTGATCTGCTCGAGCTCCTCGGGGGGCAGGTGGTAGGCGTCCCCCACGCTCTGCTCGGCCGCCTGCGCCTCCATGAGCGTCGTCAGGTTGAGCTTGGGCACCGACACCTGAGGCCCGCGCGAACCTGAACGCCTGCGCCAGGGCGCGCACGAGAGGGGGCCACGGGCACGTGGCAATCGTCGCTTTGGAGGAAGAGGGAGCGAGCCTCAAGCAGCGCCAAGTGGCTGGTCTCGCAGCCGCTGTGCTGCAAGCACACAAAGCGCGCGCAAGCGACTCTCACTCTGCGCTGGTGGCGGCGCTGCCCCCGCCTGCGCCGGGCTCGCCGCCGCCGCCTGCGCCGCCGCTGAGCGAGGGCTTGACGGCCGACAGGTTGAGGGACAGCTTGAGCCCAGGCGCCCTGCACCACGAGCAGAGGGCACCTTGTGGTGCTCATGCCAAACGCAAGCATGTGACAGAAACAGCGAAAAAGCGAGCAGACGCCCACGCAAGAAGGCTCACTTGGTGTGGCTGCCCAGCGAGGTCCCCGACGAGTGATGCACGCCGCCACCACCGCTGTGGCCAGCCGAGCCTCCCGCAGCAAAGCTGCCGCCGCCGCCGCCAGGCGCCTTGAGCCGCTCTGGGATTGACGACAGGATGCTGCTGCTGCCGCCGCCGTGGGCCCCCGCCGCGCCCGCCCCGCCGGCCCCGCCGACCACCTTGCCCGCCGCCCCGCCACCGCCCGCCGCCGCGTGGCGCGCCTGCTGCTGCTGCTGCTGCTGCTGCAGGTGCGCGTCGGCGAGTCCCACGCCCGAGGAGCGCCGCGCCGGGCTGCTGGTCATGCTGCTGCGCGGGCCGGCCGTGCTCCAGCTGGCACGCGGCTGAACGCCGCCGCCGGCGGCCGCCGCCGCTGGGCTTCCCAGGGCACGGGCGCGGGCGGGGAGGCCCCCGCTGGCGCGGGGGTTGTCAGTTCCGGCGGTGGCGGCGGCGGTGCTCCTGGCCAGCTGCGACGGCGTGACGGAGGTGAAGGTGGCGGTGGTGGCGTGGGCCGCCGAGGAGGTGGAGGAGCGCACGGGCGTGGAGCGCGCCTTGCTGCCGCTGCCGCCGTAGTGGAAGGACGAGGCGCCGGCGGCGCTCGCGGCAGCGGCGGAAGAGGAGGAGGCGTGCGCCATGGCCTGGCGCTTGTCCGCCGAGGCCGAGCGGCGCAGCAGGCTGGCACGCGTGTCGGCGGGCGGCGCCGGCAGCGCCTTGAACTTCGCCACCGACCCGGAGCGCGGCCGCGGCTGAGGCTTGGCCAAGGAGGTGGCGGCGGCGGTGTTGGTGGCGGTGGTGGAGGAGGAGAGGGGCAGGCCGTAGTGGCCGTGGCCGGGGGAGACGCTGCTGCCTGCGCTGGCCGAGGTGGCGGTGGCGGTGGAGGGGAGCGGGTGGGCGCCGAGGCGGGACATGCTCTTGCGGACGCCTGGGGAGGGCGAGTCGGCGAGGGGGTCGGCGGCGCTGCTGGCGCGGGCGAGGTGCCGCTGCGGCGAGGCGGGCGCGATGGGGCGGGAGGCGGGCGGGCCGGGGCTGGTGGCGGCGCGAGTGATGCCGGCGAGGTGCGGGGGCGGGGCGGCGCCGGAGCGGGGCGGCGAGGGGGCGGCCCAGGCGGAGGAGGGGTGCGCGGGCTGGAAGGCCGAGGCGCGGGTGGGGGCGCGCGAGGCGGCGACGGCGGGCGGCGTGGGGGAGCGCGTGATGACGGCGACGGCGGTGGGCTTGGCGGCTGCGCGTGCGGGGTGGTGGGCGGCCGCTGCAGAGGGCGAGGCGGTGAGCGAGGACGGCGTGGAGGCGCGGGGCTGCAGCATGGCCATGGGGGAGCCTGCTGCTGCCGCTTGCTGCTGCGCGAGTGGCGAGGTGCCGATGGCGGAGCGCGAGGGGCTGGCGCACAGCTGCGGGCGCGGGGGCGACGCGGGCGCCGCTCGGACTGGCGACGCGCCGGACCGCCTGTTGTTGTAGGCCTCGCCGCTGTAGGCCTCCTCGCTGCCGCTCGCGAACGCGGTGGTGGCCGCCGATCGGCGCTCGGGCTCGGCTGCTGGTGCGACCAGCTGTCCCAGCCCCTGCAGCTTGCTCAGGTTGATGGCCGGCACCACCAGCGCTGGGCGCTCTCCGGGCGGCGGCTTGGGCTGGTGCGCCGAGCTGGCCGCGGTGGCCAGCGTGCTGCTGCTGGCGGGGTGCGTATGCCGGTGCTCGGACGCGTGGTGGGACGCAGTGCTAGGCGCGTTGCCTCCTGGGATTCCCGCGGCAAAGAGCAGCCCACGCCTCACCACGCCCGGCTTGCCATGCTGCTGCTGCTGCTGCTGCTGCGACGCTCCTCCCTGCTGCTTGTTGGCGCTGCTGCCTCCTGCGCCCAGCAGCTTGCTCAGCGGGCTCGTCCTCTGCGGCTGCGAGAAGGCAGGCGGCTGCGGCAGCTTGGAGGGTGGCCTCGAGCCGCTCTTGGAGCTGCTGCTCGGGCTGCCGCGAGCGTCCATCGTCGTCCACTGGCGCGCGGGTCAACGCGTTGATGGAAGGCTCCTGGCTCAGCGCCGTGGTGGCGCCCTGATGCGCGTAGGCGACGCCATTCCTGTGATGTGCTGCACCGTGTGTTGGAGTCCGCGTGCGTTCGTTCTTTCCTCGGGCGCACTGACAGACGGGCCTGATGGTTTGTGTGGCCCGGCGCAGCACGCTGTTCAGCAAGGTCTCGAGGCGCGCAAGCGCAACCAGAAGGCAGCAGGAGGCTTGTTGAGGAAGTTGCAGCTGAGAAGTCTTGTACCCCCAAGAGGCCCCTCAGAGAGAGCACGCGCGCCCCGCGCAGGTTGACCCCATTCCCCAGGAGGCAACACCCACCAGCAGGTAAAGGGCAACAACAGCACATCACAGATGCATCACAGATGGCCGCTTGGATCATCCTCCTCCTCTGTGTGGAGCCGCAACCCTGCGGAGGCTTGCGTGCACGGCAAGAGCACAAGCAGAGCTCGGCCGCACCACGACGACAGCAGCACTCACCAGCGAGCCATCGCCATGACGGTGGCGGCCGACGAGAGCTCCTCTCGCGCGGCGACAGCGTCGCACGCGCCCCCTCGCTCCTGGGCGGAGGACCTCAACACGTACCGCGACACGCGAGGCAGCAGAGCCTATGCGACGACCTCGGCGCCGGCAAAGAGGTGCGCTCCCCCCCACCCCCTTCGGAGATCGGCATGTACGACTTCCCGTGCGGCCCCCTCAACACGGTGATGCCGCTCCTGCTGCTGCTGCTGCTTTACACGCAGCTACGGGCGGACGTGCCTTGTGCCCTTTGCCGACTCGCGGCACGCGCTCTTCCCCTACAACGACTTCCCCGAGCACGACGGCGGCGATCGCACGCGGCAGGACGCGCAGGTCCAGAGCGAGCGGTACTTTAGGCACGGGTGGGGCGACACCAGCCTGCTCAAGGAGGAGGGCTACGCCGGGGTGCCCCACCCCCGCGGCCATCGTGGCGACACGCCGTCGGGCAAGGCGCGGCCCGTCAGCCCGCGCGCCAAGGACGGCCGCCACGGGCTCTTTGGCGTGCTGCAGCAGTCAGAGGCCGGGGGCATGGACAGCTGGATCGGCAACCCGCTCATAGAGCCCAGCAAGGTGAGACGGAGGAGAGGCCAATGCGCGTGCGCGCTGCGCCTGTCCGGGCCACCTCCTTTACCCGCGCCTCTGCTGGTGCCCAACCAATCGCAGGGCAAGCGGCCCGTGCACCCTCCCACCGACCCCAAGGGCCGGCGCAGCCTGTTTGACGTGCTGCACGCGCGCAACCCGGGCAAGCCCTCGGACGACTCGTGGCTGGGCAACAAGCTCATCGACCCCTCCAAGGGCAAGGCCAGCGTGCCAGGGCCGGAGCAGCGGAGAGGCCGGCGAGACCTCTCGGTGCGTGCGTGTCGGTGGCGGGCGCTGGCGGGCAGCGGGCGGGCTACTGGCACGTCCTGCCGCCCACAACCTGGGTCACGACACGCGCCCCGCCCCCCCCCCCCCCCCCCTCCCCGTC
>VFQP010004068.1_pt1 | contig 14075 bp, 12 predicted proteins | sample 3512351 | NCBI WGS metagenome assembly VFQP01 (sample SAMN10412372, study PRJNA504923) | tailings metagenome | isolation source: Relicate 1 Philex TSF1 revegetated site | place: Philippines: Tuba, Benguet | collected 2017-08-29 | reverse complement strand
AATCGTCTCTTGCTGTTGGTGCGCAGCGGAGCGGCGGGGCGGCGCCGGGCGGCATCCCCCAGACGGGGTCAGGGGGCCAGCGCGTGGTGGGCGTGCCCGCGCTGCCGCTCACCGCCTGGCGCAGCGGCCCGCCGCCGGAGGAGACGGGGTCAGAGGCTGAGGGCGGCGCGGCGGGCAACGCCTCGCGGCGGCTGGCGGGCACGACGGCGGCGGCGGCGGGCGCGCGGTCGCACCGCGGCGCGGCGGGCGGCGGCGGCCTGGCGGCGTCGGGGCGCGCGCTTTCGGGGCGCCTCTCTCGCGTGAGTGTCGGGTGGTGTCGTTTGACGGGACTCCTCTCTGGCAACGGTGCCTTGTACTTGCCGGCATCCTCTAAGCCCTCACGCCCATGCGCCCACCACCACCGCCGTGCTCGCAGTCGGGCCAGCGCGGGCTGTCCAGCCACGCCAGCAGCAGCGCCCTCAGCACCATGTCAAGCCCTGGCCTGGCCAGCACCAGCGCCCCCGGGCCCAGCACCCTGCTGCTCGACGCCGCCGCCCGCTCCCCCTCCGGCGCCCGCCTCGGCCTCGCAAGCCCCGACGGCCCCCGCCCCACCGCCGCCAATGCCGCCGCCGCCGCCTCGCCCGCCGCCGGTGGCGCCGCGCTGCGCGGCGGCACGCCCCCACCCGGCGGCGCCGCCGCGTCCAGCGTCACTGGAGGCGCGCCGTCTTCACCGACGTCCAGCGCCATCAGCGGCTTCGACGCGCAGCCTCCCGACTTCCTGGGCGGGGTCATGAGCCCGCAGGGGGCGGGGCCGGCGGCGGCGGCGGCGGCCGGGGCCGAGGCGGCGGCGCGGGCGGCGGGGCGGGCGCGGGGGGACTTCCCGTACCAGCTGTCTCTGGGGCGGCGGGGCGGCGAGGGCGGCGAGGGGCCGTTGGCGGACCTGCAGCTGCCCACAGACCTGTGAGTCGCTTTGTGTGCAAGAGGGCGACGGGGAGAGGGAATGGGCCCTGCTCTCTCGTCTGCTCTCTCGCCAGCGGCTTGCTGTGCTCTAGCTGGGTGCTAGAGCCAGGCGAAAGGGAAAAGGTGGTTGCGCTCTCTTCGCCACCTGCTTCCTGTCTGGCATGCTGCCACGCCGCGTCGCCACCTGCTGGCCGCGCGCTGATCGCTCGCTCACTCGACCCTGCCCTGTGTCCTTGCGCCGCGAGCGCAGGTCTGGTGCCGGGGCCAGCGCCTCGACCTTCACCTCCCCCGGCACGCTCACGCCCAACCAGGCCCTCTCGCCCACGGACCCACGCCCGCCGCACAGCCACCACGCCAACCACCACCACAGCGGCAGTGCGGGCCACCTCCCGTCCTCCCAAGGCTCGCCTCAGGGCCCCCCCACGGCGGACACCGCCGCCGCCGCCAGCACCTCCCCCTTTGCCGCGCCGCCCGCCGCCTCCCTCGCCGCCGCCTCCGCCCACCTGCCCCCGCCCTTACCCCACTCACACGCGCGCCCGCCCCTGGGCCCGCCCCCCGCGCCGCTCCCCGCCTCAACCGCCGCCGCCGCCAACCGACCCGCAACCGCCGCCACGCTGCACACGCCGCACCACTCGCTCCTGGGCCAGCCCCTCCCCCTCATCACCGAGCAGCCCTCCGGCGAGCTCTCCCAACTCCCCACCGCGCCCAACAGCATCGGCGGGCCAGGCCTCGTCGACGGGCTCTTTGCCTGGACCGGCGGGGCCGCCGCCGCCGCCCTCGCCGCCGCCGGCCTCCCCGCCGCCACCCCGCCGCCCCACCCGCACCCCCGCGCGGCCAACGGCGACGCGGCGGCAGCCTTTGAAAGCGGAGCCGAGGGCGACAGCGGCGTGGAGGTGTCTGGCTTTTCCGGCGCGTCGGCCGCCAGCGGCGCCGCGCTTGCGGGCACGTTTGAGCTGTCGTTGACGCCTGGCTTCGGTTCCATCCTGCAGGCGCTGCCGCAGCTGAGCCAGCTGCCGGCCGCCTCCCTGGTGGACCTGGGCGCGCAACTGGCGCTCATGTCAGGCGCGGGCGGTGGCAACGGCGGCGGCGGCGGCGGCCCCTCGTTCCGCATGGGCGCGGGCGCGGGAGGGTTTGCGCTGGGGCCTGAGCCGGGCGGCGGCAGCGGCGCGGCGTCTGGCGCGGGCACGCCCACTGCGTCGTCGCGTCCGACGGCTGCGGCAGCGGAGGCGGTGGCCGGCGGCTCGCCGTCCTCGCCGCTCGTGGTGGGGGGCGCGGCGGTGTCGGAGGAGGCTGCCGTGGCGGCGGCCATTGCCGCGCACAACGCAGCGCTGCAGCGGCAGGTGGCGGAGCTGCAGCGTCAGTTGGAGGCGGCGCAGGCGTTGGCGGCCGCTGCCCTCCAGCAGCAGCCGCCGCAGCAGCAGCAGGTAGGGGGCCAGGAGCTCCTACCCCTCTCCGCCTCCCTCCCCATGCTGGCGCTGCCGCCGAACGGCGCGCTCCTTGCCGCCGCAGCGACCGCCTCCGGCGCCCTGGCGCCTCCGGCGCCCTCGCAGGCGCAGCAAGCAGCGGCGGCGCCTGGCGGCGGCGTTGCCGCCGCCCCGCTGCACGGGCTGTCGGCGTCTGCGGGCGGGTCCGGGCGGTACGACGACCACCACAGCGCCGGCGGGGAGTCGGAGGCGACGGGCACGGGCAGCGTGGTGGTGCGCAGTGGCGCGTCCGGCTTGCTGCTGGGGCAGCCCTTCGCCGCGGCCGCAGCGCTGCCGCCTGACGCGGCAGACCCCGCGGAGGGTCCGGGCGACGCGGACGGCCGGGAGGCCACGGCGGGCGCGGCCGCGCCGGGTGCGGCGGCGGCGGATCGTCAGCGGGACGGCGATGTCTCGGACGACGAGGGCGGGGAGGGCGACGACGAGGAGGAGGAGGAGGAAGAAGAGGAGGAGGAGGACAGCCGCGCGCCGCTGGTGCAGGTGCAGCACCCGTTTGCCGCCGCCGTGACGTCGAGCCCGCCGGTCGGGGGCCCGGGCGGCGGCGGCGGCGGCGGCGGCGTGGCGGGCGTGGCGGGCGGCGGCGCGTCGTCTGGCAGCAGCGTGGCGGGCGTGGTGCAGGCCATTGGGCCGGCCATGCTGCGTACCAAGGCGGCCAGCATCCTCGAGTCGAGGCACCGCAGGGCGCAGTCGGTCGACGTCAGCAGGCGTGAGTGCTTGCATGCGGCTTGCATGCGGCTTGCATGGGGGGCTGGCGCGGCGTGCCTGTGTGCTGCCTCGCCGCCGCCCGCTGACGTGTGCGTGCGCTGCGCTGCCGCGTCGCGCAGTGTCGCTGGCGTCCATGTCGCCGTCCCACGCCCTAGGGCTTGGTGCGACGGGCACGGCCAGCGGCGGGCTGCCCGGGCCCTTTCACGCGCCCTCGGCCTCCGCGTCCGCGTCCGCAGCCACCTCGCACGCGCAGCAGCAGCAGCCGCTGGGCCGCGCCTCGTGGTCGCGTCCCTCGGCGCACAGCGTCACCGCCGGCGAGGGCTTGGCATGGAGCCACAGCGCCGCCGTGGCGGCGGGCCTCCCCACGCCCTCGTCTTCCTTGCACCCCTACCAGCGCGCCACCTCTCACCACCTGCAGCAAACCAACCACCACAACCACCACGCGGCGTCGTTGTCGACGGCCACGCCCAACCACCCGCACGTCATCTACCCGTCCAACCACCCCAACCACCAACCGCCGTCGCCCTGGGCGACGCCCACCTCGGCCGCCTCCGGCAACCAACACGGCGGCTCCTCCGCGCAACACTCCCCTAATGCCGCTGGAGCAGCCGCAGCAGCGGCCGCAGCCAGCGCGCCGCGCCGCACCAGCACGTCCGCCGGCGGCGCGGGCCACTTCCCCCTGGTCCACAGCAGCCCGCACCTCCCAGGCGACGGCCCCGGCACGGCGGCAGCGGGCGCGCACCCCCTGCCCTCGCGCCCCACCCACGCGTCGCGCGCCGCCAGCGCGTCCCTGCACTCGCTGCCCGGCCTGCAGGCGCCGCCGGGTGGGCAGCACCGGGATCCGCAGCAGCAGCAGCAGCTGGCGGGGAGCGGCAGCGCGTCGCTGGCGCCGGCGCATGCGCTGCAGCAGCTGCAGCAGTTGGCCCTCCAGCACCGGCAGCTGCAGCAGCAGCTGCAGCGCATGCAGCAGCAGCACGCCGCCGCGCCCTCCTCGTCCGCAGCGCCGGCGCCGGCGCAGCAGGCGCCGGCGGGCGGCGACGCCGCCGCCACGGAGCAGTTCTGGGAGGACCAGTTGTACGCGAGCGGCGGCTCGGCGCTGTTTGCGCACACCCAGTCGTCGTCGCTCACGCGCGGGCAGCAAGCGGCGGGCAGCGCCGCAGCCGCCGCGCCGGCGCCAGGCGGGGAGTTCCCGCTGCTCCGCTTGATGCAGCAGCAGCAGCAGCAGCAGCAGCAGCAGCCCCAGGCGTCCCCGCAGGCGGCGGCGGCGCACGCAGACGCCTTGGACGGCCCCTCCACGCCCTCGCGGCTCACCCACCCGTCCACCTCCCCCTCGGCCGCCTCGCCGCTCGGGGCACCCACCCCTAGCGCCGCCGCCGCCGCCGCCGCCGGCTCGCCGCAACCGCCGCGGGGCGCGACCGGGCGGGAGGCGCCGCCGCCGCCGCCGCCGCCGCCCGCCGCGCCGCGCGTGGAGGAGGTTGCCCCCGGCGTGTACGTCTTCCTGCAGCCCTCCTCGGCCGCCAACCCTAGCCTCAACCCTAACCCGAACGCCGTGCAGCCGCTCGAGGTGTTCAAGGTGCGCTTCTCCCGGCGGCACTTCAACGGCCCGCAGGCGGCGGCCTGGTGGGCGGCGCACCAGCACCTGCTGGCACAGCTCTACACCATCAACCTGGCCTTTGCAGCGCCTGGCACCTCACCCGGCGCCAACGGCGCGGCAGCGGCCACGGCAACGGGCGCTTCGCCGCCGCTCCCGCCCCATCAGCAGCAGTCGCGGGGGGGTGTCGCTGGGCCCCCGGGGGCGGCCGGCGGCGGCGGCAGCATGCGTTCGTGGCCGCTGCCTCCGCACGCGCTGCAGCAGAGCGGCGGGTCGCACACGCCGCTGGTGCCCGGCAGCCCTGCCGCCGCCGCCATGGCGGCAGCGGCCGGGGGTGCGGGCGGCGGCGGCAGCGCGGGCACGGGGACGCCGGCGTCCTCCTCGCTGCTGGCGGGCAACGTGGCGTTCGGCGGCGCGGGGGGCAGCAGCCCGCAGCTGCTGGGGCCCTACGGGGGGGCTGCGGTGGCGGTCGGCGGCCCTGCGATGCACGACGTGAGCGGGATGCCGGCGCCGGTGCTTCAGCCGCCGCACCCGCTGAGGGCGCTGGTGGTGCCGGGCGGTGATCCGGCGGCAGGAGCAGCGGCGGCGGGAGGGGCAGGGGGTCACGGCGTGCACGGCGGGTACGTGGAGGGGCGCGGCGGTTCGCGCGGCGCTCCTCACTTCCACAGCCAGGCGCTGTCCCCGGGCAGTTTGGCGGCGCTGGTGGCGCACGCGCGGGGCTTGACAGCGGAGGAGGTGCAGGCGGCGCTGGCCGGGCAGGGGGCGGGCGGGGGGGCGACGGAGGAGGAGGAGGGGGAGGAGGGGCCGGGTGCGCCGCTTACGCACCGCAGTCTGCTGGCGCACCACCAGCGCTGGCAGCTGCAGCAGGGCGGGGAGCTGACGCCGCCCTCCACGTCGCGCACGCTGCCGCCCGGCGCGCTGCTGCCGGCGCCGCCGCACCACCACCTGGCGCAGCTGGCGGGCGGCGGGGCGGCGGCGGCGGGGGCGGGGGGGCAGGACGGCACGCCGCCCAGCGCGGGCGGGCGGGGCGGCACGGTGTCGGTGCAGGCGCGGGCGCGGCCGGGGCACCACCGGTCCAGGTCCCAGGGGCCCCTGGTCGGCGGACACTGGTTCTGAGCCCTTTGCTTTGGTTCCAGAGAGCCGCCTGCCTGTGCGCGTGCCTGGTGCATGGAGGAGAAGGAAGGGGGCGCCTTGGGGTGCTCGTGATCCGCTGAGCATGTGCGAGAGGGTGGGAGCAGCAGCAGCTTTTCAGTCTCTCTCTCTTAAGGTATCTCTTGCCGCCCAGGAACGCAGGAGGGGCTGAGCGTGGCGTGCCTGCGTGTGCGTTGCTCTCCGGCGTGTGTGTGCGCGCGCGATGCTGTCGTGCGCTGCGAGGGTGCCCTTTGCAACTCTTGAGGTGCACACACCTCGACACGCCTCAGGGCTCAGAGCGCCTCAAAGCCCCAGGACGCCCAGCTGTCCACGGCGTCCCCAGTGGGCCCGTAGTCGAGCAGCAGCTCCTCACCCGCCTCCAGCGAGCGCAGGGGCCACACCTCCAACCTGCAGCCCGTCGGCGCAGCACGGGGCAGCACGCTCAGCACACGCATGTGGCGTGTGCCACTGCTTGCCCCAGCCCAGGCTCTGCAGTCACCTTTGCGCGGACGGGACGAGCACGCAGGTGGCGCAGCTGCTCTGGTGCTTGGCGGCCTGATCGTGAAGGGCAGTGCGAGCGAGGCGCGCAGGGTGCGGCGCGTGGTTGATGAGGTCGACGAGGGGCGGCAGCACGGTGGAGGGCGGCTGGCCGCGTCCCCCGAGGGAGAGCGTGAAGGAGCGGCTGCGCGCCTGCGCGCGCGCAGCCACCGAGGGCCAAGCATCCCAGCTGGCCCATCGCCCTTTCCATGTGTGCCGCACAGCTGGGAAGCAGCACCGACGAAGGAGGCGAAAGAGAGGCAGCGGCCGGTGCAAGGGGCTCACCAGAGCCAGCGCCCAGAGGCTGTGCTGCAGCGTGGGCGCCAGCCCCAGGCGAGGCAGCGCTCTGCTGTCAGCGACTGCTGCATCAGGGCCCGTCCCCAGGCAGGCGTGATGCAGCTGCTCGGCCCACTGCCGCTGCCGCGCGGCCTCCACCTGAGGGTGCGCACGCAAGTGGCAAGGAAGCCCGACGATGAGGAAGGGCGCCCCGGCAGCGCCACGCCCACGAGCGTGGTGGCCCCCAGGCGGCACGCAGGGAGACGCACCCTGAGCTGCGGAGACAGATGGTGCAGGCGGTCAGGAGGCCAGGCTAGCAGCACAGAGGCGAGCTCCCCCTTAAGCCATCGTGGCATCACGTCGGCGACGTATGCTCGCCACGCCGCCAACACGGCGTCGTCACCAGGGCTCGGGGCACCCCAGGGTTCCCAGGGCGGGGCGCCTGCTGCATGTGCGTCTGCTGCTGAGGCGGGGGTCCGCGCAGGGCCCGCGGCCAGCCACAGCAGCCAGGCGGCGAGCTGAAGGTACTGAAGCCCTTCAGCGACGCCGTGGACCGGCAGCTCGCACCTGTGGCCTGCGCGCCGGGCCGGTTTGCGCCACACGCCGCGCTGGCTCCCCCTTGCACGTACGTGTGCCACGCTCGCTGGAGCGAGGCGCCGCACCTGTCATGAGCTGCTGCAGCGGGACGGGCATCGCCTGGCTCCCCGGGCCGGCCTGTAGCGGCGCTGCACTGCGCCACGGGACGGCCAGCGAGCTGCTGAGGGGCACCGTGATGAGCGGCGACGTGCCGCGGGCGGCGGCGTCCACGTGCAGGCCCCTGAGGCCCGTGCGTTCATCACGCCTCAGGGCCACCGGGACGGCAATGTCGCACTCCAGCGCGTCTGCCAGGCGCTCAAGGTGTGCTGCTGAGCCGGCTGCGCGGCAGGGTGGCGGTGATCGTGCGCGGTGCGCGCCTCTGCAGCGCCTGATGAACGCTGGGACCCCTGCTCCAGGCAGAGGGGCGCTGTGCATCAGGAAATGGTCCTCGCTTGCGGTGCCCTCGCTTTCAGTGCTTGAGATGGCGGCCCTCATGCGGGGCCATCCCCTCCGCAGCGACAGCACTACCAGTGGTCTTCGTGCGTGCGGTGTGCGGCCTCGGCATTGCATAGCTCTTGGCTCGCACCCAACGCGGGCTCTCCCTCGCCCGGAGCGCTGAGCAGCGTCTATTCGCGGCGAGCCTCGCGCTGAGGCTCGCATTCCGTTCTGCCGTTCTGCGCGGCACTCTGGGCCCAGCATGCCACGCAACGATGACAACTACATGGTGAGCGCTCTCGCGGATGATCACGACCGTCATCACGGTCAACGGTGCCCGTACCTGCGCGGGAGGAAGCGTAGCACAGCAGCACATGCAGAACACCTTGTGCGCCCCTGCAGGTGCAGTCGAGCGGGCCCAGCTTCATGGACGTCATGTCCCGGGCGCGGGCGGCGGTGTTTGGCCTCAAGACGGGCATCGAGGAGGCGCCCCCGCCTCCGGACGAGCCAGAGCCCAGCTTGGCCAACATCATGCGGGGGCTGGGGAGGCGCTCCATGCGCAGGCCGGGCGCCGAGGAGCCCGCCAAGCAGGACGACTCGTCGTCAGGTGTGGCTTGTGGCCCATGCTTCCAGCGCACTCTGGGAACAGTTACGAGCTTGCGATAGATTCACTTTAAAGAGCGTTGCCTCCCACGGGAATTTGATTGCTGCAGACGAGGAGGAGGACAAGAAGGAGGAGGGCGAAGAGGATGAGGAGCTGAGCGTGGTCAAGCGGGTGCGCAGCCGGCGTTCCTCCATGGCTCCCAGCTACTTCGTGGCCAAGGTGAGCCTCAGCAGAGCTCAGGGTGCAGACTCAGCCTGCCCCACACTCGCGCCCACCCGGCGGCTTCGGGCACGGCTGAACCTGGTGGGGACGTCGCTCTGTGCCCCGCAGCTGCCCAGCGCCATGGAGCTCCAGGCCGCAGCGGACAAGGCCCGCATGAAGCAAAGTGAGCACGCTTGTGAGGCTGCTCTGCGGGCTCGTCACCACACATCCAGCCTCGCCAACACTCGCCCTGAAGAGCAGCGCGCACCCCGCCGACACGCGCGCACCACATCGATGGCGCCACATGACGTGCCTGGTGCAGGTGGGTTCGAGCCCCCCACCCGGACCAACAGCACCATTGGCGCCGTCAACTGGGTGGGCACCATGCACGGGTACGAGGTGCCCATCAAGCAGCTGCCCGTGGGCGCCGGCATCACCACGCGCAAGTCGACGGGCCTGCTGCCGCAGCCGCCCCCACCCGCCGGCGCCGACGGAGCAGACGTCCTCGCCCCGCCCCACCTCGCGCGCCGGTCCCGCGCCCTCTCCTCCCTGGGCATCCCGGCAGCCGATGGTCAACTGGGCGACCCCGTGCCCCCTTCGCCAACACCAGCGGGCGCGCCGACGGCGGCGCCGCGCCGCCGCCGCGTCTCCATCGCCATGACGGTCGCGGGAGGAGCTGACCAGGACGCGCTCGACGCGCTCGTGTCCAGCACCATCTCCGTGGCTGGCGGCGTGGCGGACGGCGCCGCGGCAAGCAGTGGTGTGGCGCTGCGCCCGCGGCAGAGCGCGGTGAGCCAGGGCAGCCGCGCGTCCGCCGTGGACGGTGAGGACAGCGGCAGCTACGCCGCCTCGGCCCCGCAGCTCTCGCGGCGCTCCTCCACCCTCACCACCGTCCCTGGAAGCGGCGGCGCTGCCTCAGGAGGCCTTGACGCCACGTTGCGCCGCTCAGTGGACCAGCCCCTGGGCTATGTGCCCAGCTCGCCCGGCAGCATCCGGGTGGCAGGCGGCCTGCTGGCGGCGGCTCCGGGCCACGCGCCCACGAGCGACAGCGGCGCGTACCGGCGCGCGCCCAGCATGAAGAGCGGGCCGCTGTCCCTGCTGGGTGACGGCGACCACGGGGACCTGTTCAAGGGCAGCTCCAGCCTGCCAGAGCTGGACGACGCCTTTTTGCTGCAGCGCGCCAGCCACGCCACCAACGCCAGCGACGGCGAGGGCAGCGGCGCGCACGCCCAGAACGCCAACAACACCAGCGGCAGCGGCACGGGCTTTGCGGCGCAGCGCCGGCGTCGCACCAGCCGCCTCAACTCAGTCGTCTACTTTGCCGAGGGCGAGGTAGACCAGTTCCTGGCCGAGGTGGGCGCCGGGATTGCTGCGGGCGGCGCGCGGGGCGCCGGCGGGGGCAACACCGAGGACGCCGCGCTGCTCACCTTTCTCGACATGGCCGCGGGCGGCGGCGGGAATGGGAGCAGCCTTTCCGGCGCGGCGTCGACGACGCGCGGTCCGTCGGGCGGCGGGCAGCTCACGCCGACTCGCCTGGGGCCCTCTCGCGCCGCCAGCAGCACGCTGTCCCAGGCGCAGGACACGTCCATCCTGTCCGAGAGCGCCAGCGTGGGCGCGCGCAGCCGGCGCGGGAGTGTCGTCATGCCGGGGATGGACGCGCTGAGCCCGACGGGGGGCTCCGTGGGGGGCTCGGGCGCGCTCATGCAGCGCGCCTCGCAGCGGCCCGGGATGCCGGTGCGCCGCAGCCGCTCGGTGCTGGACTTTGACGAGGTCGGCGCCGACCTGCCAGGCCAAGCGAGCCCGTCGGGCCCCGGCAGCCCGTCCTCTCGCGCGCCCAGCACAAAGCCCGGTGACGCGCCGAGCCACGGCCGCCGCGCCTCCGTGGTGCTGCCGTCGCTGGTGCCGTCGCTGCGGCCGGCACAGGGCGCCGAGCTGTCGCTTGGCCTCACGTCGCCCTCGCACAGCGGGCAGCCAACGTCGTCGGCGCTGTGCAGCGTGGACTCTGCCAGCGCCGCGCTGGTGCCGGCGTCGACCGGGCTCTCGTCGCGCGGGAGCATGCCGCGCCACCTGGGCCTGCCGCAGGGCAGCGCGGGCAGCGACGGCGTGCTCGTGATGGGCCGCAGTGCGAATGGCGGCGAGGACCTGGACGGGGACGGCGACGACCCGCTCATGGCGGGGCTGGTGGCCGGGGGGGCGCGCAGCCCGACCGTGCGGCGCGGCAGGCCTCGGGTCGGCAGCGTGGACGAGGTGGGGGCGCGCAGCTGCATGGTCGCCGGCGCCGCGCCAGACCCTCGGGCCGCCGCCAGCGGCAGCCTGCACGGCGCGGCGTCCTGGCACCAGGGCGCAGACCCTGACGGGCGCGCGCGGGCGGCAAGCACGCAGCCGCCCGCGTCGGGCGCGGCCGGCGCGCGGGGCGGCCTCACCTACGGGGCCGACGGGTCGGCCAGCGCCAGCGCCGGCGGCGCGCTGACGGGCATGAGCGTGACGCAGCGCTCGGCCAGCTGCCTGCCCGGCGCCAGCCCGGCCCAGCGCGCGCAGGCGGCGCTGCAGGGGGCGCAGGCCATGACGCCGCAGCAGCGCGCGGCGCTGTTCAACCGCCCGCACCCGCAAGCCAGCACACCCAAGCCCCAGTAGCAGCAGGTGGGGTTGCGCACTGGTGCAGCAAGGCGTGTGCGTCAATGCCCTTGGGTGCCCTGGGAGCGGCAGCGGCAGCAGCGGCGTGGGAGGGCTGTTGGTCAAGGTGGGCGTCGAGGCGGCGCTGGTGCTGGCGCTGGTGCTGCTGTACCACAGCGTGGGGCTCGAAGGCGTCACGGCCGCGCTCGAGGCCATGCGCCAGGACCCCTGGGGACCCATGCTGCCGGCCTTCCTGCTCGTCAGCGCTCTGGCTGTGGTGTGCCTGGTGCCCGGCGCGCTCTTCCAGACGGTGGCGGGCTCCGTGTGGGGCGTGGGCTGGGGCATGGTCGTGGGCTTCGCAGGTGCGCATGCTACAGCTGGGTGGGGCACGTGTGTGGCCCCAAGATGAGCTTCATCATTTGTGCACCAACCACTGCACGTGCTCCGCCACGAGCCTGAGGGCTGCATCCCTGTGCGAGTGTGGGATGGCACGTGCGGCGCTCGTCACAGGAGCGTTCCTGGGCCACTCTGCCTTTTTGCTCGGTTCTTTCATGTGATGGTGGCGCGCCAGCTCTGGGAAGTTGCACCCGAGACGAAGAAGTACGACCGGGGATGTGCGTGGGGACGAGAAAGCGTGGGAGGCATGGGCTTGGGGGCAATGCTGGGTGGGCGCAGACGGGGAGGAGGGTCTTTCACGTGTCCCGCCTGAGGGTCAGGCAATTGTACCCCGTTGCTCACGCTCTGCGCCAAGTGCGTGTGCCAGGAGGGGAAGGGTGGTGGTTGTTGGGGGGTGGCTCATCCGTCCCTCGGCTCTCGAGAGCGCAGGGCGCACGATAAACCTTGAGTGAGGGGTGAGTGGAACTGGTTTTTTCTCCTCTCAGAGATCACGGTGACGTTTCCTACGACGTCCACGACTGTCAGCAAAAAGCGGCTTGCCGGCAGCGGGACGGTTTTGCGCGGTCCTGAGCGCTCAGGAAGAGCGAGGTGCCTAAGAGGAGTTGGAGCCACTCACTGCCTTGAGCCTTGCGAGCGACTCTCTCACTGACGCATCGCCGCGCGGGCGCAGTGTGCGCACCCGTCCTCACGAGCGTGTGTGTGCTCCTCCTTGAGGTGGTCCACCTTGAATCGCAGCTGATCCGCACCTGCTGCCGTGCGCGGTGGCTCCTGCCGTCAACTCTATGTGTTGTGCACTCGCACTCTTCATCTTCTTATCTGCCGCGAGGAACTGGACCTGAACGTGGCTGCTGGCTGTGCGCGCGTAGAAACCCCCTGCGTGCCGCCTGACAGACTCTGCCGTGGCCTCTGCTGTGAGAGCCTGGGCTGAGGCTGCTTCCTGCTCCGCGGTCAGTGCGTGCGGGGCGGCGAACCCTTGCCCTCCCACACGCACACCGCGTGCCTGCCCTGCGCACAGAACGGACGACACCAGGAACCTGTGAGCTTTATCGAAGACTCTGTTGCGTCGGACGCTTGCTGCAGGCTCTTCGTTTTGCTGCGGTGCCGCGCTGCCGTGCGCGCTGGGCGGCACACGCCTCCGGACCTTTCACGAACGGGTGCAACTCAAAGCCTGCCCCTCTGTCCCTCCTCTCCCTCCCCCTGGCATTGCCAGTTGCGGCACAGGCAACCCACGGGACGAAGAGTGGTCATCGGCGAACTGGGTGGGCACACACAAATGGCAGCGCACACGGTGGAGCGTCGCGTGCACGTCATTTCGGGCGTGACGGCCGGCAGCGCGGCTTCGCGCGCCGCTCCCGACGCTCCTCCTTTGCGCAAGGACTCGCACCCCCCCACGGGGGGGGAAGCCAGCGGCAGCAGCAGCGGCGTGGGAGGGCTGTTGGTCAAGCTGGGGGTCGTGGCGGCGCTGGTGCTGGCGCTGGTGCTGCTGTACCACAGCGTGGGGCTCGAAGGCGTCACGGCCGCGCTCGAGGCCATGCGCCAGGACCCCTGGGGACCCATGCTGCCGGCCTTCCTGCTCGTCAGCGCTCTGGCTGTGGTGTGCCTGGTGCCCGGCGCGCTCTTCCAGACGGTGGCGGGCTCCGTGTGGGGCGTGGGCTGGGGGATGGTCGTCGGCTTCACAGGTGCGCCTCGGTTGGGCATGTGGCGGCCTTCCTCAGCTGCACCATGTGGGCACATACACGAGCACCGCGGCAGGAGCCTGCGGCATCCCACAGGCCTGCAACGTGACGTTGCCGGGGTGACGTATGTGCCACATGTCGCAGGAACGTTCCTGGGCCACCTGGCCGCCTTTTCGCTGGGCCGCCAGTTCTTCAAGTGAGCGCCGTGTTCACCACTCGGCAGGAGCACGAACACGTTCACTCGCAGGCGCGAGGGCAGCACGCTTGTGGCCCCCGTCCCTCACTCGCGTGTGTGGTGGCGCGCCGGTGGTGCGCGCCAGGGAGTCCCTGTCGGCGTGGGTGGCCAAGCGCTTCCCCACGTGGCAAGTGGTGGACCGCGCGCTGTTCCAGGGCGAGGACGCCGCGCGCATGCTGGTGCTGCTGCGGCTGTCCCCGGTGCTGCCAGACAGGTGTGCGTGCGCGCCCTTGCGCCCGTGTGTGTGTGTGGCATGGGATGGCGCAAGGGAGGGGCTGCGGCGCGCGCCGGTGGGGGCGACACCTGCCCCCAGCGCCTCTGGTGAGGCAGGCGTGGGCTCGTAGGCATGCCCGCCTGGGCGCACAAGTGCACACCCCGCGAGCCCTCCTTGGTGCGTGTGCGCCCCGCCTGGTGTGTGTGTGCCTGCGTGGGGCGCAGCGTGACGAGCTGGGCCGTGGCGCTCACGTCCGTGAGCCCGGGCGCCTTTGCCGGCGGCACGGCCGTCGCCATGGTGCCCTACGTCGCGCTTTACGCGTGGCTGGGCTCCGCCTCCACCGACATTGCCAAGGTGCTGGCGGGAAGGGACGGAGGCGTGCAGGAAGGGGCGTCTGGCTGTGCGGTGCGACGAGCCGGCAGCAGTTGACGTCTTGTGCGTGGTGCCCCGCTGCGTGTGCGTAGC
>VFQP010004067.1_pt1 | contig 14075 bp, 9 predicted proteins | sample 3512351 | NCBI WGS metagenome assembly VFQP01 (sample SAMN10412372, study PRJNA504923) | tailings metagenome | isolation source: Relicate 1 Philex TSF1 revegetated site | place: Philippines: Tuba, Benguet | collected 2017-08-29 | reverse complement strand
GCTTCAGCGACTGGCCGTAGAGCGTGTGCAGGATGGCGTGGCCGGTGCGGTCGGCCGCGGCGCAGGTGCGCTGCACGGGCGGGCCGTCGCCGAAGTTCATCATGTGGCCGCCGAACGGTCGCTGGTAGATCTTGCCTTCCCCGGTGCGCGAGAAGGGCACGCCGTAGTGTTCGAGTTCGTAGACGGCGGCGGGCGCCTCGCGCGCGAGATATTCCATGGCGTCGACGTCGCCCAGCCAGTCCGACCCCTTGACGGTGTCGTACATGTGCCACTGCCACGAGTCCGGGCCCATGTTCTGGAGCGAAGCGGCGATGCCGCCCTGCGCGGCCACCGTGTGCGAGCGGGTCGGGAAGACCTTGGTGATGCAGGCCGTCTTCAGCCCCTGCTCGGCCATGCCGAGCGTGGCGCGCAGCCCGGCGCCGCCGGCGCCGACGACGACGACGTCGAACTTGTGGTCGACGAACGGATAGGCCTTGCCGCCAATGGCTGCGGTCGATGCGGATGCGTTGGCCAAATCAGCCTCCGAAAGCCATCTTCAGAAGCGCGAAGATCGAGGCGATGCCGACCGCGAACGCAAAGAAGGTGTTGAGCAGGATGAGCGCGACGCGCAGGCCGCCGTGTATGTAGTCCTCGATGATGATCTGCATGCCGAGGCGCATGTGGTAGAGCCCCGAGACCAGCACCGCGATCAGCACGATGGCGGTCAGCGGGCTCGCAAGCGCCGCGCGCACGGTCGCGTAGTCGGCGCCGTTGATCGACACGAGGAAGCCGACAAAGAACAGGAGAAGCGGGATGTTGGCGATCGCGGTGACGCGCTGGCGCCAGAAGTGTTCGGTTCCGTCCTTGGCGGAGCCGAGACCGCGGACGCGGCCGAGCGGGGTGCGCATGTCGGCCATCAGAGTGCCCCCCGCGCCATGTAGCCTACAACCCAGATCGCCAGGGTGAGCAGGATCGAGCCGGCCAGCGTCAGCCAGGCAAAGCGGATCGCCGTGTGCTTCTCCATGCCTGCGCCGGTGTCCCATACGAGGTGCCTGATGCCGCCCAGCATGTGGTGCATCAGCGCCCAGGTGTAGCCGAACAGCACGATGCGACCGAACCAGGAGCCGTAGAGACCGTTGACCAGGTTGAAGAGGTCTTCCGACGTCGCTGCCGCGATCAGCCACAAGGCCAGCAGGAGCGTGCCGAAATAGAGCGCGCCGCCGGTGATGCGGTGGACGATCGACATGACCACCGGCATGGGGAACCGATAGACGGTGAGGTGCGGCGAAAGGGGTCTCGCCCGGGTGGCTGGTGATTGGCTCATGGCTCCCCCAGTTGTGACCCGGAGCGTGATCGGAAAGCGGCGTCGGCGCGTCCGAAAGCGGCATCGGGACGTCGCGTTCTAATGCGGTTTTTGCACCGCGTCAAAGCCACAAAAAGCGTTCCGCTGGGCCTATTTAGTCTCAATCGATTTGAGTGGCGCCGCAGCTTCGGCGGCGAATCGATTTAGTCGCTCGGGAAGGGGCTCGTCCAGCTTGCGCCGGGCTCACCGCCTACAGGTCAGCGGCTCGTGGTTGCCCTGCATGATCAGCGCTTCGCGCCCTTCGACAACGACGGCGTCGGCCCCATTGCCGAAACGGTTCTGCTGACCGGCCGGCGAGGCCGGCAGATCCAGGATCGCGCCGTAGGGATCGCGCATGCGGATCGACGAGCCGTTGTGCTCGATGGTGACATTGCCGAGGTCGCCGCATGCATAGGTCGCGAGCCTGGGTTGGGCCGGACCGGCGTCGACCGGTGTCGCAACCGTCGGCGCGGACGCACAGCCGGCCAGTGTGGCGACGACAGGCAAAGCGAGAGCGGCAACTGAACGAACCATCCGGCTGTGTAGCCGCACGAATGTGGCCAGATCAATGCAGGCCGCGCCCTGGCCCTCCTTGCCGGCGGGAAGCGGCCGGCCATAGTCTGCCCGTATTCGGCGGCTTGTCTGCCGGCGGGCAACGGACGGTAGGGCATGAAGGGTTTTGCGCGGGCCGCGCTGATCACTGCAACGGCGATGCTCGCCGTTCCGGCCCTTGCCGGCAGTCGGGTGGCGCTGGTGATCGGCAACACGGCCTACGAGCGACTGGCGCCTCTCTCCAATCCCGCCAACGACGCTGTGCGCATGGCCGGCCTTCTCGCCGCGAGCGGCTTCGACGTGATGAGCTGCGACGGCGCGCGCCCGGGCTGCTTCGACCTCGACCGGTCCGGCATGAGCGACGCCGTAGAGGACTTTGGCGATCGTGCGGACGGCGCCGACGTGGCGCTGTTCTTCTTCGCCGGCCACGGCATGCAGACAGGCGACGGCAACGTGCTGGCGCCCGTCAACATGGAACTCTCCTGCGAGACACTGGAGGCGCGGCGCGCCACGGTGCTCGAAGACGTGCTCAGGGAGATGGAGGGCGCGAAGGAGAAGATCGTCCTGCTCGACGCCTGCCGCAACGATCCGCTGGGCGGCCAGCAATGCGCGGCGCGGGGCGCGAAGTCGCTGTCCTTCGGCTCGTTCGCGGTCCCGAACACCGTCACCCGCTTCCTGCTGATGAGCTCGACCCTGAACGGCCAGGTTGCGCAGGATGGCCCTTCCGGCGGCCACTCGCCCTTCGCCGAAAGCCTGTTCCACTGGATGGAGCAGGAGCCGGCCGTCCCCTTCGACCAGATGCTCGACCGGGTGGCGAAGCGCGTCATCGAGCGGACGACGGCAGACAATTTCACCCAGATCCCCGAAGTCCTGATCCGCGGCGGCGCCCCGGAGACCTGCCTTGCCGGGCAGGGCTGCGCGGGCGCGACCACGGCGGCCGAGACCAGGGCCGACGTCGAAAAGCTCGCGACCGACCGGGCGCGGAACCAGGAATACGAGCAGATCGTCGTCGCGCTGCTCGAGAACGCCGGCTACGCCGACCCGCACGCGCTGTCGGACGACGAACGGCGGAAATTCTTCAACGGGCTGATGGCGACCGCGGCGGCGCTGGGCGCCCGGCCCGAGCCGGAGGCGGCGACGGCCTACTCTGCCTTGGCCGCCGGGGATGCCGGCCCGGCGCGGTCGCTGCTCGAATCCGACATCGGCAGGACGGGCGGCGATCCGCTCTCGAAGGCCGCGTCCGTCAGGCACCTTGCAGCGATCGTGCGCCCGACCGACGTCGCGGCCGCGGCCGGCTACTACCGCGAGGCGTCGCAACTCGACCCATCCGACCTCCAGACCTTCATCGACCTCGCCGAGACGTCGCTCGCAGCCGGCGATCATGCTGGCGCGGCCGCAGCCTATGAGCGGGCGTCGGCGCTGGCCAAGGCCGGTGCCGGCACAGCCGAGCAGCGCGTCTGGGCGACGGAAGGCCGCGCCGACATGGAGTGGGACAGCGGGCGGCCCGACGTCGCGCTGGCACTCTATCGCGAGGCGAACGCCGCTGCCCGCCGCGCCGCCGGGGAAAGGCCGGACGTGCCGGGCCTGAAGCGCGGCATCCTCGTCACCCACTACAATATCGGCCATCTGCACATGGACGCCGGCCGGACCGCCGAGGCGCTCGCCGAAATCCGCGCCGGGTTGGCGGTCGCCGAGGCGCTTGCCGCCGATGAACCGCTCGACCCTCGCTGGCAGTTCGACATCGGTCGTGGCCACGAGCGGCTCGGGCGTGCGCTGCAGCGGTCCGGGGACCTCGACGGCGCGCTGAAGGAATATGAGCGCAAGCACGCCATCATGACCGCCGTCGCGGCGCGTTTTCCCGGCGACGCGACGTGGCAGCAGGATCTGGCGCTGGCCGACGAATTCCTCGCCGACATCGCGGTTGCCCGCGGAGACAACCGGACTGCCGCCGAACACTACCGCGCCAGCCTCGGGCGCATGATCCCGGTGCGGGACGCCGATCCCGGCAATACGGGCAACCGGCGCTTCACGTCGGTCACGCATCTCGCTCTGGGCGACGCGCTCCATGCGACGGGCGATACGGAAGGTGCGCTGGTCAACTACCGGGCCGCGATGGCGATCAGCGAGGCGCTGGTCGGCATCGACCCGCGTTCCGGCCAGTGGCAGTGGGATCTCTTCCGCGCCTACCAGCGCATGGCGACCGCCCAGCCGCCGGGTGCCGAATGGCAGGAGAAGGCGCTGGCGACGCTGGAGGCGATGAAGGCGGCCGGCATTCTCGACCCCGGAAACGAGAAGTGGATCGCCATCACGCGCGAGCGTCTGGAGCAGGCGCGCAAGGCCGGCTGATGCCGTCCGGCCGCCGCAACCGCGGCTTGCATTGGCCGCAATCGGCTGACACACCTGCCGGTGCCACCATCCGGGACACCATGCGAAGGCTTTTCCTCGCCTTCTTCTTCCTTGCCTGCGCCGTCGGCCATTCCGCCGCCGAGCGTCGCGTTGCGCTGGTGTTCGGCATCGACGCCTACCGGACCATCCGGCCGCTGGCCAATGCGGTCAACGACGCGACCACGATGTCGGAAACGCTCGAGGAACTCGGGTTCGAAGTCTTCCAGGAGACGAACCGCGACCTGCGGCGCATGCGCCGCGCTCTCGACGATTTCCGGGACGATGCCGCCGGCGCCGATGTCGCGCTCGTGTTCTTCGCGGGCCATGGCGTGGAGACCGACGGCGTCAACCGCCTTCTGCCCGTCGATGCCGATGCGTCGTCGCTGGGTCGCCTGGTCGAGACGAGCCTGGCGCTGGAAGAGGTGGTCCTGGCCGCTACCGCGACCTCGAAGGTCGTGCTGATCCTGCTCGACGCCTGCCGCAACGACCCGTTCGGGGAAGGCCAGGGCGGCGGGCGCGGCGCTTCGGCCCTGCCCGGCAAGGACGTGAGCGCGGTGACGCGGCCCGGCCTTGGCCGGGTCGGCCGTGCCGAGAACGTGCTCTTCGCATTCGCCGCGGCGCCGGGCGCGACGGCTTCGGACGGAGCCGGCGGGAATTCGCCCTTCACCGCCGCGCTCGCCGCCTATCTCGGCACGAAGGGCGTCCAGGTCGGTTCCGCGCTCAAGCTCGTCCAGCAGCAGGTCTACGACCAGACGCGCGGCGGGCAGTTGCCGTTCATGGAGGACGGGCTGCCGGCGCTGTTCTTCGCCGCCGAGGCCGCCGACCCCTTGCCGGAGCGGGAAAGGCTGCTGATGGCGATGGCGGACGTCTCGCTCCTGGTCCGCGACGAGGTCGAGGCGCTGGCGGCCAGGCGCGACATGCCTCTCGCACCGCTTTACGCCGCGCTTCTGTCCGGCGATCTCGCCGGGCTTCCGGCCGCGCAACGCGGCCCCAGGCTGGAGGAGGCGGCGACGGCCTATCTGGCCGTCAGGGCCGAGATGACTGCTTTGAGGTCCGCCGACCCCGAGGTCGTCCGGCTGCGGGCGGAGGCGGAGGCAAGGCTCGAGCTCGGCGCGTTCGCCGAGGCGCGGCAGAAGCTCGCCGATGCCGTGGCCATCGACGGCAGGTCGATCGAGACGCTCGCGGCCAATCTCGACAGCCGGCGGCTCTCGAAGGCCGGATCGCACTACCTCGCCGGCGGCGCTTCCCGCGCCGGCTTCGCCTATGACGATGCCATCGCCCAGTACCGGGCTTCGCAACACCTCTACGAGCAGATCGGTGATGCGCGGATGAGCCAGGAGGACCGGCTGCGCCACATCCGGTCCGTGCAGGCGATAGCCAACGTCCTCGCCACGACCGGCCGCAGCGGCGCGGCGATGGCGGAGGAACGGGCTTTGCTCGAACTCGTGACGAAAATTGCGGCTGCCGAGCCGAACAATCCCGAATGGGCGCGCGCCGCGATCATAACTAGGCTGCGGGTGTCCTCTGCCGAGGAAAAGGCCGGAAACCTTGCCGCCGCCTTCTCCATGCTGGTCGTTGCGCGGGAGCAGGCAGAGGCGCGCATCGGCGGCGACCCTTCCGCCGCCGTCTTTCACGAGCTGCTCGTCTCGGTGCTCGTGCGGATGTCGATCCTCACGGAGAAGTCCCGTTCCGCGAGCGATGCGCTCGCCCTGTCCGGGGATGCCGTTCTCGTTGCCCAGACGATGGCCGGCGCGTTTCCGGGCAACGAACGGGCTCGCGAGGTCCAGGCGGACGCCTTGCGGCGGCAGGGCCGGTTGCTTGGCCTGCTGGGGCGCAAGACAGAGTCGGAATCCGCGCTGGCGCAGGCATCGAAGCTCAAGCCAGCCGCGCCGAGGGTCGAGACCGCCCGCGAGACGATGGCATCCCTGCTTTCGCGCGTCCGCGGCGCGGCCGGCGTGAAGGCAGGCGCTTCCGCGGCGGCGGAAGCCGTCGCATTCGCCGAGGCGCAGCGGGCCGCCGATCCCGACAACATCTTCTGGAAGCGGTCGCTTGCAGACGCCCTCCTGCTGCGCGGAAATCTGGAGAACCTGACCAGGAAGGAGGTCGATGCGGAAAAGACCGTTGCGCTGGCCATCGGCCTGATGGAGGAAGTGGCCAATGCCGATCCGGGCAATGCGGAGGCGCTCTTCAATCTCGCGCAGGCTTATGCGGATGCCTTTCGGGCGACGAAGGACGGCGTCAATATCGAGCCCCGGCTTGCCTACTTCTACGGGCAGGTCGATGCCCTCCGCCGGCTGGAGAAACTCGACGGCGTCAACGTCCACTGGCTCCGGCTGGCCCTGGCCGCCCGCGCGGACCTTGCGGTCGACCACGCCGAATGGGGCGACTTCGATGCCGCCGACGCGACGATGACGGCGGTTCGTGAAGCGCATGCCCGGATGATCGCCAGCGAGCCGGACAACATCAGCACGATCTATCTCGGAACCGTCATCGCCGACCGGGCGGGCGATGTCCGTATCGAGGCCGGCGAGGTCGATCTTGCGCTGCCATTCTATCGCGAGGCCCTTGCGGTCCGCCTCGACCATGTCGGCCAGCCGCCGTTTCAGGCCCGCAGCGTCACCGTCAGCCGGCTGAAGATCGGCGAGGCCCTGCTGTCAGCCGGACGGACCGCCGAGGCCGGCGCCGAATTTCGGGAGGCTCTCGAATTGACAGGCCGCCCGGCCGGGGCCGACTGGCCTGAGATGCAACTTCTCAACGACCGCTTCCTTGCGCAATACGGCATGGCCAAAGCCGGGGTCGAGGAGGCGCGGCACGTTCGCGACGCGCTGGACACGCTCGATGCCATGGAAGGTGCCGGCGTCCACGCAGGGTGGGTTTCGCGCATGCGCAGCACCATCCGCAAGCGGTTTCCGGTCTAGCCTCTCTGCCGGACCTGGCTCCAGTACAGGCCCGAGGGTGTCGAAAGGGTCGAAAAGCCAGGATGAACGCCAGATGAAACCTCTGGTTTGCCACAAGTCCGGCCATTGGCCGCCTCAATCGCCCAGCACATTGGCTTGGCGAAATCCCGGAAAACGCTGCGGAGTCCGTCGCTTGACGAATTTCTGAGGCTGGAAATCACGAAAAGTTACAATCGATAACCGTTGCGTGAGCGGCCTTTCGGGCCTTCCCCGACGCCATGGTTTTTTCCCATTCGCGGTATTAGGCTTCCCCCCAGTCAACGAACCGGGTGGTGGGTGCCATGACCGTATCGATCCGCAGGAAAGCCGTGTGGCGCAGCGCGACATTCGCGGCGGCGCTGCTCGCGGGAACCGCGCTGGCCAGCGCCGAAGGGCGCGTCGCGCTTGTCATCGGCAACGCGGCCTATGAGAAACTCTCGACGCTGAACAACCCGATCATCGACGCGGAGCGCATGGCGGCGATGCTCGCCGCCAACGGCTTCGACGTGATGAGCTGCGACGGCGACAAACCGGGTTGCTTCAACCTCGACCGCTCCGACATGACCGACGCGATGGAGGCGTTCGAGCTGAAGGCACGCGACGCCGATGTGGCGCTGGTATTCTACGCCGGCCACGGCATGCAGACCTCGAAAGGCAACGTGCTCGCGCCGGTCAACATGGAACTTTCCTGCGACACGCTCGACCCGCTGAAGGCGACGATGCTCGACGACGTCATGGAGGCGATGTCGGGCGCCAAGGACAAGATCATCATCATCGACGCCTGCCGCAACGATCCCTTCCAGGCGCAGCAGTGCGCCCAGCGCGGCGGCCGCTCGCTCTCCTTCGGCTCCATCGCCGTGCCGGACAGCGATTCCCGCTTCTTGCTGATGAGTTCGACCAAGCCCGGCCAGTTCGCCGCCGATGGCATGCCGGGGCAGCACTCGCCATTCGCCGAGAGCCTGTTCTACTGGATGGACAAGGAGCCGACGGCCTATTTCGACCAGTTGCTGGACCGGGTCTCCAAGCGCGTCATAGAGCGCACGACCGAGCTCAAGTTCACGCAGGTGCCGGAAATCCTGATCCGCGGCGGCGCGCCGGAAAGCTGCCTTGCCGGCGGCAATTGCGCGATGGACCCGGAGGCGGCCTCGCTGAAGGCCGAGGTCGAGGACCTGCGCGCCGAGAACGCGCGCAACCAAGAATATGAGGAGATCGTCACGACGCTGCTGCGCTCGGCCGGCTATGCGTCGATCGACGAGCTTCCCGCCGACCAGCGCGAATCCTTCTTCACCGGCATCGTCTCGGCCAGCCGCGCGCTGGTCGACCGCAACGACTCGGCGGGCGAGCGCGCGCTCGCCGCGCTGAAGAACGGCGACGAGAATGCCGCCGAGGCGCTGTTCGAGCAGGAACTGGCCGAGCGCTCCAAGGGCGCCGACGAGGAGATGCGCAAGGCGGCCGAGTCGGCCCGCCACATTGCCGCGCTGTCGCGCCCGAAGGACGTCGCCAAGGCCGCGAAGTATTTCGCGGAAGCTGCCAAGTACGACCCGAATGACATCCAAACCTGGATGGATCTCGCCCAGACGGCCGCCGCGTCGGGCAACACGTCGGAATCGCTGCGCGCCTATCGCGAGGCGTCGAAGATCGCCCGCGACACCGGTTCGGATTCGCAGCGCATCTGGGCCGCCTTCGGCCAGGGCGACATCGTCCGCGCCCAGGGCCGGCTCGACCGGGCGCTGGAATTCTACATGGCCGCCAAGGGCATCGCCGAGAAGGACTCGGCCGCCAACCCGACCGTGCTCGACTCGCGCCGCAACATCTACGCCGCGAACCTGTTCATCGGCGACGTGCTGATGGAGCAGGGCAAGACCGGCGAGGCGACCGTCGCCTACGAGGCCGGTCTCGAGATCGCGCAGTATCTGGCCAATGCCGACCCGTCGATGGCGGAATGGCAGCGCGACGTTTCGATCACCCAGAACAAGCTCGGCGACGCACGCGCCGCGCAAGGCCGGCTGGCCGATGCCGAGGCGGCCTACGAGGCCGGTCTGGTGCTGGTCCGCAAGCTGATGGAGACCTATCCGGACAATATCGGCTGGCAGCGCGACGTGTCGATCAGCGAGGAGCGGACGGGCGACGCCCGCCTGGCGCAGGGCAACATCGCCGGTGCCCAGGAAGCCTATGCGGCCAGCCTGGAGATGCGCACGAAGATCAGCGGGGTCGATCCCAACAACACGGAGTGGCGCCGCGACCTGTCGATCGCACATGAGCGTCTGGGCGACGTGCTTCTGGCGCAGGGCAAGCTTGGCCAGGCGCTGGGCGCCTACCAGTCGAGCCTGGAAATCCGCGAGAAGCTGACCGAGGCCGACCCCGACAACACGCTCTGGCAGCGCGACGTGGAGATCAGCAACAACCGCATCGGCGATATCCTGAAGTTCCAGGGCAACCTGAACGGCGCGCTGGCCAGCTACCAGAAGGCACTGTCGATCGCCGAGCGCCTGTCTTCCGGCGACCAGCAGAACACGACGTGGATGCGCGACGTGTCGATCGGCTACCTGAAGCTCGGCGACGTCGCCGTGGTGCAGGGCAATCTCGACGGCGCGCTCGAGGCCTTCGGCCGCTCGCAGGCGGTGATCGAGAAGCTCTCGGCCTCCGACCAGCTGAACACCGGCTGGCAGCGCGATGTCTCGCTCGGCCACAACCGCATTGGCGACGTGCTGCGCGGCAAGGCCGACCTGCAGGGCGCGCTCAAGGCGCACGAGGCCTCGCTCGCCATCGTCGAGCGGCTGGCGTCGATCGATGCGCGCAACGTCGAGTGGCAGCGCGACATCGAGATCACGCAGCTGAAGATCGGCGATACCTACTACGCCATGGCCGACAACCAGCGGGCGATCGACGCCTACAAGGGCTCGCTGGCGACGGCGGAGCGGCTGGCCGCGATCGACCCGTTCAACTCGACGTGGCGGCGTGACGTCTCGGTTGCCGCCAACCGCGTCGGCGACGCGCAGAAGGCGCTCGGCGATCTCGAAGGCGCCGCCGCGTCGTTCGAGAAGGCCAAGGACATCTCCGTCCAGCTTGCCCAGAGCGAGCCGTCCAACACCGAATGGAAGCGCGACGTGGCGATCAGCTACACCAAGATCGGCGACATCCAGATGGCGATGGGCAAGCACGACACCGCGCTTCCCGCCTTCGAGCAGTCGCTGGTCATCTCCCGCGAACTGGAGCAGGTCGACCCGAACAACACCGACTGGCTGCGCGACATGTCGCTGACCAGCAGCCTGATCGGCGACGTGCAGCTGCGGCTCGGCAACGTGCCGGCGTCGGTGAAGGCCTATCTCGAGGGGCTGGCGGTCGCCAACCGGCTGACGTCGATCAATCCGGGCAACGCCGAATGGCAGTGGGACCTCTACGTCAACTACTGGCGGCTGGCGGATACCGGCCAAGATACCGCCAGCTACTTCCGCAAGGCGCTGCAGGTGATCGAGGGCATGGAGTCGAGGGGCCAGCTGTCGCCGTCACGCGCCGTGTGGGTTCAGAACACCCGCGACCGGCTGGTGCAGGCCGAGGCCGCGACGAAGGGCCAGGCGAAGGCGAACTGACCTTCGTCCGATCGACCTAGAAAGGCCCGCTCCGGCGGGCCTTTTCCGTTTCGGGCGGGGTTTCGTCCTCAGTCCGGCTGTTAACCACTGCGGCTTTTCGGTGTCGGCGGCGGAACCGGCACGGGGTGACAAGCGTAAACGAACCGTTAATGTGGCAGCCGAGGGGGCCGCCTCAGACAACGGGGACGTGCCGTGAAGAACTGGACAATTGCAGCCGCCGGCCTCGCGCTGGGCATGATGGCCGCGGCGGTGACGCCAGCGTCGGCCGACAGCCGCTATCGCGACAAGGTCTATGCCGATTCCTTCGGCAATCTCGTGATCTACAGCGCCGCCGGCTACAAGCGCATCATCGTCGGACAGGGCCACATGGCCGATCAGGTCCGCGATTTCACCGGCGGCGACGAGCCGCACGTCGTCTATCTCGACGAGGGTACCGGCCGCTCCTATGTCGGTCGCTGCCCGGACGCCGTGCTCCTGAAAGGCCGGTCCTACATGTACGGCCTGCCCGACGGCGTGGTGCCGCAGCCGGCCTGCCGCTAGGCTTTCGGCAAATCAGGCGGCTGGCGCCTGCGCCAGCCTGACGCCGGTGCGGGCGACGCGCACGCAGTCCCGCCCTTCGTTCTTGGCTTCGTAGAGGGCGAGGTCGGCGCGGCGCAGCAGGTCCGACACGCTCTCGCCGCCCAGCCTCTCGGCCACGCCGAAGCTTGCCGTGATGCGCCGCTCGGCCGGGACGCCTTCGATAGCCAGCGCGGGAATGCCGGCGCGCGCGCCCTCGGCGAACAGGCGTGCGGCGACCATGTTGGCGCCCGGCAGCAGGATCGCGAATTCCTCGCCGCCCATCCGGCCGCACACCCGTCCCTCGCCGGCGAGATCGCGCAGGAAGGCGGCGAAGGCGGCGATGACGCGGTCGCCGGTCGGGTGCCCGAAGCTGTCGTTGATCGACTTGAAGCGGTCGATGTCGGCGATGACCAGCGACACCGGCATGTTGCGCTCCGCCGCGTGGGACAGCGTCGCCGCCGCGTGCTGCTCGAAACCGCGTCGGTTGAGCAGGCCGGACAGCGCGTCGGTCTCGGATTTCTGCGTCACGTCGACCAGCAGGTCGCGCACGAGCAGCACCAGCATGGCTAGCGCGATGGCCATGGCGAAGACCGTGCCCATGGTCTGCGACACCATGGCATAGGTGCTGTTCAGATAGGCCTGCGGGTTGTCGCCCGAGCCGCCCAGCGCCAGCGCGATGAACGGCTTCGACAGGAATTGCAGGCCGCTCGCCGTCAGCAGCGCCGCGAACCCGTAGTCGAGGAGCCGCTTGCCCGGTGCCCGCAGTACCAGCCCGGCGGCGATCGCCTGCATCAGGAAATACGGTGTCTGGTAGATGATCATGCGGTTGAACGAATGGCGCGGCAGGTCCTGCGCGAACCAGACCGTGACCACGGAGACGACGAAGATCGCGGCGATCGACTTCAGCGGGGCGCTGACGCCGTATTTGCGCGCGACGCCGAGGTTGAAGATCGCCGTGGCGGCCAGAAACGCCGCGAAGGCGAAGACCAGCGCCGGCCGCGCATCGACGAAGAACGGGATCGCCGCCTCGGCCACGAAATAGAGCATGCCGACGAGGTAGCTCAGCGCCACCCAGCGCGCCGCGACGCGCGCGCGGTCCCACGCCGCGACCATCATGAATGCCACCGCCAGAAAGCCCGTGACGAAAAGGTTGATGGTGAGGATGAAACTTGCGCCGCTCATTATTCCCGTCCGGCCCGTCTTTCGGGCTCGCGGAGTCAAGCATGGCTGCGACAAGAAGACGTTAATGGGCGGATTGAAGCCAGCCCGGAACTTCCCGACATTCAGGTCATTCTCGGAGAGATGATGAGGAGCCCCAGATGGCCGAGACCGTGACCCTTACCGACCATGAACAGATCCGTGACTGGGCAGCGGCGCGCGCCGGGTTCCCGGCCATCGTCGACACGTCCGCCGCGTCGGGTACGCAGGCCATGGTGCGCCTGGTGTTCGGCCAGCACGCCTATCAGGACGTCGACCGCGCCGACCGCCCGCAGAATGCCGGCGGCTACGATCTCGTCGAATGGGACGAGTGGTTCAAGGCGTTCGAGGCGGCGAAGCTCGCGCTGGTCGTCGCGGCGGAACAGCCCGGCCGGCGCGATTCCTTCCATGAGTTCGTCAGGCGGGAAGACGCCTGAACGGTCATGAGTTCGTCAGGCGCCGAGGCGCCCGACGAACGTCGCCGGCCTTACTGCCAGTCCCGGATATCGACGAAGTGGCCGGCAATCGCGGCCGCCGCCGCCATGGCGGGCGACACGAGGTGCGTCCGTCCCTTGAAGCCCTGGCGGCCTTCGAAGTTGCGGTTCGACGTCGAGGCGCAACGCTCGTAGGGTGACAGCCGGTCGTCATTCATGGCGAGGCACATGGAGCAGCCCGGCTCGCGCCAGTCGAACCCCGCCGCGACGAAGATCTTGTCCAGCCCCTCGGCCTCGGCCTGCTGCTTCACCAGCCCCGAGCCCGGGACGATCATAGCATTGACGGTCGAGGCGACCTTCTTGCCGTCGACCACCTTGGCGACGGCGCGCAGGTCCTCGATGCGGCCGTTGGTGCAGGAGCCGATGAAGACGCGGTCGACCGAGATGTCGGCCATCTTCGTTCCGGGCGTGAGGCCCATGTATTCGAGCGCGCGCTTCTTGGAATTGCGCTTGTTCTCGTCCTCGATCTCGTCCGGGTTCGGAACTGCGCCGAGGATCGACGCGACGTCCTCGGGCGAGGAGCCCCAGGTGACGATCGGCGGCAGCTTGGCGGCGTCCAGCACGATCACTTTGTCGAAATGCGCGCCCTCGTCGCTGTGCAGCGTCTTCCAGTAGGCGACCGCGGCGTCCCAGGCGGCGCCCTTCGGTGCGCGCGGCTTGTCCTTGACGTAGGCAAAGGTGGTCTCGTCGGGCGCGATCAGGCCGGCGCGCGCGCCGCCCTCGATCGACATGTTGCAGATGGTCATGCGGCCTTCCATCGACAGCGAGCGGATCGCCTCGCCGGCATATTCGATGACGTAGCCGGTGCCGCCGGCGGTGCCGATCTCACCGATGATGGCGAGGATGATGTCCTTGGCGGTGACGCCGGGCGGCAGCTGGCCGTCGACGCGCACCAGCATGTTCTTGGCCTTCTTCTGGATCAGTGTCTGGGTGGCGAGCACGTGCTCGACCTCCGAGGTGCCGATGCCGTGCGCCAGCGCGCCGAAGGCGCCATGCGTCGAGGTGTGGCTGTCGCCGCAGACGATGGTCATGCCGGGCAGGG
>VFQP010001550.1_pt1 | contig 14076 bp, 12 predicted proteins | sample 3512351 | NCBI WGS metagenome assembly VFQP01 (sample SAMN10412372, study PRJNA504923) | tailings metagenome | isolation source: Relicate 1 Philex TSF1 revegetated site | place: Philippines: Tuba, Benguet | collected 2017-08-29 | reverse complement strand
TGGTGGAGGACTACCCCGACCTCAAGGCCGACCAGAACATGCGCGAGCTCAGCGAAGAGCTGGCGAGCACGGAAAACCGCGTGGGCTTCGCACGCCAGGCCTACAACGACCAGGTGCTGGAATTCAACGACGCGGCCGCGCAGTTCCCCACGCTGATCGTCGCCAGGCTGTTCGGCTTCATGCCGCAGGCCATGCTGGAATCGACCACGAGCGAAGCCGAGCGGCAGACCCTGCGAATCCAGATGTGATTGCGCGCGGCTGACTCCGGATCACGTCGGTGCGCTTCTTCGAATTCCAGCGCGACGCGCGCGGCGAGACCCGCCGGCTGCTGTTCGCCTTCGGGCTCACGGTGGTGTTGCTGGTGGTGGCGGTCAATGCCGCCCTGGCGTTGGCCTGGGGACTCACCTGGGGTTTCTGGATGCCGGGCGACCTGACCTACCCGCGCCACTACTTCGCCGTGAACACCGCCGTCACGCTGCTCTTCGTGCTCGGAGGCTGGTGGGTCGAGACCTCGCGACTGGCCGAAGGCGGCGGACAGCGGCTGGCCGAACAGATGGGTGCGCGCCTGGCTCAACCCTCCGGCGATTTCGACGAACAACGCTTCTGCAACATCGTCGATGAAATGGCGATCTCTTCCAGCCTGAAGCGCCCGCAGGCCATGGTGCTCGCGCGCGACCATGGCATCAACGCCTTCGCGGCTGGTTGGGACGAAGACGACGCCGTGGTGGCCGTGACGCGCGGCGCGCTCGACCACCTCACGCGGGAGGAGCTGCAAGGCCTCGTGGCGCACGAACTCAGCCACATCGGCGAAGGCGACACGCGGCTGAACATGCGCCTGGTCGGCATGGTGTTCGGACTGGAGATGCTGTTCCGCATGGGCCAGCACCTGTTCGAGCCCGACACCCGCGACCGCCGCATGGCCGCGGCCCTCATCGGGCTGGCGATCATGGCCGCGGGCTGGCTGGGCTGGCTGGCCGGCCACGCGCTGCAAGCGGCGGTGTCGCGCCAGCGCGAGTACCTGGCCGATGCCCGCGCCGTACAGTGGACGCGCAGCCGGGACGGCCTGGGCGGCGTGCTGCGCAAGGTGCTCACCCAGCGGCGCGAGGGCATCGAGACGCGCTCCACCGGTTCGCTCGTCCAGCACATGCTGCTGGTGGCCAACGAAAGCGGGCAGGCCGCCCGGTGGTTCGACTCGCACCCGCCCATTGCGCAGCGCATCCGGCGCATCTACGGCCGCGACATGGGGCCACTGCCACTCTCGCGCGACGAGGCGGCGGCCACCGCGGCTGTGTGACACTGGCGGTCCCGCCGCCAGGCCCGTCTTCCGGAATCCGCTGTTGACCGATCCCGTTTCTTCTTCTTCGCTCGCCCCCAGCCTGTCCACCCAGTTGCGCGCCACCGCCCGCTGCGTCCGAGCGGTGGGCGAGGGCCGCTCGCTCAGCGATGTGCTGCCGGAGGTGCCCGCTGCGCTCCGGCCGGGTGTGCAGGCGCTGACCTTCCATGTGCTGCGCCACCTCGGCATGGCGCGCGCGCTGGTGGCGCTGCTGGCCGAGCGCAAACCGCAGGCGGCGGTGCAAAGCCTGCTGCACAGTGCCGTGGCCTTGCTGCTGGAGCCCACCGACGGCGCGCGCTACGCCCCGCACACCGTGGTGAACCAGGCGGTGGAGGCGGCGCGCGCGGACCGGTCCACCGAGCGCCAGGCGTCCTTTGTCAACGCCTGCCTGCGCCGTTTCCTGCGCGAGCAGGCCGATCTGCTGGCCGAGGTCGAGCGCGACCCGGTGGCGCGTTGGAACCACCCCCTCTGGTGGATCGAACGCCTGCGGCGCGACCACCCCGATGACTGGCAGACCATCCTGACGGCCAACAACCAGCCCGGCCCCATGACGCTGCGCGTGAACCGCCGCCGGATCGACCGCGCTGGCTACCAGGGCAGCCTGCAGGCCATGGGCCTGGCGTCCACACCGGTGGGCAGCGACGGCCTGGAGCTCGCCACGCCCCAGCCGGTGGAACGGCTGCCCGGGTTTGCGCAGGGCCAGTGTTCGGTGCAGGACGCCGCCGCCCAGATGGCCGCCGACCTGCTGCTCGAGGGTCGCTCCTGGAGCCCCGCCGATCGCGTGCTCGATGCCTGCGCCGCGCCCGGCGGCAAGACCGCCCACCTGCTGGAGCGAGCGGACCTCGACCTGCTGGCGCTCGATGTGGATCCGAAACGCTGCGAGCGCGTCCAGGACACCCTGCACCGCCTGGGCCTGGCCGCCGAGGTGCGCAGCGCCGACGCTGCCCGCCCGACGACCTGGTGGGATGGGCGGCCGTTCGACGCCATCCTGCTCGATGCGCCGTGCACCGCTTCGGGCATCGTGCGGCGCCATCCCGACGTGCGCTGGCTGCGCCGCGAGGCCGATGTGGCCGCGCTGGTGGCGGTGCAGCGTGCGCTGCTGAAGGCCTTGTGGCCGCTGCTCAAGCCGGGAGGCCGTTTGTTGTACGCCACCTGCTCGGTGTTCCGGGCCGAGGGGTCCGATCAGGTCCGGGCGTTCCTTGAGCACCACACTGATGCGGTCGTTCGCCCCTCCGTGGGGCATTTGCTGCCGGGTTTGTCGGCCACCTCCGGGGAGTTCAACGACAATCGTCCGGGTGGACAAGACGGCTTTTTTTACACCCGGATCGACAAGGCCCTGCCTTGAAAGGTCCTTGTGCGCGACGCGCTGGAGCCGGGGCTTGAGCCGGCTCGCCAGCGGCCTGCGGGGCCTGGGGATGGCCTTGCTCTGGCTGCTCGTCTGGCCGGCGCAGGCCCAGGGGCCGCTGCTCGACCAGCTCACTTTGCAGCGCACCACCGAGGCGTTGTACCTGTCGGCGCGCATGGAGATCAACCCCTCTTCCGTGGTGGAAGAAGCGCTGCTCAAGGCCGTACCGCTCTATTTCGTCTGGCGGGCCGACGTCTACCGCTACCGCTGGTACTGGACCGACAAGCGCGTCACCAGCGCCTTTCGCACGCTGCGCCTGGCCTACCAGCCGCTCACGCGCCGCTGGCGGGTGAGCCTGTCCAACGAGACCGGCAGCTCCAATGGCGGGGCCGGCTTGCAATATGCCCTGCACCAGAACTTCGACACGCTGTCCGAGGCGCTTTCCGGTGTGGCGCGCGTCTCGCGCTGGCGCATCGCCGGCGCCGACCGGCTTGAACCCGGCGCCCTGCACCGGGTCGACTTCTCGTTCCGACTCGATCTCTCCCTGCTGCCGCGGCCGTTCCAGATCGGCATGGCCAACCAGCCCGAATGGGCGATCGAACTGCAGCGCCTGCTGACCGTGCCCGACGGCGTCGAGCCCGAGAAGCCGCCCCTGGTCGAGGGCGTGCACGCCGTGGAAGTGACCGGCGAGCCCCCCAAGACCGAGCCGTCTCGCTGAGCGCCGGGCCGAAGCACCACCCGGCCACCCCACCGTGACCACGTTCCGCACTCCCGCCCCACCCCGGAAGAAGACCGCCGCCGTGCGCTGGGCGGTGGGTGCCGGCCTGGTCTTCATGACCGGCGTGGGCATGGTGCTGCTGTTCCTGCTCACGCTGGCCACCAACAACCGTGCGCTGTACGAGCAGAACTTCACCTGGCTGGTCGGCATCAACGTGGCGGTGGCGGCTTTCCTGCTGCTCGTCATTCTCTGGCTCGCGCTGCGGCTGGCCCTGCGGCTCAAGCGCGGCAAGTTCGGCAGCCGGCTGCTGATCAAGCTGGCGGCCATCATCGGTCTGGTCGGCATCCTGCCCGGTGTGCTCATTTACACCGTGTCCTACCAGTTCGTCTCGCGCTCGATCGAGAGCTGGTTCGACGTGCGCGTGGAATCGGCGCTGGCGGCTGGCCTGAACCTCGGCCGCACCACGCTGGAGACGCTCACCGCCGACCTCAGCAGCAAGACCCGTGTGGCCGCCGAAAGCCTCTCGCGCGTGCCCAATTCGTCGGCCGTCTTTGCCCTGGAACGCCTGCGCGAACAGCTCGGCGTGACCGACCTCGTGCTCTGGAGCGCCAGCGGCCAGGCGCTCGGCAGCTCGGGCCTTTCGCGTTTCGAGATCAACCCCGAGCGACCCACGCCGGCCCAGTTGCGCAACGCGCGCAACTCGCGCGTGGTGGCACAGATCGAAGGGCTGGAAGAGGGCGCCGAAACCGACATTGCGGCGCTCATCGCCGTCAGCCAGGCGCGCATCAAGGTGCTGGCGCTGGTAAGCCCGCCCAGCTTCGGCCTCAACGCCGAGCCGCGTTACCTCCAGGTGGTGGTGCCGCTGCCCAGCGCGCTGGTGACCGACGCGCTGGCCGTGCAGGTGGCCAATCGCGAGTACCAGGAGCGGGCGCTCACTCGAGAAGGCCTGCGCCGCATGTACATCGGCACGCTCACGCTGGCGCTGTTCCTCGCCGTGTTCGGCGCGGTGCTGCTGGCCGTGCTGCTGGGCAACCAGCTGGTGCGTCCCCTGCTGGTGCTGGCCGAGGGCATGCGCGAGGTCGCCGCCGGCAACCTCGCGCCCAAGACCGCACTGACCTCGCGCGACGAACTCGCCAGCCTCACACGCACCTTCGCCCACATGACGCAGGACCTGGCCGACGCCCGGGGCGCCGTGCAGAAGAGCATGGAGGCGGCCGACGCCGCGCGCGACAACCTGCAGACCATCCTGGACAACCTCACCGCGGGCGTGGTGGTGCTCGATGAGCACGGGCGCCTGCAAAGCGTCAACCCGGGCGCGGCGCGCATCCTGCACACGCCGCTGGCCTTGCACATGGGCCAGCCGCTGGCGGCGGTGCCGGGGCTGGAGACCTTCGCCAGCGGCGTGTTGCAACAGTTCGAGCGCTTTCTGTCGGAGCAGACCCTGCACGAGGGCGGTCACTGGCAGCAATCCTTCGAACTCAGCGCCGGCGGCAACACGCCGTTCGACGAAGGCATCACCCTCATCGCGCGCGGCGCGCTGCTGCCGAACAACGAGCGGCTGCTGGTGTTCGACGATGTGTCTGAAATGGTGTCGGCCCAGCGCGCCAAGGCCTGGGGCGAAGTGGCACGCCGGCTGGCCCACGAGATCAAGAACCCGCTCACACCCATCCAGCTCTCGGCCGAGCGACTGGCCATGAAGCTCGACGGCAAGGTGCAACCGGCCGAGCAGACCATCCTCAACAAATCGGTCCGCACCATCGTCGATCAGGTCGATGCCATGAAGCGGCTCGTCAACGAGTTTCGCGACTACGCCCGCCTGCCCGCAGCCCGGCTGGTGCCCACCGACCTCAACGCCCTGGTGCGCGACATCCTCGTGCTGTACGACCACGCCGCCGTGCCGGTGCGCCTGGAACTCGCCGACGACCTGCCGATGGCGCTGGCCGACGGCCAGCAGGTGCGCCAGACGCTGCACAACCTCGTGCAGAACGCGCAGGACGCCATGGCCGGACTGCCCGGCGCCGAAGTGGTGCTGCGCACCCGGCGTTCCGACAGCGGCCAGTGGGTGCGCCTGTCCGTGCTCGACCAGGGGCCCGGTTTTGCGGAGCACATCCTCAAGCGCGCCTTCGAACCCTACGTCACTACCAAGACCAAGGGCACCGGCCTCGGGCTGGCGGTGGTCAAGAAAATCATGGACGAACACGGTGGCCGGGTCGACCTGGCCAATCGCATGACCGAAGGCAAGGTGAGTGGCGCCCAAGTGTCGTTATCATTCGCAGTTGCGAATTGACAACACGCCCCAAGGAACACACACCGAGCCATGGCAACTATTCTGGTCGTAGACGACGAATTGGGTATCCGGGATCTGCTCTCCGAGATTCTCAATGACGAAGGCCACACGGTCGAACTGGCCGAGAACGCGGCGCAGGCGCGCGCCGTGCGCTCTCAACTCCGGCCCGACCTCGTGCTGCTCGACATCTGGATGCCGGACACCGATGGTGTGACGCTGCTCAAGGAGTGGGCCAGCACCGGCATGCTGTCCATGCCCGTGATCATGATGAGCGGCCACGCCACCATCGACACCGCCGTGGAAGCCACGCGCATCGGCGCCACGGCGTTCCTTGAAAAGCCCATCACCTTGCAGAAGCTGCTCAAGGCGGTGGACCAGGGCCTCAACAAGGCGCCCCCGAAATCCAACCCCAACAACGCCACGGCGATGCCGCCCATGCGCGCCGGTGGCATCGTCTCCACCAGCGAACTCACGGTGGAGTCCGTCATGACGGGCGGCACGCTGCACGAGCCCATGCTCGACCTCGGCCCGCAGTCGTCGCAATCCTTCAACCTCGAAGGCCCGCTGCGCGAAGCCCGCGACGAATTCGAGAAGGCGTATTTCGAGTACCACCTGGCCAAGGAGTCCGGCTCCATGACCCGCGTGGCCGAAAAAACCGGGCTGGAACGCACGCACCTCTACCGCAAGCTCAAGCAGCTCGGCGTGGACCTGGCGCGCAGCAAACGCAACGCCCTCTGAGTCGCGCCCGGCCCCGGGAGAACGCCCTGGGGAAGCTGCTACAATCTCGCTTCTTTCCAAAGGCCCGGTAGCTCAGTTGGTAGAGCAGCGGATTGAAAATCCGCGTGTCGGTGGTTCGATTCCGCCCCAGGCCACCAGCATCTATGCGCCCCCGCAGCCAGTCAGGCCTCGGGGGCGTTTCTACATAGGTTGCCCGTTTTCTACAAAGGAGACAACATGGACCTTAGGACCGTGATTCGTTGGGTAGCTGGAACGGGCTTAGTAGCAACCGCGTACTGGGTATACACAGACTCCAACGCTGAGTCTTGGGCGGGTCTAGTGGGATCCCTTTTGGTTTTTCTCGGCACGTTCTTGTCCGGGGGAAAGGCGCGGGGAAGTGACCAGAACCAGGCTGTAAGTGGTGGTTCGGTTGGGGTCCAGGGTGGACGTGATGTGCTGGTCAATTCTCACCCTAAGGACAAACACTGATGGCGAGCTGGTTCTCCAAACAGAGGCAAGTTGCGTCGGGCGCAAGCACGGCAGTTCAGGCCAAGGGCGACGTCATAATTTATCAAGGGGTGACAGCGTCCGAGGCAAGAGATATTGCAAACGACGTCTTCAAGTCGAACATGCTTCAGTACAGGGGAGTCGCGATGGAGGTCGCGGCGCAGCGTGGTGAAGAGCTTACTGACAACTTTGTGGCAAAGATGCAGAGTGACAACCCGGCCGGCTTTGAACAAGCTAAGTCTCCAAGCTTTCAAGACGACATGTTCGTAGCACAGAAAGAATACGCAAAGGCCGGTGAACAGGATCTGGGTGAGTTGCTGGTGGACTTGCTCGTGGATAGATCCAAAGAGACGCAACGGAGCACTCTCCAAATAGTGTTGAGCGAATCTTTACGTGTCGCTCCAAAATTGACTCAAGCCCAAATCAATACCCTATCAGTGATTTTCTTGTGCCGGTACGTAGTACATCACGGCGGCAGTTTCGATGCGGTTTCAAGCTTCTACAAGACGCATCTTGGGGCGATAGCCGACGCATATGCAACCTCCCGATCTGCATTCAATCACCTCTCATTTGCAGGGTGCGGAACACTGCAGATGGGGTCTTGGGACTTTCGTGGGGGGTTGGTCAGAATATACAGTGCTCTTTTTCAGAAAGGTTTGGATGAGTCGCAGGTCCAGTCCGCTGGCCTACCTGACAACCTCAGAGCGGAATACGTAGGCAAGTGCTTAAACGATCCACAGAAACTTCAGGTACTGATTCTGGGAGAAGAGACGCTGGCCAATATTTCCAAGAAACGACCTGACGTCAAACTCCATGAGGAGAAATTTAAGGCACTGCTGAGTCAAGGCTTGATAGACCAGCAAAGCCTGAACGACAAACTCGATTCACTGGCACCGTTTATGCCAAAGATTCTCGAGGATTGGGCTGCATCGGACTTGAAGAGCTTTGACCTTTCGAGCGTGGGGATGGCTATCGGGCATGCAAACATAAAGCGGCACACCGGCGAATTCGCACGCTTGTCTATTTGGATCGAATGACTACCGAAGGGGTCTAACTCGCTCCCCAATTCGAGACCGGACGTAGTGCTCGGTCATTTCTCGGTTCTTGTGGGCTAGCAGTTTTTGTGAGTGCGCAAGGTCTCCCGTATCTGTCGCGGCTTTGGCCCTAATGTCTCGGAACTGAAAACTCACCTTCGCCAGCTCGCGGGCCTTGTCGAAGCGAGAGCGCAAGGCGTAGTAGCTGAGGGGTTGACCCTTTTCGTCTTGGATCAGGTAAGTGCTGATGGCGCTACGCGGCCTGGTATTGACTCGTTCAATGACGGCTGCAAGCTCACCCGTGATCTCGATGCCGAGGCGGGCGCCTGTTTTGTTCTGCACGATCCAAAGGGCGCCATCTCGAATGTCGGTGCGCTGCAGTTTCAAAACGTCGGCGGGACGCTGCCCGGTAAGCAGTGCCAGGTCCATGGCATCCACCACGGTGAAATGTGCGAGTGAGCGCACCTTCTCAAACTCGGCGTCGGAGACGTAGCGGTCCCGCCCCGCTTCTTTGAAGCCTTTGACCCCTTGGCACGGGTTGGGCGCGGTGGTGTATCCCCATTCTCCAAAGGAATGCATCTGCGCGCCTGCATTCCTTCTACATCGCGGCGCTACGTCAGGCGTACGGGAAGGCACAATGCGCGTGCAGGTTGTAGAAGCCCGCGAGCCCTAGCCCTTTGATTCCTAACTGAATCACGGAAGATTGAAAATCCGCGTGTCGGTGGTTCGATTCCGCCCCAGGCCACCAGTACATCGTTGTCCTCTGTTTCGCAGAGATGAAACCCCAAAAGCGGCCTCTTCGACAGGCCGCTTTTTTGTGTCTGTGACGACGCCACGGCCTCATTCGGCACCGTGGCGGTGCATGCCACTCCACAATGCGAGATCCCCAGGGGCCCGTTGACCCCTCGCGATCATTTGCGGGGCGCCTGACCAGGGCCTTGCACCGGGCTGTTTTCGCATCGTTTTCGTTGCAGCGAGTGCCGCTTCCCTGGCCTGACCCCTCCCCCGCAGACCGATATCCCCGCCCACCAAACCGCCATTTCGTGGAAGCTCGCCCACGAACCCGGTTTCGGGATGTAAGCGCTGCACACGCCTGCAGGCCTCCACGGACCGCCTGTCATGCTGCACTGCGTCATTTTGGGTTGCACTTATAACCAAAGGCCTAAGCGGTCCAGACAAAGGGCCTGGGCGGGTCGTGGCGGTGTTCGACGTACTGCGCCATCGCCTGCCGAAGGTCGGCCATGTGGGTGACGCTGTCGCGCCCGATCTGCTGCTCCGGGATACCCGAGAGGAACTGGGTGACCAGCTTCAACCAGGAGGCATTGGCTGGCGTGAAGTGCATGACCAGGCGCGGGTGCTTGGCCAGCCAGGCCAGGACCTCGGGATGTTCGTGGGTGGCGCCTGCTTCAACCATCAGATGCAACGGCAGGTGCCGAGGTGTCTTGCGATCGATCCGGCGCAAGAACTTCATCCACTCTTCGTGGTGATACCTGGCCTGAAACACGGAGGTCCGCGCGCCGTTTTGCATGTTGAGCGCGGCGAACAGCATGGACAGCGCACTGCGCTGCGGGGCACGGCCCAGGGTGCCGGCGTGTGCGGATTTCATCGGCAGGCCATTGAGCACCAGCGCACGCTCGGGCGGGTTCAAGTAGAGCCCCACGACTTCGATCGGTCTGAGTTCGTGGCGGCGATGGTCCACTGAATGTGGGCTGCTGCCCTGCAGGTGGGGCTGGATGCCGTTGCGTTGCCACACCCGGCGGATGGTCGTGGGGCTCAGGCCCAGGTCCGACGCCAGCGTGCGTGTGCTCCATTGCATGGCCTCGGCCGGCTGCTCGCGCAGCGTCCGGCTCACGATGAGCGACTCAACCGCGTTCGTCACGCTCGGCGTGCGGCCCGAACGCGCGGCGTCCTGCAGCAATGCCTGGAGGCCACCTTCAATGAAGCGCTTGCGCCACATGGCCACCTGTCGCCGGTCGAGCTTGACCGCATCGGCGATGTCCTTGTTCTGCCAGCCCTGGGCCGCCAGCAGGATGACGCTGGCGCGTTGTTGCACGCGCGCCTCCACCCGTCTCCCCTTGGACAGCTTGCGCAATTCACGCGCCGTTGACTCATCGAGTTCGATCGCTTCCGCCACCCGCATCGCTTCATCCTCCTCAACGTTCGGAATCTGCCTGTGAACATAAGTTCCATCAATTAAAGCGCATGGTACCTGCGCATCTTCAGACTGGGCCAATCGCCTGGCCTGGATGGCCTTGCTGCTGGCACTGGCGTACGCGCTGGCGATGTGGGCGCCCGTGCGCGACTGGTACCGCGATGAGGACAAGCTGGCCCACGCCGTGGTGTTTGCGGGCGTCTACGTGGCGCTGGCGTGGGCCTTGCGCTGGAAGCCCTGGGCCCTGGCCGCCCTGGCCTGGGCCCTGGGTGCGGCGGTGGAAGTGCACCAGTTGTTCCTGCCCGGCTTCACCGCCAGCCTGACGGACTGGCTGGCGGACGCCGTGGGCATCGTCCTGGCCAGCGGCGCCCACCTGGCGTGGATGCGCTGGCCGCGGATGCCGGTTCAAACCGCGCTGGTGCCGGTCGTGAAAGGCCCGTTCCTCATTCCCGTTCGGGACCACAACGCTGAGGCGCCACGCGCCAGGAGGTATCCATCATGAAGACCAGACCCTGGGCCCTTCGGGGCATGGTGGCAGCGGCGCTGACCGCTGCCCTGCCCCTGCTGCAGGCACAGACGGCCACCGACGCCGTGGCGACGCCCGTGTCGGTGGACGCCCGCAGCGCCACCACGCCATCGCTGAACGCGCCGGCGGCGGCGGACGTGAACTACCGCATCTCGCCCAACGACCTGATGGTGTTCGACGTGTTCGGCGTGCCCGACATGAAACGCGAGGTGCGCGTGAACGCCACAGGAGACGTGTCGCTGCCGCTCATCGGTGCGGTACCGGTCGCGGGTCTCACGGCGCAGGCCGCGGAACGCCTGATCGCCGACCGCTACGAGGAGAAGTACCTGATGGACCCGCAGGTGTCGCTTTTCATCAAGGAGTTCACCACGCAGCGTGTGGCCATCGAGGGCGCGGTGATCCGGCCGGGCATCTACCCGATGGCGGGTCAGCTCACGCTGTTGCGCGCCCTGGCCCTGTCGGGGGGCTTCGCGCCCTACGCCGACATCAACCAGATCGTGGTCTACCGCCAGGGCGCCGGGGGGGCGCGCGAGCAGTTCACCTACGACCTCGACAAGGTGCGCGCCGGCCAGGAAAAGGACCCGGACATCCGCTCGGACGACGTCATCGTGGTCCAGCGCAACGCCCGGCGTGCGGCCCTGAGGGATTCGCTGTTCAGCGACATCCTGAGCACGCTCAACCCGTTCAAATGATGCAAGGTGACCGCCATGGCTTCCCCTGACCAACATCCATCCCCCGCCATGCCGGGTCCCCGCGGTGCGCTGGCCTTGCGCCGCGAGGCCGCCTTGTCCAGGCACCTGCTGATCCCCAGCGAACGTGGATCGATGGCGGAGGACCGCATCGACATCAAGACGCTCTGGAGCGCCCTGGTCCGGCACAAGCGGACCATCCTGGGCATTGCCGTCCTGTGCACGCTGGTCGCCGTCCTGTACACGCTGCAGATCACACCGCAGTACCGGAGCTCGGCCCTGCTGCAGATCGACCGCTCGGCGCAGAAGGTGGTCGGCTTCAACGCCGAGGCCGAAGTGGATGAGGGCCCTCTGGCCGATCAGCTCCAGTTGCGCACCCAGATCGAATTGATGAAGAGCCGCAGCCTGGCCGAACGCGTGATCAACGAGATGGGCCTGTACAGGCCCGCCGGGCCGGACACGGCGTCCGCAGAGGCGAAGGATCGCGAGCCCGCCTGGACCAGCGGCTACGAGCCGGTCGACAACGCCATCGCCCTGGTCGGCGAAGGGTGGGACCGGCTGCGCGCGATGATCGCACCCACCAGCGATACGGGCACGCTCAGCCGCACGGCCACGGTGGCGCGGTTCCAGCAGGCGCTCAGCGTGGAGCCCATCCGCAATTCGCGCCTGGTGCAGATCCAGGTGCTCAACCCCGACCCGGAACTGGCCGCCGGCATCGCCAATGCCATGGCCAAGGCCTTCATCGCCACCAACATCGAGCGCAAGATGCACTCGTCGGTCTACGCACGCCAGTACCTGGAGGAACAGATCCGCGAGACCAAGGCCCGGCTGGAAGAGAGCGAGCGCGTCATCAACAACTACGCCAAGAAGAACGAGATCCTGAACCTGGGGGATCGGGGCAGTGCCGCCACCCAGACCTTTGTGGATTTCTCGGCCGCGCTGGCCAAGGCGGAGCAGGACCGCATCCGGGCGGAGACCCTGTACAACCAGGTGAAGCTCAACCCCGAGAGCGCCCCCCAGGCCGTGGTCAACGAGGCCATCCGCGCCTACAAGGAGCAGCGTGCCCGCCTCGAGGCCGACTACGCCAGGAACCGCTCCGTCTTCAAGCCGGAATACCCCGCCATGGTGGCCGCGCGGGCCCAGATCGCCGAACTGGATGCGCGCATCAACACCGAGGTGAACAACATCCTCTCCAGCATCCAGGGCCAGTACATCGCTGCCAAGAGGGCAGAAGATCTGCTCAGGAGCAGGGTGGCTGGCAGCCGCAGCGAGGTGCTCAGCGTGCAGGACCGCAGCGTGGACATGAACCTGCTGACCCGTGAACTGGACACCAACCGGCAGGTGTACGACAGCCTGCTGCAGCGCCTGAAGGAAGTGAACGTCATGGCCGGGATCACCGCCAACAACGTGAGCATCGTCGACGAGGCTTCGGTGCCGCTGTTCCCGGCCAACCCCAACATCAAGCTCAACATCGGGCTGGGCGCGGTGCTGGGCGTGTTCCTGGGCATGCTGGCGGCCCTGCTGCGCGAACAGATGGACGATTCCCTGAAGAACGCCAGCGAGATCGAATCCCGCTATCAGCTGCCCCTGCTGGGCCTGATCCCGTTCACCAAGCCCGAACGGGGGCGCAAGGAACCCGTGGCCTTGCTGGCGCACCGCGAACCGCGCAGCATCTTCGCCGAGTCCTACCGCTCCATGCGCACGGCGCTGCAGTTCAGCACGGCCGAGGGCGCGCCGCAGCGCTTCATGGTGACGAGCTGCGGCAAGAGCGAGGGCAAGAGCACGACGGCGCTCGCGCTGGCCATCAACTTCGCGCAGTTGGGCCAGAAGGTGCTGCTGATCGACGCCGACATGCGCAAGGGCTGGCTGCACAAGATGCTCAAGGTGCCCAATGACAGCGGCTTGTCCACCCTGTTGAGCGCAGACGTCGACACCGAGATGCTGATCCGGGACACCACGGTCAGCAACCTGTCGGTGATCACCGCCGGCCCGGTGCCACCCGACCCGGTGGAGCTCCTGATGGGTCCCCGGCTGGGCGAGCTGCTGGACCAGGCGCAGGCCCTGGGCTACCAGCAGATCGTGATCGACGGACCGCCGCTGCTGGGCATTGCGGATGCGATCGTGCTGGGCAACCAGATCCAGCACATCGTGCTGGCCGTGAAGGCCGGCGGCACGCGCAAGGACAGCATCAAGGACGGCCTGCGCCGCCTGCGCAATGCCGGCCTGGCGCCCATGGGCATGGTGTTCACGCACGCGCGCAGCGAACACGCCGGCGACTACGCCTACGCCTCCTACTACGGCCAGGGCCCCAGCGACCGGCCAGCGCCGCGTGCCACCAGGGCGGCCCCGATGCCGGACACGAACTCGCCGCCGCTGCCGCTGTCGACCGCCGGTACCCGCATCGAGCCCACGCTGGGTCCGTCTTCGACCTGACGGGCGCACCATGACGCCGCCGAACTGGAGCCGCCTGCTGCCCGCGCTGCTGGACTTCGAGCGCTCGCCCGGTCGTTTCCCGGTCGCCCTGCGCGAGCCGCGCCCGCTGTTCGAACACATCGACAGCGTGATGCTGATCGCCGCCGGGCGCCCGCTTGACGGCTGGCCCGCGGCAGCGGGGAGCCGCATCGAGCTGCACCGCGCGGCGCGCTTCTTTGTGCGCACGGTGATGCTGCGCCCGGGCTCGGACCCCCTCACCCTGCTGGGCCTGAAGGCCGGTTTCGAGCCCGCGCAGCTGCGCGAGCACTACCGGCTGATGATCCGCCTGACGCACC
>VFQP010004066.1_pt1 | contig 14078 bp, 21 predicted proteins | sample 3512351 | NCBI WGS metagenome assembly VFQP01 (sample SAMN10412372, study PRJNA504923) | tailings metagenome | isolation source: Relicate 1 Philex TSF1 revegetated site | place: Philippines: Tuba, Benguet | collected 2017-08-29 | reverse complement strand
GTGTGTGTGTGTGTGTGTGTGTGTGTGTGTGTGTGTGTGTGTGTGTGTGTGTGTTTGAGTGCACATGCAAGTACCCAGCACCATATATACTATTTCACACAACAACTTCCTTACATTTTCACGGACTATTCTCCACCCACCCACCCACACTCAAAACACACCCACACACATACACATCCCCCTACAACAAACACCACAGGTTGGATCAATCAGATGAGTATCATCATATACCAGCAAACCCCTCTCCTTCCATCATGCAGTCAACCATTGCAGAACACCAAGCAGAGGTCATACGAATATTGAACCGACAAAAGGAAGCATTGTTCAACCAAGTGTTGACCTTGCAATCTGTTGCTGACCGGTATGTGTACGAGAAAGGACGGGTTTTGTATGATGGGGAGAAAAGGCATTGTGTTTGTGGAGGAAAAGGGGTTGTGCTTATGAAAAAGGGGTTTTGTGAGATAGTAAGTTCTTTCTCCCCCAAACCCACCCCTCCAAAACCACCATGTATTCCAACCACCACTCAAAAACCACCACTTACCAAACCACCACGTACCACTCAAACACCCCCTCACACCCTAGGCGCACTGCAGTGGCAAGTGAAGAGGAAGCCGCCGCCATCACAACCCTACAACGACTGGTCACAGCCAAGGACCGGGAACTGGTAGCCCTGCATGCAGAGAAGGAGGCCCTCATGCAGGTACAGGGGGGTACATGGCAGCTGCTGGATGAGAGGGAAGCAGAGGTGCACCGCTTGCAGGTAGGGTGATGGCCTTACTTTTATTACTGTACCACTACTTGTACTTACTACGTACCACTGTACTGTACTTACTTTTGCTCCTGTTGATTGTGTGTGTGTGTGGTGTGTGTGTGTGGTGGGTAGTGTGGTGGGAACAATTGATTGCGGTGGTACATTGGGTTTGTGTGCTGTGAAAAGTATCTGGGGAGTGCATGTGGTGTAGGACAAAAGTATAATGACAGCATAATTGCATATTGTTGCTTTTACACATTCTCTCACACACGTTGTCTCTCATCCCCCCTCCACCCCCCCCAAAATACACCCAAATGCACCACCTCTCTTGCATGTGCTGAAACAGTTGACAAGGCAGCAGCACTTGGAGGAAAATGCACGCCTGAGGGGGACGCTGGAGGAATGGAGCAGGCGGAATGCAAAACTGGAGAATAAACTGCTTCTCACTCGAGCCAAGTTGGACGAGGTATGTTGTGTTGAGGTGTGCAACGTGTTCAGAAACAACACACTCGTCTGCAAAACATGGTTGCCTCATATTGAATGAGATGAGAAAATATATGAGAAATCTCTCCATCTCAGGTGCAGCAGCAACTTGCCCGTGTGCAGCAGCAGCAGCAGGCATCCCCAGCCAAAGCAGCCCAAGGGTCGAGCACAGATGACTGAGCTCACTGGAGTGTAGCTTCATCATCATTAACACGGGGGGCAGCAACAGGCTGCAGAATTGTGTTTTTTCTAGAGAGTATTCTCAGCATAACTATTTAGTTGTATCATATACTCGATAAGACGTTTATTAAGCAGCACACGCCATCTGTGCGCTCATACCAAAGGGTCGTTGATCATCGCCATCGCATCTACGAAGTTTGAACATGTCGCACAATTGCACCATCGCGCTCCTCCTAGCACTGTTGGCCACTTACACCACAGCAGTGGATGTCCCCGCATTCACCTCCTTCCAACAAGGAGGAAGCCTCGATGGCAAACTTGTCCGCATCAGGCCCACCACTGGCACCCCTTCCGTGGAAGGAGCAACCCCCGTTGTCACTGATGATGTGCTCAGCATTCTCCCACCATTTGCTGACATTATTGACATCTACGCACCCAAGTCAACCTTTGCCCAAGTTTCACTGTCTGGTATGGTGATGATGATTGTAACCAGCATATGGTTTATACAAGCACCCACCACCAACACACCCACTACAAAGGAGATGGTGGTCTTGTAAAAGTAAGCGACCATGACGCAGAGCCCATGACATGCCTGGCAGGCACCTTTACCGCCCCCACCTTTACTGCCACCGTCTCTGCATCCACCAACCTCTCCCTTGGCTGCATCAATACTGACACCCTGGAAATCCGTCAGACTGGGCAGACAAGCTTTATTTCCACCTGGTGGACGTTGACTGCGGGGCAAGTCAATGTGATCAATTCTGGTGAAGGTGCCTCGACCTACATTTTGGGTGACGTAAACACTGTCAAAGTGCAGCTCCCTGGTGAAAAAGCCACCATATCTGTCCGTGATGCCAACACTGCCATCACTGGGACCTCTGTGGGGGGCCGGGTGTACTATGCCACCGGCGGCAGCGGGACATGCACGGTGTGTGTTGTGTGATGGGGGGGGATGATTGAGAGGGATGTTGGTTGGGTGATGTTGGTCATACATGTGCCCTCTCTTTTCTTCTCCTTGATTTTTTCTTCTTCTTTTGGATCATGCATGTACCCTCTCTTTTCTTCATGATGTGAATCATGCATGCCCACCATCAAACAGACACATGCTCATCACCCACACACATCACTGACACACCATCACAGGTCTCATTGCCAGGGCCCCTTGGCTCTGCATGCTTCCCTCTGACAGACACCAGTGTGTCCACCATTCGCGCCCTCAGCTTTTCAACATGGCCCAAGCAGGCATAGAGAGCAAGAGAGGCAATTGGGTCTTCAGAAAAAGGAGCAAGAGAGGAAAAAGAGGAAAGAGAGGCAATTGGGTCATCATTCCATGACGTCAATATATTGAATGTATATGCATTTTTGTTCAATCATTTTTGTGACATCATATTGTCACAGCAGCGTGGCATCAGAATGCAGGTGTAGTTTTACATCACAAGACATCACAAGACATCACAAGACATCATAAGACTCCAATTCTTTCTTCTGTGACAACATGTTGTTGTATGTAACAGTTTTGTTGCTGATGTGTTCCTGACTTGCTGTCAACACATCCACATGGTGTGCAGCATTACAAGGCATTACAAGAGTCATTACAAGCGTCATTGCAAGCGTCATTGCAAGCAAGATGACGTCAGTCACAGTTGTTTACAAGCATAACACAAGCCACGTTGCCTCCATCAAAACCATCCACCACCATCACACACTCTCACATGCTCTGTCATCACTCTCTACAACATCACCATCCCACACAACACACAATGCAACACACATACAACATCAAAATTGTTTCTCCATGAGCAAACGGACACGTGCACCCGGAAGCAACCGTTTCCATCCCGGATCACTGCTCAACACCTGATACCCATTTGCCTTGTACAGTGCAACAGCCTGTGTGTTGTCTTCATACACATGCAATACCAAAGACCGCTGCTGCCACCGACCTAGAGGTGTGTGGAACAGTGTATGATGGTGTGGGAAGAAAATGATATGTGTGGAACAGTGTATGATGTTGTAGACAGGCACCACGCTCAACGGCATACAGACAATGGCAGACGTAGGGGTTTTGACAGATGGTTGACTTTTTCCTTGTGAACAGCTACATCTATCATGGTGCTTGTGCCGCACACAGGCCACCCACCAAACACAAATCCACAACGCACAGCATGTCCCCACACACTCATACCCACACACTTTCATACCCCCACACTCACAGCCCCCCCCACACGCATACCACCCCACACTCATACCCCCACACTCACACCCACACACGCATACCCACAAGACCCTCTGCAGCTTTAAGCAATGCTGAGGCAGCCCCTTTACGCCTGTGCTCAGGCAAGACAGCCATACAGGACACGTATGCATAGGGGTCAGAGCGACCAAGTTGCACCAATACTTCCTGGAGGGGTGGATTACATGACAATCTGTCAGGGGCAATCATTAGATGATAAATTGTGGGGAGCAAATTAGATGACAGGGGGAATTGTGAAAAGGCGTTGTGTGTGAGGCAGGTGTGGGGGATTTGTGCATGGCAGTGTGTGCGTAAAACAGTTTGGGAAGACCCATGGTGTGCATACATGTACATGTACCCACACGCACATGCACACACATGTACACACACACACACATACCGTGTCATTTTCCATTGAGAGTTCTACAACGCCACACAACTCACCAGAACCATCCAGAGCTTCAATGACCAGTACTGCAAAACTGTGTATATACAAGGTGTATACAAGGCGTGTACATGGTGTGTACAAGACGTGTACATGGTGTGTACATGGTGTGTGTTGTGGTACATTGCTGGTGCATGTTGGTATACATGCATGTCCTGCAACCTGCCCATGTTACACACAATGCACATCAAAAAACACAATGATCAGCAGCTCCACATACATAATACCAACATACACAATACCACAACATACTTGTCATCGTCAGCACCTCGTAGCTTTTTCCGCAGCACATCCAGTACCTCTGCCTGTGTGTATAGGTGTGTATAGGTGTATAGGTGCACATGTGTGTATAGGTGCATATGTGTGTAAAGCTGCACATGTGTGTAGAGGAGCATATGCATACATGCTGTGTCATGCTACCAGTAGCCTCAGGTTGTTTCCCAACCTCTCCACCCCTCACACCTTGAAATTGTTGAGCTGCAAATTGCCAAGCAATGGCCAAGGCTCCACAAACCCTTGTGCCTGTATTGCTGCCACTGTTGGTACCTCCACATCAGCGTTCATCTGATCCAATAGGTCAAGTCGTGAGTTGTTGTCGTTTTGCTAGTGTAGCACCAATCACACATACTTTGCGTATATTGAAGTCCTTGACCTTGACGACCTCTTTTTGTGTGAGCAAGGCTTGGGGTCGATGATAATGTGCATAGTTTGATCTGCACCTGTGTTTTGGCCGTGTATGCACACGAAACCCAGGATGCACTCCTACACGTGTCGTGATGACCATGGTGGCGCACTGTTGAGGTTGTTTTGGAGCAAGGTTTGGTGGGAGAGGGTCCATAACATTTTGTGAAAGCAAACATCCCACAACATTCTTTACGTTCACTTGCACTGTGCCTAGTTCACAATAACCACCAGTATGGAATAGCAACACCACATTAGTATGTCAGCATAATGATGCTCACGCGACACGCATCTCCGATGCCTTATACCAAGGTCGCGCTGTTTGTCAAAGCTCCTTGTCCAAGGCATGTATTATTAAACAGAAGAGCAAGTTTGAGGACCAAGGCATCATCTGATGCAGATGATGGAGCTGGGGAGGTTCTTGGAGATTGGCGTGCATTTCGCGCCAAAATGGTTGCCCAGCAAGGTGTGGTGAAGATGGTCTTCAGTGGGATTCAAGCGTGTGCACGCACCATGATGCATACAGTTTGTGTGGGGATCCTGAAACACACGGTCACTGTCATGCAAATGTGTATACATTGTGTCACACCTGATGCCCACATGGTCATACACACAGGTGCAACCAGTGAGACACGACGAGTAGCAGAAGCAAACTACTTGCTCATGAAGGAACAGGTGTGCTGTTGTTACAATTGCCTAGTGTCAACAACTCAATTGTGTTGTACCATAAACACAGTGTCATACGGTTTCATCATGTACACAATTTCAAACACACCCACCCGCCCATCCACCCACCCATCCACCCACCCATCCACCCACCCATCCACCCACACACAGACCCCACGTTTGGCTGCAGAAGAGCTCTGGGCCCACCCCACCTCCATAGTCGAAAAGGGTGGTCTACTTGTCGCCACCCCCCGTATCACTGAGGTGTTGGGTGATGACCGCATGTGGCAGGTGGTGGTGTTTGTGATTCAGCATGATGAGGATGGGACGGTAGGCTTTATATTAAACAGGCCAACACGGTTGAGCATGGGGATGAAATTGGGGGGGAAACCTTTGGAGGTATGGGTGTTGTTGTTTGTGTGCTGTTGTTTGTATGTGGATGCTGTTGTTTGTATGTGGATGCTATTTTGTTGGTGTGTGCTGTTTGTTTGTGCGTGGGTGCTTGTTTTGTGGAACACTCACACACCCACATCCACCCCTGCACAACCCCCCACCCCACACCCACCCACATACATACAGGGTGCACCCACTGGTGTACACGAGGTGTTTGAGAATAACGCACTCTACTGTGGTGGATTTACTGCACAGCAAGTGGTGCACCTCATGCATGGGGTATCAAACTTGGGGGGGAGCATGCAGGTGGTGCCGGGTGTGTGGTTGGGAGGTACGTGTGGGGTGTGTTTTGTGTATGTGTGTGCTGTGTGCTATGTATGTATGTGGGCGTTGCGTGGATCAAACAAGGTGTATGTGTGTATTCCTATGTACAGCCTACGCCTCTATGTGTTTATATCTCACACCCTGTCTCTCTGGGGGTCTCCCACAGGGTCCACAGCAGCAGTGACAACCGTTCTTGAGGGAAAGCATGTGAGCAGTGAATTTCGTTTTTTTGCTGGGTGTTGTGCATGGGGCCCTGGGGAGTTGCAGGTTGAGATACAAGAGGGTGCTTGGTACACTGCATCCTCATCAAGGAGTCTTGTGTTGAAGCAATGCTTGGGGCTGCCAGTACCCCTGTGGCAGGTGTGCTGTAGAGTGGGGGACAACATGTGGGGGATAATGTGGGGGTTGTCCTGCCCTTGTATGTGCATGCAGCATGTGTATGCCACCCCATCACAGGAGGTGATGGGGCTTATGGGGGGCGAGTATGCGGTGGAGGCGGCCGAGGTACGAGAAGAGTAGTGGCTATGCATGGAGTGAACCACCGACAACCACCCATTTGGTTTGACAACAAATCATATTGTAACATTATTTTGATCGTTCCATCACCCCGTGCCTCCTGTACCCCGCTATGCAACATCGCAGATAGAGCGGTGGTGGTTGCATTGATTATTACCACCAACAACAGAGGACAGCAAAGTCAATCGTGTGGTTACCATGCAGCTCGCAGGTATTGTGCAGCTGCCGACTGAAACGCTGCACGTCATCGTACAGAATGCGCTGCAAGAGAGCGTCCAAGAAAATGCATGGGTGCATCTGGCGGGTGTCTGCTCCGCATTTCGGCATGCAGTAGTCTCTATACATCCGCTCACTGCCCATTTGTCCGTTGGCCACCGTGATTTTCAACAACGCCTTGCTGCATTGGAGAAGCTGCAGTTGGGACTCCAATCCATGACACTATTGTTGGGAAGGACGAGCTGGCTGACCGAGGACGAGTATGCTCGTGTGTCTGCCAACTTTTCTGTATTGAATACCGGGCGTCCATTCATCAACATGCAGCATTTGCAAGGGACACTGCATCACTTGTCCATTGTGTCGCTGAGCCGTCACATGTGGTACGCGCAATGGGGCAAAATCACCACACACTTACAACCCCCACTTACAACCCCCATTCACACACACCCCGCAGGATGCGTGACATGTCCCACATTGCCCGCAGCTGCACATCCCTCAAACACCTCCACATCCCCCTTGCACTTGGCTGTGTGCAGGAGGAACTCACCACCATTGCCACCTACTTGCCTGGTCTGACATCCCTGCGCATCGACATCAAGCCCGGCAAACCCCCCAGTGCAACAGACAATGTGACACACCTCAACCTGCCCTGCTTGACATCCCTATGCATCGAATATGACTGGACCAAGGACGACTTGGAGTATGCGCCATGTTTGAGGCTGGATGCCAGGGGATGCCCCGCGCTGCGCACGCTGAGGATCACAGCAGTGGACAAGCCCGCCAACTTGCTCGTGCTTTCCTTGCCAGATGGAGTGGACGAGGTGTGTGTTGTTGGGTTGTGTGTTGGTTTTGTTGAGATAAGGTGGGGTTGGTTGATGCGGGGGTTGTACAAGGCAATCCCTCATCATCATCTTCAACCATCATCCCCATCATCCCACAGCTCGAGCTTGCCTGTGAGCCCATTGCACCTTCGTGTTGGCTTTCAGTGCTTGCCTGTCCTGGTCTCACTGGTGCACCTGCATCTCCCACCAGCAGCACAGATTCTGTCACAACCACCAGTGGTGCACCCCATGGCATCGGCACACCATGGGATGGGCATGGTGGGCGGGCTACGTTTAAGATTGGCCCGGAAGCTGCGTGTACGTTGAATAACATTCTCACAGAACGTGCATTGGCTGCACAGTGGGCTCCATTGAGTGTTGCGCCTCTCAGGGTAGGAATGTGTACTTTTTCGTATGTACTTTCTCATATACTTCCCTGTGTGCTGCCCTGCGACACCATGTCTATATACCCCCCCTTTTCCATACACACCCCCTTTTCCATACACACCCACCCTCCACAACACACACACAGTTTGAGTCGGTTGATTTGGTCCTCCCCCCCATGATAAGCAGTTGGTTGGAAGAGGGTATGTGTCTGCTACCTGCACGTCATCTACACATCACCTGCCTAGGACATAATGATCGTGATTCCATTGATGTGAGGGGCCTGGAGGAGCTGCTGCAGGATCAGGTGGGTTTGTTGTTGTTCTTTTTTGTGTGTTTTTGTTTCTCTCTCTCTCTCTCTCTCTCTCTCTCTGTGTGTGTGTGTGTGTGTGTGTGTGTGTGTGTGAGGCATTGAATGTGGACTGGGGAAGGAATGTGGTTGAGACTCATACCCATGCCTCTATATAAATATCCTCCATACACACCTATCCTCCATACACACCTATCCTCCATACACACCTATCCTCCTTACATACCAATTCTCCACTCCTATGTACCCATTCCCTTCCTATGCACACCACACCTCCCCTCACACCCACACCTCCCTACCCACACACACCTCCCCCCACACCCACTCCTCCCTTCACCCCCCCACCTCCCCCCCCCCACAGACATTGGAATCCCTGTGGCTCGTTGCACCTCGCATTTCCCGCTTGCAGGACCTGTTGCGTGTTGTGAAAATCAACAGCCCCCGATACAAGGCAGTGGAGACACCCCCCATTGCATGTGCACGGGCATTGCTGCATGTGTTTAGGGTGCCCATGTCAAAATCCGGGTCCCAGTCATCATTGGGTACCAGTGTGTAATGTGTGGGGGTGGGTGGGGGTGGGTGGGGGGTTGTGTCAGTCATCACTGTGTCAGTCATGATTGGGTACCAGTGTGTAATGGCTGTGTAACGGTGATGGTGCTGGTGTATGTGAGAGTATGTGTGAGGGAGCATGTATGTATACAAGGGTACGATGTGAAAAAAAGGGCATGTGCATAGTATATGCATGTGTGATTTGATGAGTGTGTGTGTGTGTGTTTTGTTGGGTTTGTGAATGGCTGTATTGTTGTATGGAGTGTGTGTGGCTCATGGAGCATTGTCTTCTCTCTGTTGTGTGATGATGCCAATTTGAGGATGATGAGAACGGAAGGTGATGGTAGGAAAGGGACGAGCACAGTAAGTAGTACCATCCTTGAATCCTTTTGAACAAGTTGTTTTGTTTCTGCTCACCCACACACACTGTTCTTGCTTCTGCTGCACTCCCACACACACGCATATACACACTTGCATTTGTAGTGCGTGCGTGTGTGTGCGTGTGTGTGCGTGTGTGTGTGTTACAAAATCTGGGTTACATTTCATGTTGATTGTTATACTGAGAGTCAGTAGCCATCACTGTTGATTGCCTTGGCAATTGCCCTGGCAGTGTTGTGCACCTGGCATAACCGCACTGTTGTATTACTACCACATTAATGTGGCCATATTGCGTTGTTGGTGAGGGGGTTGTGGCAAGAGCACTCCCCCACGTGAAAGAGCATAGGACACATGTGTCATCATCAGTTGTTGCATACGCCATTTGTTTCTCGATCAATTCACCTGTGTTTCATTTTAGACCATTTATAGACCATTGAGTATGATCATACACACTCATATGAGTGCGTGGGGTTGCGTTGTATTTGGAGCAAGAGAACATACATATTTATGCGCATTGCCAGCAACATTACTTTCTTGCCTTTCAATTGTCATTCTCTTCTCTTCTTGTGCACAGTGTTGTGATATACTTGAATGTAAACTCTTGAGTGAGGCAAACTATATAAACACGATGGCAGCAATCCCCGCCTGGCTATTTCAAAGCTTGTCGTTGCATTGATCACAATGGACTGGGGGGACGATGACGATGACATGGTACGAAAACAGCGGGCTGGTTTGGTGATTGTCCAATCCAACACTGCATCACAAACCCAATCCCTTCTTGTTCAAGGATTTGGCGCTGCTGGATCAGCTGGAATCATCGTATCTAGCCCACAAAAGGCCACCAGCATCTGTTCCAGGCCAATCATGGACACACGGTACACATTGGGCACCATTGCTTGCTCATTTCCCCCACAACGCCCCTCAACACCCATCTGCTCACACACAGGCACCCAGCATCCGCCACTACAGCAAACAACCCGACCCAACATGCCCCCTTTTCTCCCAGCAGCACCTTGTGTTGGCCCCCGAGGTGGCGCCCCCATCGCACCCCCTCCCCCTGCTGCACCCACATCCTCCCAATCCAAACCCACCCGAAAATCGCAGAGCACCCCCGCCCCCATCATCACCAATACACTTTCATCCCAGATACAGCGTACATTGATGGATGTCTGGGGTCGCAACACACCCCCAAGCAGCGACAGAGCAATCGATGATGTACGTTGGTGTGTGTGGGGGGTGTTGTGCGTATCATGTGGTTGGCAAGGGAGTGTGTACATGCTGCATACTACATTATTTATTTGACTTTACTGCATTATTTATTTGACTTACTGCATTATTTGTTCGACCTTGCCAAATGTCACTACCCATTGCACCATACCCATTGCATTCCAATACCATCACCCCATGCAGGTCCCCACAGCCCACCCATACCCGCCACAAGAGGACCCCTCCCCAAACGGGCACCATCACAACCTCACCACCTCTGACACTGCAACCCCAGTTACAAAGGAGGGGTTGGTCCAACCTGCAACTACCACAACGGGGATACTCCTCAACACGTATGTTGTATGTTGTGTATTTGCAAGAGAGGGGGGAGGGAGGAGTGCATGTGTTTGCAAGAGGAGTGCATGCATGTGTTGTTGCCGGGTCTGTTGACTCATGAACTCTCTCTCCCCCCTCCCCCACCTCTCTCCCCCTCTCCCCCCCACCAGGCGTGCTGCTCGGCACTGGGTCTACCCTTCAGGTGTGGGTGAACGTCGTTATCAAGTGGAAATCATCAAGCAGGCGTTGTTACAAAACACCCTGGTGTGTTTACCCACTGGGTTGGGGAAAACCCTCATTGCTGCTGTGGTGATGCATAATTTCTGTAGGTGGTTTCCAGAGGTAGGTGGAGGTGCTGGTTGAGATGAGTTTGTGGGTATTGTATGCTGTGTGTGTTGGTGTGTTGGTGTGGGTGTTGTTGTACACGCATGACATCATCCAGACCCAAGCACTCTTGAATGCACAGCTATTCACGCACACCAATTCACACACACACACACACAAATACACACATCAGGGTAAGGTTGTGTTCTTGGCACCCACGCGCCCCCTTGTACACCAGCAAGTGGATGCATGCTATCAATTCATGGGTGTTGCCAAAGCAAGCATGGTGGAATTGACTGGCACTGTGAAAAAGGAGGCTCGCCAAGTCGATTGGAACGTTCCACACAAACGTATTTATTTTTGCACACCACAGACGTTTAAGAACGATGTTGCCAATGGTATGCGGATGGTGGGTGTTGATGAGTGGGTGTTGGTGCGTGGGTAGTGATGGTGGGTGTAGGGGAGTGGGTGTTGGTGGTGGATAACAGGGAGTGGGTGTGTAGGGCAGTGCATGTGTAGGGGAATGTGTGCATAGTAATGTGCATTATACAACCAGATGCAACACCTCACACATACCCTTCCCCAGCAGTGTAACCCACAATACACCTCGTATCATTCCCCCCCTTACCTCCCGCCCTTTCACAGATATATGTCCCATTGATAGAATAGTATGCCTGGTAGTTGATGAATGCCACAGGGCTACAGGAAAATACGATGTGGTGTTGGCAGTGAGGAAAATGATGAAAGCCAACATCAAATTTCGAATCGTGGGGCTCAGTGCCACCCCGGGCAGCAGGGTGGAGACTGTGCAGGAGGTGTTGTCCAATTTGTATATAGCGACAGTTGCGTTTCGACAAGAAGAGGACCCGGATGTGCGACCATATGTGTACAACAAGCAGGTGTGTATAGTGTGGGTGTATAGGGTGTGCGTGTGTGTAGGGTGTAGGGTGCTGTAGGGTTGTAGGGTGGAATGGAAGAGGTTTGGTTTCTCGTATATATTACTTGTGTTTCATGTGTATGTACATTGTAAAACGCATGAACACACACATGCAATACATTCCCACCTAATACATGCTTCCCCCCCAAGAGATACTTCCCCTCCAAATCACACCATTCAATTCACACAAATCCCACACTTCAGGTGGAACTGTATGTCGTGGAGCCCAGCATAGAAGTGGTTCACTGCCGCCATGACTTACTGGACGTCCTCAAGTCAGTCATACGAAACCTGGCAGGCAAGAGGGTCTACTGGGGTGACATGGATCCCGAGTGCTGTAGCCGTTTTATGTTTTTGGATGCACAAAAACGGCTGGGTGCACAACAGGCAGCTGCACAGGGACAGCCAAGGGATGCACATATGGGGTTGGTGCACATGTGGTTTAAACAGGTATGGGAATGGTGGGATGAGAAGAATGTATACATACACAGTGGTGGGTGTGCTGGGAGTGGTGGGGAAACACACATACATACAGTTATAACACACACACACATATACAGTGATGGTTGTGTTGCCTCACCTTTTCGTTAACCACACACACACCCTCACTAGTACACACCCATCCCTGTTCCCCCATTTCACCCCTCCCCCTCCCCCCCCTATGTCAAACACACCAATCCCTTACCACCCACTATCAAACACACACAGGCCATGGTTCTCACAGATCTCCGTGAGCAAATGGATTGCTATGGCCTCGACTGTGCACTTGGCTACCTTAATAAAAAGTCTTCAGAAATACGCAACCTACAAAACAACAATACATTTTCGCAGTTTCACAGGCGTCTGACTTCTCTTGTGGAGCGCAATGCATCCAACCCAAAGATGGAGTGTTTGGCTCAGATACTAGTGACGCACTTTACCTTACTGGCACAGGTGTGGTGGTGGTGGTGGTGGTGGTTGGGGGGGGGGGATTATGTGGGTGTGGTTGTGTATGTTGGGGGTAGTGTAGTGTTTGTATGCAGTGGGGATGCAGTTTTTTTTGTATGTGTGTGAAGAGTTACGTGTGTGTACATACAATGGGGTGTGTCTGTATATAGAATGTGTCTGTATAGCATGCAAGGATATGTGTACACATTGAATAATAACATATATACATTTTCTACGTGTCAACCCATTCGTGCATCCCCTCTCATTTCACAGAGTGTCGCCCCAGAGGAAGGTGCAACAGGCAAGGTGATTATTTTCACCAACCTACGTGACAGTGTACAGAGCATTGTGCAAGCATTGCAGAAGCATGCACCACTGATACAAGCCAAGTATGTACCTGTAGTGGTGTGCCTGTAGTGGTGTGATTGTAGTGGTGTGATTGTAGTGGTGTGATTGTAGTGGTGTGATTGTAGTGGTGTTCTGTGGGGCTGTGTAGTGTGAGATGGAGGGGATGGAGAGTAATCAGGGGAGGAGCATGTCGCAGTGTTTCTTTTTTTCACCATGTCACACCATGCATTGTCAAGTATTACCATATCTCACCATATCTCACCATGTCACACCATGCATTGTAATGTACCACCATGTATCGTCATATCAAACCACACACGTTTCTCCCTTCCCCCCTCTCCCCCCAGGATGTTTATTGGGCAGGGCACAGCCAGCGACTCTGCCGGTGGTGGTGGTGGCATGCGTCAAGCTGAACAAAAACGGGTCCTTGAAGAATTTCGCAGGGGCGCCTTCAACGTCCTAGTTGCCACCTGTATAGGAGAAGAGGGGCTCGATATCCCCGAGGTGGACCTTATAGTATGTTTTGATGCAAGTACCTCACCCACTCGCAACATTCAGCGTATGGGGAGGACTGGGAGGCACAAGCAGGGTAGGGTGGTGTATATATTGTCATCGGGAAAGGAGGAGGCTGATTACAAGAAGAACCAATCGGTATTTGTTGGGGGTGGGG
>VFQP010004065.1_pt1 | contig 14080 bp, 12 predicted proteins | sample 3512351 | NCBI WGS metagenome assembly VFQP01 (sample SAMN10412372, study PRJNA504923) | tailings metagenome | isolation source: Relicate 1 Philex TSF1 revegetated site | place: Philippines: Tuba, Benguet | collected 2017-08-29 | reverse complement strand
GCGTTATTCTTGCTCAACGCAACCAGCAGCAGCCCCTGCCCTTTAAGCCGCAAACACTCCTTCTGCATGGCTTGATACGCATTGCCTGGAAAGTCATGGCCGCACGCGAGCCGCTCCAGACCATCGTCGCTGTATACGCCACCCCACAGCGTGTTGTCGAAATCGATGGCCAGTACCTTCGCCGGTCCCCGCTTAAGCAACTGCCACGCCTCCGCGAACGCCCGAGCCAGAAGTCGCATAGCGTCGGCGGAATAAGCGATCCTGCCGTAATACCAGAGCTTGGCATCGACCTGATCTCGCGCGGAGATCGAGGAGAGCACTTGGTCGGCATCAACGACGACGATGCGGCTCGATCGCTCAGCTGCATCGAGAATACGAGTGTTCAGCATATCGACGGCACGCCGAAGTCCTGCGGCATGTCTGCGATCAAGAAATCCCGCTGTGGGCGCGGACGGCACCGGGAGCGTATTAATCAGCAACGGCACATGTGTTTGCGCCGAAAATGCGTCCAATGCTTCAGCAAGGAAGTCTGCTTCCGCGACGAGCCGTCTCTCCAAGTCGCTCGATCCAAAGCGCCAATCACGCGGCGCAAGGCTATCGAGGTCGAGCAACACGACAAGCGCATCGACGTCGTTCGGCGGGCTCATGAGAACAGACAACGCGCTCCCGAAGTGACCTTCCGTAACCTCGGCCCTCAAGCCTTCCACAGCGAACGCAGGACGAATCGCTTCGATCAATGTCCAAGTCGTCGAAGATCCCGAGACGCGCAACCGCACCGCCGGGAGTTGCGTGACATAAGTGTCGAAGATATTGCCAATTTGACTCACAACGTGTGGCACACGATGAAACTGCGCCAACCCCAGACGAAGTGCTTCCTCATCCCAGCTCAGAGCCATGAGCCTACGGAGCAACGCACCGGTGATGGCGGGCTCGATATCCGGATCATGCACTAGCGTGGCGATGGCGGCAGAAACGGCCTCGCGCTCATGAGATTCTCCGGATGCGGCATTGAGGCGGTTTAGAACAGCGAGACCGGACGTCAGCGTCTGGGCCGCGCGGCTATCCAGCTTGTGGCCCGCTAGGAGCAAGGCTTTGGATAGCCATCGCGGGACCGAAAGCCCTGCCTGATCGAGCGATGACAACAACAGACCAACTTTCTGCGGCGGGATCATGGACCAGTCTATGGCTGGAAGGACGACCCGCTGGCGCACACACTCCGGCGCCGCTGCAATGACCGCATCGACGATCTCGCCAATCTTGTCTTCCATTGCGAGCATCGGTTCCGGGCGCACCGAACCTGCCCCGCTTTGCCAATGGAATGATGATGGTGACATCCAATTCTCCTCAGTACATGTGCTCGCCGCCCGTCACGAGCAGGTTCTCTCCAGTGATGAACCCGGCGTAAGGCGAGGCGAGCATCAACGCTGCTCCGGCCACATCCTCCGGCGTCGCGAGGCGGCGCAAGGGCGTGCGCGAAATCGTCATCTCCCGCAGGCGATCCGGAACGTTGGCCACCAGATCGGTCTCGACCAGGGACGGCGAGATCATGTTCACCGTGATTCCGTCCGGCCCGAGTTCTTGTGCCAGGTTCTTGCTCATCGCCAGCAGAGCATTCTTGGCGGCGACGTACGGCAGCCAGTTGTGCGCGGTTCGACCGAGAGCCGCGGAGGAAAGAACCATAATGACCTTCCCCCGACGCGCCTTCAAAGTGGGTAGCGCCGCCTGCGTGACGCGGAAGGCGCTACCGACAATGTTGTCATAGGCGGCGGCAAGTTCACTCCAATTGAGACGCGCAAAAGGAGCGGATAGGATTTTGGGACCCGCGCTGTTGACGAGAACGTCGAGGCCGCTATCGGCCGTGACCTGGTCCATCATTTGTCTGACATCTCCCTCGCGGGTGACGTCAGCTTGGATGGTGCGGCAGTATCCCCCGGCGCCGACAATCTCCCGCGCAATGGCATCTGCTGCGGTTTGACTCTTGTGATAGTTGACCCACACTTTCGCGCCATTCTGGCCGAAAAGTCGCGCCACGGCCCTGCCGATTCCACGCGAGGCTCCGGTGACGAGCGCAACGCGCCCCTCAAGAAGACGCGGTGACTCTACCGGAGCTGCAGATCGCTCCTGTTCGGCAAAGCGGAGAACTTTCACCGTCGCCACTCCACGCATGACGCAACTCCCGTCGGATCTCATAATTTCCGTCCGGAGCGTGACGAGGCGCGTATCCCGATCAATCTTTTCGACCGTCGCACGCGCCTCGACGGTGTCGCCGATGAAGACGGGCTTCGTGAACTCAATACTCTGGGAGACGTAGAGAGCGCCGCGGCCTGGCAGCTTCATGCCAACCAAAGTCGAGAGAAGGCTCGCGTTCAGAAATCCATGCACCACGCGCTGACCAAATTCGGTGCGTGCGGCAAATTCGTCATCGACGTGGAGCGCATTGTGATCACCGGACAGGCGCGCGAAAGCGGCCACGTCTTCCGCCGTGATCGTTCGAGAGAGACAATCGGTTTGTCCGATCTTTAGCTCCAGAAGTCGGTCTGATCCGCTGGAAGTCATTGTCAGTGTCCAATCCGGCTGTGCTGCCCTGCAAAGGCGATAGCCAACACCATCCGGCGCAGATTTGACTTCTGTTAAGTGGCCAGGTGGGCTCCACTGCTAGAGCCGAAGTGTCACGCCGAACCAGGCTCGCACTCCGGATCGAGGCTGGCGGTGTGTGAGCGGTGGCGTTCTCTCGCGTTTGCCAATCTCGGAGCATGCAAATGGCCTCAACCTACGAAACCGTTGCCGGCATTATCTCGTCCACCAGCGACGTTCCCGTGGAACGCATCACGCTGCAGAGTCACGTCAAGGAGGACCTGGGCGTCGATAGCCTCGCGTTCCTCGACATCACGTTTGAGATAGATCAGACGTTCGGCATCAAACTTCCCGTCGAGGACTGGATAGCGCGCGTCAATGAGGGAAAGGACAAGGGCGACGACTACTTCATCATAGGAAACCTCTGCGCCCAAATCGATTCCCTGCGCGTCGCAGCTGCCGGATAAGGCGGCACAACAATGCGGCTTGAGAATTTCCAGATGCTCGATGGTATCGAGACGCTCGACACCGAGCAGGCGTCCCTGGTCGCGCTGGCACACGTGCCGCTCGATAGCCCCATCTTCGACGGCCACTTTCCCGGACATCCCATCATGCCGGGCGTTCTTCTACTCGAAACGATGGCGCAGGCCGCCGGATATCTGCTCATGACGCTCAACGGCTTCGCGCGCATGCCGTTCCTGGCGAGCGCGAAGACCGCAAACTTCCGCTCATTCGTGGTGCCAGGCTCGACGTTGAAGGTGAACGCCGCGCGCATTCATTCGGGCTCGGGCTACGCGGTGATGGCGACCAGTCTCGAATACGGCGGGCAGTGTGTCAGCGACGCGCAGCTCACCATGCGCATTATGGCCTTCCCCTGTGACGCGCTCGAGCAGCATGTCAGGCGGGAAGGTCAGAGGCTCGGGTTCCTATCGACGGTGGAGGCCGGCTGATGGCGAAAACAGGCGACCACGTTTGGATCACCGGTATTGGGCTCATCAGCTCTCTCGGTGAGGGTGCGGCTTTGCATTGGAGCAAGCTCTGCAGCGGCGCCCCCCTCCGCCCGGTCATCGATCCCCAGCGCTTTGCGCCCTATACGGTTCATCCCCTCGCAGACATCGATTTCTCGAAGCAGATTCCCCGGACCAGTGATCAGCGCCAGATGGAACGCTGGCAACGGATCGGCGTCTATGCCGCTGGATTGGCCCTGGCTGACGCCGCGATTGCCGGCGATCAGGAACTTCTCGAAAAGACGGATCTCTGCATCGCGGCTGGTAACGGCGAACGCGATATCGCGCTAGATTCCCGCATCCTCGCCGGTAACCGCGCGGAAGGCGCGCAGGGTGCGTACCTCAATCAGACTCTTGCGACGGGGCTCAGGCCCACGCTTTACCTCGGCCAGCTTTCGAACCTGCTCGCCGGTAATATCTCGATCGTACACAAGGCGACGGCATCGTCGCGCACCTTTAAAGGTGAAGAGATGGCCGGCGTATCGGCGGTCGCCGATGCGGTCAATAGGATCGAAGCCGGACAGGGCGAACTGTTTCTCGTCGGCGGAGCACTCAATGCCGAGCGAGAAGACGTGCTGCTCGGCTGCGAGCTCGCCGGCTCCTTGTATAACGGACCTCACCACTCCGTCTGGCAACGCCGCGCGCAAGGCGGCGGTCTCGTGCCTGGCAGCGTCGGCGCATTTCTGGTTCTTGAGGCCTCCCAGCATGCTCGCCGGCGGGGAGCTGTCCCCTACGCACGCATTTCCGACGTCGTCTCAGACCGCTCACGCCGTCGTGTCGGAGAAGCCTCGTCCGTTGCGGCCAGACTCTTCAAGCATCTCCCACTAAATCCAGCGAACAGAGATATTGCGGTTCTTTCCGGCGCAAGCGGCGTCGAACCTGCAACGTCAGAAGAGTTGCAGTTTCTCGCCGAAATCGAACGGCAGCGTTTTAATCCCGTCGTACGAGCTTGGGGAAGCGCGCTCGGACATTCTCTCGAAGCTCACTTCTTTGCGGGTCTTGCACTTGCTGCTTTGTCTGTCTCCAACGATGTCTTCTATCCGCCGTTCGACACATTCGAGGCCAAGTCCGACACCAACCTGCGCCCGGATTCTATTCTCGTAACCTCCTTCGGCCATTGGCGCGGCGAGGCGCTGGCGCTGGTCAAATCGGCGTGGTGAGGACTTACGGCATGAGCAGCCAAATGCTGGACCAAAGGGGCCGGCCAATCGTAGTCGTCACCGGAATTGGCCTCGTAACTTCGCTCGGCGTCGGCGCAAACGCCTGCTGGCGCAGGATCGTAGCCGGACACTCGGGCATAAAGTCCATCGCGCGCTTTCCGACGGACGGGCTGCGGACCACCATCGCAGGCACCGTCGACGATTTCGATGTCACGCCCGCATCGGCTTACGACTTGTCGATGGCGATGGCCGAAGCCGCAGCCAGCGAGGCAATAGTGCAGGCGCACATCGGCAGCCCGTCTTACTTTCCCGGCCCGCTGATCGTCGCAACACCGCCGTCGGAACTCGAGTGGCCCCATCTCAATAGGCTCCATCATACCGATCCCGGCGGAGAGCTTCCGGGTTACCAGCGAATTCTTGCGAATGCCCGCACCGGCTTGTTTGCAGACTTGGCGAAACACATCCGCTTTGCGGCGATCGCGGGCCGCCTTCAAGAGCGTTTCGGCACGCAGGGCGAGCCGATATCGATCTGCACCGCTTGCGCATCGGGGGTAACGTCGATCCAGATAGCCTTGGAGTCCATCCGGCGCGGCGATACCGAAGCGGCCCTGTGCATCGGCACCGACGCGACCGTCCACCCCGAAGGGCTGATCCGTTTCTCTCTTCTCTCTGCCCTGTCGACCGCGAACGAAGAGCCTCAAAAGGCTTCAAAGCCATTCTCGAAACGCCGGGATGGCTTTGTCATGGCGGAGGGCGCTGGCGCGCTGGTGCTCGAATCCTACGATGCCGCAAAGGCACGCGGAGCAACAATTCTGGCGGTCGTACGCGGATGCGGAGAGAGGGCCGACGACTATCATCGGACACGCTCGAAGCCGGATGGCACGGCGATGATTGCGGCAATCCGTGGGGCCCTCGCCGACGCCAGTATCTCGCCCGAAGAGATCGACTACATCAATGCGCACGGCACCAGCACTCCCGAAAACGACAAGATGGAGTTCCTGTCGCTTCGTGCGGTGCTTGGTGAACATCTTGCTCGCACGCCAATCAGTTCCAGCAAATCCATGATTGGTCATACGCTGATCGCGGCCGGGTCTGTGGAGGCGGTTCTCTCGGTACTCACCCTCAACACCGGGGTTCTACCGCCCACCATCAACTACGACGAACCAGATCCCGACCTTCCGCTCGACGTTGTTCCCAACACCAGCCGGACAGCCCGCGTCTCGACGGTTCTTTCCAATTCGTTCGGGTTTGGTGGCCAGAACGTCTGCGCCGTTTTCTCTGGAGAGCCTGCATAATGAAGAACAAGTTGGACTTAGCGGAACCCAAGAAGGGCGCTCATGTACGGAAGTGAGGGTGTCCGAATGCGCAGTACGACAACGCGTGCAGCCGAGCTTCGCGGAAAGCGCTATGTGCTGATAAACTCGGTCGATGATCCTCCCCCACCCCAACCGGATGAAGTCAAGGTACGCATACGCGCCGTCGCCCTAAATCATATCGACGTGTGGAGCTGGCGCGGCATGGCCTTCGCACAGCGCGAGTTGCCGATCATTCTCGGCGCGGAGGCGGCAGGCGACGTGATCGCCGTTGGAGATGCCGTCGAGGACCTGTTTCCAGGTGACACAGTCGCCCTCTACGGCGCCAAAACCTGCGGCACGTGTCCGGCCTGCCGGGATGGTCGCGACAATTTCTGCGAAGGTCCGCCCGCGATGTACGGATTTCATATTGACGGATTTCTCCGCGAGCGCATCAACGTGCCCGCGCGCATCGCCGTCAAGGCACCCAAGGGCCTCAATGTCACCGCCGCCGCCTGTGCGCCGATTACGTTTGGAACCGTCGAGCACATGCTATTCGACAACGCAAAACTCGAGGCCGGCGAGACAGTGCTCGTCCAAGCCGGAGGCAGCGGCATCGGAACAGCCGCCATCCAGCTCGCAAAGGCCGCCGGCGCAACAGTGATCGCCACTGTCGGCAGTGCCGAAAAGGCGAAAAAAGTAACGGCCCTCGGCGCCGACCACGTCATCAACTACCGTGAGGAGCGCGTCTCCGGCCGCGTGAGAAAGATCACGGACCGCCAGGGCGTCGACGTGGTGTTCGAGCACGTGGGACCGGACACGTGGGAGGGTAGCATCATGTCCCTCAAACGAGGCGGACGCCTCGTGACCTGCGGATCCACCACGGGCGTGGCTGCGAGCACGAACCTCTATTTGCTGTTCCAGCGACAGCTGCGCTTGATCGGCAGCTTCGGTTGCCGGATGAGCAATATGGAAAGCGCCATGGATAAGATGGCCAAACGCCTCGTTTCTCCGACGATCGATACCGTCATCGGCCTCGACGAGATCGAGAATGGGCTTGCGCGTCTCGAAGCTCGCGACGTCTTCGGCAAAATCGTGATCGCCCTTTAACAATTCATGGAGCGCACGTGAGCAGAACTACGAAGGAAAACGAGGTCTGGATCACGGGCGTGGGGCTCGTCAGCTCGCTCGGCGCCGATGCGGACGAGCACGTCGCGAGACTTTTCTCTAAAGCCCCCGCCGAGCGTCCCACCCTGGAGGAGAGCCGCTACGCTCCCTATCCCGTTCATCCGCTGGCTCCGCTCGACTTCTCGACCCAAATCCCAAAGAAGAGCGATCAGCGGCAGATGGAGCTCTGGCAGCGGATCGGCGTGTACGCGGCAGGTCTGGCACTTTCCGACGCCGGCATAGCCGGTGATGCCTCTCTTCTCGGCCGAACTCATCTCGTCGTAGCCGCTGGCAGCGGCGAGCGCGATACTAAGGTTGACTGCGAGGTGCTCGACAAGCTCGGTCCCCGCGATGATGCCGCTTTGCTCGCCAAGGAAATTCTGCCGAGTGCCCTGCGTCCGACCTTGTTTCTCGCCCAGCTCTCCAACATGCTCGCGGGTAACATCTCGATTGTCCACAATGTGACCGGCTCATCGCGCACATTCATGGGCGAGGAAATGGCGGGCCTCGCTGCGATTGAGAACGCGTTTCGCCGCATCCAGGCTGCACAAGCCGAAGTCATACTCGTTGGTGGTGCGCTCAATGCCGAGCGGGAAGACTTACTGTTAGGCTATGAGATCGGACACAATCTGTGGCGCGGCCCTTTCCAACCGGTGTGGGAGCGGCGGGGCGACGGTGGCGGTTTCATTCCCGGCAGCGTCGGTGCGTTCGTCGTACTTGAATCAAGCGCGCACGCGCGAGCACGACGCGCAACAGCCTACGCGCGAATTTCAGCTGTTGAAACGGATCGGATAAATCGCGAACCCGGAGAAACGGTGGAGCATGCGCTAACCCAACTTCTCAATCGCATTCGGAACGATATTCCAGCCGGACCGCATCTGGCCTTCAGCGGAGCAAGCGGAACCGAGCCCGCAACTAGCGAAGAATTGCGCTTTCTCTCCTCGCTCGACCAAGAAACAACGATACGCGCTTTCGGCAGCATGCTTGGGCATGGCGTCGAGGCTCATTTTCCGATGGGCATTGCCCTGGCCGCGCTTGCGTTGAAGCATGGCGTCTCTCTGCCTCCATCCGGATTGTTGGAAATCGAGCATTCATTCTCCCCGGCGTTTGAGCGCGTGCTCGTTACCGGCGTTGGCCATTGGCGCGGTGAAGGCCTCGCCCTCATCGAATCAATCCAGTGAGGCTGCAATGACCCACGCCTATCGTGACAGTAAGGATCGTCCGCTCGTCGCGGTAACGGGAATGGGTGTCGTAACGTCGCTCGGGCGGGGAAAGGAAGACAACTGGGCAGCTCTCACGCAGGGCCGTTCCGGCATTCGGCCAATCACGCGATTTCCAACCGACGGCCTGCGTACGACCATCGCAGGGACCGTCGATTTTCTGGATATCGGCCCCTACTCCGCGTCGGCCCTCTCGGCGGCTATGGCGATCGCGGCGGCAACAGAGGCAATCGAACAGGCTCGTGTCGGATCCTCGAATTTTCCGGGACCTCTCTACCTGGCCACACCCCCTGCCGAGATCGAGTGGCCACAGCGCCGAGCCCTTTACGATGCGTCATCGACCTACACCGAAACGGGCTACAAGCGCCTGCTCGCCGCCGCGCGCGGAGCGGAGTGGCCCGAGATGCAGGCCATCTGCCAGTTTGCAAGCGTCGCCGAATGCGTGGCTCGTCGTTTCGGAACGCGGGGTCTGCCGGTCTCCGTGTCAACGGCCTGTGCGTCAGGAGCAACGGCGATCCAACTTGGCGTCGAAGCCATCCGGCGCGGAGATACCGACTTCGCTCTCTGCGTCGGCACAGACAGCTCGGTTCAGATCGAGGCTCTGATACGCTTCTCGCTACTGTCCGCGCTCTCGACGCGAAACGACTCTCCGGCCGAGGCCTCGCGACCGTTTTCGAAAGAACGCGATGGATTTGTGATGGCGGAGGGTGCAGGCGCCCTGGTTCTCGAGTCGTACCAGGCCGCGACCGCACGAGGCGCGACTATCCTCGGCATTGTCTTGGGATGCGGAGAGAAAGCCGATGACTATCATCGAACGCGATCGAAACCGGACGGTACTGCGATCATAGGAGCGATCAGCAATGCCCTCGCCGACGCAGGTGTCGCCCCCGGAGATATTGACTACGTCAACGCCCACGGCACCAGCACCCCCGAGAACGATAAAATGGAATACATGTCGCTTCGCGCTGTGCTGGGCGATCACCTCGAAACGACACCGGTGAGCTCGAACAAGTCGATGATCGGGCATACGCTTTCGGCGTCGGGCGCCATCGAAGCGGTGTTTTCTCTGCTCACGATCGGAAACGGCGTGTTGCCGCCGACCCTCAACTACGCAACTCCAGATCCCGAGATTCCGATCGACGCCGTTGCGAACGCGGCGCGCCCCGCCGAGGTGAGGATGGTGCTTTCAAACTCGTTCGGTTTTGGCGGCCAGAACGTCAGTCTTGTCCTCGCCGCCCCCTTATGACGCCGCTAAATCCTGACTCAAATCAGAAAGAGCGAAACTTTTTCATCTCAAGTCTCTCAACGACGGGATCACACCTAGAATGAACTGCAATTCGCGCCCACAGTCCGAATCGTCGTGCATTGGCATTCGCACGAGGAGACGGAAAATGGGACAACGCGCATCGGCGGCATTCCAGCCGCTCAAGCTCCTGGCTTTGGCCGTAGCCGGAATGATCACCGGCCCCCTGCCAGCAACAGCGGCTGATTTCGGAAGCGCGTGCTGCGCCGACATCGAGCAGCGGATTGCCGAGCTTGAAAACACAACCGCACGCAAGGGCAATCGCAAGGTCTCACTCACGATCTCGGGCTACATCGCCCAAGAGATCACGGTCTGGGACGACGGTGGTGAAAGAAACGCATACATTCACGGTCTCGGCCCAACGCAAGCATCGCATTTCAAGTTCAATGGGCAGGCAACCATCGCGCCCGGATGGACGGCGGGCTACATGCTGCGCATCCAGGATCTGACCGGAAACGCCTTCGCGGGCGGCGCTAATGCCATAAACCAATCCAACGGCACCCGGAACGACGCCCCCAACGCCCAGATGGCGTTCTGGTACTTGCAAAGCAACGATCTTGGGAAAGTCTCCGTCGGAAAGCTCGCGAACGCGGCCAAAAGCGCGGCCATGTTCACCGATCTCTCCGGCACGCAGATCATCGACAATTACACATTCCTGGCAGGTTTTCCGCAGTTCACGATCCGCTCCGGCGGCGATCTCAACCCCGCTTCCCTCACCTGGGGGCAACTCGCGTACTGCTACTCTCAGTCGTTTCCGCTCGGCGGCGATTGCAACGGCATCGTGATGAACGGAGTGCGCTACGATAGCCCGGTGATCGGCGGCTTCTCCGTCTCCGCCTCGTGGGGAGCGGACGACTTCTGGGAAGTGGCGGGCCGCTACGCTGGTGAGATATCCGGCTTCAAGCTCTCGCTCGGCGTCGGCTACTCGGACATGCACGACGAGGCGACAACGGGCGCGGCGGTGTCAGCACGGAAGAATTCGCAGTTTCTCCAGATCGGCGGCTACGCACAGCACATCGCAACCGGATTATTCGCCCATGCCGCCTATGGGCATGAGGACAACAACGATACGTTGCTTCTGAACGGGATGCACGCGAAGGATGGCGAGCACTGGTATGTCAAAGCCGGCCTGCGGAGAGCGTGGACGTCGCTTGGCGCGACAATTGTCTATGGAGACTACGCTCGGTACATGGATCAACTCGGCCCCGGCGCCCTGGCGCTCGGAGCAACGTCGAGTACATTTGATCGCTTCGGCGGTGGCATCGCCCAGGAGATCGATAGCGCATCGATGACGATTTACCTCAAGTATCAACGTTATGAGGCTACCCTCAGCGGGCCCTCCCTATCACCTTCGGTTACCGATCTCGATGACGCGAATTTCATCAGCTTCGGAGGCCTCATCTCCTTCTGACGACCAATTCCCGGCGACAGCGACTCGAGAACATGGGTGTCGTCGTGTGCCTCGCGCGCTGATAAACTGCAAATGCCCGGCGCGGGGACAGGGCAAGGTCTCTTAACCGAGATCAACGCCAGACACCGAGGATTCTGTTTTCCTTGACCCAAGGGATAGCGAGGCACACCAAAGCTCGCTGCCGAGATGCGAGACGCTCGATGAATATCGCAGCACTTCTTTATGAAGGCGATCAGGGATCGGCAGTAGACAAGCTGCTGGCCGATGTCGCATTCCATCTGCGCGCGGCAGGCTGGAAGCTGGCCGGTGCCGTACAATCGCCTGCCGCTACGCGTAACAGCCGATGCGAGATGACACTTGAGGATCTGGCGACAGGAATATGCATCGAAGCCGCCGACCCCTTGGGTCCGTCCGTTTCAGGGTGCCGGCTCGACACGGGAGCGCTCGAAGATTCCGTCGGTTTAGCGGGTTCGTCTCTCGATCCAGAAACAAAACTTGTCGTCATCAATCGCTTCGGCAAGCGCGAAACGGAGGGCCATGGGTTCCGCTCCATGATCGAGAATGCAGTCGTGCTGGAGGTCCCAATTTTGGTCGGGGTAAAACGGATGCATCTCGACGCGTGGTCTCGCTTCGTGGGCGAAGAGCCGTTACTCCTTCCACCCAACCACGACGACATCCTGCGCTGGTGCGAAACGGCCGCGTCCGGCAAGCTATCTGCGTAGCGTCGGCACGACACCCTCGACTAGGGGCAGTGGGCGATTAAGGAGCAGCAGCGGGCGCTTGGCTCATCCAGTAGCCGGCACCCACGACGGCCTGATGGGCCGCAAGCGTAGTACTGATACGCCCGATCTTGGACTCCTCGCCGCTCCACCACCGGCCAACCTGCCTCAAAAGGTCGCCCGGCATATCGAAGTTGCGCCACGATCGATCGCCGGTCAACGCCGCCGAGATCCAAGCATAGGTGAACTTGTACTCGACGAAGTAGGACATCTTTCCAGTTCTGAACTCCAGCCCGGCGAGTAGCTGTACGGCAGGTCCAGCGTATTGATATTCGCTCGTGCGCAGCTTGCTTGCTTCTCCCGGAAACCAAACTTCGACGTGGGGCAAAGCGAAGCCTGCGCCGATCCCGATATACGGACGAATGCGCGGAGCGATGCTTGCGAGCCGCACGATCGGCGTGAACAGGAGCACGTTGTGTCCATGAGTGAATTCGAGACGCTCGAAGACGTCGGTTAATTTTACTCGCTCTGGCGCCGGTTTCCCCTTGAGCGTGCCGACCGTGTCCGCGTCCTCGATTATCGGGTTGGCGAGCTTCCGGCCATGGGCGCCCTTTCCGAGACGAGAAACCGCTTTGTTGTGCAGGAAATCGACCATGAAACCGAACGCGCCCGAGCCCCTGAAGGCACGCACACCACCATCGATCGGAAATCGCAACGCGTCGCCGTCCCAGCCGACCCCCTTGAGCGTCAAGTCAGTATCGTCGACCCGCGTCAAGTGAACATCGCTGCGGTCATAAAGTGGTTGTGCGAGATAGCCGGCAATGAGCGTCTCGGTCCCGCTTGGGGCGGCGTGCTGCCGCGACGAGGTCGCCTCCTTGTCCTCCGCGCCGGAGCCCTCTCCCGGCTCGATTGCCTGAGAGATGACCGCTGATATCGCCATCGCACAGAGGATACCGGCGGCGGCAACGCACGCAATCTTGTCAGCGACCGCGACGACCGATGCGCCGCCGGCCGAGCCGAGATTTACTGAGCGTAGCGTCGAATACATCTGCTGGATGCCCCTTGGACTCGCGATGGCGAGCGATGCTGCCGGGGGATCCGGACCAACACTCAGATCTTATCGCCGTCGCGACGATAGCAATCAGTCGTGCGACGGCGCTTGACCGCGATCAGTCTCCGACGATACCCCGCCACCACAACTGTCGCGATCTGCTCCAGCTTCCCGCTGGCGTTCCGCCCTAGCGTATCCGAAAGGCATCGGGCGCTTGCACTCGACCGCCCAGCGGCGCCTTCCGCCCGCCAAAGGATCGAAGCAAAGCGGTTGGCAGCCGGTCGCCAATTATGAAGGCGAACCCAACTTGGCGTAGGCTTCGATCTCGACCTTTTGCCAGGGGCGCAACATCGATGTGACCTGGACCAGTGTGCTCGCGGGGCGGACCTTGTCAAAACGTTCGAGGTGCGCACGGGCAACGTCCTCGGCATCGTTGATGTCGCGCAGATAAACGACCGTGCGCACGACATGCTCGAAGCCAGCTCCTGCCTCGCCAAGAGCTTTCTCGATCACGTCGAGTGCCGCCCGAGCCTGTGTGAAGGCGTCGCTTTTCTCGTGCGAGGCCGGAGCGCAGGTTCCAGACACATGGACATCTTCTCCGGCGCGCACAGCCCGCGAATAGCCGAAGACGGATTCGTAGGCGCCGCCCGAGGAAATGTTCGTGCGGACAGTCTTGGATGATTTCGCCATGCTGGCGGTCTCCCTGAAGGTTTGTTGTTGGATTTAAAGTTTCGTCGCATCGCGGAAGCGGTACCAGGTCTCCACGACCGGCACGGCGCGTTTTGCGATGGGATGAACGGGAAAGCTGGGAAAGACGAGATCGTCGAACGACGTCCGCCCTTCCCTGCGGTTGAGAAGCTGCAGAGCAATTTTGCTGCCGAAGTAGGTCGCTCGCGAGACGCCGGTCCCGCAATAGCCGAGCGCATAGTAGAGCCCGGCGGCCGTGCGGCCGAGATGCGGAACCTCGTCGTAAGTGTATCCGATCATGCCATCCCAGGCGTGCGTGATCGGCACGTCGGCGAGATCCGGAAAAACGTGCAGCATGTCGCGCGCCAGATGCCGAAACGCCAGCGGCGATGTGTTGTTGGCCAAACGGCCGACCCGGCCGCCCCAGATCACGCGACGCTCTCCGGGTGCTGTGCGGAAATAATAGAATACGCGGTTGGTGTTTCCGTA